>SMVB01205765.1_pt1 | contig 10095 bp, 6 predicted proteins | sample 2456461 | NCBI WGS metagenome assembly SMVB01 (sample SAMN11095934, study PRJNA526329) | marine sediment metagenome | biome: Marine sediment; feature: Surficial sediment; material: Deep marine sediment; isolation source: Hadal surficial sediment | place: Pacific Ocean | collected 2014-05 | depth 0-1...
ATACAATCCAACACCACTTTATGGTCATCGAGCGTGGTCGTGAAAAATAAATAGCGGTTTCCACCATCTTTTATTTTCCACTTTTTACGCAAGTCTTTTACGCTCTCAAGGAAATTCCGGGTGGCCACATTGGCTGTCGAATTTGAAATATACTGTTTCATATCCCTTTTATTATAGGGTATTTGTCGCACGATTTTAAATCTGCGGCCTGGAAAATCAATTAGTTGATCCCCCGTATATAAATGACTATTTGGGTGTAATTTGTCAATATGAAAAACTTCCGAAATGTTATTAAATGCACCTGCTTTAAGCAGTGCACGATTGGGTTCATATAAATAGTGTCGGGGGGACCCATAGGAGGGGAGGGCATCCTCACCGTATATAAAACCAAAACTTTCAGTACTACTTTTTCCTATGTTGACGGTTTCAATTTCTATGGTTTCTGAACCTTTTTTTCGTAGCACCCATAGCAATTCCTTTACTTCATTGTCCACTGCCACTACGTGAATTTGAGCAACGTCATTCAATTCATCCAGCCCCACGGCAATGTCCAGCATAGGGGAGGTTTTCAGAAGTAATGTCTCACAATTTTCAAACATATTGCTCAAGTGGTCTACTATATTGGGTTCACAATCTTTCAAAATGAAAACCTTTCCCTTAGTTTCATGCCTTCGGGTCGGGTCGACATAGATCACATCATACTTTTTTTCCTTGATAGCCCTTATACCATCTGTAGAATAACACTGTATGTTTGTAATTCCTAACCGCTCAAAATTATAACTCGCTATTGATGAAAGGACTTTATCTTGTTCATAATGATCTACACTTTCAAATACTTTGGAAAAGCAATAGCTATCCACACCAAAACCTCCGGTACAATCGGCCAGTGATCTTCCCGAGACCAGCGTGGCTTTATATTTGGCAGTCTTTTCAGAAGAGGATTGTTCAATACTTAATTTTGATGGGAAATAAATGAGGTCGTTATTATGCCAGGTAGGAAGTTTCTTTTTTGTTCTTTGGAAGCCCTCTATCTGTTGGATCAATTCCGGCGCCGAAATACCTTCAAACGGACTACCCTTAAGGGCCAAAACCGATATTTCTTCAGAATAATTTCTAATATATTCTTGTACATCAGGATGGAAAATACGCCGGTTCACAATGTAAAAATACACTAACTTTTGATTAGCCGGCAGAGAGCTATTGCCAATGCGTGGGTTACATTCATGCTACTGTTAGGAGTGCTGTTGATTCATTAATTCTCGAAGGCATATTTTACAATGTTGGCACCCATTCGCAGCGCTTTCAACCGAACCTCGGCAGGATCATTATGGATCTCGGGGTTTTCCCAACCGTCACCCAAATCACTTTCATAGGTATACAAGAGTACCAGTCTGCCCTCATAAGTTATTCCGAAAGCCTGAGGCCGAGCGTTGTCATGTTCATGTATTTTTGGTAATCCTTGTGGAAATTTAAAATGATAATTAAAAATAGGGTGGTTACCAGCAAGTTCTTTCAATTCTTTGCTAGGAAAGATCTTCACCAATTCCTTCCGAAGATATATATCCATACCGTAGTTATCGTCTATATGAATAAAACCACCGCTGATCAAATAATCACGAAGGTTCTGAGCTTCTTCATTTGTAAAAAAAACATTACCGTGCCCGGTCATGTGTATGAATGGGTAATTGAACAGATCAACATTATTTGGCGTGACTGTTTCCGGTTTTTCGTTGATAGTAGTATTGATCTGCTCATTGCAAAATTTAATGAGATTGGTCAAGGCAGTGGGGTTGCTATACCAATCGCCACCTCCTCCATATTGCAAGACGGCAATTTCCTGAGCATTAACAGATATGATGAAAAACGATAAAAGGAATAATAAAATGAATCGATACATGTCAATTCAAAAATACAAACTTTGAAATGCTAACGAAATAAAATGCTATATTTTATCAAACATTTCTGTATAAACACCAATAGTAAAACGCTGCCAGTCTTTGGTAATAAGAGACACTTGTTTTCTTTGACGTTTGGATAATACTCGTAAGTGATTTTCAAAAGTCGGAATATAGACCACAACTTCTTTTTTAGCATTCGCTTTGCCTGCGTTCATAGGTTCGCTTTTTGGGGTTACAACAAGTTCTATTAAGATTAGGGGTGAGCAATATACAAATTATCGACAAAATACCAAATATATCGATAAAAAACATAAAAATAATTGAACTCTACTTCATATTACCTAATGTTACATGACTACAGGCCACTATTGCCGCGGTTTCTGTTCGAAGTCTGCTCGGACCTAAGGATATCTCATTGAAATTATTTACATTGCCAATTAAATTTATTTGTAGGAAAAATCTCCTTTCGGGCCGATCAGTATAAGAATATCTTGACCGGGTTGTACAACCGATTTCAACGATACCTTAGGCGAATCTTGACAATGGGCTATACATTTGGTTGTATTAATGTCCTCATATCGCTTCATAAATTCTGAAAAATAGGCTTCCAGAGCTAAAATGGGTTTATACGTTTTCAGCGATTGTTTCATGGCACTTTCAATGATCTTTTCAAATCGTTCTGGTTTGATAATCGTACGTTCGCTATGATCGTAAAAAACAGGGGTGATCTTATGAACACCAATTTCCGTTGTTTTTTCCAAAAACCATTCAAATCGGTCATTGTTCTTGGTTGGAGCTACCGCCAGATGTAATCTATAGGGTAATGCCGTTGTTTTCTTATATTCCTTAATAATAGTTAGACACTGTTTTGGTGTTACGTTGGTTAATTCTGCAATAAATTGATACCCGTTTCAATTTGTAATATGGAGAACTTCCCCTTCCTTACGTCTCAAAACCTTAGTTATATGACAACTTTCTTCTTTTCCGAAGATAATCTGTTGGTCGGATAGCTGGATATGGGAATGATAAAAAAGGTTCATCTCTGATTGCTTAATGTTTTGCTTATCCAAGTAATAAGAACTAAAATTTCATCCTTGCCGATGCCACCGTAGTATTTTCCGCAAACATTTTGTGTTTGTACTTCATTTCGCCTACCATAGCGATCATAGCTGCATTATCTGTACAATATTCGAATTTTGGGATATAAGTGTTCCAGCCGTATTTGCTTTCAGCCTCGATCATAGCTTTACGAATACCACTATTGGCAGAAACTCCACCACCGATAGCTATTTCCTTGATCCCCGTTTCCTTGACGGCATTTTTAAGCTTGTCCATCAGATAATCGACGATGGTATACTGAATGCTCGCACAAATATCGGCTCTGTTTTCTTTGACGAAATTTGGATTTTTTATAGTCTCTCTTTTCACAAAATAGAGAATGGCGGTTTTCAATCCGCTAAAGCTGAAATCCAGTGGGCCTACTTTTGGTTTGGTAAACGGATAGGCCTTAGGGTTACCGGTCTGAGCATATTTATCTATCAAGTGACCTCCCGGATAGGGAAGGCCTAATATCTTAGCCGATTTGTCAAAAGCTTCCCCGACGGCATCATCTATGGTTTCTCCAATTATTTCCATTTCAAAATAATTTGTGACTTTTACAATTTGAGTGTGCCCGCCGCTAATAGTCAATGCCAGGAACGGAAAACTGGGAGCCGTTTGGTCTTCGGTCTTAATAAAATGGGCCAAAATATGTGCCTGCATATGGTTGACATCAATGAGGGGAATGCCCAATCCCATTGATAAAGACTTTGAAAATGAGGTGCCCACAAGTAACGATCCCAGCAATCCGGGCCCGCGTGTAAAGGCAATGGCTTTTAAGTCTTTTTTGTCGATATTTGCTTTACGTAATGCTTGATGCACCACGGGGACAATATTTTTTTGGTGGGCGCGGGAGGCTAGTTCAGGGACGACACCTCCGTATTCTTCGTGTATTTTTTGTGTAGCAACAACATTGGAAAGGATAACGCCGTTGTTTATAACGGCTGCAGCCGTATCGTCGCACGATGATTCAATACCGAGTATGTAACAATTTTGCTTCATTAAATTCAGGCACGTTTATTGGTGGTAAAATTAAAACTTTATAAGCGTATCAAAAAACTCAGGAAAATAATAATCCGAACCATGGCGATCATCGTATTGCTGTTGTTGCTTATTGTGATAATTTTTTCCATTCCTGCCGTACAAACTTCCGTTGCTGAAAAGGTAACGGATAATCTCAATAAAACCTATGGTACTGATATTCATATTCATCGTTTGGGGATCAATTGGAAAGGTGAGGTGGATCTACGTGGCGTATACATCGCCGACCATCATGGAGACACTTTAATTTATTCCGAAGAAATTCAAACCAATATTTTAAGCATAAAGAAACTGATCGATGGCAAACCCGATTTTGGTTTTGTGGACATAACTAATGCAAAATTATACGTAAAAACCTATTTGGGAGAAGAAGATGATAACCTAAATATATTTACCGATAAGTTCGAGACCGGGGAACCAACAAGTGGAAATATCTTTTTGCTTGAGAGTAAGCATGTTTCTATGGTGAACACCAAATTAAGGGTCACCGATGAGAATATGGATACTCCGGAGATAATCAACTTTAGTAATATAACTCTTCAGGCTAATAATTTTAAGATCACCGGACCCGATGTGGAGGCACAAATTAATTCCCTCACCCTGGACGCCGCAAGAGGCTATTCTCTTGAGAGTATTAAGGCAGATTTTTCATATACATTAGAGGCTCTTACACTAAACGACTTTCTTCTTGAAACCGGGGATTCGTTCATAAGAGGTAATATAGAGTTGTGTTATGGGGAAGACGGATTGACAGATTTCGAAAATAACGTAATTATAAAGGCCGACTTCAAGGACTCTCATATTTCGACTAATGATCTAAATTCTTTTTATGGTGAGTTTGGTGATAATATTGGTATCAGTTTGGATGGTAGTTTAAATGGTACGTTAAATGATTTTCGCTTTACCGGAGGGCAACTGTCTTTTGGCAGAACTAAAGTTTTTGGTGACTATCGATTTGTAAATCTTCTGGATAAGGACCGCGACAATATTATAAGTGCGACCGATCACTCTATTTTCTCTAGCTTTTATGATCTGAGAAGATTAATGCCTAAAATTTTGGGGGAGCAATTACCAAAAAAGCTAAAGATTTTTGGGAATTTTTCGATGAAAGGAGACACTCGATGGGGTGGTGATCTATTGACTACCAATAGTATTATTTTGACTGCTGTTGGTAGTGTTGAGACACGCCTGGAAATGGGCAATATTCACGATTTCGATAATGCTTTTTACACGGGCGAAGTGGTATTTATTAATTTTGACCTCGGTAAAATTTCCGGATCAGAATCCTTTGGAGAAGTCAATGCCGATCTGTCATTTGATGGAAGTGGGTTTACCCCTAAAACGGTTAACACTAAAATTAACGGAACGCTGTCTTCGTTTATTTTTGAAGGCTATAACTACAAGAATATTGTTGTTTCAGGCAATTTAAAGGACCCTATTTTTAATGGTAATCTCAAAATAAATGATCCAAATTTGATCGTGGAGTTTAGTGGACTGTTAGATATATCCAAAGAATTAAACCAATATGAATTTGAGGCCAATATCGAATTCGCCGAACTCAACAAATTAAATTTGTTTACAAGAGATAGTGTATCGGTTTTCGCAGGAAGAATTACCATGGATATGGAGGGTACAAACGTAAATGATGCCGTTGGGAATATAGAATTTCTTGAAACATTTTATCAAACTGAAGTCGACGATTTCTACTTCGATGACTTCCTTATTTCCTCTTTTTTTACTGAAGGGATACGAACGATAGAAATAAAATCTCCAGACATAATCAACGGTAAAATAAGTGGTAAATTTCTAATTGAAGATATTCCCGACTTATTTTATAATTCGGTGGGGAGTATCTACACCAATTATATTCCTAATGAGGTTACGGAAGATCAATATATCGATTATGAATTTAGGATCTATAATAAAATCGTAAATGTTTTTGTTCCCCAACTTCAGTTGGGTGAAAATACCAGAGTAAGAGGTTCTGTCTATTCCGATGAGTCAAAATTTAAGTTGGACTTTCGTTCGCCGGAGTTACTGCTGTACAATAATTATTTGGGGAAAGTAAATATTCAGTTGGACAATGAGAATCCACTTTTCAACGCCTATATTTCCGTGGATTCCTTGTATACAGGGACGTATAACCTTTCGGAAATAAATATCATCAATAAAACACTTAACGATACACTTTATATCCAATCCGAATTTAAAGGAGGGAAGGACCAGGCCGATATATTCCAGATGCAGTTGTATCACACTATAAATCCACAGGGTAAATCGGTTGTGGGGATCAAACGTTCAAAGATCACTTATCAGGATAATGATTGGATTCTCAATCGTGATAATAACAAACTAAACAAAATTACCTTTGATAATAACTTTAAGGATATTAGGTTGGATTCAGTTTCACTTAGCCATAAGAATGAATTGATCAAAATGGCAGGAATAATACGCGATTCTACCTTTACCGATGTTCGTATAGAATTCACCAACGTGGATATAGGGAAATTGCTGCCACAGATAGATAATTTAAATTTGAAAGGTAATATCAATGGACGGCTTAATATATTGCAAAAGAAAGGTTCATATTACCCAAGTTCTGAAATTGTGGTTCAAGATGTAGAATTAAACGGCATTGAATTTGGCCATTTAAATTTAAAGATAAGAGGAAATACAGATCTTTCCAGGTATACGATCAGTTCTAGTTTGGTCAATGATAACGTGGCTTCTTTTACCGCAGATGGTAGTTTGGATGTCTCGACAGAAAAATCGATTCTCGATCTGGATGTCAATTTAAAGGACTTCAATTTGACAGCTTTCACTCCTTTTGGAGGGGATGTAATTACTAATATGCGTGGATTTGTTTCGGGGAATGCAAAAGTAGTCGGAGATTATAGATCTCCGGAGATCAATGGAAATCTGGTACTCAACCAAAGTGGGTTAAAAGTACCGTATTTGAATGTAGATCTTGATATTGCCGACAATACTTCCGTGATCTTGCGGAAAAATATATTTGTGTTATCGCCCACAAAAGTTACTGATACGAAGTATAATACGGTAGCTAACTTACACGGAAATATTACGCATGAAAACTTCGGGAATTGGGCCATGAACCTTGAATTAACAACCGACAGATTTTTGGTGCTCGATACTCCTGCGGATGAAGATGCCTTGTATTACGGGACTGCTTTCATTAAAGGCGAAGCTACCTTTAAAGGCCCACTTGACGAACTAGTAATAGACGTTAACGCCACTACCGAAGAGGGGACGTCTTTTAAAATTCCCATCAGTGATGCGACGAGTATTAGCGATGATTCATTTATACATTTTCTTTCACCGGCTGAAAAGAAAGCCCGTATAAGTGGAGAAACGATCGTATCTGAAGAAATAAAAGGGCTTACTTTAAATTTCGAACTCGACATCAATGAAAAAGCCGAGGTCGAAGTAGTTGTGGATAAGGTGAATAATTCTACGATAAAAGGACGTGGAGCAGGAATCTTGTTATTGGAAATAAATACTCTAGGCAAATTTAAAATGTGGGGGGATTTCTTGATAATTGAAGGAAAGTTTGATTTTCGATACGGAGGATTGGTGGACAAAACCATTGACGTATTACCCGGTGGAAATATTACCTGGGATGGAAATCCTTCCCGGGCGCGATTGGATTTGACAGCAAAATACAAAACCAAAGCTAACCCTTCTGTTTTACTCGATAATCCTTCGTTCAATCGCAATATTGATGTGGAAGTTTTAGTGGATCTAACCGGTGAGATCTTACAGCCTGAATTGGATTTCAGAATATTGTTTCCAAGGGTAAGTTCGTCTGTACGATCCGAACTGGAATACAAATTACAGAATAAAGAGCAGCGCCAGACTCAGGCACTATATTTAGTGTCCACAGGCTCGTTCCAAAGTGAAGGACTAGGAGGGCAAGATGCCCTTGCAAGTACCTTGGCAGAACGAGTAAATAAACTTGTAGCAGACATATTTGCAGATAGTGATGCAAAATTTAATGTGCTTCCTTATTACACCCCAGGATCCAAGACTGTTAATTATGAAACGGAGGGTCAATACGGATTCCAGTTTTCGAGTAAGATTTCAGAAAGAGTGCTAATCAATGGGAAAGTTGCTGTACCTGTTGGTGGCGCCAACGAAACTTCGGTGGCGGGAGATATTGAAGTACAGTGGTTGGTAAATGAAGATGGAAGCCTTCGGATTAATTTTTTCAATCGCGAGGCAGAATTAAAATTTTTTGGTGAGGATCAGATATTTGAGCAAGGAGTCGGAGTTTCTTATTCCGTGGATTTCGATACTTTCAGAGAGTTGATGCAAAAATTATTCAATAAAAAAGTAACTTTGGACCCCGATTTTATTGCGCCCGTGATCCCCGATGATAATGATTTTAATGAGAATGTCAATTCCTCCGGCACAAAACAAGATGAAGAAGATTGATCTAAAATGAGGCTATCATTGATATTTCTACATTAACGTACTTCGGAAGATTTGCTACTTGAACGGTTTCTCGAGCCGGTGCCGTTTCTTCATCAAAATAGGTTGTATAAACTTCGTTGATTTTAGAAAAGCTAGCCATATCACTGATAAAGATCGATGCCTTCAGAACATGACTGAAATCCATACCTGCTTCGGTAAGTACCGCCTTTAAATTCTCCATTACTTGCTTTGTTTCCAATGCAATGTCGTCTATGACCAAATTGCCGGTGATGGGATCAATGGCGATCTGACCGGATGTAAAAAGCATATTTCCGCTTAACACAGCTTGGTTATAAGGCCCTATAGGAGCAGGGGCGTTTGGGGTGTTAATTATCTTTTTCATTTTATTTAGAGGTATAGTATGTATCAGTTATTAATTAAGGTTTTCCGTAAATATATTTTTGAACTTCTATTTTACCGAGCAGTCTCCTAGCACTCAATTTCAAGCCACATAACTCACCAAGAAACAGCCTACTGAACCCCAGGCTTAAAGCCCTCTGTCAGGCTCACGTCGTTTATCATATTTAATATCCCTAAGTATTGAACTTGTAATACCAATATAGAAGTTCCAGGACGTATTTATAGCACCAATTGGTGTCCAGTTAAAACGCATCGTCCAACTTTCGAGATCCCTTACGAATCTAAATTGGGTTAGTGTAACCCCTTTGTTCTTAAAGTCATAGCCCGAAGAAAATCCCACGCTCCATCTTGGTGAGAGCTCCACATTGGAGCTAAGCATCAACGATTGTGAAGAAATTTCATTTTGCCTGGCATTATTATTATAGGTGATCGTATATGCCATTCTTACATCCCAGGGGATATCATAATGATACCACGAACGATCCTTATTGCTTTTTTTCCTTTTATCGGCTTCTTTTTTTAGATTTCTATCGCCTATCTCCCTCACAGATCCAAATAAATCGTCAGGTCGGCCGCCATTTCGAAATGTATCATTATCAAAATTTTCCTCATCGTCCTCATCACGTTCAAAATCACGACTGGAAAAAGAATAATTGAAACTGAGATTCGCGCGTGTAAGCCTAAATAGGCTTCCTCCATTATTAATATTGAATTCATCAATCTTCCGGTTGTTATTATCAAGGGCATAGGGGTCCAACTCACCATTTATATTCAAATCTAACTTTTTAACTATAGGTATTCCTGTCGAAAACGAAACAGGCCTTATTTTAAGTGAATCTGCCGAAAAACTATACCCACTGTTGAAATTAAGGTTGTTAATGAGAGTTATCTTTTTCAGTTCGGTTGCAGTTGTATCCTTATCTCGCACCTTGGCTTCAAGGGTATTGCTCAAGCCAAAACTCAAGCTACTTGAATAGGTCCTTCCGGGAGCACCGAATAATGTATTTTCGAATCGTGAGTATTCGATTACCTCCTCATTGACCAGCGGATCTGAAGTGGCCGGAATAGTATATTCATCATAAAATTGCTCAAACCCGGGGTTCAAACTGTATCCAATACTGGGACGCATCGTATGTCTGATAGTTTGTATTTTTTTATCATCTCCAAAATCAAATATTCCATATACAGTTGTGCCTAAACCGGCCGA
>SMVB01315729.1_pt1 | contig 10095 bp, 7 predicted proteins | sample 2456461 | NCBI WGS metagenome assembly SMVB01 (sample SAMN11095934, study PRJNA526329) | marine sediment metagenome | biome: Marine sediment; feature: Surficial sediment; material: Deep marine sediment; isolation source: Hadal surficial sediment | place: Pacific Ocean | collected 2014-05 | depth 0-1...
AAATGGTTGTACAAGTGAAAATCGTAATCAAGTGATCAAGGAAATCAATGAAGAATTTCTCCAAGAATGGCATCAGAAAAAATCTATGGAAAGAAAACCTATTGAAAAAGAATTTTTCATGAATGGTAGTACAAAGATTATTGAAGAAATGTTTTTTTGTCAACCATGTCAGGATTCATGGGGAGAAAATGATGAAGAATGTTCTTATGAAGAATTAGGACAGATTCATCAATTACAAATTGATAGAAATGAACGCCCTTACAAAGTTGAAATTCTCAACTAACTCTTTTTATTTTTTATTCTAATGTCTTTTTGCATCTTTAAATCTAATTGCAGAAGCAGTATTACCTTTTTTTCTACCCTTTCTTGCTCTTTTTTCTTATCTTGTATTTTGTGTGACAACATGGACAAAATGTATCTTTTATCAATGTAGAGTATTCGCATGTTGAACATTTTTTTGATTTATCTGTTCTTCTTGACACCTTTGGAATATCTCTACATCTCATTTTACAATTATGAAAACCCATTCTATTTTCTCCTCAATTTTAGTAACCTTTCACAAAAATCATCAGGTGTACAATAATCAATTACTGTTTTATCATTATCATCTCCTGAACAATCATTCAATACTAGGGAATATTCATAATCCATATTTGCCAATACATCATATCTGAAATCTTCTTCTACATGCAACATTGAACAAATGATAAAGATACCATCCATCCTATCTTTGTCCATTTTCTTATTCTTTGGTTTTTTCATTTCATCAAAATATTATAGTTTTTTGCTATAAAACAGTTCTATCGTTAGTATCCGTAACCAATACCTAGACGACATTTCCTACATCCTGTTTTCTTTTGAAGATGAAGAAGTGTACCATCTTCAGCGAAATGCGTTTCTTCTGTTTTATTTGAATATCTAGACAATTATAATTTCACTTTACCTTTTGCTATTAATATAGATATGAAAATAATTCCTATGATAGCCAATATGATTAGATATAATATTGTATCATCTAGTCCTGAAATGATTGATGGTTCTTGTAACCCTGATCTATCTGTAGTAGTTGTAGTTGATTGAGTTGGTGGTTGGAATGTTGGTGTAGTAGTGTTTGTTGTTTGAAGTGTAGTAGTTGATTGAAGTGTAGTATCAGTTGGTGAAACAGTTGATGATTCAGTAATTTCAAATGTACTTGACATAATCAAAGTTGCAGTATCAGGACACCCATTAAACATTTCCGTACCTCTCCTTGTTGGACATTCATCATCCACATTTAGTATACCATCACCATCATGATCATCACCTTGAACTGGTCTAACTACAACATCATCATCTATTTCAGGTGCAACTGTAGATAGAATATCTTCAATGACACTTGTTGCACCTGCACTTCTACATCCAGTTTCATCTACAAATCTTATAACTCTTGAATCTGTATTAGGACATTGATCAATATCATCAAAGACACCATCACCGTCTTTATCAATTAGATTTAATGGAATTGTATCAGGGCAACCATCATTATCTTGATAATTGTTTATATTTTCTCTTTCATTGATACATTGATCAACATCATCAAATATACCATCACCATCTGTATCTCTCATGTTTAATGGTACTACATCAGGGCAACCATCAAAATCTAGATGGTCGTTAAAGGTTTCAGGTTCATTGATACATTGATCAACATCATCAAATATTCCATCTCCATCAGTATCAATATAACTTGGTGGCAAAATATCTGGGCATCCATCCTTATCTTCAAACCTATTGAAGTTTTCAGGTTCATTGATACATTGATCAACATCATCAAATATTCCATCACCATCAGTATCAAGCAAATGTAATGGTACTACATCAGGGCAACCATCGGCATCTTGATAACCGTTGAAGGTTTCAGGTTCTTCTACACATGAATCGTTTATGTCATAAATTCCATCTCCATCAAAGTCAGGTAATGTTTCACATTCACATGCACCAAATAAACAAGCCACTTGTTCACTAATTGTACATTGTAACTCTGAACCATCAGGGCAACCTTGTATTCCTACTGACAATCCTTCAGGAGTGTTATCGCAAATGTCAAGATTATCTAATACTCCATCATCATCACTATCAGGGAATGGGCAACCATTGGGCATTTGACCACTTGTTAACCAACATTCATCAAATTCATTTCGTACACCATCACCATCAGCATCAGGTAAAGGGCAACCTGATAATACACAATCATTACGGATCATAAAAGTACCATACTTGAAAGAACCTGTTTGTATTGTAGTTTCACCACCTAGTTTTCCACCACACACCGCATTAGCACCGCCAGTAAAATAGCCATATTCAAATGGACATTGATCATGGTGTATCTGAGTATTGATTCCTAATCTCCATGTTATACTTGGAGTTCCATCATTATCAGGATCTATACCTTCGCAACCGATAGGTAATCTTTGTTCAGCATCTACTCTTTCTCCTGACGGATAAGATCCAGTTGGATGAATAATTGAACCCCTTCTCAATCCGCCATTATTCCATTCCCTTTTAGCTTCAACTGAAGTTACTCCATTTGGACAGGCATCTTGATTATCGGGTATTCCGTCACCGTCAGTATCAACACTATCATCAAGAACACTCAATGTACCTAGACTACTAAAATCAATGAATCCCATATACCCACCTACACCAACTGAAACAATTAGTGCAACAAATACAATCAAAAATAATTTTTTGTTTTTATTTCTTCTTCTCATACTTTTACCTTACCTGTAAGTGATGCTAATCCTACTACAAGTAAAATTCCTATTATTACTACGACTATCAATATTGTTGAATCAGCAAATCCTGAAATTAACTGTGGTTCTTGTAATCCTGATCTATCTGTAGTAGTTTGCAATCCACTAACAGTTTGTGGTTGAGTAGTAGTTGGTAGTGTTGGAGTTGGTTCAGGCGGAGTAAATAAATCTGTGATACTATCAAATGGACTTGATGTATCTAGTAATGCAGGATCAGGGCATCCATCAAATTCAATAGTTCCTTTTCGTGTTGGACAATCATCTAAGGCATCCAAGATACCATCATTATCAGCATCATTTGTTACAGGTGCAACTACAACTTCATCCTGTTCTACAACATCATCATTTCCAAACAAACTATCAAAGATAGTATTTGTAACTGGTAATTCACATCCTGAAGCATCTACTGTAACACCTGACCTAGTGTTAGGACAGAAATCATTATTATTACCTACACCATCATTGTCATCATCTAGTAAACCTTCTCTTGCTTGTACTTGTTGTAATGAACATCCTCTAAGTAATGTGTCAAGAGTAGTAGCACCAACTGTATCAGGGCAATCATCCCATTTGTTACTTGTACCATCATTGTCTAAATCAAATTCTAGACAACTTGTAAAATCACCTGTTTGTTTAACAATAGAAGTTTCTAGATTAGAAACAGTAAACACTTGAGGGTTATTTGGATCAGGACAATCCCCAGAAATAATTACAGGTGCAGGAATTGGACAACCATCTAAATCTACTACAACATTGAAAGGAGTATTAGGACAAAGATCAACTTCATCTTGTATTCCATCATTATCAGTATCAAATACTGGTTTAACATCAGGGCAACCATCAGTATCTTCAAAGAAATTGTAAACTTCAGGTTCATTGATACATTGATCAATATCATCAAATATGTTATCACCATCTGTATCTATTGCACTCAATGGAATCACATCAGGGCAACCATCAAAGTCATTTAATCCATTAATGTTTTCAGGTTCAAAGATACATAGATCAACATCATCAAATATTCCATCACCATCAGTATCTATTTCATTCAATGGAATTGGACAACCGTTAGGTGTATTGTTTGGATCATTTGGACATGAATCTACATTATCTTTTAATCCGTCACCGTCACTATCTGGGATTGGACATGTACTTGTAGTTGGTATTACACTACCGTTACTACATGTTTTTGTAGTTGGTGCAGGACAAGCTGAAGGATAATCAAACTCTGAAACTGTTACTCCCCCTGTATTTGGACACGTTACTTGAGCAGGAATGTAAACTAAACCACCTACACAATATCCTCTCAAACAATTTATTATTTGATAACCTTCATAGTCGGCAGGACTTTTACCTGAAGGATAGACTATTTCATCAGTTGTTACACCGCCTATTTGAGTTAAAAATATTATTTTCTCAAATTTTTGGAGTGAATCAAACCAAACACCAAACCCGATAATACCTATTAACATGATAATTCCTACTATGACAAATTTATTATTGTAGAACTTCTTTGCCAAATCACTTCATTCTACCCTTGACAATTATTCCAACTACAGCGATAATCCCTATCACTACTCCAACTATCAATAATGTTGAATTATCAATGCCTGAGATAAGTGATGGTTCTACTGAATTACCTGTAGTAAATGGATCTACATGATCAATAGATGAGATTGGATTTGGATTGATTAAATCTGGGATATTTGCGAATGGATTATCTGTATCCTGTTCTAGAGGGATTTGATTACCATCATCGTCAGTACCAGTTATGATAGGTGCGACTACTATAGTATCTGTGATTAATACACATCCTGAAGCATCTACTATAGCACCTGAAGAAGTATTAGGACAAATATCATTTTGATTGAATACGCCATCACCATCATTGTCATCATCTTCTACATTATTATTTACTGTGTCACCGCTAGTATCAGGATCTACTACAACATCTTCAGGGCAACCTAAGTTAGATTGTACTCCTGCAATAAAAGGACAATTATCATTTATGTTTGTAATACCATCATTGTCATCATCAAGTAATTTGAAAGCATCAGGGCATCCATCTTCATCTTCAAATCCATTGAAATCTTCAGGTTGACCTGTACAAGAATCTTGACCGTCAACAATTCCATCACCATCAGTATCTACAGGTGGGGGTGCAACATTAGCTAAGCCATTGTATTGAGCATACACTACATCATTCACAGCAAATGAATCCTGCTTTGCTATGATAATTCCTGAAGGATGGTTAAACGTGAATGTAAAAACAGGAAACATTTTAGAAGTTAATACTACACTTTTACCTTCAGGGAATAAACTTTCTAGAAATGATGCTGAAATATTTCCTTTCCAAACTATAAATTTTTCATTATCTTTTGGAACTACTTGAGGTTCTATTGGTACGGTTGCAAATTGTTGTGTTGATGATGCTACGCCATTTAATATTTCAAATGATCTATCATCAGATGCTATACATATTCTAGGTGATGAACCACCGCAAAGTAACATCTTAAAATTTCCTGATACTATAGTTGATGACGAATCTTTAATAAAATCTCCCTTACATTCCATAGCTAACTGAATTGTAATTATTTTTACATCTCTACTTCCATCTTGTAGATTCAATGTTGTAGAATCTACTAATGGTTGGAATCCATCTTCGCCTGAATCAACCAATCTACCATCTATTAAAATCTCATTAAAGGCTTGACAATTAATATCTCTAAACTGTTCATTGAAACTTAGTGGTACAGTATTAAGATACAAACTATTGCCTGAACCTGAACTACCACCTAAAATAACTATTGTAAATACTAATGATACTGCCACTACTCCTAGAAGATAATACTTTGGTTTGTCTTTTTTTCTCATATCTTCTTAGTCACCTTTGCTATAACTACTACAACTCCTGCAACCACTCCAAATATAATCATAAAATTAAGTATTGTTGGTTGGAATGGTAATTTGATTCCGCTAAATCTTTCTAAATCCCTAAATGCTTGAGTGATAATATCACCGCAATCTTCAGTTGCATTATCACATATACCTTCAACTCCTTTCTCGGTTTCAATTCCTGTATCTAAATCAATGTGAACATTTGTTTGAGGATTATTTGCTTCTATTCTGTCAAAAAATGCTTGAAGGAACTCAGTTTGATCTACAGTACCGCTTGTATCAGGGCATCCGTTTAATGCAGGTATACCTTGTTGATTAGGACAATCATCTATGTCATTTGGAATACCATCATTATCAAAATCTAAATTTTTTATTACAATTACTTCTCCTTCAGCATTAATCACTACAATTTCATCATCACCTACTTCAACTGGTATCTCAATTTCTACATCACCTTCAGTAACAGTAATTGTAGGTGGGGGGATTACATCAGGGCAACCATCGTCATCTTCAAATCCATTCAAATTCTCTGCGGTGAATGTGCATTGATCTATGTCATCTGGGATTCCATCATTATCAAAATCTAACTGTCCTACTTGTAAATTACTTGCGTTTAATAATTCGTCAGTAGGATCAATCCAAATCATATCAAACTCTACTGTTTTTCCTATTGAATATGCTATCACTCCTGTTTGTATTGCACCTTGAACCCCACTCTCCGTTTCTATTGTAATTGCTGAATCTGATTGTGTATTACTTACAAATGCTGAACTAGATGAAACTAAACATGTACCGCTATCACCACTAAGAAATTCTGTATTGCTTAACGGTTCTCTTGTAAAGGTATTGATGAGATGACCTTCTGCTATTGTTAATGTGTTTGATCCAGTAACCTTCCATTTTATTTGATCTCCTGTTCTTAATGTAACTCCTTGATTCTCTAACAATCTTTCTACAACTGAAGGTTCAAATCTTAAACCTCTATTAACAAATTCACCTGTAGCAGGATTACTTTCATTTGGTGTGTTTGATATGATTTTTGGTAAGTCATATTCAACTCCATTTACAGTAAGTGTATCATCAAATTTCCAGTTGACAGGTGAATGACAGAAATTAAATCCAATCCCTGAAACATCTACAATACCATCAACTGCAATTCCAATAATTGTGCCAAGTGAACCTAGTTCATCAGTAAAAGATAACCTGCTTGTGGCACTCAGGAAAGAAATAGAAACCTCAGTATCACCTGAAGTATCTTGAAGTTGACCATCAATAGCCCAATGAAGGTTTGTAATTACATCAATACTATCAAATTGCCCACCCCCTTGATACCATCCGTTGAGTTCTGCGGATGATTGGGCGTAAGCAGTAGGGATAATTATGAATGGTAAAATCAACAAAGTCAGCAAAACTATTGATCTCATTAATTGAACTGAAATGAGGGTGTATTTGAGTTTTGATTAACTTCTACGTTTTGCAATTACAACTACGATTCCAAGAATCAAAATACCAACTGCGATTATCATCAATGTATTTTGATCAATATCAGGGAATGGTGTACCACCTGTACCACCTGAACAAACTATCTGACCATCATTAAGTTCTATACATATTGGTTGGCTACCACCTGTACCTGAACCACCTGTACCGCTACTTGGTTTAACATCTGGGCATCCATCGGTATCTTGGTATCCATTGTATGTTTCAGGTGAGTTAGGACATTGATCAAACTCATTTGGGATTCCATCATTATCAGGATCATTTGCTATCTTCAAAGGACACCCATCAGGAGTAAATGCTTTTTGGAATGGGCATTGATCATTTATGTCAAGTTTACCATCACCATCACTATCACCTGTACAAATTGCTAAAGATGAACCACTTACATTTTCTGCACAAGTACCACCGCTTGAAGGTTTTAGTTCTTCAGGTACAGCACAGTTTGTAGATATGTCTTTGTCACCGCAAAAGTCAATTCTAAATTGTTCGTTACATGGTGCAGGATCAATTTCATTATTTAGGAATTGACAAACTATAACTCCTGCGTTTAAGTCTAATCCACCTGCAACACAAGAACCTTTACCACCTGAAGAACTTAATACTAGACCTTCTCCGCATCCACCATTTATGTCATCACCAATACCATCACCTGTCGTAACTGTAGGTGTATGATTATTTGATACAACCAAGTTTGCTAATCTTACTGTTTCTGATTGTATTGTTAATTGTCTAGATTCACCTTGTAGTTGTATAGATATTTTTCCGTTACCACCTGAAATAAATGTGATTGGTTGAGAAGTATTATTTGGAATTTCCTGAACTGCTAATTGTTGAATCTCACCTGTAGAATAAATTGCCTTTCCTAATGAGAATCCATACAAGCCATCGCCCAAATCCCTTCCGAATTGTCCAACATCTGAACCTTGCCTAAACTGATCCTTTAATCTTACATTCTTTCCGCTAACATCAATACTAGCGATATAATTTAATCCTGAACCTGTTAATTTTAATTCCTGTGCTTCAAGTAAAGTATCTCTAACATAGAATGTTTCAATTATAATATTATTGACAGTAGCAGGTTCTTCAGTTTCAGATGCTTCATCTACCAATAATGATGCAGGAACTAACTTACTCAGATCCAATGAACCACTACTTGACAAACCTAGACTAGATGCTAGGATTGTTGTATCTTCCTGTGGGTTTGGTAAATCAAAAGTGATTGTAGTTACTGTCTTTCCTTTAAGAATATCCTGTGTAATTTGATCAGAATTTAAATCTGTAATGTCTACTGGATTGCTTGTGCTTGATCCTTCAATACCCTCACATCCACCAATTATATGATCACCATTAACTGTGCAAGTAGTGTAACAACCTGTAACTCCATTGATAGTAGTCCATCCAACAAAACCTTCTGTATCTGATAAATCATTACATTGACTTTCTGTAACTCCTGAAGGATCTGTAAATTCGGGAATTGTATTAACAAAAATATCATCCATAGGATTCAAACACACTCTATTTGTTGCATCGAAAGTACCACAGATTGCACCTGAAGTAGTTGTCCTTTGGAATGTACAGAACAATGCACCTGTATCACTTGTATACAATGTTTTTCCTAATGCCAAACATTGTGCTTCGTTTAATGGTTCTGTGATTATGTTTGTATCAATGGTTGTACCAGTTGCAACATCTGAAGGTGCAATATCTGGGCAACCATCTTCATCATTAAATGAGTTGAATGTTTCTTTTAGTGTTGGACAATCATCGAACTTATCAATGATACCATCTTTGTCACTATCTAATTCACTTGATGATAATACTTGCTGTGGGATGTTTGCTCTCATTTGACTACTATTAATTGGGAATATTAATTGAATATCACTTAGAAATGAATCATTGAAATGTGTGTAAATATCACCGCCAACGCTGAATTGTAAATTAGCTGTGAAATCTGATTGTGCTAATCTTGAATCAATTTCATTTGCGGATACAATTATTTTTCCTAATGATTTTTCAGCACATCTTTGTAAATTATTTGGATTTAATATCTGACATGTTTGTTGGTTAATGAACTGAACAGTATTTGTTTGCAGATTCTTTATTACTAATATTCTACCTGAATCTCCTACTCTTAATTGTAATGTTGATTGTTCAATAGTAATTCCTTGACTTTCTCCGCCTGTTACTTGACAGAATATTTTTGGTTCAATCGAATACCAACCTACAGGTGTACCTGCATCTGAAATCAAAGTGTTTAGTTGTAATTGTGGATTACCTATCACACCTCTAGATTCTTCAACTCTAGTTATTTTTCCAGTATTATCAAAAACTGTAACTGTATGTTTAATTTTACATTCTGCACCTGAAACAACCTGAGTTCCTATGTTTGTGATTTGATCAAATCCATCCCTTTCGGCAGGTGGGATTAATGATGCTAGGGGTGGCATTGTAAACTCAAAAGCACCATCACCTCTAAGAAGTTCAATATTACCTAAATCATCAAGGTCAACAAGAAGTATTATTCCAATCGCAATTACAACTACAGCACCCAAAAGATAGTATTTTGGTTTGTCTTTTCTCTTAACCAATATTGATTTTCAGAATTAGGTGTTAATTAAGCATTGATGAATTTTAGTAACCAGTAGGTACACCGTAAATATCTGTGGTTCTTCTTTGAACTGGACTAGATTGTGCTACTGCACCAACCAATATAATTATTCCAACTCCCCCTATCCATAACGGAAGGAATGTTGAATTTGCAATACAAGTAGGATCTCCTGAAGATATACAGATTGATAACTGTGAGAAAATATCAGTACCACCTGAACCTTGAGGTGTTTGAAAACCACCTTGAGTACCTATAGTATCAACTGCTACACATTGATTGCCGAACTTAACAAGTCCT
>SMVB01377572.1_pt1 | contig 10091 bp, 6 predicted proteins | sample 2456461 | NCBI WGS metagenome assembly SMVB01 (sample SAMN11095934, study PRJNA526329) | marine sediment metagenome | biome: Marine sediment; feature: Surficial sediment; material: Deep marine sediment; isolation source: Hadal surficial sediment | place: Pacific Ocean | collected 2014-05 | depth 0-1...
CAATCGGTAGGCGACATCGGCGACAGATCGACCGGGTGGCTTGAGCAACGCGGCCGCAAACACCAACCTCAACGACGCGAGATACCGCTTTGGTGACGGAAGGTGCAGTCGATGAAAGCGCGAAACGAACGTTGAGGGCTGTAAACCAAGATCGCGACAAACCTGGCGAACCGTGCTTGTCTCCGGAGCGAACCTCACTAGCACCTCGAAGAAATGTCGGACCTCCGGAGCAGGTTCGCCGAGCGCAGGGATAATCCTCGACAAGATGTCAGCTGAGGTCCTGCCGGTCGGTTGATCGACGATGGCGCGCAACCTGGCCCATCCCTCACGCTCGCTGAGGTCGATGAGTTCTCTCACACCGAGGGCGCCGAGTGCGAGCAACTGTTGGCTCGAGTGCGCGTCATGCTGGGAAAGCACCGCGAACGTAGGAATTCCCGGGAACCCTTCGACCAGTCGAGCCAATTGCCCGAGTTGCTCGCGCCGGACCGCCCTCGGTGATACGAGCACCGCTTCAACCGGGCGCTCTCTGACTGCGCGGATCACGTCGCGTAGCGTGTTCGCATGATACGCTTGACACCGGTCACCGACTGCCGCCTCGAACTTCGCCCGAGACGTCGGTTCCATCACCGTCGCTACCATCGTCCGTTGTGCCTGCATCGAGCACGACTCCGTCTGTTGTTGCCGCCCAAGACTACTGACGCGCGCTCAACCCCAGTTCAACGGGATGGTCTCCCCCCCTCAACACATAAGGTGACGGGCACCTTATCTTTCGGTTAAGCAAGGGATGGCGGAGCGTGACGGTCACGGTGCGACCTAGTCGTATCGAGGAAAGTCCGAGCTCCACAGGGCAAGCTGCCAGGTAACGCCTGGGCGCCGGAAGGCGACGGATAGGGCCACAGAAAACAAACCGCCCGCTTTGCGGGTAAGGGTGAAAAGGTGGGGTAAGAGCCCACCGCACGGCTGGCAACAGTCCGTGGCACGGCAACCCCCAGCTGAAGCAAGGCCAAATAGGCGGCGAGGCTCGGCCCGAGCTGTTTGAGTCGCGGGTAGGCCGCTTGAGGTGACGGGCAACCGCCATCCTAGATAGATGACCGTCCGACACGCTACGTGTTGAACAGAACTCGGCTTACGGCTCCACCATACCCTGGCTTCCGGCAGATGCATCAGATATCATTGCGGCAGCTCCGAACCCGCGACGAACTCCTCACACGAAAACGCTACCGCGTGAATGCGACCCGTTCAGTCCTCTGCACCATCGCTGCCACGGCTTGCGCCGGGGGGGGATCACTGTCGTCTGTCGCCGAACCCACCTTGCCGGCCGCCGTTAGCTATGCACCGCATCGGGCAGAATACGTGGCGTTGTCCAAAGGAAGGCAGGAACAGCAGGTACCTGGGGGTTCCACTACGACTGAGTTCGGATTCCGTGTTCATCTGACCACGGTGATCGACGAAGAGCCGGGTGGACTTCGGATCACGATTCGGGTGGATTCGGTGCCGGAGGCCTCGGGAGCCGGTATCCCGCCTTCCGACCTCCCACGTGCCGGCGGCACGACCTTCACCGGTTACGTCGCCGACAACGGCGAACTTTCCGATCTCACCGGTGGCGACACGACCATCGCGCTGGTACGACAACTCCGTCGCGCCTTCGAGGAGTTCCTCCCGCCAATTCCGGAACTCGGCGCCGCCCCCGGAGCGGCGTGGATCGATACCGCTGTATCCATCACTCGAGACGCTGGAATGGAAATCGAAATCATCTCCGTAGCGGCCCATGAGGTCGTCGGCTGGACTACCTACGCAGGTATGGATGCTCTACATATCACGACGCGTGCCGAGTACACGCTGTCGGGCCACGGCTCACAGATGGGCCAGGCCATCACTATCGACGGTACGGGCGTTCGGGAAGAACACTCGTACCTGGGCGCCGACGGGACCTATCTGGGTGGCTGGGCGGCGGACAGTTCGAACATGAGCGCCCTCGTATCGTCGCTGGGGCTGGCATTCCCCATCATTCAAGTACGCAAGGACTCTCTAATCTATCGGCCTCGATGACTAGAACGCTCCTTGTCCTCTGCGGGTTACTGATAACGGTCGCCGATCTTGCCATCGGGCAGGCTCGACGTCCTCGCACAGAGATCTATGAGTTCGCCGCTGCTGCGAACGACGCGCGCGCAATCTGGGTGAATCCAGCTGGATTGGGCGCCGTGCTGGAGGCCTCCATCATGGGAGAAGTGGTGCTTGAATGGGACGAAACGGACAGGACACGAATGAGTCAGTGGATGCTTGGCTTCAACTCACACGGCCTGGGTTTCGCGTATCAACGCGACCGGTTCGTCGACGATCCGACCACCATAATCGAGGATTCGCGGTCCGTGGATGCGTTCCGCCTGGGTGTCAGCCTCCCATTTGAAAAAGGCGAGCTGGGCGGATCAGCCACGATGTACCGTGGGGGCGATGAAGGCACCCAGTGGGGGTGGGACATCGGGCTACGATACGGACTCGGTTCGAAGGTCACCTTGGCCGGCGTTCTCCGAAACATCGGGCGTCCCGTAGCCCTGGAGGTCCCAATTCCTTTTGGCGGAACGGTGGGGTTCACCTGGCTTCCCGCGCCAACCATATTGGAGATGTCTGCTGAAGTCCAACTCGCCGAGCGCATCGGCACGTCCGGCATGGATGCGCTCTACCGCGGAGGCATCAGGTATTCGCCGTCAGCAGAATTTCCGTTCACCCTTTTCACGGCACTTTCTCTTGGTGGTGCGTTTCGGTTCGATCAGTGGGCACTCGGCGTGTCGTTTGGGAAGAAGGCCCGCGGAGTGGTCGTCGCCTCCGGACCCGTCGATTCCGGTTCCATAGGCTTCGATCGGTTCAGCATGGCTGGCGTCGTGAGTCACACCGCGGTGCGCCCCCCTCGACCCTAGCCGAAGAGCACTCTCGTCAGCTAGTCGACGAGCCTCAGCGGCATAACCAGACACATGTACGAGGCCGGATCGTCCCACCCAACTGGTTCGAGTGTGGCCGCGCGCTCCGGGGCCTTGAAGGTCATTCGGACCTCGTCCGTCGGCATGTACTTCAGAATCTCGAGCAGGTAGTTCGCGTTGAAGCCGATCTCGAGCGGTTCTCCATCGTAGGTTACCGCGATTTCGTCCTGCGCCTCGCCCAGGTCAGGTGTGTTCACGCTGAACCGTAGAGATCCCTTGGTGAACTCGAGCCGGACGCGGTGCGTTTGATCGCTTGCTACGATACCTACACGTCGAAGCGCCGCAGCCATCGTGGCTTTTTCCGCCGTGCACTCCCGGTCGTTCTCCTTGGGAATAACCTGCTCGTAGCTCGGGTAGGGCCCTTCGATCAGTCGCGTGAACACTAATGTATTCCCACTCCGGAACCCTAGGTGGTTGTCGCTTTTAGCTACTTCGAGCTCATCGGAGGGTCCGAAAAGCCGCCGGACCTGTTCCAATGCCTTGGGAGGCAGGATGAGGTCGGCGGAGGAGTCGGGTCCTGTCGCTGGAATGTCCATCTTGGCCAACCGGTGGCCGTTCGTTGCAACCATTCGCATCTGGTCGCTTCTCAACTCCCACAACACACCATTGAGAATCGGGCGACTTTCTTCGGTGGAAGACGCAAAGCTCACATGACTAATGAGCTTGATGATATCAGTGGCCGTAATCATCCACGGACTGTCGAAACTCACCGCTGGGAAGTTTGGGAACTCCTCTTTTGAAATCCCGAGCAGCTTGAACTTCGAGCGACCGCATTCGAGGCTTATGCGCTGTTCGCCCAATCCAATAACGCGAATCGCCGCTGACGGCAGTTCCTTGACAATATCAACGAGTTTTTTGGCAGGAACCGTCACCGATCCGGGAGCATCGATTTCCGCCGGAACTATGGTGCTGACAGCAATATCGAGATCGGTTGCCGAAAGACGTATACCATCATCGGTTGTTTCGATCAGGATGTTGGCAAGAACAGGAAGCGTGGTCTTGGACGGTACCGTGGCTGCAACTGCAACCAATCCTTCGTGGAGACGCTCCCGCGTGATTGTGAACTTCATAACCAATCTCTTAATGCTCAGGATGGGGAAAGAATCTACTACTACTCCTTGATATACCTAACTAGTAGTAGTAGTAGAGAGTGTACAAAACTTGACAACTCAACGGGCGCCAGGAACTACGGGTAACATCGGCTCTCACTCGATGTTTAACTCCCGGTAAAGTTGTGGATGGATCGTCGAAACATGACGGGTTTTCCAAGCTTCCACAGCCGCTCAACAAGCGATCTCCGCACACGTTAAGAAGTCACCGCGAGTTCACGCCGGGCGAGGTCGACACGATCGCGGAACCTGCGATCGTGTCCTATTTCTTTTTGGACCTTGCCGAGGCTGTGGATCACCGTGGAGTGATCGCGACCTCCAAAAGCCTGACCGATCTCGACGAGCTGCATGCCGAGGAGTTCACGGGCCAAGAACATGGCCACCTGGCGCGGCACGGTGAGCGTCCGTGTGCGCGCCTTCGATCGGAGACCCTCGGGGGTCACGCCCCACCGGCGGGCGACTACTTCCTGGACGCGATCCACGCTCGGTAGGCTCTGCGTGGCTGGGCCGCTCTCACCACCGGCCTGCCTGATCTTGTCGGCCAGCGCGTCACGGGCTAGCTCGATCGACACTTCCCGATGTTTGAGGGAGGCAAAAAGCAGAAGCTTGATGATGCATCCCTCGAGTTCCCGTACAGAAGTTCGGATGTGTTCTGCAATGAACCGCAGCACATCGTCCGGGATCGTAAGTTCCAGATGGTCTTGCTCGGCTTTCTTGCGGAGAATGGCGATACGGTGCTCGAGATCCGGTTGCCCGATGTCAGCCACCATGCCCCACTCGAAACGCGACACCAGTCGCCGTTCAAGACCCGGAATTTCCTTGGGTGCCCGATCCGACGTCAGGACGATCTGTTTTCCCGCCTCGTGGAGCGCGTTGAACGTGTGGAAGAACTCTTCTTGGGTCATTTCCTTGCCCTCGAGGAAATGCACGTCATCGACGAGGAAGATGTCGACGCCGGATCGGTATTGCTTCCGGAATTCTGCCATTGTCCGGCGGTGGATGGATTCGATCACTTCGTTGATGAACTGCTCGGCGCCCATGTAAACGACTCGGGATTCCGGGTTGTTCTCTACCAAGGCGTGGGCGACAGCCTGCATCAGATGCGTCTTTCCGAGGCCGGTCTGCCCGTAGATGAACAGGGGGTTGTAGGTTGTTCCGGGGGCTTCGGCTACAGCGTGTGCGGCGGCGCTGGCCAGTTCGTTGGATTTGCCGATCACGAAGCTCTCGAAATGGTACCGCTCGTTGAGTGGCCGAGTGTTGTGTCGCCTCTGCCGAGAGGGGGGGCTTTCACGAGGCGGCGCAACGAAGAAGTCCATTTGCGGGCGTCGGGAGCGCTCCTCTTGGACCTGGAAGACGATCTCTAGGGGCATGCCCAATCGCTCCGTCGCAATTCGGGAGAGCAACGCAGCGTGTTTTGATTGGTTCCATTCGGCCGCGAACTGATCGGGTGCGCTCACGATCAGCTGCCCATCTTTCAACTCAACCGGTTCTGCGGGGTTGAGCCAAGTTCTTACGGTCGGCTCGGGTAACTCCGAGCGCACAGCTTCGAGTAAGCTGGTCCATGCTTGTTGTGCTGACAGTTGCATTTTTTGCTGCGAAACAGCGGGTAGGTATTCAAAGGGCAAGCGATGTTACCCCGCGAATGTGGAAAAGTCAACCTTGACCCGTCACGCCTTGCCCAACTAGCTTTCGGCCCGCTTTTCAGCTGGGTTTTTGACAGGAATTTTATTGAGTAATGAAGCGTACATACCAACCGCACAATAAGCGGCGAGTTCGCAAGCACGGATTCCGAGCGCGCATGAGCACCCGGTGGGGTAGGGCGGTGCTCAGCAAGCGCCGCAAGAAGGGCCGGAAGCGGCTCGCGGTCAGTCCTCCTTCGAAACACGGAGGGAGTTGAAGCCCGAGGGGCTTCCTCGGGGCTGGCGCTTGACGCGCACCTCAGACCTGACGGCGGTGCAGCGTAGCGGCCGCCGCCGCCGTACTCCCCGAATGGACATCTGCTGGCGTGCCAACGATCTCGGGCATCCGCGATTGGGGCTGATCGTTCCGCTTCACGGACACACGCACGTTGCCCGCAACCTGTTGCGCAGGAGGCTTAGAGAGATTGCTCGTCGAGAGGTATTGCCGGCCGTTCCCTCAATCGATCTGGTCATTCGATCGAAGCCCCCAGCACACGCGGCTGGGGTAACCGCGCTTCGCGCAGATATCGAGGCATGGGCCCGCACGCTCACAAAATAGTCCGCGCGCCGCGACTAGTGGTGGTTGGACTCATCCGACTCTATCAGGTGATCGCCTCGCCATTTCCGTCGCCGTGTCGCTATACACCGAGTTGCTCCCTGTATGCCAAAGAGGCAGTCGGTCAACATGGTGTCTTGAGGGGTGGGTGGTTAGGCCTCAAACGTATTTTTCGCTGTCACCCATTCGGGTCCAGTGGGTACGATCCGGTTCCGAAACTGTAGATGGATAGACGAACCGGCCTAGCCGTCTTGTTGATGCTGATCGTGGCTATTCTGCCTGCGATCCTGTTCCCGCCCGCAAAGAGGCCACCACCGGGAGCCGAATCGGATTCACTTTCGGTTGTCGACACGCAAATTGCCGAGTTGGCAAACGTCCCGGCCGCCGTGGTTCGTGCTCGGGAACCCGAACCTGTGCCGATTCCGGTGGATACAGCTAAATCCGAGCGGCTCATCACCGTGGAATCGCCATTGTACCGGTGGGTGTTCTCCACCACCGGTGCGCGCATGGTCGCCGCCGACCTCAAAACGTATCGGACGTTTGCGCCCAACGACTCCGGAGTGGCACAGCTGCTCCCGCCAGGCTCGAGTTTCTTGGACTACGGCTTGCTCTTTGGAAGTGATACGATTCCGATCAACGACTGGCATTTCGAACCCGATCGATCCCAAGTGGCGATTTACGAGGGCGACACGGGCGTCCTTCGCTGGACCGCGACGCGTGGGTCCCTGACGATCAATCTCGAGTACTCATTCCGCGCAGACGACTACTTGTTCGACATTCGAGGGGAGCTGGTTGGCACGGAGGCGAGCGCTGTGTTACTGGTGGGGCTCGCGCCCGGGATCAACCAGGTGGAGGCAGACAGCACCGATAACTATCGGTCGTTTGGTGTTGTGAGCAAGGCGAACAAGACCGAGAACCTCAAATTCAGTTCGTTGGACCCTGGGGAACGGCGTGCCCTGGATGGACCGTTCGAATGGCTGGCCGTCAAATCGAAGTATTTCGTGGTGGCCGTGATGGTGCTGGAGGAAGGCCAGCCACAGTTTGGCGGGGCGATCGCCACAGGAGGGCCCCGCGCAGGCAAAACGGCCAAACATACGGACGTGGTTGCCTCGCTGCCGGCCCCGGGTGGCGTGTTTTCATTGTCGGCCTTCGTTGGCCCACAAGAATTCCGTCGCTTGCAACAAGTCGGACACGATTTTGAGGACATCGATCCGTATGGATGGATTCTCCGTCCGATCATCCGGCCGGTCGCGAACCTCATTGTCATCATCTTGCTGTGGATGCACGAAACGTTGAATCTCGAGTACGGATGGGTTTTGGTATTGTTCGGGCTGGCGGTACGCGTTGCGTTGTGGCCGCTCAACCAAAAGGCCATGCGCTCGAGTATGGCGATGCAGGCCATTCAACCCGAGATCAAGGCCATGCAGGACCGCCACAAGGACGACCCGCAAAAGCTACAGAAAGAGACGATGAAGTTGTACAAGGAGCATCAGGTGAATCCACTCGGCGGGTGTCTGCCGTTGCTCATTCCCATGCCCGTGCTGTTTGCGTTGTTCTTCGTGTTCAGGGAGACGATCCAATTTCGTGGCGCCCCGTTCCTCTGGCTCCCGGACCTTTCCCGAGCGGACCCGCTCTACATCATTCCGATCATCATGGGGATTTCGATGTATTACGTAACCAGAATCGGCCAGCGCGGCATGCCGCCCAATCCGCAGACGAAAATGATGCTCTACGTTATGCCTGCATTCATGACGTTCATCTTCTTGCGGCTCTCGTCCGGTCTGAACCTGTACTATGCCGTTTCGAATATCGCGAGCATTCCCCAGCAGTGGCTCATCTCACAAGAACGAATGCGGCGCCAAGGAAAAACCAAAGGCTGATCGCAAAGTCTGACGCGCTCCCGTTGGTGCGTCTACCTTCTGTACCCATGTTGACAGATGTGATCGCCGCGCAGTCTACACCACCTGGGCGGTCGGCAGTTGCACTCCTCAGGCTGTCCGGAGCGGGAAGTCATGAGCTTGCAGCACGTGTGCTCGATCCGTTCACCGCCCATCCCTTCCGGTGTGCAAGGCTTAGTTCCCTCCACCGTATTGGGACCGACGAAACCATCGACAGTGTCCTTTACGTGACCTACCAAGGGCACCGTTCCTACACGGGCGAGGACACAGTTGAGATCTCGACGCACGGCGGCATGCTTGTCCCGCTCGAGTGCCTGAACGCCATTCTGGATGCGGGGGCCCGGCTGGCGGCCCCGGGTGAATTCACCCGCCGAGCCCTGCTGAATGGGAAAATAGATTTGCTTCAGGCCGAGGCGATTGGCGACCTCATAGACGCCACCGCTCCTGCCCAGCGCCGCGCGGCTATCGATCAACTCGACCGAGGGCTCTCGGAACGCATTGGCGACCTTCGAGCCGACGTCCTAAAGCTCGAGGCGCTGGTTTCCTACGACATCGATTTTCCGGAAGAAGACAGCGGTCCGGTATCTCCAGAGCACGTCGATCAGGCCATCGACGCCGTGTCAGAGGCCCTGGGCAAGCTCATGAAGTCCGCTGGGGAAGGGGAACGCCTAAGAGAGGGCGCCTTGGCGGTTATCGCCGGCCGGCCCAATGCCGGAAAGTCGTCATTGTTCAACGCGCTACTTGGCACGGAGCGCGCGATCGTCACCGAGGTACCTGGTACGACGCGCGACGCGATCGAGGCTCCCGCCAACTGTGGAGGGTTTCCGTTTCGCCTCGTGGACACGGCGGGGCTCCGGGATACTGTAGACTCGGTCGAGAAAATTGGCGTCGAGGTTAGTCGGAAGTACCTCGCTGCGGCGGATGTGGTGTTGTTCTGCGCGGAGCTTGGCCGTGAATTGGACGACGACGAGCAGAGCTTCCTGGCTGAGACCGAGGTGCCCACCATTCTCATCCGAACGAAGTCGGACCTCGCGGCTCCCAAACCGGGCGAGGCACTTTGTGTCTCGGCTCGCACCGGGGAGGGCATCGACACGCTCCGTGAAGAATTGGCGCGGGTGGCGTTCACCTCATTGGTCGCTGACGGGAACGTGCCTACGGTGCTGACTCGAGAACGGCATCGGCGGGCGGTGGCGGAGGCCTTGAGCGAAATAGAGTTGTTCGCCCGTGCCAGGAGGGAGGGGCTCGAAATGGTAGTGGCAGCGACCCATCTCCGCGCGGCTGTGACCGCCCTGGATCAGGTGATAGGAACGGTCTCGACCGACGATGTGCTGGACGTCGTCTTCGCAACGTTTTGTGTAGGAAAGTGATCTAGGCGGTCTGGATGCCAGAGGAATAACCCTCGACATCCACAAAATCCAACGCCGACGCGCGGAGTGCCTTCCCGATCCCATCGCGCCCCACGAGTCCCTCTACCATCCGCTGGCCAAGGTAGTACCCAGCGCGTTCGGGAATCACCTTGCCACCCACGAGCCGTTGATTGGCGGCCACGCCCCCCGAGAGGTACCGTAACCGATATCCCAATCCACGGTGATCGAGCTCATCCTCGATCTCCCGAGTGAGGAACGATTCGAGTTGGCGGAGGCGGCGGTACTGGCGCCTCGCGTATCCCAAATAGTCCCACGGCTCGAACCCGGGCACTGCCAGCTGCGAGGCCGTAACGGCGAGTCCTTCGTTGACAAGCAATTCACGCAAGGTGGCGCGACTTCCAGTCTCCCAGTAGTCGTAGTACCCGTCCAGGTCGCGGACAATGGTCGCGATCTCGCTCTCGCTTTCGGGCGACGTGTAGCGCACAGTGTGAGCAATCTCGTGAGCAA
>SMVB01448874.1_pt1 | contig 10090 bp, 7 predicted proteins | sample 2456461 | NCBI WGS metagenome assembly SMVB01 (sample SAMN11095934, study PRJNA526329) | marine sediment metagenome | biome: Marine sediment; feature: Surficial sediment; material: Deep marine sediment; isolation source: Hadal surficial sediment | place: Pacific Ocean | collected 2014-05 | depth 0-1...
AACAAAGCCGTCAGCAATACCTCATCCTGAACCTGGCTCATGCGTGTCACATCGAGGCCCTGCAGCCCCTCAACCATTCGTTTCCAGCAACCGCTACCAGGCTTACGTTCGGGCAATGCCTGCAGCATCAGCCCCGCGGCGCACTCGCCATCGGCTGCCAGCATGAAAATTGTTGGCAGCTGAACCGACTGCTGATAATAAAGTGCCAGTGATTCCGCCAGATCAATTTCAGATAGCGGAACGATACTTTGATAGCGTTCTGATTCCCGACCAGACTCGACCGTCACACACAAAGCACAGCTGTCGACAAGTTCAGTAAATGTATCCGGAACGATGTCACCAAAACGAGCCAGGCCTCGCATACGTAACTGGTGGTCACATTGCAGAACCAGCAGACGCAGATGTTCACCACCCTGAATCTGCAAAGTCAGCCGGCCGTCAAATTTCAGATTACGGCCCAGTAATGCGGTTGCGGCCAGCGCCTCACCCAGCATGGCCTGAACATGCACGGGATATGCATCGGCATTTAATAGATGCTGCCAGGTATCCTGCAAGCGTACGATGCTGCCCCGGATTTCTTCTTTCGAAAATAAAAAACGGCGCAGCGTATCGGCAGAGTCTTTCACGTGATCGGGTTATGCACTTAATTTGTCACGGAGTATCTGATTAATCTGCCCCGGATTAGCCTTGCCCTGGGTTGCTTTCATAATTTGGCCCACAAAGAAACCCAGCACTTTGTCCTTGCCCTCACGGAACTGCGCAACCTGCTCCGGATTATCGGCAATCACTTTATCAACCAGTGCCTCCAGTTCACCACTGTCGGTAATCTGCTTGAGGCCCTTGCTGTCGATGATACTGTCGGCATCACCACCCTCTTCCCACATCACGGTGAAAACCTCTTTTGCGATCTTGCCTGAGATGGTGTTGTCCTGAATACGCTTCAACAAACCAGCCAGTGCACCCGCATCAACCTTGCTATCGGCTATATCCAGGTTATCGCGATTCAGCGCCGCCCCCAATTCACCGGATACCCAGTTCGCAGCCAGTTTAGCTTCACCCATATTTGCTGCGACTGTCTCGAAATAATCAGCAGTTGCACGTGAAGTCGTCAGTACTTCAATATCGGCTTGTTTCAACCCGTACTGCTCGCCAAACCGCGTCACCTTGGCTTTTGGCAGCTCTGGCATCGCATCACGAACAGCCGCTAAAAACTCTTCACTGATCTCCACCGGCAACAGGTCCGGATCAGGAAAATAACGATAATCATTCGCCTCCTCCTTACTGCGCATCGGGCGCGTCTCGTCCCGGTCGGAATCATACAGACGCGTTTCCTGCACAACTTTGCCACCATCTTCGATGAGCTCAATCTGCCGCGCAATCTCAAAGTTGATCGCTTTTTCTATAAAACGAAACGAGTTCAGGTTCTTCAGCTCTGCACGCGTCCCCAATTCCTTCTGGCCCTTAGGTCGAACAGAAATATTCGCGTCACAACGAAATGAACCTTCCTGCATATTGCCGTCGGAGATACCCAGATAGCGCACCAGCTGATGAATGCGGCGCATATAGTTAACAGCTTCTTTAGCCGAGCTTAGCTCGGGCTCAGACACGATCTCCAGCAACGGAGTGCCGGCACGGTTAAGGTCTACGCCGGTCTTGCCTTCTATATTTTCATGCAATGATTTACCTGCATCTTCTTCAAGATGTGCCCGGGTAATACCAATGCGCTTTTCCGTTCCATCTTCAAGCAGCAGATCAATATGCCCGCCCACCACGATCGGCAACTCAAACTGGCTGATCTGATAACCCTTTGGCAGATCCGGATAAAAATAATTTTTGCGGGCAAATACCGAGCGTGACGCTACCCTCGCATCCACCGCCATACCAAAGCGCGCCGCCATAACGACAGCCTCGCGATTAAGAACCGGCAATACACCCGGGTAGCCAAGATCTACAAGGCAGGCCTGCGTATTAGGCGCAGCGCCATAAGCAGTGCTGGCGCCCGAAAATATCTTACTCCGGGTTGCAAGCTGGGCATGAATCTCCAGCCCAATAACTGTTTCCCACTGCATATCAGTTCTGCGCCGGCTGACGCTGATGCCAGTCGGTTTCCTTTTGATAGAGGTGAGCAAAATTCAGCACGCTGGCTTCCGCAAAGTGAGGCCCAACCAACTGCAAACCTGCGGGCAACCCATCAACTAGGCCGCAAGGGATAGAAATACCCGGCAGTCCCGCAAGATTTACGGACACGGTATAGATGTCATTGAGGTACATCTGTACCGGGTCATCAATTTTTTCACCCAGTCCAAAGGCTGTTGTGGGCGTAGTTGGTCCGGCAAGAATATCTACCTGCTCGAAGCAACGTTGCAGGTCATCACTGATTAACTGGCGAACTTTTTGTGCTTGCAGGTAATAGGCATCGTAATACCCTGCTGACAATACATAGGTACCGGTCATGATCCGGCGTTTGACCTCATCTCCAAAACCTTCAGTGCGCGATCGCACGTAAAGACTTTCCAGATCACTGATGCCTTCGGCACGGTGCCCAAAACGGACGCCGTCATAGCGAGAAAGGTTCGATGATGCTTCCGCGGGACAAACCACATAGTACGTGGGTACAGCCAAAGACAGATTAGGCAGACTGACCTCACGGATTTCTGCACCTATGTGCCGGTAGATATCCAGCGCTGTGTTAACAGCTTCGGCGTAGGCCGGGTCGAGCCCCGCATCAAAGTATTCCCTGGGCACACCAATAGTCTTGCCTTTTACCGAGTCCTCAAGCGTGTCCATGTAATCGGGCACTGCAGCCGGTGAACTGGTTGAATCTCGCTCATCAAAACCCGCCATAACCTGCGTGAGCAGTGCAGCATCCTCAGCCGTCAGCGCCAGCACACCCGCCTGATCAAGGCTGGAGGCAAACGCAATGATGCCGAAGCGCGACACACGTCCATAAGTCGGTTTAAAGCCGGTTATGCCACAAAGTGCTGCTGGCTGCCGCACCGAACCACCCGTATCAGTACCCGTAGCCATCGGCACCAGGCCTGCCGCCACAGCTGCAGCTGAGCCTCCCGAGGAGCCGCCCGGCGACTTCGCATGATCCCAGGGGTTTTTGACCGGCCCAAAATAACTGGTCTCACTGGATGAGCCCATCGCAAACTCATCCATGTTGGTCTTACCGACCGATACCATGCCAGCAGCAGCCAGCCGCTCCACGACAGTTGCATCATAGGGCGATACGAAATTCTCCAGCATTCTGGATGCACAGGTCGTCTTAATACCCTGTGTGCAAAAAATATCCTTGTGCGCCATGGGGACACCGGTCAGCACGCCACCACCCGCTTTGCGCTGTTGGTCGGCTGTGTCGGCTGCTGCCAGGGCCCGTTCTGGCGTGACCTCAATAAAGGCATTGAGCACAGCATCATGCTGCGCAATTCGGTCCAGACACAACTGAGTCAGTTCGCGGCTGCTAACTTCCCCGCTTGCCAGCAGGCGTGATTGTTCGGCAATTGTGAGGCGCTGAGTCATTATCAGTGCACCTACTCAATAACCCGGGGTACCACGTACAGGCCGTTTTCCGTCTCGGGCGCATTGGCCTGATAACGTTCACGCTCATTACTTTCAGTGACTTCATCAGCTCTGAGACGCTGACTCATATCGAGCGGATGCGCCATAGGCACAAGGCCCGCGGTATCAGCCTGGCTCAGTTCATCAATAAACTCGATGATTCGACCGAGCTTGTCAACATAGGCGGGCACGTCCGGCTCGCTGACTTCAAGTCGGGCCAGATGCGCAATGTATTCGATGTCTTCCCTGGAAAGTGCCACGGCTGTAACTCAGATAATTCGGTAATTAAGCAGATTGAGGAATAAAGCCCCGTGACCGGGGTCGCGTATCATACAACGGGTGTTGCCCAAAATCCCGCTCGTTGCTAGAGTACGCCCCACTTATTCAGTGATGCACGAGTGCAGACAACTTCATGTTCAAAAACCTACTTGGTTATTTTTCAAACGACTTATCCATTGATCTGGGTACAGCCAATACTCTTATATATCTAAAGGGCCACGGCATAGTCCTTGACGAACCTTCGGTCGTCGCTATTCGCGAAGAACCCGGTGGCGGCAAAAAAATGGTGGCGGCAGTCGGCACAGAAGCCAAGAACATGCTCGGGCGCACGCCGGCTAACATCACCGCTATCAGGCCTTTGAAAGACGGGGTTATTGCCGATTTCACCATTACCGAAAAAATGCTCCAGCACTTTATCCGCAAGGCACACGGCAGTCAGTACTTCCGACCTAGTCCGCGGGTGCTAGTCTGCGTGCCGTATGGATCAACACAGGTTGAACGACGGGCGATCAAGGAATCAGCCGAGGGCGCAGGCGCACGCAAAGTATTTCTGGTTGATGAACCCATGGCCGCGGCCATTGGCGCAGGCATGCCGGTACATGAGGCTCGGGGTTCTATGGTGCTCGACATCGGTGGTGGCACCTCCGAGGTTGCCGTTATCTCACTCAATGGCATTGTCTATGCCGCTTCAGTGCGTGTCGGTGGCGATCGTTTTGACGATGCCATCCTTAACTACGTACGTCGCAACTACGGCATCCTGATCGGGGAGGCCACAGCTGAACGCATCAAGCACGAAATAGGCTCAGCCTACCCGGGTGACGAAGTCAGAGAAATAACTGTCCGTGGCCGTAATCTCTCAGAAGGCGTACCACGCAGCTTCACCCTGAACAGCAATGAAATACTGGAAGCACTCCAGGAACCCTTGCAGGGTATCGTGGGCGCAGTAAAAGGTGCGCTGGAGCAAACCCCACCAGAACTGGGCTCCGACGTCGCAGAGCGCGGCATAGTGCTGACCGGTGGTGGTGCGCTATTAAGAGACATCGACAAACTTCTGATGGAAGAAACCGGCTTACCCGTTGTAGTCGCCGACGACCCCCTTACCTGCGTTGCACGTGGTGGCGGCCGGATACTTGAACTCATCGATGAGCAAGGCCCAGGAGTTTTTGCGCAGGAATAAAAAAATGACGGCAGGCTTCTAGCCGGCGCGAAGCCCGGCTGGAAGGCTATACGCCGGAATTTTCGTATGGCGAAGCATCGCTTCGTCGGACGTCTCTAAGAACCAACATCACTTAAACGGCAGTTCGTCGCAGGAAGCGTTCAAGCTTCCGGAGACGTCTGTCAGAATCCTCATCACCTAAACGGCAGGCTTGTAGCCGGCGCGTAGCCCGGCTGGAAGGCTAAGATTTGGATTCCCTCTGGGAGAGTTTATCTGTTGCTGTTAGTGATACTCCCTCCACCTTCAGCGCTTCGCTTCACCTGGGGGTCGGGACTCCCTTGGCCGCTGATGCGGCCAAGGGAGCACCAACCCCGACGAACAAGGTGCTGCTCCCCCAAACTTTGCTGGTTGACTTGGCAGCCAAGCCTGAGGCCTTTGGTTGGGAAGCCTATAGTCAGGAATTAAGCGGACCGCAGGGAGCCATCCTGCCAATAGGCTTCCCGGCCAAAGACCGGACTATGGCTGCAATAGCTAAGGGCTGATATAACCAGCCAAGCTGCAACTGATACTGATTCACCTACCACCTACGCTGCTTCGCTTCACCTAGGGGTCGGGGCATTCAGCCCGCCTGCGGCGGACTGCAAGCACCAACCCCGACGTACTGACTGCTACTTAGCTAAATTGTGCTGGTTGAATTGGCGGGCAACGCTGAGGTCTTTCGCCGGAATATCGCTGCAGCGGCTAAGGGCTGTTATAGCTAACCAGGCTGCAACTGATACTGTTTCACCCCTACCTGCTCAGCTTCGCTTCACCGAGGGGTTGGGGCATTCAGCCCGCCTGCGGCGGACTGCAAGCACCAACCCCGACGAATTGAGTGCTGCTCTGGCTAACATGGCGCCTTAATAGCCATTGATACTTATGTGCTGCTGCCTCATGATTGCCGGGTTGTTGTTGCTGGAACAGCTCTGCTCATGGCGCTGACTTCTGTCGAACGCGAACCCGGTCACTTTCGTAGCACAACGTCCGGCTTTCGCATGTTGTTATTGTGCCTCTTGGCAATCGCTCTGATGGTGCTGGATCACCAGAACCGGCACCTGATCGGCGTGCGCAAGGCACTTTCTGTGGCGCTTCATCCTGTTCAGATCCTGGTCAGCGCCCCCTTTGACATAGGCCGTAACCTGGCTGAAGCCACTGCAACACGCGCTGAGTTACGCAGCGAAAATACCCAACTGAAACAAGAAGCACTTGTGCTCAATGCCCGGTTACAAAGAATGACAGCCCTGGAGACCGAAAATGCCCGGCTCCGCGCCTTGCTTGACTCTACCGTCAAAGTTGGCGACAGCATCCTGATCGCCGAAATTGTATCCGTCGATATGAACCCTTATCGCAACATGATTATCGTCAATAAAGGCGGACGGGATGGCGCCTATGTAGGTCAGGCCGTGATTGACGCCGACGGCATCGTCGGCCAGATAATCCGTGATCGCCATTTCAGTTCGGAAGCCATGCTGGTTACCGATGTTGATCATGCAATTCCCGTGGAACTGGCACGCAACCGATTACGCACCATTGCGGTGGGAACCGGAGAGCTGGATCGCCTGTCGTTACCATTTCTACCCGTCAACGCGGACGTAATCGAGGGTGATTTACTGATTAGTTCCGGTCTCGGCGGTACGTTCCCGCCAGGTTACCCGGTAGGCGTGATACGCAATGTTAGTGAAATCACTGGCCAGCCATTCCTGCAGGTGGATGCGGAACCCGCGGCAGCACTGAACCGGATTCGTGAGGTGCTGTTAATTACACCTGAAGGCGGTGATGAATTTGCAGAATCGGTGGCCGAACCAGATAAAGCAACACGTGATTTTATGCCTGACACAGGCATCGACGGCGCTGACGCACCGCTAGTGCCGCCTGCGACAGAGGCAACCCCCTGATGGCACGCCGGGTGCGCCTGTGGCCTTTATTAGCAGCAATAGCAGCAGCTGTAGCTCTGGAAATAATGCCCCTGCCTGATGTGCTGCAGGCATTTCGACCGCCTTTACCCACGATGATAATGATCTACTGCGCGATGATGTGGCCGCAGCGTTTTGGTATAGGCGTCGCATTTTGTCTGGGCCTTTGCCTGGATATTCTGCACGGACAGCTACTTGGACAGAACGTACTGGCCCTGACCGCTGTCACATACCTGACCCTGCGCTTTCACTTGCAAATAAGGATATTTCCACTCTGGCAACTAACCGCAACTGTCTTTGCATTACTGGCATTTGGCGCGACACTGGAAGTCCTGATTGAAGGTGTTGCGGGGCTGGCGCCCGCTGGTATAACCCGATGGGCACGGGTGCTTTCCGGTGCGCTTTTCTGGCCACTGATTATGGGCATCATGGACAGATTGCGCCTGCTGGTAGAATCACGCCGCTCGAGTTTCAACTAGATCTATGCAACATACCAACCAGATAAAAGACCACTGGCGCGAGCAACGTCTGTTTAGCCAGCGCATCATCATCTGCGCAGTCGCTACGGCACTTTTGACCGGGATGGTGTTAACCAGGCTAATCGTACTGCAGCTGATAGATGCAGATTACTATGCCGCGCAGTCTCAGGGTAACCGGATACGCGTGCAGCCACTACCACCCACCCGCGGACTAATTTATGACCGCAATGGCAAAATCCTTGCTGAAAATACGCCCAGCTATCAACTGGAAATAACGCCGGAACAGGTGCCGGATATGGACGCCACACTGGCCAATCTGGTGGCGCAGGATATTCTGGAAGCAGCGTCACTTGATGTTATTCGCAGCCGAATAAGCAGCAAGAGACACTTCGACAGCATTCCAATTATGGAGCGGATGACTGATGAAGAAGTTGCACGCTTTGCGGTATTAAGGCCCTATTTCCCCGGCGTCGAAATTCGTGCCCGGCTGACGCGTCATTACCCGTACGGCAAATATGCTTCCCATGCACTGGGTTATGTCGGGGGTATTAGCGCCGCTGACCAGCAGACACTGGATCCGGCGGCTTATGCAGGCACAGCGCATATAGGAAAAGTATCGATAGAACGGTCGTACGAACCTGAGTTACATGGTGAGGTTGGCCATCAGGACGTGCTGGTCAATGTGCACGGCCGAATGATGCAGATTCTGGATACAGAGCTGTCGATACCAGGCAAAGACCTGATGCTGAGTCTGGACATAGAAACTCAAATTGTTGCCGAGATGGCGCTGGAAAATCGTCGTGGCGCAATAGTAGCCATAGACCCCCGCAATGGTGAAGTACTGGTATTTGCAAGTGCGCCAGGCTTTAACCCGAATCAGTTTATTGCGGGCCTGACCACTAGCGATTACCGCAAGCTGCAGGACGATGCCAATCAGCCGTTATTTAATCGGGCACTTCGGGGCCGGTATCCCCCAGGCTCAACCATCAAACCCGTCTTCGCATTAGCAGGCCTGGAACAAAATGCCATAACCGCAGAACAAACCATAATCTGCCGGGGTTACTACACACTACCGGGACACAGCCATCGCTACCGTGACTGGAAGCGAGGCGGTCATGGCATTATGAATATGCATGATGCGATAGCGCAGTCGTGCGACACTTATTTTTATGAGCTTGCCAATAAAATTGGCATCGACATCATGTCGCGCACCTTGATGGGATTTGGTCTGGGCAACCAAACCGGAATCGACATCAACTCCGAAAGCAGTGGGCTGGTACCATCCCGTGACTGGAAAAAGCGCAATTTTTCTAATCCTGCAGACCAGATCTGGTTTCCTGGCGAAACCATTATTACGGGTATCGGTCAGGGCTATTTACTGACAACTCCCCTGCAGCTGGCCCATATCACCGCAACCATTGCAGCCCGGGGCGTCCGCTACAGCCCATCACTGGTGCAGAGCATTCGGGACCCGGCAACTGGCACATTGGTACGACGCAAGCCTAGGGAATTAGCCCCCGTTACTGTTTCACGACCGGAACGCTGGGATCAGATTATTGGCGCCATGGAAGGCGTTATGAGCGACCCACGAGGAACCGGACGTGCTGCAGCAGCCAATGCGCCATGGCGGATCGCGGGGAAAAGCGGCACCGCACAGGTATTCTCTATCGCCCAGGACGCTACCTACAATGCCGATGAACTGGCAGAACGCATGCGCGATCACGCATTGTTTATCGCTTTTGCGCCCGTCGACAATCCACGCATCGCCGTTGCAGTTATTGTTGAAAATGGCGGCAGTGGCAGCGGGGTCGCAGCACCCATTGCCCGCAAGGTGATGGATAATTATCTGGGGCGTATCGAATTATGATTGCGGGTATTGCACATCAGACATCCGGTGGCCGTGGTTTATTGGCCCACCTGCTCCATCGCATGCACCTTGATCCAATGCTACTGGCAGGCCTGTTGGCCATACTTGTCATGGGTACTTTGGTGCTCTACAGCGCATCAGGTAATGATCTGGGCATATTGCTGCGGCAAGGCACACGCATAGGCGCTGCTATGCTCGTATTAATTGTTATGGCACAGATCAATATCGCATGGATACGCCGCGTCGCACCCTGGGCCTACCTGATCGGAATTATCACACTGGTGCTGGTCATTCTTAGCGGTGAAACGAGCGGCGGCGCGCAACGCTGGCTGAACATAGGTATCCGGTTTCAACCTTCAGAACTAATGAAACTGGCAGTGCCGGCGATGCTCGCATGGTTTTTGCATGAACGGCCATTACCGCCAACCTTCCTCATGAACTGTTTTTTATTGGCGCTTATAGCCGCACCGGTAGCACTTATTGCTCTGCAACCGGACCTAGGCACTGCCATCCTGATCGCATTGACCGGTATTGCTGTCATTTTTCTCGCGGGCATCAGCATCGCCTACGTTATTTCAGCCATCCCTATTGCCGTTGGAGCCGTACTCATCTTGTGGAATTTCTACATGCATGATTACCAAAAGCAGCGTGTGCTGACTCTGCTCGACCCGGAAAAAGACCCGCTTGGCGCCGGTTATCATATTATTCAGTCCAAAATTGCGATTGGCTCCGGCGGGCTGTTCGGCAAGGGCTGGCTCAATGGTAGCCAGGGAAAACTGGAATTTCTGCCGGAACA
>SMVB01134106.1_pt1 | contig 10088 bp, 10 predicted proteins | sample 2456461 | NCBI WGS metagenome assembly SMVB01 (sample SAMN11095934, study PRJNA526329) | marine sediment metagenome | biome: Marine sediment; feature: Surficial sediment; material: Deep marine sediment; isolation source: Hadal surficial sediment | place: Pacific Ocean | collected 2014-05 | depth...
CCCGGCCACCAACAAGCCAACGAGCGCGGCGCCGAACAGCGGCAGCGCATACGCAGTCCAATTCCAGACCATCGAGTCCCCAGGTCGAGCCGCCCGGCACTCCGGTTACCAGTTGACCTCCAATGGCGGCGCACCGCAACTGATCCGTCGCCATGAATGATTTGTATTGATTAGTATTGCCCAGAAACGCGCTTCTACAATCACGAGAAATACACCATTGATTATTACAGGACTGAAAGAGTCATTCCAGGCTCGGCCGGGTACCCATGGGAAGTATCCCGGATCAGAAGGCGGCTTCGAGCTGGCCCTTGACGGCGTCAAAATACCGCGGCAGCGCGGCCACGTGGCGTGCGGCGGCGGCGACGTCGCCTTCGCGAGCAGCGTGCTCGGCGCGGCGAGCGACCTCGTAGAGGCTGACGGCGCCGATGTTGGCGGAGCTCGACTTGAGAGAGCGGGCGATCTGTGTGACCGCCTCGAGATCGCCGTTATGCTGGCTGTCGCGGGCCCGGCGGATGATATCCGGAACCGTATCGAGAAAGAGCTCCACCAGTTCGTGAACGAAGTCGTCGCCACCTAGCTTGTCGCGCAGCCATTGCAAAAACGATCGGCGAGCTCCACGGCACCTTCGTAGGCCACCAGCGGCGCATCGAACTCGACCGCGACCGTGTCGTCGTCGCAGCGCTGCACAAAGCGCCAGACGACACCGGAAAGCGCCGCCGGCGAAACACGTCCGACGGCAACGAAGCGGAGGTTCACCGGCATCACACCCTGCAAGCCGCCGGTGTCCGACAGGCCGACCAGAGCACCGCCGAAGCTGAGGTTCACCGTGACCCCGTCGGTAACAAGGGTCGGCGCGCTATCGACCGTCGCCACGCTCTCGATATGGACCGAATAGCGAAGATCGCAGCGACGGAACTTCCGCCGCTCGGGCCCCGAATAGGCGCTCTCGGACATCTGAAGATGCTGTCAGCGCGCCGGCGCCGGTGTCAATCAAAATCCGACAACGGTAGGCTATTCTCTTCTCGACCGGGCACGAGCGTCGCGAGGGCGCGGAGATATCCCGACTAGCAGGCCGTGGTGGAAGTGTGGAGGGTCTGGTGGCGACGAAAAGAGGCCAGATGCAAGGCGAAGCGGTACGGACCCGCGTCGATGTCGAGGTCCGCTATTTCGAAACCGACCAGATGGGCGTGGTACATCACGCCAACTACGTCGTCTGGTTCGAGGTGGCGCGTACGGACCTGTGCGCCCGAAGCGGCTACCACTACGCCGACATCGAGCGACTCGGGTATCGGCTGATGAACTCCGAGCTGCAGGTGCGCTATCGCCAGCCGGCCCGCTACGGTGAGACCGTGGGCGTGACCTGCTGGATCGAGCATCTCGCCAGCCGGGCGATTCGTTTCGCCTACGAGATTCACCGCGATGGCGAGCTGCTGGTCACTGGAAGCACGCAGCACCTGTGGATCGAAGCGGCGTCGAACCGTCCCTGCCGCGCCCCGGAGGAGCTGCGCCGACCTTTTCGAAAGCTCGCCGGGCTCGAAGACTAGAAGGCTGTCCCTGTGCCATCTCGCGCGCGCTCATGGTACACCTTGGGCGAAACGAAACATCCTGCCGCCTATCGTACCGAGGAAGGCCCGTGACCCGCAAAACGCTCGCCCCCACCGCGTTGCTGACGCCCGTTGTCGCGTTCGCCTTGTTCGTCGTTTCGTCCGCCGGAGCCGGCCTGCCCAGGCACCAAGACACCACGGTTCCCGAAGCCCCCTCGGCGAGCTCCATGCTCGACGCCTGGCAGGGGCTGGCCGGTCGGCTCGCCCCGGAACAGGCGCAGACGGTCGGGTTCTCCTTCGACGACGCCATCAGACACGAGTGGTTCTACACGCCGGTCGACCGCGTCGGGCTCCGCATGGGGGACCTCGATGATGACCAGATGAAGCAGCTACGTACGCTGCTGCGCAGCGGCCTCGGTACGAAGGGCACCGACAAGGCCTTCGAGATCGTGCAGCTCGAAGAGATTCTCTTCGCCGCTTCAGGCGGCCGCGAGATGCGCGACCCCGGCAACTATTACTTGATGACGTTCGGCATCCCGACCACCGAAGGCGCCTGGGGTTGGCGCTTCGAGGGGCACCACTTTTCGGCTAGCTTCACCATCATCGACGAGCACGTCGTATCGGGCACGCCGGCGTTCTTCGGCGGCAATCCGGGCCGCGTTCCCGAGGACGCCGAACTGCACGCCGGGCTGCGCCCGTTCGGACGCGAGGAGGATCTCGGTTTCCAACTCGTCGATTCGTTCGACGCCGAGCAGCGCTCGCGTGTGATTGTCGACGTCGATGCCCCGAGCGACATTCTCACGACAAACTCCGAACGCGCCGAGATGGGGCCTCCCGACGGGATCTCGGTCGCCGACATGAACGAGGCGCAACGGGCCCTTCTCATGGAGCTGATGGGTGTGTACGGCGACCGCATGAACCCGGCGCTGCTCGACTACCAGATGGCGAAGATCCGCCAGGCCGGGATCGAGCGCATCCACTTTGCCTGGGCGGGCGGCACCCGGCCCGGCGAGGGGCACTACTATCGCATCCAGGGCCCGACGTTCATTATCGAGTACGACAATACGCAGAACGACGCCAACCACGTGCACAGCGTGTGGCGTGATTTCGATGACGACTTCGGCTACGACCCGTTGCGCCGGCACCTGGCCGCGGATCACGGCCTCGAGATCACAACGAATCTCCGACGTCCCCATGAGGAGAACAACGTCCCCGTGAGGAGAACCAACCAGTGAAGAAGACGGTTGCACTGACGATCCTTTCGTTCATGATCGCGGCCACCGCCGTTGTGGCGATCAATGCCAGCACCTCCACCGCGGCCGGTGAGCCAGCCACTGCCGCCGGCGTGCCGGGCCCGGCAGCCGGCGGGTCGGCCGGCGTTGCGGCGACCGCGACCGGCCGGTCGGCGGTCGAAAACTGGCCCCAGTGGCGCGGCCCCAACCTCGACGGCACGACCAGCGAGACCGGCTTGCCGACCACCTGGAGCGCCACGGAAAACGTCGCCTGGACGCTCGAATTGTCCGCCTGGACCGGCGCCACCCCGATCATCTGGGACGACACGATCTTCGTGACCGTCTCGCGTGTGCAACGCGGCGGCGGTGGTGGATTTGGCCGCCGGCGACGCGGCAGGGGGGCCGCCCCCGCACAGCCGCCCGCACAGCCCCCCGCACCTGCCGAGGAATTGAACGTCGAGCTGTGGCGCGTCGATCGTCGCGACGGCTCGATCATCTGGAAGAAGTTCCTCAGCGATGGCGACCACCAGGAACGCAAGCAGAACATGTCGTCGCCGTCGCCGGTCACCGACGGCGAGTACGTCTGGGTGATGACCGGCACCGGCTGGTTACGAGCCTTCGACTTCGACGGCAACGAGATCTGGGCCCGCAACATCTCGAACGACTACTGGAGATTCGGCCTCAACTGGGGCTTCGCGTCCTCACCGCTGCTGCACGAGGGCGCTCTCTACGTGCAGGTGCTGCACGGCATGAAGACCGACGACCCCTCGTACCTGCTGCGCATCGACAAGATGACCGGCGAGACCGTCTGGATGGTCGAGCGCCCGACCGACGCCATCGCCGAGTCTCCCGACTCGTACACAACGCCGGCGCTGCTGCAATACGACGGCAACACGGAGATCGTCATCAGCGGCGGCGACGTCGTCACCGGCCACGACATCGAGACCGGTGCCGAGCTCTGGCGCGCCGACGGTCTCAACCCGCGCAACAACCGCAACTACCGCATCATCGCCTCGCCGGTGGTCATCGGCGACACCATCATCGCCCCCACACGGGTGCGGCCGATGCTGGCGCTCAAGGCCGGCGGACGCGGCGACATCACGACGTCGCACCTGCTGTGGTCGTTCGGCAGCGGCCCCGACGTGCCGACGCCGGTCTCGGACGGCGAGCTGCTGTACGTCGTCGGCGACAACGGCGTCGTCCACTGTCTCGAGCTCGCCACCGGCGAGGTCGTATACACGAACCAGCGCATCGAGCCCGGCACCTACAGTGCCTCGCCGATCCTCGTCGAAGGCAAGATCTACATCATCAGTGAGGACGGCGTGACCACCGTGTACCGGGCCGGGCGCGAGTTCGAGATTCTGGCCACCAACTCGCTTCCGGGCTACACGCTGAGCACGCCGGCAGTGTCGCATGGGCACTTCTACATCCGCGCCGGCGACCGCCTGTATGCCATCGCCGAGGGGGCCGGGGACCGGTAGAGCTGAAAGGCTCGCCTTCACCGGGGCGAGTCGGGGGCAGCCGCGTGCGTTTCAGTGCCAGTCGTACACGGCGAGTTCCAAGCGCCTGGCCTGGAACCCGTGTTCGCGGAGCTTGCGCACGGCGTCGTCCGCGTAGACGCAGTAGCGGCCGCGGCAATACGCAACGACCTCGCTGCCCTCGGGAATCTCGTCGAGCCGTGCCTCGAGCTCGTCGATCGGAATCGATCGGGCGCCGGGGATGTGGTCGGCTTCGAACTCGCGGGTCGGTCGTACGTCGAGCAACACAACGGTTCCTTCTTCGAGCCGCGCGCGGAGCTCGTCAGCGGATATTGCTTCGAATTCGTCGCGGTCACCGAGATACGTCGCGACGACCCGGTCAACGGCCGGCAATTCTACTTCGGCGAACGTCCGCAGCGCCCGCCAGAGCGAGATCGCTTCCTCGCCGGCCATCCTGTAGAAAACGCGCGCGCCGTCACGGCGCGCCACAATCAGGCCGGCACGGCGCAGTATCTGGAGATGCTGCGACACCGTGGCGAAAGCCAGCCCCGTCTCCCGCGCGATCTCCTCGACGTTGCGCTCACCCTGGCAGAGAAGATCGATCAGCACCAAGCGGCGCCCGCTGGCAAGAGCCTTGCCGACGCTCGCGAAGGCCTCGTAGATGAGCTCGCGGAATTGCTGACGCGCGCTTGCATCCAGAGACATCGAAACAACTCCTCCACCACGCCGGGTTCGGCGCGGACCGCCGCGCCGAACCCGGCTTGAAGACACCGTGACCTGGATATCTCGACGGGTCGCGGCCGCGCGAGCGCGATGGCGCGCGCTCCCTTCTCAACCCGTCCAGATCACCAGGCTAGCATATATCAATGATTCAATGGAATGACATAGTAAGGATCTAACTAGCCACTTTATAGGGGAAATCTACCTTTTAGAATTGTAATCAAAGCATAAATCTGATATAACGGTCTTGTTAGCAAGATGAACAGCCTTTCCGAGCTCAACCGCCAGGAGCATCCCGTGAGACTCCGAACTCATTCTCAACCTCGCTCACATTTTCCCGCCTTGGCTATCCTCCTCGTCGCCGGCGTTGCGATCGGCTGCAACTCCCCCGTGGCACCGGACAATTCGATCCCGGATCCTGCCCTCGCAGCCCTACAACTGACCGGCGCCGCGTTGGTCGTCGGCGGGCAGGTCGTCAACGGGCAAACGATGCAGGCCGGCCAAATGCAGGGAACGAGCACACTCTTCAAGGCGACGCTTCGCGGTGCCAACGGCGCCCCGGCACTCGGGCACACGGTCCAAGTCCAGTACCGGACCCCAGGCGGCGGACCCGGCAGCATGATGAACGGACAGGGCCTGCTGCACCTCTACGACGACGGTACCCACGGCGACCCCGTCGCCGGTGACGGTATCTACTGCTACGAGGATGGGCAGGGCCAATACGGTTTCCACATGCCGTGGGCGCCCGCCGGCCAGTACCACTACGAGTTCTATGGTTTCGACCACGACGAGCGACACAGCAACCACATGACCGCGGTCGTTACGATGGTGTCCGCGCCCGGCGCCGGCGGGCAGTAGCCCTGGGGACGTTGAATCACCGGCTAATATCTGATATAATGGTCTTAATTAAAAGAACGTACCATAAACATGCAAGAAGTTTCGCTGGCGCACATCGCTGCAAGTTTTCCACGGGCGAGATACCACTAGGGTCATGAAGAGAATCGCGACCATAACCTGTCTGATCGTGCTCGCCGCCGGCCCGGCGTCCGTCTGGGCCGACGCGTTCGACCACGTTCCGCCGCAGCATCGGAACGTCACGATGCAGTCGAGCGACAGATGTCTTTCGCCCGTTTGCTGCATGGCGCCGGCGCCCGTTCCGGCCCGCCGGGTGGACCACGAACGACTGGCGGCCGCCACGGCGGCGCCGACGCGCGCCAGGATCGCGCTGGTCGCGGCCGCCATACCGACGCTCGTTGATCCTCTCGCCGGCGAGTCCTCGCCGGCACATTCACAGACCTCTCCCGTACTGCTGCGCTGAGGCCGGTCTCACCAGCCTGAAGCCCCGTCGCGTCCCGCGACGCATCTCGCAGCAACCTTCTGCTTCGTTCTTGGCCGGCGTCGGAATCGGCGTCGAGTCTCCTCGGGAGTGGTTCCACCATGAATTTCCAGCAGCCGGCACGCCCGGCGTCTTTCTCCAACCGCGCGGCGGTATTCGCCGCCACCCTGCTCGTGGGCACCGTGTTTTCCGGGGCGGCCCAGGCGCAACAGGTCGCAACTTCGGTGCGCGACAGCGTCGCTATAACGCCGCGAACCGATCCGGAGGCCGGTCAGCTCGGTCTTTTCGCGCTGGGTGACAATCTCACGCTCGAGGCGCTCCTCGATCGGGCCCTGCAAGAAAACCCGGAGATTCTCGCCGCCCGGGCGCGCGTCGACGCGGCCGCAGAGCGGCCGGGGCAGGCACACAGCCTCCCCGACCCGATCATCAGCGGAATCATCCGCAACGTCGGATTCAGCGGCATCACGATCGGCGACGAAATGATGTCGCAGGCCGGGATCCGCTTCACCCAAGCCTTGCCGTACAGGGGCAAGCGCGACCTGAGGGCCGCGGTTGATGAGCAGCGCATCGACGTATCCACGTCGCAGCTCGCGTTGATCATGCGCCGCGTGGTGCGTGAGGTCGCCGAGGCCTACTTCGAGCTCGCGTATCTCGGTGAGGCCATCGACATCGTCGGGGATACGCGCGATTACTTGATCGAGTTCGAGCGGACCGCCGAAGCACGGTACGCAGTCGGCGAGGGAATCCAACAGGATGTACTGAAGGCACAGGTCGAGACATCCATACTGCTCAACCGGCTGGTACGCCTCGACCAGCAACGCGACAGCGTCGAAACCGCCTTGAATCGGCTCCTCGATCGCGCCGTGAGCGCCGATCTCGGAGTTCCGGGGGAGACCAGCGTTCCCGACTGGAACTTCACGTTGCAAACTCTGGAGGCCGACGCCGTGGCTTCCTCGGCGGTCCTCCGCGAGAGGGCCCGTCGCGTCGGCCAGCGCCAGGCGGCGCTCGAGTTCGCTCGCAGCGACACCAAGCCCGACTGGATCCTCAGCGGTGCCTGGATGTCGCGCGGCCAACTCCCCGATATCTGGGAGGTGAACGTCGGTATCACGTTGCCCATCTACAAGGGCAACAAGCAGGACAGGGCGATCACCGAAGCGCAAGCAGAGGTTCGCGCCAGCCAGCTCGATCATCGCGACAGTACCGGCATCGTCACCGCGGCTGTACGTGACCAATATCTTCGTGCCGACCGCGCCGCGAAGCTCCAGGCGCTCTACGGCGATGCGATCATTCCGCAAGCCACGCTCAGCCTCGAATCAGCGGCGGCCGGCTACGAAGTGGGACGGGTCGACTTTCTGACGGTGCTCGACAACGTCGTCACGCTGTTCACGTACCAGCTCGAGTACTACCGCCAGCGCGCCGACTACATGCAGGCCCTCGCCGCCATGGAGGAGCACGTCGGTCGTTCGATCGGCGCCACACCCGCATCCATTATGAGCCGTCTTCCCACGGCCGCCATCGATTTTGAAAACATGCGGCCGACCCTCGGAGGTGACCGATGAAGCGCACCCTCATGGGCGTCCTGCTGGGCGTCCTGATCACCGGCGGCGGCTTCGCCGTCGCCCTTTCCGCCGGCTGGATCACGACCTCGCGACCGATGGGAGAAATGGCCGCGACGGAGATGGGCGAGGAAGAGCAGACACCCCCCGGTCCCGACGTGAGTGCCCGGAAAACGTCCGCGCAGAAGCAAGCGTCCGCCGGCCAGGACATGGCCGCCATGGACACGACCGGCCCCCAAGAGGGAACGAACTCGGGAGAGCCGGTGGCCGGCGAAATGCCGCCCGACGCCGTGATGATCAGCCCCGAGCGGCAAAGGCTCATCGGACTCCGCACCGCCCGGGTCGAGCGCCAGAGCCTCGACCGGACGATCCGGACCGTCGGGATCGTGGAGTACGACGAGCGCCGAGTCGCCCACATCCACACCAAGGTGAGCGGATGGATCGAAAGCTTGCAGGTGGACTTCACCGGCGAGCTGGTCGAGGAAGGGCAACAACTTCTGGAGCTCTACAGCCCCGAGCTGTTATCTACCCAGGAGGAGTATCTGCTCGCTCTGCGGGCTCGAGAGACTCTCGGCAACAGCAACTTTGCCGTGGTCCGGGAGAGCTCGGCGAGCCTCCTGGAGGCGACCCGCCGAAGACTGCAGCTCTGGGACATTCCCGACGACCGGATCATGGCGCTCGAGGAGATGGGCGAGCCGTTCAGAACGCTGCCGATTTACTCCCCCATCCGCGGCTTCGTCATCCACAAAGCGGCGTACGAAGGCCAGCACGTCGACCCGAGCACCGAGCTCTATACGATCGCCGACCTGCGCGAGGTCTGGATAACCGCCGACATCTACGAATACGAGCTGCCGCTGGTCGAAGTCGGGCAACGAGCCCGGGTGACGCTGCCGTATTTCCCCGGCGAGAGCTTCGAAGGCCGCGTCGACTACATCTATCCCTACATGGACGCCAAGACGCGCACGGCCAAGGCGCGCCTGGTATTTCCTAACCCCGACTGGAAGCTCAAGCCCGGCATGTACGCCAACGTCGTACTCACCGCCGTATTGGGCAACGGTTTGGTGATCCCGGAGGACGCCGTCATCGACACCGGCCTCCGGAAGGTCGCTTTCCGCGCCCTTCCGGGCGGCCACTTTCAGCCCGTTGAGATCGAGACGGGCTTCAAGGTCGGCGACATGATCCAGGTGCTGGCCGGCCTCGAAGAGGGGGAAGAGATCGTCACCGGCGCTACTTTTTTGGTGGATTCGGAGACCAAGCTAGGCACCGCATTGCGCTCGATGGGGAGCATGCCGGGCATGATCCACTGACCGCGAAAGCGACCATCGGAATTCGAGAAACGACATGATCGAACGCATCATCGGCTGGAGCGCCGACAACCGCTTCCTCGTGTTTCTTGGCACTTTTTTCGCCCTGGGCTGGGGCGCCTACGCGGTGATCAACATCCCGCTCGACGCCATTCCGGACCTCTCCGACGTACAGGTGATCGTGTTCACCGAGTGGCCCGGGCGCAGCCCCGACCTGGTCGAGGACCAGGTCACGTATCCGATCGTCACCTCGTTGATCAGCGCCCCGCAGGTGAAGGTGGTACGCGGTTACTCGTTTTTCGGCCTGTCGTTCGTGTACGCCATCTTCGAGGACGGCACCGACATGTACTGGGCCCGCTCGCGCGTCCTCGAGTACATGAACGAGGTCGCCGGCGGTCTACCCGACGGCGTGAATCCAACCCTGGGTCCCGACGCCACCGGCGTTGGCTGGGCCTTCGAGTACGCGCTCATCGACCGCACCGGCAAGCATGACCTGGCGGAACTGCGGAGCATCCAGGACTGGTACGTCCGCTACTGGCTCGAGAGCGTTCCCGGGGTATCTGAGGTCGCCAGCCTGGGCGGCTTCGTGAGCCAGTACCAGGTAACCGTCGAGCCCAACACTCTGCTGGCCTACGACCTGCCAGTCTCGCACATCATCACGGCCATCCAGAACAGCAACAACGACGTCGGCGGGCGAATTGCCGAATTTTCCGGCACCGAGTACATGGTGCGCGGCCGCGGCTATATCAAGAACCTCGACGATCTGCGCGACGTGACGCTCGGCGTCGGTGCGAGCGGCACGCCGATCCTGCTGCGCGATGTCGCCTCGGTGGGACGCGGACCCGACATCCGCCGCGGCCTCGCCGAGCTCAACGGCGAGGGCGAGGTGGTCGGCGGCATCGTGGTGATGCGCTACGG
>SMVB01367952.1_pt1 | contig 10086 bp, 9 predicted proteins | sample 2456461 | NCBI WGS metagenome assembly SMVB01 (sample SAMN11095934, study PRJNA526329) | marine sediment metagenome | biome: Marine sediment; feature: Surficial sediment; material: Deep marine sediment; isolation source: Hadal surficial sediment | place: Pacific Ocean | collected 2014-05 | depth 0-1...
CCGGGGGCCCACGCCGGCAACCTGCGACTCGACGACCCAGGCCAACGGCTTCGCCGGGTTCTTCAAGATCGGCGGCCACCTCAGCGAGACGTTCAGTCTGGCCTTCGAGTCCAACGGCTGGTTCGGTTCGGTGGAATCCGCCGACCTGTGGCAGAGCAACTTCTCCGGGGTGGCCTATTACTACCCTGGTGGCGGAAACCTGATGTTGCGTGGGGGGCTGGGAATGGCCACCGCCCAATTCAGCTTCCCTCAGCCCGGGCCCAGCTTGGTCACTTCGAAAACGGGGTTCGGCGTGACGGCCGGCGTCGGCTATGATTTTCCCATCGGGTTCGTGGCGGTGATGAACCCGGTGGTCAACCTGAACTACGGCAATTACGGGACCATCATAACGCCGGGGGGCGAGATTACTGGTGTCAGCACCCTGGTGCTCCAGCTGGCTGTTGGCGTGACGTTCCAGTAGCCTCTCGGGGGTGGGGTCGGGTCCAGCGGGTCGGTGCCCCCCCTCGACACGGCGCTGTGCCCCGAGCAGTATTCATACGGGTGTTATGGCTCACCCTCCACCCCAGAGGTGACATGGCGTGCCACCGTCTGACTGCTGGGCTCCTGGCGCTGGCTGCCGTTGCCGGGTGCCGCCTAGAGCGCATCCCGCCTGGGGCAGCGGTGGACGCAGACGCGATCCGGAGCGTTGTCGCCGCGTTCCACGAGAGTCTGACGGCGGACGACTACCTGACGTTTCGGGCCCTGTTCGACAGGGACGCCTCCGTCGTGTGGCAGGGCGGCACGCCCCAACCCGTCGATCGGTTCTGGGAAGACTTCGTGGCGTGGCGGACCCAGGCGTCCTTCCCACTGGTCGGTGCCCGCGCGGTAAGGCTGCAAGTACGCCACGCCGGGGATGCCGGCACCGCGTGGCTGACGTCCGTGTGGACCGTGACTCGATTGGATGAGGACCCGAAAGACCTCGAGTACCGGGCCGTGTTCCTGCTGCACCGCCGGGGCGAGCGGTGGCAGGTGGTTAGCCTCCTTCTGCAACGCCGGACCCCACAGTCCTCCTGAGCCATGGATACGCCGCGAACCACCGCACCACCGGACCTCGCCTTCGTCGGCAGCATCGCCTGGCTGCTGAACTCCAGCCGGGATGCGGAAGAGGTCCTGTCGAGGCTGATCCTCGACGTGCAGCAGTACTTGAATGCCCGGGCTGCGCGTATCTGGCTTCGCGAGCCCAACGGCACCTTGTTTTGGTCGATCGCGGCGCCGCCGGACCCCCACCGGCGGGAGATCGCCAATCTGGCCGAGATTCCTCCTGCCCCCGACGGAGTGGCGCGGCTGCCGCTGGCCCATGCCGGCGAGCAACTGGGCTTGCTCGAGGTCAATTTTGCCGTCCCGCGTCAGGCCGCGGATCCGCTCCTTGCCGTGGTGGCCGACATGTTGGCGCCTTACCTCGCCTCGTTGGAATTATCCGCCGACCTCGCCTCCGAGGTAGCCGTGCGGACCCGGGAGGTGGAGCATCATCGCCGGGTCACCAGTCTCATCATCGACAGTCTCCCCGTCGGGTTGTATGTCATCGACCGTGATTACCGGATCCAGATCTGGAACACCAAACGGGAAACCGGTACCCAGGGGTTGTTGAGGAATGACGTCGTGGGGCTTCCGGTATTCGATGTGCTCACCCGGCAGCCTGCGGCGCAACTCAAGGCGGAGTTCGACGAAGTGTTCTCGACCGGCGAGATGAGCCAGATGGAAATGGAGGTGACGGTCGAGGGCGAGCCGCGGTTCTACCGCATTAGCAAGATCCCCATGTCGCTCGACGGCCCCGAGGTCACTCACGTGATCACCATCGGGGAGGATGTGACAGAGTGGCACGGTGTCCACCGACGGATCATGCAGAGCGAAAAACTGGCGGCAATCGGCCAGTTGGCGGCTGGGATCATGCACGAGATCAACAACCCGCTGGCTACCATCGGCGTCTGTGCGGCTGCCATCGAAGGGCGCCTCACCGAAGTCGCCGAACCGGTGGGGGCATCCCTCCGCGAGTATACCGAAATCATCGACAAGGAAGTCCAGCGGTGTACCGGTATCGTCGACGGACTTCTCGAGTTCAGCCGGCCAAAAGGCAGTGCCAAGGAGCGTACCGAGGTGGCGGAGCTGATCGACGAAACTTTGTTCCTCCTCAAGCACCACCGCCGGTTCAAGAAAGTGCTCGTGCGGCGCGAGTATACCTCGGGTCTCAGTGTGGTGGCCAACGCCGAGCAATTGATACAGGTGTTCATGGCTCTCATGCTCAATGCCGCGGATGCCATGGAGCAGAGCGAGATGCGTGGAACGCTGACCGTTCGGACGGGGTTCAACTTTCTTCGGCACGATGAGGTGCGTATCGAGTTCGAAGACACCGGCGTCGGGATCCCTCAGGGGGACCTGCCCAAGATCTTCGAGCCGTTCTATTCGACCAAGGCGCACGGCCAGGGGACCGGTCTGGGCCTGTCCATCTGCTACGGCATCATCGAGGACCATCGCGGCCGCCTCGACGTCGAGAGCCAAGTCGGCCGCGGTTCGACCTTCCGCGTCATTCTCCCCGCCGCAAGAGATGGCCAATGAAGGTCCTCGTGGTGGAGGACGATCGCACCGTCGGTCACTACGTCCGACGAGGACTCGAGGAGCACGGCTACAACGCGGACTGGGTCGATGATGGCTTGGAGGCACTCCGGCTCATCAGCGGGGGGCACTACGATCTGGTCGTGCTCGACGTGCGGCTCCCGGGGATGAACGGCATCGAGGTGGTTCGGACCCTGCGAGACCGGGGCACCACCATCCCTATTCTGATATTGACCGCCCAGGACTCCGTCGATTTCAAGGTGCAGGCCCTCCGGGAGGGCGCCGACGACTACCTCACCAAGCCGTTCGCGTTCGAGGAACTTCTGGCACGGCTCGAGGCCCTCGGCCGAAGGCCCCAGGAACTCAAGCCTCCGGTGCTGCAGGTCGATGGACTGACCCTCGACACCGGCACCCGCGAGGTCACCAGGGACGGCGATTCCGTGGAGCTGACGCCCAAGGAATACTCCGTGCTGGAGTATCTCATGCGCCACGCCGGGCGGGTCATGTCTCGCACGCTGATCACCGAGTATGCCTGGGACTATCACTTCGATCCGGGTACCAACATCGTCGACGTGGTCATCACCCGCCTGCGGAAGAAAATGGACCAGGGGCGTAGCAAACGGCTGATCCACACCGTGCGCGGTGTGGGCTACGTGGTCAAGGCATAGCGTGAACTCCATCCGCAGCCAGCTCACCGTGTGGTACACGGTCGCGCTTGGGGCTACCGTGTTCGCCTTCGGCTTGGCGCTTTATGTCGAACGACGCTCGTCCAGCCTGACGGAACTCGATCAGCGGTTGACCGTCGAGGCCGACTTCGTCAGCCAGTTCCTCAGCCAGTCCTACCAGGTCATGGGGGAATTGACCGAGCCCGATCCCTGGCTCCCGCCCGAGGTGCCCGAGGCACAGCGGCCGCGCCAACTGGTGGCCACCTCCCAGGCCTTCCTCGATGGGCTGGCCGACTTTCTGGTCGTGGTCGATCCGCTGGGGAACCGACTGTACGTCACCGATACCACCGGCGCCCGGCGCCCCATCCCGTTCGATCGATTGGCCGAGGATCCCCTGGTGCTGACCGGTACCACCGTGGGGCGGCTCGTGGAACTGGCCCGGCCGCCGGTGTCACAGGGAACCGGCACCCTCGAGGGCGATGCGGTGGCGGGGCCGATTCGCTACTTGGCAATGCGGGTTCCCGGTGCCGGGTCCGAGATCGGTGCCCTGGTCGTCGCCACGGCGCTGTCCAACATCGCCTTCGGGCCGGCCCAGTTGCTGGGGTCGATGCTGTTCATTCTCCCGGTGATTTTGCTCGGTTCGATCGCCATCGGCTATATCCTGGCGGGAACGAGTCTCCGGCCTCTCAAGGTGATGATGGAAGAGCTCCAGGCCATCACCGACGGGCGCAGTCTGCACCGCCGCCTGGCGGTACCGCATACCGGCGACGAACTCGCCAGCTTGGCCCGCAGCACCAACCAGATGATCGGCCGGCTGGAACAGAGTTTCGACAGCCTGCGGCGGTTCAGTGCCGACGCCTCGCACGAGTTGAAGACCCCGCTCATGATTTTTCGGGCCGGGGTCGAGCGGGCGCTGACCCACCCCGACGCCCCCGCGGAAAGCCTGGAAGAACTGGACCGGGTACTCGATGAAATCAACCGGATGACGGAGATGATCGACAATCTCCTCACGCTGGCCAGGGTGGACGAGGGCCGGGCCGCACTGGCCCTCACGGAGTGCGATCTCCGTGAGTTGATCGCCGATCTGGCGGAGACGGCCGAGATCCTGGCCGAGCCCGACAACATCCGGGTGTCGGTCAGCATGCCTAACGAGCCGGTGCTGCTACCGATCGACCGCGGTCGCATGCAGCAACTGTTGCTCAACTTGGTGACCAACGCCGTCAAGTACACCCCCGCCGGCGGGACGGTGGCCATCCGCCTGGCCGACGAGAACGACATGATCACCATCGCCGTCCACGATACCGGGGTGGGCATACCCGCCAAGGACATTCCCCACATCTTCGACCGCTTCTACCGGGCCGACGTGGCCCGGTCCCGCAGCGGCCACCGGCCCGGGGTCGGGCTGGGTCTGGCAATCACCAAGTGGATCGCCGAGGCCCACGGCGGGACCATCACCGCCACCAGCCGGCCGGGGCGGGGCACCGTGTTTTCGGTCCGTATCCCCCGCCCAGCCCCCACTCCACCCCCGGCCCGGGTCCCCGAGCGGGCCTGACTCTGGTGCTTCTTCCCCCGGGCGGTATATTAGCCCCCCGCGACCGCGTGCTGGTTGACGCCGGCGGTCTTTCCCACGATGTGGTCGCGTAATGTGGCTGTCATCGTTTTGTCATCTTGCGGCTACGGTGGGGTAAACCCTGGGCGTTACCTTAGGGGTTGTATCGACCTCATCGTGCTGGAGGCAGCTCGTGTTCGACAACCTGGTCGCATCCAAAGTTACCGACAAGAAGCCGTTCGGCTCGATGGTGATGTCCGTCGCCATCCAGGCCGCCCTGGTGTATGGGGCCGTGGTGGCCACCAAAGGCGCCGCGGAGACCATTCGCGAGATCATCCAGGACACGACGATGGTGTTCCTGGAGCCGCCCAAGCCTGATGCACCGCCCGAGGCGCCGCCACCGGAGGCCATAGTGGCGGCCAACCCGCCGCCCAAGGGCTTTCAGTTGGTCGTCGCCATCAGCGAGATTCCCACGGAAATTCCCCCGGTGGACCTGACCCAGAAGTTCAACCCCGACGACTTTACCGGGAAGGGCGTTGAAGGCGGGATTGCGGCGGGCGTGATCGGAGGCACCGGACCGGTCATCGAGGGAGAGGTGTTCCTGGCCGCCGAACTGGAAGACCGGCCCCGGCTGATTTCTATTGAAGAACCACGCTATCCGCCCGTGCTGGCGAGCGCCGGCATCAGTGGCCGGGTGGTATTCGATTTCGTGGTCGACACCATGGGCCGCATCAATGTGGGGACCATCGACGTCGTCAGTTCCACCAACAAGGCGTTTGAAAAGCCGGCGATCGACGCCCTGCGAACGGCGCTTTTTTCGCCGGGCAGAGTCCAGGGCAACCCGGTGCAGGTTTTGGTGCGGCAAGCGATTTCATTCACGCAGTAGGGCCCCGAGCGGGGGATATATGCGGGGGCCGCCTGGGCCACCCGCCAACACGTTGTTTTGAGGAGGTCGAGTACTATGGGTGTTGATATGCTGGCGCTGTGGGACCACTCCGGCCCCTTTGCGAAGGGCATCGTAACGATTCTGATCATCATGTCGGTGATATCGCTGACGGTGGCCATCCAGAAGTTGATTCAGTTCACGGCTGCTTCGGCGGCCACTCGGAAATTCGCGCCCAAGTTCTCGCGAGCGGTGCAGGAAGAGAACCTCGAAGAGGCCATCGCCCTGGCCGCGAAGTATCCCAAGAGCCACGTGGCCAAGGTGCTCGGCGGTGCCCTGAAGGAAGTGGAGCCGCTGCTGCGGGATCGGTCTACCATCACCTCGGCCGACATCAACTCCTCCGAGCGGGCCATCGAGCGGCAGATGATGATCGTGCTGTCGCAATTCAAGCGCGGCACGCCATTGCTGGCCACGGTCGGCGCCACGGCGCCGTTCGTCGGTCTGCTGGGGACCACGATGGGTATCGTGACCTCGTTTACCGCCATGGCGACCTCCGGCGCCTCCGGCGGTCTGTCAGGCGTCTCCGCCGGTATCTCCGAGGCACTGATCGCCACCGCCATCGGTCTCATCGTGGCCATTCCGGCGGTGTGGGCCTTCAACTACTTCACCACCAAGATCGAATACCTCACGGTTGAGATGACCTACACGTCCCAGGAGCTGATCGACTATCTGATCAAGAGCGTCGGTAGCGAATTCGGCCGGTCGATCTTCACCAAGGAATTCCAGGCAACCAAGAAGGCGGCGACCGGCAGTGGCCAGATCAGCCAGTAGCGCGCGCGACTTTGCCGGCCACTCGTCGATAAGGTCCGAGCCCAACGTGGTGCCGATGATCGACATCATGTTGGTGCTCCTGATCATCTTCATGATCGTGACGCCCCTGATCGCCGCTGGTTTCCAGGCGACCATGCCCACGGGCAGGAACCTGGACCCGCGCCCGGAGGAGTCGAACGAGGTCATCCTCGGCATCGACGCCCAAGGGAAGTACTACCTCGATACCAGGCTGATAGACCCGGCCATCCTCGAGGATCACCTGCGGAGCGTGTACGCGGCCCGGACGGAGGACAAGATCCTCTATTTCAAGGCCGACCAGAACCTTCCGTACGGCAAGATTCAGGATGCGGTCGAGATCGCGCGCAGCGCAGGTGTGCGCGTCATGGCGGCGATCACCGAGAGGAACGCCTCTGTGTTCGAAGACGAGGAGAACTAAGCCATGGCCATGTCAGCTGGAGCTCGCGCAGTCGAACTCAACCCGGAACCAAACGTAGTCCCCATGATCGACGTGCTGCTCGTGTTGCTGATCATCTTCATGATCTCGCAGCCGCTCAACCGCATGGGCATGGACATTCAGGTCCCCCCCAAGGAAGAGGCCTCGGCCAACGACGCCCCCTCCAACCAGATCGTGCTCGAATTGCTGGCCGACGGCAGCTACGCCATCAACGCGCAACCGGTGCCCTTCGACCAGCTCGACACCCAGATTCACGCGATCTACGACCCGCGGCCGGTCAAGCTGATGTTCATCAAGGCGGCCCCGAACCGGATCTACCAGGAGGTCATCGAGGCCATGGATATCGCCCGGGGGGCCGGGGTGCAAGTCATCGGGTTCACTCCCAAGGGGACCGAGGAGTAACGACCAGGCACCGGTCGGGGCACTCCGGCCGGCTTGTGCAGCACCGACCGAGGTCCGTCGTCACCCAAGTGCGGCGGACCTCGGTGGTATATGAAACCGAGGGGAAGTACACCACGTCGGGCGCCGCGGGCCGGTTCAACGGTCCGCGGCGCCCGACGGGTATATTGGTAAAGCGATGTCACCACAACGAGAGCCGTTCCCGATCGAGATGCCCCGGCAGCGCCCGTCACGCTACGGGTGGTGGACTTCATTCGGCCTTCACCTGGCGCTGGTGCTCCTCTTCATCCTCGGCGGCGAGTCGCTGGTCGTCACCACCCGAGGTGGGCCCGGTCTGTTTGCCGGTGGTGGTGGGGGAGGCGCCGGCGGCGGGAACGGACAGATTCGCTACATAACGCTCGCGCCGCCGCCCCCACCTCCGCCGGCTCAGGCGCCACCCCAGGACAGGCCGCCAGTCGAAGCGCCAAGGGAGATTCCGCCGCCCGAGCCCGAACCGGAGGAAGAGATACCGGTTGAGGAACAGGTGGTGGCCCAGGCGGATACTGCGGCGGTGGCCAATCCCGATACCCTGCTTGTCGCCGTGCTGGCCTTGGGCGAGGGCCTCGGTGAAGGCGAGGAGGGGCTCGGGCCAGGAAACGGCGGTGGCTCGGGTGGTGGCGAGGGCGGCGGCACCGGTACCGGGGTGGGTTCCGGCACTGGTCCCGGGTCCGGTGGTGGTGGACTGGCGCGCGATCCCGAACCACGCCAACTCCTCCTCCCCCCAGAGGTCAAGGACAAGAACCAGCGGGGCACTTTTCTCGACGTCGTGTTCTACGTCCGGCCCGACGGCCGGGTACTGCGGGTAGACATCGATCCAGAGCCGTATGATCGCAAGTACGCCAAGGAATTCCGCCGGCGGATGGAAGGGTATGTGTTTCGTCCGGCGCGCTCGGCCGAGGGATCACCGGTGGCAGGGGTGTTTCGGATCAAGGTGGGGTTGTAGGGGAGGCCAAGAGGGCTAAGAGGGCTAATACGTCTTTTCCCTCTTAGCCCTCTTTTCCCTCTTAGCCCTCTTAGCCCACCGTCTACTGTTCACTCCACTCGCTTCCCCACAAACCGCACGAAGACGATCAGGGCCACGATCCCCACCGGCAAGGATATCCAAGGCGACATGCCGAATCCTGCCGGAATCGAGCCGACGACTCCGGCCACGCCGGCCGCCAGCAGGGCGTAGGGCATTTGGGTGCGCACGTGATCGACGTGGTCGCACCCCGAGGCCATCGAGCTGAGAATGGTGGTGTCCGATATCGGTGAGCTGTGGTCGCCGAACAACGCTCCGCCCATGACCGCGGCGGTAACGGCCAGGAGGATACCCCAGCCGACGTCCGCTGCAGGGTCGGCCACGCCGCCCATCCGGAGCGCCAGCGGTATCGCCAGGGGAAACAGGATGGCCATCGTGCCCCACGAGCTGCCGATGGAGAGCGCCACCACGCCGGCGATGACGAACACCGTGACCGGCAGCAGTTCAACCGGGAGCCGGTCCGATAGCACACTGGAAAGGAACGCCGCGGTACCCAGATCTTCGGTCACCGCCCCCAACGACCAGGCCAAGATGAGGATGATGATGGCCAGGATCATGGTGCGGATGCCCGACAGCCACGCTTCGATGGTCGCCGACAGGGTCAGTTTCCGCCCACCCGCGGCCAGCACGATGGCCGTCAGGCTGCCCAGCATCGCTCCCCACAGGAGCGGTACGAACGGATCCGCGGCGCCGAAGATCTTGGACAGATCTCCCCGATCGGCCAACGGGAGACTGGCCCGACCGGTGGAGATCAGCCCCGCCACCACGGTGACGACGACGACTCCGATCGGGAGTGCCGCGGCCCACCACTTGGACGACACGCCCTCGGCCGGCTCGAGTTCGTTGTCGCCCAGGGTCAATTGCGCCCCCGGGCGGCTCACCCCGCCGCCGGACCGGGCGCGGCGCTCGGCGGCCAGCATCGGGCCGAAGTCGCGCCCGCTCACGATCAGTACGGCCACCAGCAACAGCGCAAAGATTGGATAGAACAAGTAGGGGATCGAGTTTATGAAGATGCCGAAGGGTGAGACGGTCGCTTCCGCCGCACCTTGGGCCACCCCGATGGCGATGCCGTCGGCGATGAGACTGATTTCGAACCCGACCCAGGTCGACACGAACACCATGGCCGAAACCGGCGCGGCGGTCGAGTCAACGATGTACGCCAGTTTCTCGCGGGATACCTTGAGACGGTCCGTCACCGGCCGCATGGTGTTGCCGACGATGAGGGTGTTGGAATAGTCGTCGAAGAAAATGGCCAGCCCGGCGAGCCAAGCGGTCAGCTGGCCCCGTTTGGGAGTGGTGGCGAACGGCCTGACGGCGTCGACGATGGCTTTGGTGGCCCCCATTTTGGCCAGCACGCCAACCATGCCCCCCAACAGCAACGAGAAGATGATGATGGCCGCGTGGTCGGCGTCGGCCAATGCCTGGCGGGCGTAATTGCCCACGGTCATGAGGATGGCGCTGAGGGGATTGTAGCCGACCAGGAACATGCACCCCAGCCACACTCCCACGAACAGGCTGGAAACCACCTCTCGAAGTATCAGTGCCAGGGCGATGGCGACCAGCGGTGGCAGCAGGGTGATCCAGCCCGGCAGCAGCGGTCCATCGACCGACGCCGTCCACCCTCCAACATCGACTGCAAGGGGGAGCTGGGCCGCG
>SMVB01387292.1_pt1 | contig 10086 bp, 6 predicted proteins | sample 2456461 | NCBI WGS metagenome assembly SMVB01 (sample SAMN11095934, study PRJNA526329) | marine sediment metagenome | biome: Marine sediment; feature: Surficial sediment; material: Deep marine sediment; isolation source: Hadal surficial sediment | place: Pacific Ocean | collected 2014-05 | depth 0-1...
ATGATTACCCGATACAACCTGGTGAAAAAACTTATTGGCATGTATCTGGTTCAGACAAGCGTGATTTTCTTTCTTGTCTCTATCAGCGCAAAGAAAGGGGCCACGGTCCCCATCCTGTTATCCACAACAGATCCCGTTCACGCTCTTGACTATGCCAATCCCCTACCGCATGTTTTGACGCTCACGGCCATCGTCGTCGGAGTTGCCACACTCGGTGTGGCCTTAGCCTTGTGCGCCGCTATTTACCGGACATACGGAAGTTTAGACGAAGAAGAAATTTTGAAAAGGTTGGAATGAGTCGCCATCTCCCTGCCCTGCTGTTCCTTGTCCCCTTGTTTGCCGCGATCTCAATGCCCGTGGTGTGCCTGAGGCATCGAACCTGGTGTTGGCCGATTGCGGTAGCCGTCCTCTCCTCCATGGCGGTGCTTTCTCTGATGAACCTCATGAACATCATACAGAACGGTGAAGTCCGTTATGCGTTTAGTGGATGGCCTCCTCCGTTAGGCATTGAATGGGTGGCTGATGGATTGGCCAGTATCATGATGGTGGTTCTCAGTCACTTAGGCTTGGTGGCTCTGGTCTTTGCAGGCGCAACCTCCCCGAAAGATCTCGGGGGACGAGTGGTTCACTTTTACACCTTGATCTTGCTTCTTATTTCGGCTTTGACGGGAATTGTGTTTGCCGGGGATTTGTTTAATCTTTTCGTCTTTTTAGAAGTCGCCGCGTTATCGAGTTATGCCCTCGTGGGTGTCGCTGGTGGGAGAGCGCTCGTTGCGGCTTTTCGCTATCTCATTTTCGGCACATTGGGGGCCTCGTTTTATTTATTAGGCGTGAGTTACTTCTATGCTGCGACAGGGACGCTCAATATGGGTGATATGGCCGAAAAACTCCCTCATTTACTGACCTCGAAGGCGGTCGTGGGAGGCATGCTATTTATGTTTATCGGTCTGGGAATTAAGATGGCGCTCGTGCCGTTTCATGCATGGCTTCCAGATGCCTATACGTATGCTCCTGATTCCGTTTCTCCAATTTTGGCAGGACTTGTGACAAAGGTCGCACTCCTCGGGTGGATCAGAATCATTTTTTGGGTTCTTGGTGCAAAAGTTGTCGTCGATGATACTCCAATCCTCTTATTTGTTGGTGTGCTGGGAGCGATTGCGGCTGTTATCGGAGCTGTTCTCGCGTTAACACAATATGATCTGAAACGGATGTTTGCGTATGGCGGAATTTCGCATATCGGCATTATCCTCATCGGGGTCAGTCAGGGGAATCAAACCGGATTTGCCGGAGGCATGTTGTATTTATTGAACGATGCGGTCATGCAAACTGCGTTGTTTTTCTGGGCAGGGGTGGCCATGTGTCAATACGGCGTTCGAACCCTGTCGGATGCCGGAAGGATCGGGGAAAAGGCTCCGTGGATGATTGTCGCGCTTGTTATTCTCGCAATGGGTATGATCGGTCTTCCCCCTACCGGTGGATTTTTCGGGAAGTGGTACATCATTTTGGGAGCGCTCGAAGCCAATAACTATGTGGCTGTGGGGGCCGTGCTGCTTTCGACAATCCTGACTCTGGCCTATTTTGTCAAACTCTTTGAATGTGTTTTTCGCGCAACATCCACCACTTCAGATATGCAACATGTTGCTACTCCCCTGCAGTTTAAATTGAGTTTGGGCGTCACGTCTGCAGCGATTGTGGTCTTAGGCTTATGGAGCGATGCCATCGTTGAGTTATTACTTCATCATGCACTGCCCCCGGGTCTTTGAGTGAAAGGGAATGTTGAAAAAAGCTGCCAGCGGCGTTCTCGCCATTTTGCCGTGCTCACGTACTATGAGTACGCTCCGCCCGTCAAAATAGCTGCGGCCTTGCTGGACGGACTTTTTTGAACATTCCCTCCCATTGATGATAAGTGGCTCAACTGGTGCTTTTATTAGCTATTGGAATGAAATGTTCAACAGGCTCATAACACGATGTCGATTTTCGTTCTGATTCCACTCCTTCCTCTGTTGGCGGCTCTTGTGTTGACAATCGGAGGACGGCGATGGGGTGAGTATGGTCATCGTGTCGGAATTCCTGCGATCAGTCTCTCTTTCGGCCTGGCCGTCTGGGCATTTCTGGATGTCGTACGAAACGGCCCTATCTCTATACCACTCTACCGTTTGTTTCAGGTCGGATCGCTCGTGGTTGACTTGAGTCTGTATATCGATCAGCTCACGGTTCTTCTTTTGTTGTTGGTCACCGGAGTGAGCACCGTTGTGCATGTGTATTCTTCCCGCTACATGATTGGCGATCCTCGCTACAATCGTTTTTTTGCGGTGATCGCGGTGTTTACGTTTTCCATGCTGATGTTGGTTATGAGCAACAATCTCCTCATGCTGTTTGCCTGCTGGGAAGTCATGGGATTGAGTTCGTACCTCTTGATCTCTCATTGGTCGCAGCGGAAAGCCGCCATCCAAGCGGCCACCAAAGCCTTTCTCGTCAACGCGATTGCCGATGTGGGCCTCGGGTTCGGCATCATCTTGACCTTTTCGACGTTTGGCACACTCGACATACAGACTATTCTATCTCAGGCGGACAGTATGCAGGACCAGACGATGAATCTTTTGGGATGGATCGGACTTGAATTCTCGGTTCATACCCTGACAGTCATTCCTCTCTTTTTCTTTTTGGGGGCGATGGGAAAGTCCGCACAGATTCCTTTTCATGTGTGGTTGCCGTTTGCCATGGAAGCCCCTACCCCTGTCTCCGCGCTGATCCATGCGGCCACGATGGTGAATGCGGGACCCTTTCTTCTCATCCGTTTAAGTCCGTTGATTGTCCTCTCTCCACTGGCGATGACCGTCATTGCGGTGATTGGTGCGGTGACGGCTCTGTTTGCGGCGATTGTCTCACTGACGCAGACCGATATTAAAAAGATTCTGGCCTACTCCACGATCAGCCAAATTGGGTTCATGATCATGACCTGTGGCATCGGGGCGTTTGTGGCAGCGACGTTTCATTTGTTAGCCCATGGTTTTTTAAAAGCGTTTTTATTCCTGTCTACGGGGAATGCCCTGCAATCGGTTCACGCTCACGGTCATCCTCAGTCGGATGTTAGCCATGGGCAGCAATCGAGGCCGTCATGGTCTTTATACGTTGGAGCCCTGATTTTATCCTGTATTCCTCCTTTCGTGATTTTCTCAGGTCCGTATGAACATCTGTGGACCGTGCATCGTTTTGCTTCTGCCAAATTCGTCTTTTGGACGATTGGCTTAACGACCGTCTTTTTTACGGCCATGTATCTCTTTCGAGGAATCCTCTTACTCTTTCAGGGCGGACCCTCTGCCAGGGATTCGGCAAGTGGGAAATTGGTTGTGATCCAACCTCAGTTGTTTTCACCTTCACATCTCTTAGGACTTGTTGTTGTGGGTGGGACGTTGGTGAGTGTGCTCATCATGTTGTGGGGCTGGTTTGTTCAATTCCTAGCGCCTGCGTTAAGGCAGCCCGTTCCACCTCTCAGTGAACTGAGCATCACGGGGGGAGTCTCTTGGTGGATCATGGTACCACTTGGTGTGGCATGTGCCGGATGGGGTCTGGCTTACTCTCTTCATATCAAACCCCGATCATCCTTCATCGCGCAGTCGGAATGGGGAAAGACCTTGTATGTGCTTTTTTTAAACAAATGGTATTTTGATGAGATCTACGAGGTCTATGTGGTTCAACCCACACTTCGATTTTCCACATGGTTATGGCGGACGGTCGATCTTGGAGGAATTGATCGGTTCATTAATGGTATTGCTGGAGTATCGGTGACGTTCGCCAGATGGCTGTGGCATGTGGTGGATGTCAAAGGCATCGATCAAGGGGTGGTTGGGATTGGTGGTCAGACCGTGAGGTTCGCTCGATGGCTGTGGCATGCTGTGGATGTCAGAGGCATTGATCGAGGAGTGGTTGGAATGGGTGAGTACACCGCGAGTGTTGCTCGATGGCTATGGAAGTTTTTTGATATTCGAAGTATTGAAGAGAACGTCGAATCATTGGGTCGCGAGGCCGATGCCACAAGTCATATGGTACAGAGAGTCGAACCACGGACGCTTCAGCATCATTTACTGGGCATCATTATTTGGTTAGTGGCGGCCATAGGGCTTTTCTATTGGCTTGTGTGAGGGGAACAACTACTCAGGTGGATAGGCTGAAGGCTGAAGGTTGAAGGTTTTTAGGGGGCAATCATGAGTGAAACCCTTTAGCCTTCAGCCTAAACACCTGAGTACTTACATATGATGAACTCTATTGGCATTCCATTAGGGTATAGCGTGAAGGGGTTATTATCATGAGTTCCATCTTTGCAGAGCACCTTCTCAGTTGGATGATTGCCATTCCTTTCCTTGGGATTGCGACGCTGGCATTCGTTCACAACCAGGAATGGATACGTCGAGTCGCACTCGTCAGTACATTGATCAATTTCGGGCTTGCTCTTCTTCTTTGGTCCGGCTTCGATTTTACGGTCCAAGGCATGCAGTTTGTGGAGCGCATGCAATGGATGCCCACCTTCAACATTCAATATGCCGTGGGTGTCGATGGAATTAGTATCCTGCTCGTATTCCTGACGGCTCTTCTCTGTCCTCTTTGCGTCCTCTGCTCTTGGACGGCCATCACCGCCCGAGTTAGAGCCTTCATGATGCTGATCCTGTTAGTTGAAGGTGCCATGATTGTGGTCTTTACGGCATTGGATCTTTTCCTCTTCTTCATGTTGTGGGAAATCACCATGATTCCCATGTATTTCATGATTATCCTGTGGGGAGGACCGGACCGGATTGCCGCAGGCATTAAATTTGTGCTGTATAGCCTCACGGGAAGCCTCTTGCTGCTGCTTGCCATTTTAGGCCTGTATCTGGAAGGGGGCCGCACCTTCGATATGGTGGAACTGGCGAATCACACCTATTCCCCGGATGTGCAGTTTTGGATTTTCTTAGCGTTCTTCTTAGCCTTTGCGATCAAAATGCCGATGCTCCCGTTTCACACCTGGCTTCCCGATGCCCATTCGGAAGCGCCGACAGCGGGAAGCGTTCTTCTAGCAGGTGTCTTGTTGAAAATGGGCGGGTATGGGTTTTTGCGATTTTGTCTGCCCATGCTTCCAGATGCCTCCGTCACCTTTGCCCCGTTCATCTTATGGTTGTCCGTAGCGGCTATCTTGTATGGCGGCTATATGGCGTTGGCGCAGTCCGATCTCAAAAAACTGGTCGCCTATTCTTCAATATCTCATATGGGATTTGTGACACTTGGAATTTTTGTCTTCAATCGTCAGGGCATCCAGGGCGCCATTCTCCAGATGTTTAATCATGGGATTACGACGGGTGCGCTGTTTATGGCGATAGGGCAATTGTATGACCGCACACACAGTCGCTCTATTAGCGATTATGGAGGTCTTCACAAAACCATGCCACGGTTTGTGGCGTTGTTTTGTCTTTTCTCGGTGGCGTCATTTGGCCTGCCGGGCACCTGTAATTTTATTGGTGAATTCTTGGTACTGATCGGTGTCTCAGGCAAAAGTTTTGTGATGGTATTACTCTCGATGGGAGGAATCGTCCTGGCTGCCGCCTATATGCTGTGGATGTTGCAACGCGTGACGTTGGGCGAGCCCGCGACGAAAGCTGCCTCGCTTCTCCCTGACTTAACCCGTCGTGAGTTGGTGACGGTGATTCCCTTAGCGGTCCTTGTGTTGTGGATAGGCCTGTACCCCGGCCCCTTGATGGAAATGATGGATGCCAGCGTCACGTCTTTGGTGCAACACATGGAGAGGGTCCAACCCGCCAAACTGTCAATGGTTCTTTCCCCGTAAGGCAATGCCACGGAGGATGAAAGAATGATCTTTGGCTCTTCTATTGCGTCCTATTCAGAAACTGAATACTAACGGATCATGCCTTAAAATAAACACAATCACTCTATATCAACAATGGATTCCATAGGAAATATGTCAGCTATCAATGAAAGAGATCCAGCGTTATCAATTCTTGATTCGAGCTTAATAAAACTATCAACACTATACAAGGAGTGTTATTTATCAATGGGAAGAGGCGCTTTGTTAGTATATGCTCAAGATGTTATTGGGAAGAAAATTCCAAGCAAAATGGATTATAGAACAAAAGAAGAGATGCTTGATATATTCGATACCCCGAGCTCTCAATCTAGCTTATCTAAAATGATTGAAAACTATAAACCAAAAAAAGAAGGCATTATGACGCTGATTACCAGTTTTTCAAATGCAACTTTTTTTGTCACGTTTAAACTCAAATGATAAATACCTACGCATCCAACCGCCTAATCCTCAATAGAATTTTGTGGCATTTTATTGTGTGAAAACTTAGAGCCCATCTCTCAGACATTGTTTAATGAAGTTCAGGTGCGGTGGATGTGGCCGTGGCCTGGGAAGCCTTGCGGCGTCATTCCCGCCAGCAGTTAGCGTGAATCCATCTTGCTTTTTCTTCACCGGCCTTCACGAATATGGGAAAGAGGAAAAGATGGATCCCCGATGACAAATGTCGGGGATGACTGACGGAGGGTTTTCCATAAAGGCAATCGAGCATTCTCTCACCATGTGATCTGACATTGCCTGAAAGATGAAAAACAAGTTTTGACAAAAGAAAAATTTCCTCAGGTTAAACCGTTGATTCAAAAAACGGTGGAGAAATTATGAGCAATTTATAATATCTGAGGAAAACGCTTCACGCTCACAAAAAAGAGCTGAACTAAAAATAGGGTGTGAGGGAAATCGATGTGTTTGGTTCGTTTGTGAGGAATGAGCAGCATGAGAACAGTGATGTTGATACTCTGGTTGAATTTGATAAAGCGGTCGACTTGTTCACCTTTGTGAATTTAAAAAACTATCTGTCCGCCTTGCTGAACGTCAACGTGGATCTAGTCATGAAAAAAGCCCTAAAGCCTAAAATTGGCCAACGCATATTACAAGAGGTCGTAAAAATTTGAAAAAAGTGGGTAGGGTCGCCACTGTCGGTTCCTCCATCTTTGGCACCGGTGTTCCGGTGGCGATGCCCACACTGCAACATTAGGATGTCTTGGCCCCATAGTTTCTGTATGATCCCATTTTCTCTGGGAGTGATATTCTCAATGCGGTATCATTTTAGGTAGGATTCTAGAGAGTACGGTGAAGATTGATTTGAGTCATTGCCTGTTACAGGTATAACAGGAACCACTTAGAAATTGTATCCGCAGAAGTCTTCTCAACTTCAATGGACAATTGATTCGGTTTCTTGGCTTGGGTATAGGCAGCTTGGGCCTGATGATAGGTCTCTTGAATCTGCTTTTGGCTCACTAGGCGATTGCATCCATCCACTAACTCTTCCATTCGAAGGGGGCGGGGGGCCAACGCCGCGGCAATGTCAGGCAGATCGGCTACTGTTAACAATCCTCGAATGATGGAATCGGCCGGCTGGTACACAAACGGCTCATTGAGCAATGCCGCATAACTCACAAGACCCCCATGAATATATACGGCTTGAATGTGTGGTTCGTACAATGTCGCGAGGAGTGCGGCCACTCCACCTAATGGTTCCCCTCGTTCCGGGTATGGGGCCAGATCCAAGGGCACGGCCAGTTCGTTTCCCCTCATGTTGGGTGTTGCAAGAGAATCACCCCAAAGGCCTATTCTCTTTGGATCGACATCCTCTCGATTACGGAGATAGGCTATCACGGTTCTTAGATCCCGCACCCGGGAACAGAGCAGACTTTCTCCAAACATCAGGCTTGTTGCTGCGACTCCGGCACTCGGACTGAGTCTGCCGCGATACATTTCGCCATGACGCCCGTCACCGATCCCTCGCAATTCCGTTAGACAGACGACGATCCCCTGACCTAACAGACTTTGAATCAGAGAACGGCGTTCTCTCTTCATGCGGAGATTCCCTTCTTGTGTTAAGCCAATGACTACTGGTGGTGTGCTCTTGCCAAAACCAGAAGGCCACAGAAGCTGCAAACGTACAAAGAGGTTCTCTTTAACTTCCAAGACAATAAATTCCGACTGACCAAATCCTTGATGTGTTGATTGCACCCGGTAGGACGGGGAGGGCGTCATTGGTCCAACCACTCGGCTGAGTTCTTGTTGCAACTGTACCGCTTGTGTACTGGGCTCTTGTGCTTCTCTCATCCGACGAACGGAAGCGAGGTGTTTTTGAGAAATTTCCTGCGTGACCTCATGCATGAGACGCATGCTGAATGTTGTCCCCGTTCCCCTGGTTACGCATTCGAGTATTTCTTTTTGAACCGGTTCGGTCACTTCTTGTTCAGGAATAGGAATGTCAAACCATTCTTGCAAAATAGCATAGAGTTGACGCCGGTGGATCGGTCCGACATTCGTACAATGAGTATCCATAGGGCCATGTCGTGATCCTCGTCCGGACCCGTGAATCGAGCGGAGCGCATCGCATGTGCCATAGAGCTCATACACTTTTTCAAGATGCTTCCACACGAAGTCCCGCTCAGGATTCCAGGCAAACTCTTTTCCATAGACCAGCCGACGAGGGGCAAGCGAGGCCAGAATAACCCATGGCCAGAATCCCGATCGTGCGGTATCTGCAAGGGTTCTTGTTGAATCCCAATCACCCATCGACAGGTGCCCAAAGTTGAACGCGACCACTGCCGCCACACGATCATCCAACGCTCCAACGACTGCCGCAAGATCGCCTCCCCCTGCCACTGCTCCGATGACGATGATTCGGTCACGGTCAATCTGAGGATCAGCCCATAACAGATCAATGCCACGCCTGACATCCTGAACCATCCAACCCATCAAACTTTCGCCGATTATATCCAATTGCAGGCCAAGGACAAATCGAAAATAATAGTCCTGCCGATCAATACGAAATGATCCTTTGTCGTCTGCTGGAACACGAAAAGGATGCTGGTGACGCTCGCCATGTCCGAGCAGGTCCATAATGAAGACGGTGCAACCCTGCCGGGCCCAGGTCATCCCCATACATTGCAATTCTTCTTCAGTTTTTGGGTCGTGGTGGCTGTGGCAGATGACAATCGCGGGCGTTTTCTGGGGAGTGTGGATCGGACGATAGATGTTGGCTGTCACTGGAAGATCCATGTGACCCTGAAAGACCATATTATCAATTCGGTACCGGTCGCGCTCCAGAGTGTCAGTGATAACAGCGTCGGGTGTTGCCGAATGCGTCGCATTGATTGTTAACGAACGACGGAGTGCGTCAAGGCGTTCATCACGAAAGAGCTCCCATTCTGCTTGTGTGCGAATGCCCTCCAATAAAGATAAATCCTGTTGTGCCGCCTGATGAATTCGCTTTGAAAGGTGACAGGAAAATTGTCGGATCCGTCTGTTACCGAATGCCACTTTTCGCGCCCATAGCCATTGACGCCACTGTGACGGAAGCCTATCACTCACCCATTTTTTTATCTGCAGGGATCCAGTCATGACATCGCAACGCTATTGGTGCTCAGGATATGGCAAGACCTTAGCAGAATTATGAGATCTTGACAGGGATGTTTTTCAAAGGTTGTGTGGCTTGGAAATCATTGGTGATTAGTTTCTTTGTCTTGTATTTTCCTCGACGTCCTTCCTTTGTTGAATGGCATGTTCTAGCTTAAGGGCGTCATGATTGTCCGTGCTTTGTTCAATCTGAAAACGGAAGTTGAAGTAACAAAAAAAACCGCCCATGCTTTGATCTTAAAAACGGCAGTTGGATCACGAAAGTCTGCACAACACCTTGATGCACCGAGGAAATGTACAAATCGGCTCATCACCCAAAAGGTGACCACGCAATTTGTACATTCCCTATGCACATCAATTGTTTGCACAGCTTTTTCGCGCCCAACTGCCGTTTTTAGGTTAAAGGCTGATGGTGGCCATGGAATAGACGTAAGTGATGTCTGATGTGCCCGGGCTATCGGGGACTTGGTCGAAATACTTTCCTTTAAAAAAATGTGTAAAGCCGGTATCAAGGACGACATGGGGAAGGAATGGGAAGGACAGCTTCCACGTTACGGCAAGGTCAAGGAGGTTGCCAAGGTACCGGTTAGACCGTCCCGAGGGATCTTGAAGTCCGCTTTCCGAGAATGGGCCGCGTGAATCTGCTA
>SMVB01012122.1_pt1 | contig 10081 bp, 6 predicted proteins | sample 2456461 | NCBI WGS metagenome assembly SMVB01 (sample SAMN11095934, study PRJNA526329) | marine sediment metagenome | biome: Marine sediment; feature: Surficial sediment; material: Deep marine sediment; isolation source: Hadal surficial sediment | place: Pacific Ocean | collected 2014-05 | depth 0-1...
AAAGGCCGCGATCCGGCAGGCGGAATGCCAGATGACCGACGATGAACAGGCAGGGCATAGGCGTATCGATGTCGACGAGGCGCTGCCCTCGATGGAGATCCCTCGGCGGATTCTCAACGATCTCTACGCGCATGCGATCGAGAGCCTGCCCGAAGAGTGCTGTGGGCTGATCGTCGGCACGGACGGAGATCGTTATCAACGTCTCGTGCGCTGCCGCAACGAGATGACGATGCATCATCGAAACGACCCGGTCGAATACCCGCGGGATGGTTCGGAAGCGTTCTATATGAGTTCGCTGGACTATATGATGGTTCATGAAGAAGCCGAAGCGTGCGGTGCGCGGGTCACGGCGGTCTACCACTCCCACGTTGGGGTAGGTGCGTACCTCTCCGAAATGGATCTGGTCTACGCGGCGAGCGCGAGTTTCCCGTTTCCCGATGCGGATCACATTGTCGTTGCAGTATTGGACCGCAAGGTGGACTCGGTGGCCTTCTTCCGACAGGACGGGGAAGACCAGCGGTTTCTCGGACGTACGGTCGTCTCTGCCGAATCATGACAACACGATGGATTGCGTTTGCTACCGGGCTGCTGCTCGTCTCGCCCGGTTGTCAGGGTCCGGGCGTGGCGCGAGAGGAGATCCCAGAAGATCCCATCGCGTTCATCTTCCATCCCGAAGACGAGGCGCGCCGTCGAGCAGAGGTCTTCGCGAAGCGGGCGACGGCGGATGCTCGGAGTGGGGCCGAGATTCCCACGATTGTCCAGCTCAATTCGTTTCGCGACTACCTCGAGGAGGCTTTTGGCAGCCGCGCCGAGGACGACGTCGCGGGCCGGCTCTCGCTTCTGAATCCGAGGAGCAATCGGGTGACGGTTGTCGAGTCCGCGCGAAAAGGGGCAATTCCGCTGGCCTGGTCTCCGGATCGCGATCGGCTCCTGTTCGCCCAGTGGGATCTGGGCAAGCTTCAACTTTTTGAATTCGAACGCGACTCACGCGTCGTGTCTCAGCTCACCCGAGGGCCCGATCATCACCCGCAGGGTTGCTATGGGCCCGATGGTCGGATGATCGCGGTGGTCGCGAAGCGGGCAAAATTGACGGAGAATCGGTCGGGCCGAAATCCGCTGGTTTCGCAAATTGTGGTGATGGGTCCGAGTGATGCGATTGAGTCGATCTCTCAGGGACCGGCGGACGGAGAACCGGCCTGTAGCCCCGACGGCAGCGCGGTTGCGTACGTTCGCCTATCTTCCGGCGGGCGCAGCGAGATCTGGGTTCACTCTTTTACAGACCGGGAGCCCGCCCGCGCGATCGCGCAGGGCCGCGAGCCGTCTTTCTCTCCCGATGGGGAGTGGATCGTCTACAGCCGTGTCGTTGGCAAGGCGCCCGCTCTATGGCGGATTCGCCGCGACGGGTCCGGCCGCACCCGACTCGGGCGAGGCTCGGGTGCGGATGAATACGGTCCGGTGGTTTCACCGGATGGGTCTCTCGTGATTTATGAATCGGTGCTCGAGAATCGTTATCGACTCTTCGTGAGAAGATTCGATGGGACTGGGGACCGCGTTTTGTTCTCGGATGGAGATGGCACGCATGCTGTGTGGTAGCGAAAAAGGAGTCAAGGGGTGATCGGAAGCAAGCTCGATACAAGAGCCGACCTGGTGCCGATTCACGGCGGGCTGGCCGAGTTGGTCGACCGCAGGGTCTCGCTCGGAGAGCGGAGTGGGTTCTTGAAGGAGGCGGAGCAGCTTCCCTCGGTGCGCGTCACCCGGGCCGATCTTTCAACTGTTTATCGGATTTCCGATGGCGCCTTGTCGCCCTTGGAAGGTCCGATGCGCGCCGAGGTGTGGAATCGCGTTCTCGACGAGCAGTGCATCGAAGTGGGCGGGCGCCGTTTCGCGTGGACGATCCCGCTGTCACTTCCGGTGACGTCGGAGGAGACCTCATCGCTGTCCTCCGGGGGGTCGGCCGCAGTTCGAGACGAGTCGGGCACGGTAATTGGGATCGTCGATGATCTCGAAATCTTCGATTGGGACAAGACGCGCTACCTCGAGAAGGTGTACCGGACAGATCGCTTCGATCATCCGGGTGGACGCGCGGTCGAGAACGACCCGCGCGATCGATTGCTGGGCGGCACGCTGCGCGTACTCCCGCAGGCCGTCGACCCCGATTACGGCGAGTACATGCTTTCGCCAAGGATGACTCGCGGATTCATTCGGGAGCGCAAGTGGGATCGCGCGTTGGCGTTCCAGACCCGCAATCCCCTGCATCGCGCACACGAATACGCGCTGGTTGCGGGTGCCGAAAAAATCACGCGAGAGGGTCATTTCACGGGCGTTGTCCTCAATCCGCTGGTCGGTGAACTCAAGGGCGACGATGTGCCTGCGGTGACTCGAATGCGCTGTTACCGACTGCTCCACGATCGGCGACTGCTCGGAGAGGGCGACAAGGATGAGGCTCTCTGGCGCTCGGTAGGCTACGACTTGTCGGAAGTCTTCGAGTTGATAGGGCTCGACATCAAAATGTTCTACGGTGGCCCGAGTGAAGCCGTAATGCACGCGATCTATCGGCAGAATTACGGTTTCAGCGATCTCGTGATCGGCCGCAAACACGCCGATGCACCCTACGAAGATGGCAGCCCGATCTGGGGTGACTTCGACGCCCAGGAGGTTTTCGGCCAGCTGTCGGGTGAGCTGCACATCAAACCCTGCAACGTCGGGTTCGCTGCGTTTTACGAATCGATCGGGCGCGTCGATTTCAACGAGCACCACCCCGACGAGAAGCCGGTGACGGTCAGTGGTACCAAGGTTCGCGAACAGCTCCGCTCGGGGGAGACTCCGGATTCGAGAATCATGCGACCAGAGATCGCCGCAATCCTGATCGAAGCATTCCGATCGTAACGTTCATTGCGGCCTGGACGCTCGAGGAACTCGGCGGACGCTCGAGGAACTCGGCGGATGTTCGAGGAGCGCGGCCCAGAATGGGCCGTGCGGCGCAGCAAAGGGAAGTCGAAGACTTCCCCGCTAGACCATTCGGATGCGAGGCGTCCTCGCCCGCGTGAGCAGGGCTTGTCGTTCGGCGCCTTCAGCTGGATAGAGTGCGTATCCGAAGGCCAGGGCAATCCGAATCGGATCGTTTAGGGCGCTGTCTTTGGACACGTCGTCCGCGACTGCGCGAGCCAGCGCGTAAACGCGCTCTCCCGCCGAATATCCCGGGTCGGGCAGGAGGATCGTGAACTCTCCGTTCTTCGTGCGACCCATCACGTCGAAGTCACGCAGGTGGGCGCGCAGTGCTTTGACGGTTCGCTGCACCACCTCGCGGGCGCGCCCGGGGCCGCTCACGCCCTCGATCTCGTCGAGGTTTTCGAGCAGGCAGACGGCAATCGCGAGCGTGCCGTCGTGTCCTGACGCGCGCGCGATTTCGTCATCGATGCGCTTGTCGAGATAGCGTTCGTTGGGGAGGTTCGTCTCTGTATCAAAATTTCGATACTGGCGCGCCTGGGCATAGAAGTCCGCGTTGGTCACCGCCCGCTCAACATAGGAGACGAACCTTGTGAACAAGACGAGGTCTTCCTGGGGAAAACGGCCGACGTAGAAGCGGTCGGCAAGGACCTTGTCGTAGATTGCGAGCGTTCCGATCACGCGGCCTTCCCGCATCAGTGGCGCTGCGATCACGGACTGAAAATCTGAGTGGAGGTCGCTCAGAGCGGGGTCGTCTGCGAGGTCGGCAATCAGACGAGGCGCGCGCTGCTTGATGACTCCGACTGAAATCTGCTTGTCCAATCGGAACAATCGTTCTTGAAGTTGGCCGTCAGCGGAGCCGAAATAGGATCGGATCACATACCGCCTGGTTTCGTCATCCTGGATTCTGAGGATCGCGTGATCGGCTCCCAGCGCCATGGCAGCCGATGAGGTTGCCATGCGCAGGACCTCCGCGGGATCTGTCGCGGAGATCATTCGAATTCCGGCGTCGTTGAGCGCGCTCGTCTTGGTCGCCCGAGAAGTCATGCTGGCTTCGCGCACCACGTGTGCAATCTCTTCGGCGGCCGCAGCGGCGATTTCGAGCAGCGTTTCCTCGGCGGCGCGACCACGAGCGGCCTCGTCGCCGCCCTGAATCGACAAGACGCCAAATAGCGTATCTCCGGCAATCAGTGGAAGCGCCGCGTAGGCGATGGCGCCATTCGAAAACCGCAGGATCGAGGGCTCGCGGGTTCGTGCGACGCTTCCGTCGATGCCTGTGCCGACTTCGATTCGGTATTCGCCGCCGAAGCCTCCGCCATCGAGCGATGTTGCGCTGAGCCGAAGGTCCGCTTCATCATTGTCACGAAGGTAGAGTGTGGCAATTCCATGGCCGACTTGTTCGGCGACAAAGAGGCAAAAAGAGCGCAATCGATCGAAGAGTGGATCCTTTGACGATAGGATTTCCCGAACTCGTCGTACTGCCGTGTACCGAGCAGCCTGACTTCGCAGGGCTTCGTGCTCCTGGGATCGGGCGATGATCTGGGCGTCGAGATGCGCGAGCTGCTCGGCGAATTCGAGACTTTCATCCGAAAAGGCATCCGGTCGAGTCGAGTGGTGGAGATTGAGGACGCCGAGTACGCGACCTTCGAAGATCAGCGGCACCGAGATGGCCGACTCGACGTCGAGGCGTTCGTGAACGATCTGGAACGCCTGGCGGTCGGCTTTCCCGCGGAGCCGCAGAGACCGGCCATCTGCGGCAACGCGGCCCGCGATGCCGTGGCCGAGCGGAACCCGAATTTTGGGCCACAGTTCTGGTTCGACACCCGCCGCGACCCGTACGCGGAGTTCGCGGGCGGCGTGATCCAACAACATCAGTGAGCCGCCCTCCGCGCCGGTGACGCTAACGGCAATCTCGAGCACGCGTGAAAAGAGTTCGTCAGCGTCAACGGTGAGGTTGTAGGACTCCACGATCTCGTGAAGCGCCGTCAACAGATCTGCCTTGTTGTTCCGCGAGGAGGGACTGAAGCACCAGAGAAGGCGCGCGGTCAGCGGTGTGACGACCTGGATTCCGCGCTCGGTGAGTGCCGGGTGGTTGGCGGCAAAATCGCCGTTGGAACTGGCATCGATGACGGCGTGAAGGTCTGGATCGAGAAGCAGCGCGTCGAGGTCGGCGGTCAGCCGCTGCTCCAATAAGCGCGCTACTCCGGGATCGATTGCGCCGAACTGCTGGCGAATTGACTCGGCGTCGGGATCGACGATGGCGGCGATCTCGAAATCTGGATTTTCCAGCAGTGAGGGAATCAGCTGGCGCGCTTCTTCCGTAGCGCTGTAGATGCCGATGCGCTTGCGCATCAGTCGCGCTCTCCCTTGACGAGGGGATCGAGGCGAATGGTGAGGACGAGACTCGACGTCCGGCCAGCTTTGTCGCTGACGACGAGCGGAATGCGCACGCTGCGCTCGCCACTGCGGGTTGCCTTACCGACGGAAGCGATCGAAAACTCCGAATCGAGTTGGGCAGCCGCGGTTGTTTGGGGATCCGCCTCGAGTTCGTCCCAGGGGCTGTCGAGAGCGGTCTGTGCGGATGCGGTCAGATCGTCGAGGGCGCTCGCCTCGGGATGCTCCTCTTCCCGGAGAATCGCGTCTTCCATCCGAGTCTCAGGCGTGAGCTCCGGGACCTCAGGCGTGAGCTCCGCGGTGGGGTTGGCATCGGCCGCCGGGATCGATTCCGCCCGAGCCTGAGGCTCACTGGGGGAATCGGTCGATTGGGAATCCGCCTCGGCCTGGGCCGAAAACTTCTGGCCTCTCAGGCTGCGAATGACGTGTTTGGAGATCGTCGAGAGCGTCTGGAGAACGCCTGTATTTTCGGTTGCAACGGCCTCGAATACGGCAGCTTCGTTGATGTTGAGTTTGCGATGCAACTCCTCGAGCGCATAGGGATCCGATAGGTCGCGCTTGTTGTACTGCAAGACCAGGGGAACGTCTTCGAGCTTGCGACCGTAATCGAGTAGCATCTCGCGAAGTTCTGCCAGGCTCGACGCGTTTTCTTCGATCTGTTCTCTTCTCGAATCGATCACCATTACGATGCCGTCTACTTGATCGAGCAGCTGTTTTCGGGTGGGCGCCTGATCGGCGTTGCCAGGGACGGCAATCATTTGAATGCAGGTCTTCAACCCTCCGACTTCACCGAGTTCGATGGCCAGGGTTTCGTATTCGACCGCCGGGTCGATCAAGGTGGCTTCGCGCTGAATCTCGCCGCGGTGATCGGCTCTGAGCTTGCGATGGATCGAATGCAGATTCTCGGTCTTGCCGGACCCGCTGATCCCCCAGTAGAGGATTCGCGCGTTCACCGCAGTCTCGTCGGTGCTCAGCTTGGCCATCAGATCTTTCCCTTCTTGATCAATATGCGTCGGGCGTGGGTGGAGATGATGCGCGGGACGTCGCGGCTTCGCATCAACGTGCGCAGGTCCTTGTCCTGAAGGTAGTTGACGAAATTCATCGCCAAGGACTGCGGGCATTTGGGGTTCGCCGCGAGGGCATGTTTGACCTTGTAGTTGCGCGTCCACTGACGGTTCATCGCGATCACGCGGTAGACATCGTCACAGACGTTGCGGGACTGGGCGATCGTGACGATTTCAGACTCGGTGATCTTGGGGCTGGTTGCGACGGCGATCGCGACGAGTTTGTTGCGGTCCCGCACGAGCAGGCTGCGAGCTTCCTTGTTCCCCATTCGTCCGATCTGGATCTTCTGGAACACCGACATCTGCTGAACGAGCTGGAAGATATTGCCCTCCTGATCTTCCTGAAGTTGCTCCTCGGTAACATCGGCGGTCTCTTCGACCAATTGTTTGGCGTACTGGCCCATTTCATCGCCAAGCACCGCGCGCAGCGCGGCTTCGGCTTCCTGATCGGTGATCGTCGAACCGGGGCGTCGTCCGTCGAGATCCGCTGCGACATCGCTGGCTCCGATGAAATTGAGGATCCGCTCGATGACCACGCGGCCGGTGAGCGGGTTGGAGCCGAGTGCATCGACGATCTCCGGCGCGCGCAGCATGCGCTTCTGGTTGTTCGAAATGATTTCCACGATCTTCTTGTGCGGCGACGCGGCGAGCTGTGCGATCGTCGCATCATCGGTCGCGGAGTTGAGGGCGATCATCTCGAGCTGTTCGGCATCGCACGCCCGGGATTCAGCGAAATACGACAGCAGGGCCGGGTGGGTCGGACCGCTGAGCACGGTGTTCGTGATGGTTGCGGGCAGGTTTTCGAGGCTGTCGCGCGCGGTGGACTTGACCTCGGCATCCGGATCGTAGGTCAGCGCGAAGAGCACGGTGGCGAGTTCGATCGCGGGCAGGGGCAGGGCGCCGCGCGCCGCCATCAGGCGCGTATCTCGCGGAGCATCCTGGCGCGCGTAGCGCTCGGCCTGCGTGGACAGGGTCAAGCGGATTTTCTTCGCCTGTCGCTCCATGGACGCGCTTCCCCTAGTTTTGCCGGGGCGACGTGCCCCGACCCGAGGCCGGCCTACGACCTCCGGCCGGCTATGCATCCTCCGCCTGGCCCGCTCGGGCCTCGGCGATGATCTTGTCCCTCACGTGACTCGGCGATTCGTCGTAGTGAGAAAACTCCATGTGGAATTCCCCCTGCCCACCGGTCATGCTCGTGAGCTGGCTCGCGTACTCGAGCATCTCAGACATCGGCACTTGTGCCTGGATGACCTGAGTAGAACCTCTCGCCTCGCTCGATTGGACCCGGCCGCGCCGGCTCGAAAGGTCTCCCATGATGTCACCCACGAAGCTGCCCGGAATCGAGACCTCGACGTCCATCACGGGCTCGAGCAAAATCGGTCTCGCCTGTTGAACGGCGGCCTTGAGGCCAAAAGACCCCGCGAGCTTGAACGCCATCTCGTTCGAGTCGACGGCGTGGTGTTTGCCGTCGATGCAGTGAACGCGGACGTCCACCACCGGGTAGCCGGCGAGCGGGCCGGCTTCGCAGGCCGCGTAGATTCCCTTTTCGACCGCCGGAATCAGGCTTCTGGGGATGGAGCCGCCCTTGATTTCGTCCACGAACTCGATTCCTTCCCCGCGGGGCTTCGGCTCAACGGTGAGGTAGCAGACGCCGAACATCCCCTTGCCTCCGGTTTGTTTCTTGAGCTTTCCCTCGACGTGTTCGGCTCGGCGCGTGATGGTCTCGCGATAGGGGACCTTCGGCCTCTTCAGCTCGACATCGACTCCGAACATACGCTGCAGCTTCTGCACTGTGATCCGGACGTGAAGCTCGCCCATCCCGGTGAGAAGAAACTCGCCGGTGGAGTCTTCTCGACCGAGGTGGAGTGTCGGATCCTCCTCCACGAGTCGGCCGAGCGAGGCGTAAACTTTATCCTCATCCCCTTTTGATTTCGCTGAGATGGCGTATGAAATGACACCCTGCGGAATGGGAATTTCAGGTAGTTTGGGGGCACCTTTCTCCGCTCCGAGCACGTCTCCGGTGTGGGTGGTCTTGAGCTTGGCGACGGCGACGATGTCGCCGGGGCCCGCTGAATCGACCTCCACGTGCTCCTCACCTCGGAGCAGGTGGAGCTTTCCGAAGCGCACCTTCTGGTCGCGGGTGAGGTTGAGGAGGTTCGAATCCGGACGTGCGGTTCCGGATACCACCCGAAACGCCGAGAGTGTTCCCGCATAGCGATCGATGACGGTCTTGAGCACCAGCGCGGCAAACGGCGCATCGGGATCCGCAGCCACGGACTCATCGTCGATGGTCTTCCAGGGCTCGCGGTCGGCGGCCGACGGCAGCAATTGAATCGCGGCCTGCATGAGCGTTTCGACACCGAGTTCTGCTGTGGCCGCGCCGCAGTAGACCGGCATCAACTGTCGGGCACGGGTCGCAAGGACGAGACCCTGCACGACGTCAGCGTCCGTGAGCTCACCTTCCTCGAGGTATTTCTCGAGCAGGGTATCGTCGCACTCCGCCACGGCCTCGACGAGTTGCGCGCGTGCGTCGGTGGCCGCTGCGGCGAGTTCGCTCGGGATCTCCACTTCTCCGGCCGCCGTTACTGCGTTCATGTTGAGCAGATCGACGACGCCCTTGAAGCTGTCGGCATGGCCGATCGGCAGGGTGACGGCCACCGGATTGGCCCCCATTTCCTTCAGCGCGTCGATGACTGCCGCGAAGTCACTTCGCTCTTTGTCCATCGCGTTGATGAATGCGAGCATCGGCATTTCCTGCGTTCGACAGAATTGCCACATGCGTTGGGTTCCCACCTTCGGCCCGGAGGCCGCGGACACCAGGAGGATCGCTCCGTCGAGCGCGCGGAGCGCGATCCGTCCATCGGCCTGGAAGTTGGAGTCGCCTGGTGTGTCGACGAGGGTGAGGTGTTTGCCAGCATAATCGAAGCCAAAGATGGATGACGTCAGCGTCGACTGGCGCTCCTTTTCCTCGGGAAGCGTGGTCAGGTGAGCGGTCCCCTCGCTGACGATTCCCAACGAGGCGGTGGCGCCCGCGCGGTGAAGGAAGGACTCGCCGAGCGAAGTCTTGCCGTCGCCCGTGTGTCCGATCAGTGCAAAGCAGTGGGTATCGTTGACCTTCACGTCTTTCATCGGGATCTCCTCTGGCGGCTTACGAATGGGGTCGATTCTTCTCGAAAATCATCCTGAGGCCCTGCAACGTCAGAAAGGGCTCGACTCGATCGATGACACTGCACTCTGCGGCAACCCGGCCAGCGAGCCCGCCGGTGGCGACCACCCGCGCGTCGGCGCCGAGCTCGCCGCGAATTCGCGTGACCATCGAGTCAACGACACCCGCGAATCCGTAGAGGAGCCCGGATTGCAGGGCTTCGGTGGTGGTCTTTCCGATCACGCTGCGCGGGCGGACGATTTCGACCTGGTGGAGCATCGAAGCGCGATCGAAGAGTGCCTCCATCGATGAGTGGATCCCCGGAAAGATGGCACCACCGAGGTACTCGCCGTCCTTCGACACGCAATCGAACGTCGTCGCTGTGCCAAAATCCACCGCAATCACGGGGCCTCCGAGGAGTTCGAACGCGGCGAGTGAATTGACGATCCGGTCGGCACCGACCTCGCGCGGGTTGTCGTAAAGCACGGGGATGCCGGTGCGAATGCCCGGGCCGACCACGAGGGGCGAGCGC
>SMVB01075516.1_pt1 | contig 10080 bp, 7 predicted proteins | sample 2456461 | NCBI WGS metagenome assembly SMVB01 (sample SAMN11095934, study PRJNA526329) | marine sediment metagenome | biome: Marine sediment; feature: Surficial sediment; material: Deep marine sediment; isolation source: Hadal surficial sediment | place: Pacific Ocean | collected 2014-05 | depth 0-1...
AGATGAGACAGGAGCCCGGAAAGGGCGCCACAAAAGCGGTCCGCGGGCGAAAAAAACTTCCATCCCCATCTTCCCTCTCTGGTGAAGGACTGTTGGATTGATCTGGCCAGACCCTAACCGGACACGAGAAGGAGACCTTTGAAGCCGTCGTTGAGGCCCGCAACCGCGCCATGGCGGCCCAGGGGCCTGCCCAGAAGGGGCCGGGCGGAAGGTCAGCTGGGTTCAGGCACTGGGTTCACTCTTTGCCCTGGCCGAGGGCTATCCTGAGCTTCGTGCCGTGGATAACTTTTTACAACTGCAGGGGACTCTCAGTGAGATCGAGGAGGCCCTTCAAAATGCCCGCCGCTATTACAACGCCGTGGTCCGGGACTTGAACACGGCATTGAGCAATTTCCCTCCAATCTGGTGGCGGGTCTGTTCGGCTTCAAACTTGGCGACTTTTTTCGTATTGGGGCAGCTGAGCGGGAGGCTCCCCGCGTCGATTTGGACTCAGAGTGAGAAACACGACTCGACTTCTACTTTTTCGCCTGGCACTTTTATTCATTGCCCTCATTTTCCTGGGCAACCCCTTTGCCGACCAACCACTCCTGGCTCGTTCCTTGGTTCACGAGAGTTTTCACGCCGACATTCGCGTTTTCCCAAATGGGGAACTGGAGGTGACCGAAACCATTCGAACCCGTTTCGAGGGTTCCTGGAATGGACTCTACCGGTTCATCCCCGTTCAGTATGTCACCCCGCAGGGTTTCAGCTACAAGCTTCGACTCGATCTGGAGAGTATCACCGACGAGCTGATGCGCCCTTTACGTTACGAGACCACCTCGGAGAGACATTATCGGAAGTTCACCATCTGGATTCCCGGGGCCCAGGACGCAATCCGTACGGTGGTCATCCGCTATCGTGTGGAGTTCGGTCTCCGTTTTCTGGATGACTACGACGAGCTTTACTGGAATGTGACCGGAGATGAGGGACTGGTCCCCATTGAACTGGCCAGTGCCCGCATCCAGCTTCCCTCTGAGGTGACGGGCACCCGGGTTGTGGCTTTCACCGGGGCCCACGGTTCTCAGGAATCAGCAGCCCAGGTCCAGGTAGCCGGAGAGACGGTCACCATCCAGGCAACGAGAGAGCTGAACATTCGGGAAGGTCTCACCGTGGCGGTGGCATGGGATACGGGAATCATCCACAGACCCGGCGGGAGTGAGAAAGCCCTCTTCTTCCTCTCCAACAACTGGATCTTTGTCGCGCCTCTTTTGGCCTTTTTCTTGATGTCCTGGCGCTGGCACACCCGCGGTCGTGATCCTCGACGACTTCCCATTTCTCCGCAGTATGAACCGCCCAAAGGTTTGACTCCCGCCGAGGTGGAAACCTTAGTCGACAACTATCCGGATCTCAGAGACATCACAGCCACGCTGGTCGATCTGGCAGTGAGAGGCTATATGCTTATCGAGGAAAGGGAGGCCGATACCTGGTTTGGCCTTTCCTCAAAGACCGAGTACACCTTTACCCTTCTAAAAACGGAGCCGGAATGGGGGGAACTGCTCCCTCACGAGAACAAGTTATTGCGATCAATATTTTCCGATGGGAGACTGGGTTCGGTGGATCTGGCTGATCTGGAGAACGAGTTTTACAAGGAGCTTCCCGGCATTCGTGATCGGATTTATGAGAAGCTCATCAATCGCAAATTCTATGCCGCTCGTCCCGACAAAGTGAAGCGGCCCTATGTCTTCGCGGCCATAGCAATCCCGAGCATCTTGATCCTCGTAACCAGGTTTCTTCCCGTCGGCGACTGGCTGGGTCAGACCGAACTGGGCCTTATTGTTGCAAGCCTCCTGTGCGGCTTGCCTGTTGCCTTCTTCGGTTGGTTCATGCCCGCCCGTACCCCGCTGGGAGCTCGAACCCTGGAGCGAGTGCTGGGATTTGAAGAGTTCATCAGACGGGTCGAATCCGATCGCTTCAAACGGATGATCACAGGACCGGAGTAGTTTGAAAAGCTTCTGCCCTTTGCCATGGCTTTGAGCGTTGAAACAAAGTGGGCAGCGGCCTTCAAAGACCTGTATAAAGAGCCACCTGACTGGTACCGTGGCTCAAACCCCACAGGATTCCACGTCGGTTCCTTCGTCTCCAACTTAAGCCGCATGTCCACCCAGACGGGTGCCATGATGTCCTCCTCACCTCGCAGCTCCGGCGGTTCCGGATTTGGAGGAGGGGGTTCCAGTGGAGGGGGCTTTGGTGGAGGAGGCACGGGAGGATTTTGAAGGGGTCTGAAAGAGGCTTCAGGATTCTCACTCCTCTTACACAGACTCACAGGATTTAAAGTCCTGCTCAGGCACAGGTGAAATCTAACGAAAACCTATAGAAAACCTTTTGGTTACTGGGTTTTTGCCGCTCTGAACAAGTGATTTCTACCGATATCCTATAGCTTTCTGACTGGACGATAACTGGACGATACTTCAAGAAGATCACCGGAACAATCAGGTCTAGCAGAAGCTGGTAACAGGGCAAATGGGCCGCATAAGTTTTGGAAAAACGCACAGCAGTTTTTGAGTCTTGGCAAGCACCAAGTGAAAAGTTACGAAAAGCTAGCAAAACCTCGGGGATTCGTGGGTTTTCACCAAACCAAATGAGTGATTCATTGAGTCAATTTGAGTTTCTCAGGTGGACAAAAAGTGGAAGGATGTTTTGACAGCCAGCTCGTTGCATTGCCTGCAAGGTCATTTGTCTATTTTCCTTGGGACATCCCCAGTAAAATGTTATTTCTCGAGGGCGCGGAACTGTTCGCTGGTAAGGATGCTGTGCTGCATGGGTTCTGGCGATTGCTCGGCGATGTGTCGCAGCAGTTGTGCCGCCGCTCCAAAGCAAGTGGCAGCCTCGTCCTGGCGGTGTGTTGCGCGGTAGAGTTCTCCCAGAGAGACATTGACTTTCCAGGCAGCGAGCGGAATCTGCAAATCCTTGGTTTGCTCTGTGGCGGTGTTGAGGTGTCGCTCGGCCTCTGGGATTCGATCTTCCATCAGAGCGATACGCCCCAGCTGGCGATGAGCCAAAGCAAGATACTTTCGTACACCGGCTTTCTCGGCCTGTTTCCGGCACTCCTCCGCATGGGTGCAAGCCTGAGCTGGATTGCCGAGACACATGAGTAGCTCAGACCAGCCAATTTCCAGCCGTAACCGGTAGCGCCACTTGAACCATTCATCACGTGCGAAGATGTCCTCGACTTCGAGAAATTCCTTTCGGGCAAGGTCATATTCACCTAGCTCGATCGCTTCTAATCCAATGTTGATCTTTGCATTTGCTTCTGGTTCCAGAAATCCGGTCTGACGCGCGATCTCTACTGCTTCCCTATTCAGCTCGAGCGAGCGCTCGAAATCAAATACCTCATGATGGACCCAGGCAATGCAATTGGGGAAACGCCCCAGCCAGAACAGGTCGTAGTTCTTCTCGGCCCTCTCACGGCCATCCTCCAGCTGGTGAATTCCCTCTGCCAAACGTGCAGAGTTGGCGTAAGTGAGGCCACGGAAAAAGTCTCCCATCAGCAGGGAGAAACTATCATGCGTTTCCATTGCTACTGCCCCGGCCTGGTTCAAGATCGGCAGGGCTTGTTCGTAATGGCTCTGCAAAAAAAAGACTTCACCTTGCCACGTCAGTGCTGATGCAAGAATTGCCCGATCATCTATCTGCCGTGCTTCCTGCTCTGCCTGATGAAGATGCTGACTGGCCTCGTCCAGATGTCCATAACATGTCCTCTGGGCGCCAAGAAGGTGATGTCCCTGTGCAGATGCTAGGTCCAGCTGATGCTCTCTGGCGAGTACAAACAGCCTTTCCGTTTGCTCTTCCAACTCGTCATTCCGCTTGCTCAAGAATAGGCTAAGTCCCAGTTGGTATCGGCCATTCGCCTGGGCCGTTACGTCATCCAATCTCTCGGCGCTGGCCAGCATCTCCTGGAAGTCTGCCACAGCATTATCGAACTGGCTCATGTCAAAACGAGTCTGTCCGCGCATCAGCAAGATGGAGAGGCGTTGCCGATCCTTGTCCTCCTGGGGAAGCTTGTCGGCCAGTTCCAGGGCACGGCTGCAGTAGGTCTCAGCCTGAACATAGGCAAACTTGGAGACGGCGTTTTCGGCGGCTTTTAAATAATAGGGAAGCGCTCTGCCCGGTTGCCGCGCCCGATCGAAATGCTGGGCCAGCTCCGCCGTGATGGAACCAGTTCGCGAGGTGACATGCTGCTCCAGTGTCTCACCGACCTGGGCGTGCAGAAGGATCCTGCGCTTGGCGGTGAGTGCCAGATAGAGCGTGTTTTGGTAAAGCACATGGACGAACTTGTATCGCACGGTCAAAGCGCCGTCCTCCAGCTCAACTTCTTGAACAGGTTTCACCAGGCCATGCATGCGGTTAAGCGTTTCCAGTTCCTCTTCAAGCCTGAGTTCGTCGATTTTGGCCACCTGAGCGACGATGAGGGTATCAAAGGTCTCGCCCTGGACAGAGGCTACGCTGAGCAGCTTGCGCTGATCTTCAGATAGCGTCTCCATCTTTCGTTCGATCATGCTCCGTACGCTGGCCGGTACGTTGCCTTCAAGATTTTCAATGGGTTTGACCAGTTGCCAGTTTTCTGCGCGCACAATGGCCTGCCGCTTCACCAGGTAATGCAAAAGATCGACCAGGAATAAGGGATTCCCCTCGGTCTTTTGGTGGATCCAGGCTGCAAACTGCGGCGGGAAGCGATGCTCTTCGTACTCTAGAGCCAGGTAGGTGTCCACATCTTCCTTGCTCAAAAAACCAAGCGCAAGCTCCGCTGAGATCCCATGTCCCTGAATTTCCAGGAGGATCGACCGCAGGGGGTGATTTTCCCTGAGGAGTTCTGAGGGGCGATAGGTGCCCATCACCAGAAGAGGGAGAGTCGCGATTCGTTTGCCCAGGTAGGCAATCAGTTCGGTAGTGGCCAGATCGCTCCAGTGAATGTCTTCCAGCAAAATACAGACAGCATAGCTCTTGCCGATCTCCTCCATGGCCTCTACAAGTTCACGCCGCATCCTCTCCTGACTACCACCCACCAACTCGCGACTAATCTGCTCAAACGACGAATCCGAGGAAGAGGTCGGAAAGAGTTGCATGAACCAGGTCGGCGCTTTGCTCTTGAGAATGGCCCGCAGCAGGGCACCATGGCGGGATCCCGCCATTTCAGTTAGCGCCTCAAGAAAGGGTAGGTAGGGCTCGCCGGAGCCCAACCGTTCAGAGCAGCGGCCCGTGGCTACCATGGTTTGGGAGTCCGCCTCCAGCGATTGGAGGAAGTTCTGAACAAGGGTGGTTTTGCCCAGACCCGGCTCACCGGTCACCATAACAAAGGCTCCGTTACCGGAGATGGCTTTTTCCCAGTGTTGCTCGATGGCTGCCAACTCGGCAGAGCGACCCACCATGTGTGTGACGCGCTGCGCCTGCTGTGCCTTGACCAGCAGGGTCGTCTCCGCTGATAGTTCGCCGGGTTCCAGGATCTTGAGAACGTTTGGCGCGTAAGCCGCTCGAGCAGCTCGATCCTTTGTCAGGAGCTGTAAGATCATCTCGTTCCAGCCAGCCGGCAACTGCGCGGTGGCATCTGGGGGAGCCGGGTCAGTGTGCAAGACGCGCTGCATGGTGGCAAAGGGTGTGTCCGCTGCAAAAGGGTGCATACCGGTGGCCATTTCGTAGAGAACGATGCCTAAGCTGAATAGATCCGAGGCCGCATCGGCCGGTTCCCCATTGAGCTGCTCGGGCGCCATGTAGGACATGGTCCCCATCATCTTCCCGGTAGCTGTCTCAGTTTGGGAAATAGTCGCTGAGGGCCGTTGGCTGGCCAGACCAAAATCCAGGATTTTCACTACGTTGTCGGGTCGCACCATGATGTTCTCAGGTTTGAGATCCCGATGGACAATACCCGCCGTATGAGCGCGCCCAAGCGCCGAGGCGATCTGCCTGCTGAAATTCACAAACTGAGGTGAAGAAATCGGGGTGCCAGCAATCTTTTCGCGCAGCGTCTGACCCTCAATCCACTCCATCACGATGTAGGCCAGCCCCTGCTGTTGGCCCACGTCGTGGATGGTCACGATGGAAGGATGATTCAGTGCGGAAGCGGAGCGGGCCTCGCGGAGGGATTTTTTCACCCTGTCCGCCGATTTCTCCGAGGTGTCCATGCGCATCACCTTGATGGCGACGGTACGCTTCAGCAGAGGATCCGATGCCCGAAAGACCTCCCCAAAGCCTCCGGCTCCAACCTTCTCCTCCAGCTGATATCGACCCAACTGAGTCCCTGCAGCTAGGGTGAAGGCATCCTCCCGATCCTCTTCTTGAGCTGACTGGGCTTGATCCTGGGCCAGCTCTTTGGCGGCTATCTCCAGGGCCGGCGACTCAATCAAGCTGCCCGCTTGCTGGTAGGCCACCAGCAGGGTCTCAACTTCCTTGCGCAAGGCCTCATCGCCGGCACAGGCTCGACCTAGAAAGGCCGTTCGCTGGCTCTCTTCCTGCTCAAGGACAGCCTCCAAAAGCTTATCGATTTGCTGCCAACGTTCAGGCTTCATTGCTCTCCCCGAGACTTAGCTCACGCGCGAGCCAGGCTTTGGCCTTTTTCCACTCGCGCAGAATAGTGATGGGCGATACTTTCAAGACCTCAGCCGTCTCCTCCACGGTCAGTCCACCAAAGAACCGCAGTTCCACAATTTGGCTTTTTCGCGGGTCGACGTCTGCTAGAGTCTTGAGCGCATCATCGACCGCCACCAGACCTCTGCTGCGCTCCCGGGATACCACCAAAGCTTCTTCAAGGGGAACCCGACGTGCCCTGCCCCCTCGCTTGAGTCGGGAGCGGCTACGGGCGAAGTCCACTAATATTTGTCGCATCAGGCCTGCCGAGATGCCCAAGAAGTGGGCACGGTTCCGCCAGGTGACCTTTCTCGAATTAATGAGCCGCAAATAGGCTTCATTGACCAAAGCTGTCGTTTGTAACAGGTGACTTTGGCGTTCCTGTGCCATGTAGTGCTTAGCCAGTCGATGCAGTTCGGCGTAAACTAGCGGGGTTAAGCTCTCCAGAGCTGCTTGGTCCCCATCGCTCCAAGCCTGTAGCAGGCCCGTGATTTCTTGCTGGGAGGGTCCCTCATAACCCACCTTAAATAGACTCCTTATCTCAAGGGGATTCGCTCTACTTCCAGTGCTTCGACTATTTATAGCACAGGCATTTCATCGAAGCGACACCGACTGTTGGTTCACTTTTGAGCGGAAGCGTAGCTCCGGGCAGTTGTGAACCACCCCCATTAGCGTCTCAACGCAAAAAATTGATTGAATGGGTTTTCAATAGCAAGTTTCTCGAAGCTTGAAAAGCCAGCTTTCTGTGCAAGTTCCCGTGCGCCGTTCTCACCGATCACCGTTCCCAATCCTTCCCCTCCGTGGGCTAAAGAAACGGTCATACAGTGCAGTGGGCTGATGGAAGAGAACGCTCTACCAACTGGATTCCGGTTTTCGTGCGGCTTATCTGAGGCGTTGGGCTCGGACCAGAAGTACACGCCATCCTCTTTCAGGGCCTCACGGATGGCCCGAAGCGTCCCCAGTGGATCCACCATGTCATGGATACAGTCAAAGCTACAGATCAGATCAAGCTTCTCGTTACTCCCCACCTCGTCCGCAGGGGCACAAAGAAATTCAACGTTGTTGACTCGATTTTTCTGTGCCAGTTTACGAGCACGATCGATGCTCTTTGCGTCATTATCGATTCCCACGATTTTCGACTTAGGATAGGCCTTTGCGATGGCCACCGTGGATTGCCCACAGCCGCACCCCACATCGGCCACCCTAGCTCCTTCTTCCAGTTTTGCCTGCAATCCTGGCACGGTGGGAAGCCACTCTGTGGCTAGGAAATGGATGTAACCGGGCCGGAAAAATCTTTCGATGGCCTCCGGTATCTCCTCGGGAAGCTCCGTGTACGATACCCCACCACCATTCTGGAAAGCTTTCATAACATCCGGTACCTTCCAAATAGACGGAGTGGTAAAGTGAAATGCTCCTCCCACAAACATCGGGCTATCCTCATCAGCAAGTACAAATGCCTGCTCGTCTGTCATCAGATACCTGCTTGAGTCAGGGTCATAGTCGATGTATTCCGACGCCACCATGGCCTTGGCCCACTCCCGTACATAACGTTCATTGAGTCCCGTCTTCTCGGCTAGCTCCGTGCTCGTCAGGGGTCCGACACCAGCCATTGCCGTGAAGATACCGAGACGATCCCCTATGTACCCAAGGGCCATTGTGAAGCTGCCACCCATGTCTCCGACAACACGAAACGCTAACTCCTCGATTTTCTTTTCGTTCATCTCACGCCTCCTTTCTTGTGGTTGACTCGTTGACTACACCTATATTAAGGCGACGTTGGGAAGGAAAAACTATCACCCTATCGAAATGTTTTGTGTCTCAGCTTGACGAGGTCGGCAGTGCCAACGATTCGTTCAGGTCCCGAGTTGCTGGTGTGATTTTTGGTAAATGTCGAGCCTTCAGAGGGTTAGAAGGCGAAACCAGCGAACTTATATATTCATCGGAAAGATAGATGGGGTTCTGCCTACCATACCTTAGTGTGAGGGTCTTTGGGTGATGAACCCAACGGTCTATTTTGTCAAAGACTTGAAATGACGCACTAGATCTCCTGTCTGGTGAGGCAGAGCTCGCGGTTCATGCTGGCCAAATGTATCCCGAAACTTATTTTTTAAATATATGGCTGGGACTGGCTGAAAGCCAGGCGTTTGCCTCGAAGCCTCATCACGTCTGGTCGCTCAGCGGCTGATAAGTACCGAAACTCCACAGACCCTGTGGGGCAATGGGAGCTAGACCCCTGCAATCAGTTGGACGTATTATCTGGAAAGAAAGCACAGGTGACGGACTTATCTGGAAACCAGATAATAAATAGTTGGGCCGACTTTGGGGTGTGCAACAGGATAGGGGGGACTAGAAATGCGGGTCTTTGCAAGATCAGGGGGAATGCTGGTGCTGCTGACGATCCTTGCAGTCGAAGGCATATGTGCTCAAGACTCGATCGAGACAGCTCTGGACCGGATTCATCGCGAATACTCTGCGGCTACACAGGATGTCGCACGACTCGTGCTCCTCGATCAGGAACTGAGAGAATTGATTCCCTACTATGCCTGGAAGGAACGCACGTGGTTGCCAGCTACCTACCTAAGACCTGATTACGACAACATCGGCATTTTCCCTGGGTTGTTCGAGCGGGACGTCCTTACTTACTCTGGGAAATTGCTGGCTGAGGCTCATGCACACAATCCCAATTCGCCGTTTCGAAATTATACGCTGTATTCGACAATCTTCGGTAAAGCAGGTGAGACCTCAGGTGTACCGTCGCCTGACGCCGCAGAGGCATACGTGCGTGAGTTCCCACAAGGACCATTTATCGTAGACGTTCATCTGGTGGTAGCGCACTTCTACGACGACCTTTTCAAGGTGATTACACTCGAAGAGGCCGGCCAACGGATAGGCTACAAGTTCGACTGCTACGCTACCTATCTGAAAGCGCAGCCTCTTGCCGAGCAACGGCAAAGGGCTCGCGAATCAGCGATCCGGCACTATGAGCGATTGGTTGATTTGTTGCCCAGGAATGCGTATCAGGCGCTATATCTAGCTGATCTCCGGCAGGAAAAGAGTCACGGTTGGTTCTACTGCGGAGACTAGCTTCGGCGGCCCAACAAGCCACTGCACCTGACAATCCGCTCGCGAGCCGATTTACAAACGCACACCAGCTCACTTTTTATCGGGCTGAGACGAAAGGCAAAACCACTGTTGTTAACCTCCTCGGAATGTATTAGGATGGCCAGCTTTTGAACGTTTATGAAGAAAACCAAGAGCAACAAGCAAATACTCTCTAAGCAGCTACTCAGCCTCAAGAAGAAAACCTCCTGGAGCTGGGAAAAGATGTGCCGCGAGTTTCATCGAGTGATGGGCGAGGAAGGCCCGACGCACACCACTCTGTTCAGGCATGCCAGCGGAAAAACCAAGCGGCCCCATGTCCTAGTCGAGCACTACTTACAACAGGCGATCGACAAGCTAACCGCCGAGCTAAGCCAGAAATAA
>SMVB01125464.1_pt1 | contig 10080 bp, 11 predicted proteins | sample 2456461 | NCBI WGS metagenome assembly SMVB01 (sample SAMN11095934, study PRJNA526329) | marine sediment metagenome | biome: Marine sediment; feature: Surficial sediment; material: Deep marine sediment; isolation source: Hadal surficial sediment | place: Pacific Ocean | collected 2014-05 | depth...
CAAGGTCTACTCCGGGGTGGAGTTAGGCCCCGTCAATGAGGCGCGCATGTTGGGGCACCGGGTCAGCGATAAAATTTACCAGCAACTCACCGGTATTCGCGGCGCCTTCGCCACCCGCCTATTGTATGTCGCCGTGACCCGGGTGCCCGGCGGCAAGGATTACTTTCGACTCACGCTGGCGGACTCCGACGGTGCCAGACCCATCGTATTGCTGGAGTCGCGGGAGCCCGTGTTGGCTCCCACCTGGTCGCCCGATGGCCGCGAGATTGCCTATGTCTCTTTTGAGACCAACCGGCCGGCGATATTTCGACAAAACCTGCAAACCGGTGCTCGCGAGCAACTCACCAATTTCCGCGGGCTGAACAGTTCGCCGTCCTGGTCCCCCGATGGCCGCACCATGGCGATGGTGCTGTCCAAAGACGGTAGCCCCGACATCTACCTAATGGACCTGGCCACTAAGCAGCTCACCCGAATTACCCGTCACTACGCCATCGATACCGAGCCCGCCTGGATGCCCGACGGGAAATCCCTGTTGTTCACCTCGGATCGCGGGGGCCGGCCGCAAATATATCGCTATACTCTCGCCTCGGGCCAGACCGAGCGCCTGACCTACGAAGGGGCATACAACGCCCGGGCGCGAGTGGCCCAGGACGGCCGCAACGTGGTGATGGTGCATCAAATAAACGGCAAATTTCACATCGCCTTGCTCGATTTAGTGACAAACCGCCTACAGGTGCTAACTTCCACCGAATTGGATGAAAGTCCCAGTATCGCCCCCAATGGCTCTATGTTATTGTACGCCACGAAGTACCGCGGCAGGGGCATTCTGGCCGCGGTCTCCGTGGACGGGGGCGTAAAATTTCGCTTGCCAGCGCGCGACGGAGACGTGCGTGAGCCGGCATGGTCACCCTATATGAGTCGCTGATAGCGGCAGTAATAATTATCCAGCCAACCCAGTATTTAAGGACGTGAACTATGAAACACCTAACTGTTGCCTCTAAGGCGCTGACACTGCTGTTTGTTGCAGTATTCGTCGTGGCTTGTTCCAGCACTGACACCAAGGAAGCTGAGGAAGCTGCCGCTGCCGCTGCCGCCGCTGCCGCCGCTGCTAGCGTGGCTGCCGAACAAGCTGCTGCTGCCGAGCAGGCCTCTGTAATAGCGGGTCTGGAGGATGCTGTTGCTACCGTAGGCAACGTGTTTTATTTCGAATATGACAGCTCTACGCTGACGCCCGCCGCAGCCGCTTCGCTCGATGCCCATATCGCGCTGCTTGGCACCAATGATCGCAGTGTTCGCCTCGAGGGCCACACCGATGAGCGCGGCACCCGCGATTACAATATGGCACTGGGCGAGCGCCGGGCTAACGCGGTGCGCGATTACATGGCGGCCAGCGGCATTGCCAGCTATCGGGTGGAGACTGTGAGCTATGGCGAGGAACAACCTGTCGCCTATGGTACCGATGAGTCCAACTGGTCGCAGAATCGCCGGGTGGAATTAAAGTAAGCCCCCGAAAACTGCGCAAATGCCATTAGCTAAAGCTCCCACAGCGCGCGGGCTGGCCTTTCAGGCTGGCCCGTTGTCGTTTATTGTCGCCCTGGCACTGTCAACCACAGCGCTGGCCCAGGACTATATTGATGTGGAGGCAGAGCGCGCCGCTGCGGCACGCTCCACTGGCACGGCGCCGGCTACCGCCAACCCGGCAACGGCCTACCCGGCGACAAGCTATGGCGCAGGGCGTACCCCGGCACCGATTGCCGCTACGGCCCAGACGCCGCCCCCACCCAGCGGGGGGCAAAACTTGAGCGGGCTTTTTTACCAGATACAGCAGTTGCAGCAGGAAGTCATGATGCTCAACGGTAAGGTGGAAGAGCAGGCGCACGAGTTGCGCAGCCTGAAGGAACAGAGCCTGGAGCGCTATATCGATCTGGATCGGCGACTGGCGGGTGGTGTCAGTGGCGTTTCCCCTCCTGTATCAGGAGTGAGCGGCGGCGCCAATAGCCCGGTTGTAGAGGCGCCGGTTTCCGGTGGCAGCGCGCCGGAGCAGGCGGGCGAAGGCGAGGCTTATCGCAGTGCCTATGCCATGGTTCGCGCCCAGCAATTTGAAGGTGCCACAGTCGCCTTCAAGCAGTTTTTGCAGGAATATCCCGCGGGAAAATATGCCCCCAACGCGCATTATTGGCTGGGGGAGTTGTACCTGGTGGTGCAGCCGGCCGATCTGGAATCTTCCCGCCAGGCATTCATGCTGCTGTTGAACCAGTATCCGGGCAACAGCAAGGCACCGGACGCAATGTATAAGCTTGGCAAAGTCTATTTCATGAAAGGCAACCGGGAAAAAGCCCGGGAGTACCTCGATCGTGTGATTAGCCAGTATGGCGCCAGTAATAGCTCAGCGGTGAAGTTGTCCCGAGACTTTATCGCCGAAAATTACTGATTACCGCGTCTATTGCTGGTTTAACTCATGTCCTCCCCCCAAGATCACGGCGGCGCTACCAGCGCCGATAGCGTCGTACGAATCACGGAAATTTTTTACTCACTGCAGGGCGAGGCGCGAACAGTGGGCCTGCCCACGGTGTTTGTGCGTCTCACCGGCTGCCCGCTGCGCTGTGTTTATTGCGACACGGCCTACGCTTTCAGCGGCGGTGAGCTCTACAGTATCCAGCAAATCTGTGATCAAGTGGCCAGCTACGCGCCGCGCTACGTGACGGTGACCGGCGGCGAACCCCTGGCCCAAAAAAACTGCATTCCTCTGCTGCGCCAACTGTGCGACGCGGGGTATGAAGTCTCGCTGGAAACCAGCGGCGCCATCAGCGTCGCCGAGGTGGATGAGCGGGTGGTAAAAGTGCTCGATCTGAAGACGCCGGCGTCGGGGGAGGTGGAGCGCAATGATTACAGCAATATCGACCTGCTGACGCCCACCGACCAGGTCAAGTTCGTGATTTGTGATCGCGATGATTACCAGTGGGCCCGCTTCAAACTCGATGAATACCAGCTTGCGGGGCGGGTCAGTGATGTGTTGTTTTCGCCCAGCTACGAGCAACTGGATGGGCGCGAATTGGCCGAGTGGATAGTGGCCGACAATTTACCTGTGCGTTTCCAGTTGCAGCTGCATAAAATTCTCTGGGACGACCAGGCGGGGCATTAAATACCATGGCAGAGTCGAGATGAGCAATGGCAAGCGCGCCGTCATCCTGGTTTCGGGTGGCCTCGATTCAGCAACCGTGCTCGCCATGGCGCACAAGCAGGGTTATCGCTGCTACACTCTCAGTTTCGACTACGGGCAGCGCCACCGGGCTGAACTGGTAGCTGCGAAAAAGGTGTCTGCCGTGCTTGGGGGCGTGGAGCATAAGCTTGTCCACCTTAACCTGGACAGCATTGGCGGCTCAGCGCTCACCGACACCTCCATTGATGTGCCCGAAGAAGAGACTGAAGGCATTCCTATCACCTACGTGCCCGCTCGCAACACGGTTTTTCTGTCGATCGCCTTGGGCTGGGCTGAAGTGCTCGGCGCCAATGACATTTTTATCGGGGTGAATGCGGTGGATTATTCAGGCTATCCCGATTGCCGCCCGGAATATATCGCCGCCTACGAGACCATGGCGAATCTGGCGACCCGAGCGGGGGTAGAGGGGAAGGCGCTGGCCATTCACACCCCCCTGATGGATATGGGCAAGGGCGATATCATCACGGCTGGGTCGGCGCTGGGCGTAAATTACGCGCTCACCGTATCGTGTTATCAGGCCACTGAAGAAGGCCTGGCCTGTGGTCGCTGCGAAAGTTGCCGATTGCGCGCGGAGGGTTTTGTCCAGGCCGGCTTAGCCGACCCCACCCGGTATTGCTGAGCAGCCCTTGAACTCCATGATTTTCCTGAAAAAACTCTTGAAATTCCACTTCAAATCCGTACTATACGCAACTCCTTCTGGGGCCGTTAGCTCAGTTGGTAGAGCAGTTGGCTTTTAACCAATTGGTCGCGCGTTCGAATCGCGCACGGCCCACCATTTTCATGGGGTTAGCAGTTAACAGCCGCTAACCCTTTTTCTTTTGCCGACACTTTGCCGACAGCGGTTTTCTTCCTCGAAACCAGTGTCAGTGTCGGGCTTTGCGCGACCTTTCGATCCACGATCTTCTGTACGGCATCCAGCAGTTCTCCAAGCTCTGCCGCCGAGTAGTGAGTTGTGATATCGCCGTTGGTATGACCGAGTAAAAGCTTGCGGGTTTCCAGCACAACGCCAGCTCCCCGTAATCTTCGGCCAAAGCTGTGACGCAGATTGTGAACCCCTTTTCGGATGCCAGACTCCAAGGGAAGACCGGCTTTTTCCAGCCCGTCTTCCACCCGGAATTATGAAGGCTCGTGACCGGCTTCCCGCGATAGGTGAAGACATACTCAGCGTTGTTCCCGCGCTGGGCCTCAACGACCCGCTTTGCGAGGGAATTAAGCACGATCACCCGCTCGGTCGCGGTCTTGGTCATGGTTTCCGGAAGCACAAAGACAGAAGTCTCAAGCTCCGGTACATCCACTTCCCAATCCCAGCGAAGCTGGCAGATTTCCTGATCCCGGCATCCGGTGTTCACGGCAAAGAGAGCCGCGTCCGCCAGATGCTTGGGCAAGACCTGAAACAGCCGATCCTGCTCCGCCCATGAGAGCGGGTAGGCCCGGGCCTGCTGGCCTTTTAGGGAAAGTCTGGTCAGTTTCGGCGGGGCCTGGGCAAGCCAGGGAACTCCCGCTTCACTGCGCCAGACCCGCGCCGCCCGGTTCAGAACTGCACTCACCACCGCGATTGCGTTATTCACCGTTTTAGGGGCCATACCGCGTCCCGATTCATGATCGATGAAGGCTTTGAGCGTGCCGTCATGAATCTGGGGCAGGGCAAGTGATCCGATAAACGGTAAAAGCTGGTCGAGATGGAACGCCGCCTTATCAGCGGAAGATTTGTGAGCTATGTCTTCGATATAGCGCATGGCCGCTTCCTCAAAGGTGAAGACGCTATGCGCCTTCCGTTCAGCGAGGCGGCGGATCAGGTACTCTTCTGCTTCCGCCCGGCCAGATGCTCCCGTACTTTCATGGAGCCAGCCGTTTTCACAGTACTTACAGCGTTTTTCAATGTGCCAGATGCCCCCTCTGAGGCGTAATCCCGGCATTTGGTTGCGTTTTGACATGTGTCGTCCTCCGGTAGTGAGGCCTTAGGACGACGCCCGTTGCACTCAATATAGTGACTCGCCCAGGCCTCGATTTCAAGCCGGTCAAAGGCGATGGCTTGTGTGCCCAGCGGGATTTCAGTCAGGTAGGGCCGGACCATGGCACCAAACTTGTTTCGGTCCATTCCCAGATAGGCGGGTGCATCGCGGAGCCGGATCAGCCGGGGCAGGAAGGGATAGACCCTGTCCCCGGTATTCGGTGGCTCCTGATGCGTATGGTCTTTGCCTGATTTCATGGTTTGAAGGATCACACGGCAGGCGCGATTTGGCGTGATCACAGACTGGTCACGGCCTTTGGTAACAGGAACAGCCCCGTGGCAGGACGCCACAGGGCTGAAGAGGGAGGATGCCGGTCCTAAAAACCGGGACGCATCGTGTATCGGTGCTGCAAGGCCTGGCTGATAAGCTGGAGGCTTGTGAGTACCTCGCGCCGCTCTGGTGAGCCTGATGGACTTTGCGTGAGTTCTCGCTGCACTTCGGCATAGAGGGCGCGCAATTGAGGGATGCTTAAGTGTCGCAAGGACGCTGCTGTAATAATTCGGGACATGGTTTTCTCCTTTTTTTTCGCAAGGCCCCGACCACCGGAGCCTTTCCTTGCCCCGGACACACAGAATCACAGGGGGGAAAGGCTTTCCGCGTGGTTGTGGTCGATAGGAGAAAAAGGAGAAATTTGCCCGTATTTCAGCAGTGTGTTTGCCGTAAGCTTTGCAGCCCGAAGTTGTATTGACCTCATAGTAAAGTGCTGAGAGAAAATGTCGCATAAGCCAGTCTGGATAAGGAACTGCGGGCAGTTGCCAGCAGATATTCTTTGGCCCGCGTTAACGGTTTCTTAGGAGCTCTACAATTACCATAAATGGTAGAGGCCCTGTTCCGTATCCCTTACTAACCGGGCCTTTCATGAAATCACGAAGTAAAAAGAGAGAGCCATGTCCAAAGAAAAGAAAACCCCGGATAACCGTCTTGCGGTGGATTATCACCATTTGGGAACGCTTTCTGACAGGCAGCTCATAGACGCGATCATCGATGATATTCATATGATCAAGGAGGATTACGGCGTGACGTTCTATTCGAATGCCAGGCTACTGGTCTGGGCCAGTAATGAATTTGGCGACGCGCGAACCTTTACGCGAAACGGCGGAGAGCAGATGCGCCGTCTTGACTCAACTCACTACCGGCCAGCTTGTCTGGATTATGATTTGTAAAGGTGAATTGAATGGCTAATCGTAAATGGAATCTTGAAGCGAGTATGAGCAAACTCCGCCCCAAGAGCGGCGGCACCCTGAATGACCAATTCACCGATGCTGCCAGGACCGTTCTACAGGATTCGGACGTAACCGATGAAATGCTCCATGACAGCTACATTCTCATGGCAGATATTGTGAGAACACACGGGGAGCAGTTTCTTCCCATCTTTGAGCGACTGCATTCAGAGATTGAGGCACGCGAGGCGAAAAAGTCGCTACTGGACACTGCTATCAGGATGTCACGGGCTGACCAGTCCAGGCCATGAATTCAAAGCCTACTTCGAGACTGTAAAACATATCTTGTCCAGCCACTTCTTCTTCTGCGCGAGGCTGGGACCATCCCCATAGCGGGGCCGCGCGTATTTATGGCCCATAAGCGCCGCCTGTACCTTATCCGGAGGTTCGACCGCCGTTAGCCTGTCCTCAAAGCTATGGCGCAGGCTATACACGCAATGATCCTTTGTCGGAAGCAGCTTGTGGCTCTGCAAATATTTGTTCAGTGTGGCTGAGAGTAAATCGGACTTTCTGTAGTAGTGGTCAAATCCGTTGGGTAATTGCTGAAATGCGAATAGGGAAGCGCCGGTGAGAGGGACTTTTCGTTTGCTATGCGGCGTCTTGAGTGCCCTCCCAGCCTCGGGCTGTATGAATATGTAGGGAATATCTGTATCCAGCCGTATGTCGCCGTTTTTAACGTTCAGTCCTACAAGCTCGGATGGTCGCGCCCCTGTATCTGCCATAGCAAAGAGAAACAGACGGCACTCCTCATTGAGCTCCATCAGGTTATTGAAGTTCAGCAATTCATTTTGAACAAAGTCAGTGGGAAATGGAGGGCGGGTACTGGCTGTTTCCGTAAAGCGGACTCTTGCCAGCAGGCCGGAGACATCAATATCAATCTGCTTGTCGTCCCTTGCGTAGTTCAGGACTTGCCCGAGATAGGAGAAATCCTTGTTTGACGAATTTGCTGTAAGCCCCTCGGCCCTAATTCGCTCATACCACCAGTCCCTGAACATCAGAACATCTTGCCTTGTGATGAGAGCCACATCCTTGTCGCTGCAAACTGCGACGAAGTTGTGAATGGCCTTTTTCCTGGAGTTCTTCCACTTGCGTACCTGATCTTCACTCTTGTTGACCAGGTTTGGCGTTTCGAAGAGGAAGTAGTCTTCCAGAACCTTGCTGATCGGAAGCTCAGGACGATCATGACTGCCGAGGATGGCGTTCACCCTTTTGGGGTTGCTGCCCACATCGCCCCGGATTGAGTCAATACGTGAAATGATCCTGCCGATACCCTGATCGGCTATCTCGCTCGCAGGGCGATAAGAGAACCCGCCCATGCGCGCAATGGTCACAGCTTGGGCAAAACTTCGGTCATTCTCTGCCGCATCATGCGCCGCGATCTCGCTCCATATTATTTGTAGCTCATTATTGAGAATTGATGCTCGCTGAATGGCAACAGTCTCGGAGTCTGTTTTAAGTGAAATCTGGATAATGTCATTCTCATAGAAGTGCCGGTACAGCTTGGGCACCCGCCGCTTGAAATGGAACCATTTTCCTCGTTTAAAAATATACTGCATGTGTGACAAAATGTGGTACAAAAAGTGTGACAAAACCTACTACCACTATACATACGGTCTGGTTAAATATTAGTCAATAGGGGAATGTATAGCGCTATTTCAATGGCTTAGCGCGGTATTTTGAATATGATTTTTTGGGGTAAATGGTGGAGAGACAGAAATTCGAACCCGTAAACAATAACGCCTTAACTAACTGTAATTAAACAATAAATCATCAGTCGTAAAATTCAATGTGTGACAAAAACGACTTATCAAATATTACTCAGAGTGTCTCTTACGCAGTGAATCAACGTGAAATTTAAGAGAAGGCCAAATTCCTGCGAAAAGCCTAGATCACAAATATATGTCTATAGAGGTAGGAAAAATCGACATAATATCTTGACGTGTCGATAACTTCGACATAAGCTGAATATATGTCGATAAAACTAATATATACAAACATATGATCTGGGGCCCTGAAAAACCCTATAACGACCTCCCGCTACTGCCGCCCGCCGTTGAACTGGAAACCAAGGCGGTGTTAAAGCGTTGTATTGCCGCCAGGGCAGCCCTTGCTGAACTCAAACAAGCCGCCGAGCTCATTCCTAATCAGGGAATGCTGATTAACACGCTGCCATTGCTTGAAGCCAAAGACAGCTCGGAAATTGAGAACATCGTCACTACTACAGATAAGCTGTTTCAGTTCGCTGACAGTGATACTCACGCCGACCTTGCTACCAAAGAAGCACTTCGGTATAGAAGCGCGCTGTACGAAGGGTGGCAGACATTGTCCCAGCGGCCCATCAATACCAATATGACCGAGTCAATTTGTAGCCAGATTAAGGGCGTAGAAATGGCCGTGCGTAAAGTACCGGGGACAGCACTGGCTAATCACAAAACAGGGCAGGTGATCTACACGCCGCCCGAGGGTGAAACCGTACTGCGCGATTTGCTAAGTAATTGGGAGAGCTTACTACACGAGCAGCCGGAACTTGATCCTCTTATTCGCATGGCGGTTATGCACTACCAGTTTGAGGCTATTCATCCCTTCACGGATGGCAATGGACGGACCGGAAGAATTCTGAATATTCTATATCTGGTACAGGAGGGGCTACTCACCTTGCCCATTTTGTATTTAAGCCGCTATATCATCGCCAATAAAAACCAGTACTACGGTAATCTGCTAGCGGTTACCCGTGAGCAAGCGTGGGAGCCTTGGCTGTTGTACATGCTGGAAGCGGTAGAGACTACTGCTAAATGGACAACACAAAAGATTATCAGCATCCGCAACCTTTCTGATCACACCGCTGAGCATGTTCGTAAGCAGCTACCTAAAATTTATAGCCGCGAACTTATTGATACTATATTCGAGCAACCATATTGCCGCATTAGTAATCTGGTAGAAGCAAATATCGCCAAGCGGCAAACGGCGTCAGAGTATCTTAAGAAACTGACGAGTATTGGGGTGTTGTCAGAGCAGGCCGTAGGCAGGGAGAGAATTTTTATTCACCCAAAGCTGATTAAACTTATTACAAAAGATGCAAATAATTTTGAGAGTTATTAAGTGAACTGTTTTGTGTCAACACAAGTTGGACAGAAGGCGGTGCATTGTTAAAGTGATGTCTTTGGTTTATCAAAGTGACCTAAAAAAGAATGAAGATGAACAAAAAAACAAAATAGGAAAAACACAGCGGACAAGACTGTTCGCAATATTAGGTGGCAGACACACTGTTACTGATTGGGTGGTGTCACACGGATACGAGAGGCATTTGTAGGACTCCAAAAACACCTATACGAATAGCAGGGATTGCATGAAAATAAAAAAGCTAAATCTCAATAATTTTAAGAAATATCAAGATCAGGTATTTGAGTTTAACGATGATATCAACATCATCGTTGGGGATAATGAAAGTGGGAAGAGTACCGTACTTTGTGTGACGTCAGCCCATATGGCACCAAATAGCCTGATTCACTAAGAGATACATCTGCTACTTTTAAAGTGAAGTAGAGGAGTCTCGATATGAGCATGTCAAACACTGAAAAGAGGGTCAAGGATATCCGCCGCAACACCCGGCGTCACTGGAACCGGATTC
>SMVB01270276.1_pt1 | contig 10079 bp, 7 predicted proteins | sample 2456461 | NCBI WGS metagenome assembly SMVB01 (sample SAMN11095934, study PRJNA526329) | marine sediment metagenome | biome: Marine sediment; feature: Surficial sediment; material: Deep marine sediment; isolation source: Hadal surficial sediment | place: Pacific Ocean | collected 2014-05 | depth 0-1...
CTACCCAGGCACGGTCCCTCCGGCCCTCAGGACGGCGTCGAGCCCGCCATCCAAGATCTCGTGCAGATGCGCATCCATGGCGTGACACCGGAGTGGGTGCGCGAGGTGCGCGCGGCGATGGGGGGCTAACGTCCAATCAACGATTCGTGCGCCATCTGGACGCCTGACGGGCACTGGCCCCTTCCAGGTTAGCTGCCGTCCACCCGCCTCCAGCAGCCGAACAGGTGCTCCCAGCGCTCGCTGCGGTCCTGGACGGGCCAGGTAACGACGGCGATGCGTTCGAGCTCGTCGAGGAAGGAGATCTGCGCAGCGGGGCGTGGGGCGACCTCGATGGTTTCGTCGTCGAGCCAGGCCCGCGCCTGCTCTTCGGTTTCGATGACGGGTAGGGGGGCGGGTTCGAATCCGCCGCTGTCGAGGGCCGCCAGCAAACACGCACGCGTCGGCGCGCAACAACTTATCGTGCCAGCCGAGCCGCCGGTCCCGCCGGAGGGGCCGGAACTGTTGGCCAGCCGCGACTCCATGCCGCGGATGTTGCCCGCGAGCTCGCCGCGTTGCTGCTCGCTGGTCTCTAGAGTGGCCCAATAGCGCAACAGGGGTAGCGCCGCGGGGTCCGACAGGGGGCCCAAGATCCACCAGTTGGTGGCTTTCTCGGGGAGGGCGTCGAAGATGCGCAGGAAGCGCCGCGTGCTGTCGGCGTCGACGTGGCGCGCCATACCGTAGAGCATGTGGTTGCGGACCCACGGATTCTGCGGATACGCGCCGGTCTCGAGCCAGGCGAACAGGGCGTCGCGGTCGGCGTCGGGCATGGCGCCGGAGTCTTCGGGGAAGTCGAGGCGGAACTGCAGCGTCGGCGTCAGCCAGATATCCCAGTAATCGCGCCACTTGGCGCCCTCGCGCACCTCGATGTTGCCGTGCATGAGCTCCCACTGCACATATTGCTGGGGCTCGGTGGCGAGCAGCTCCAACGCGGTGTCGAGGAACTCGCGGCCGAAGCGTGCGAAACTGATGCGCACTAGCTGGGCGCGTTGCCAGGCGTCTTGTTCGTTGCCGTACAGCTCGACCCAAAAATCGATGGTCTCCGAGGAGCGCAGGGCGAGCGAGCGGATGGCGAAGAAGCGGTTGTAGAAGCAGCGCCGCTCGAGGCGGGTTACCCGCCGCAGCACGTCGAGCTCGGCGCGCTCCTGCGCCGGGTCGGCGGCCGGCGCGAAGAAGCCGAGCAGGTAGACGGCGACGCTGGCCGGGCGCCCACAATCCGACCCCGCCAGGGCGGTGAGACTCTCGCGGCCGCGCTCGGCGGGTGGCACCAGCTCCCAGTTGTCGTACAGCTCGTGCAGGAAGGGGTAGTAGTGATCGGCCAGCAGGTTGGTGGGCAGGCTGTCGCTGGTTTCGTCGGCGGCTTGCTGCACGATGCCGGTGGCACGATCGGTGCCGATGGTGCGCAGTGCCTGCAGGATGACGCCGCGCTTGAAGCTGCTACCCGAGCCGAGCTGCGCTTCGAGAACGTCGATCGCCTGGTCTTGCTGGCCGCTCACCACCAGCGCGTAGACCAGCGCCGCTACCAGGTGTTCTCCGCGAAACCCGTCGGGCATTACTGCGGGCAGGTTGTAGGCCGACGAGGGGCCGCGCTGGAGCTGGGTCAGGGTGCGCTCCAGCAACCGGGCGAGCGGCCAGTCGGGGAAGTCGCGATCTTCACCGATCGCCGTCAAGGCGGCGCGCGCCAGCACGTGCCCGGTGTAGTCGGCCTCGTTGCCGTGGGCGAAGGCGAGCATCTCGTCGGCCGACACTCCCTGCGGGGCGCCGATCTGCAAGGTGCGCAGCAGCCGCCATTCCATGGGTTCGTCGACGACCGCGGCAGCTTGGTAGGTGCCCGCCGGGCGTGAGCCGGTGGGGGCCGATACGGCGGCCCCGTCGCGCGAAAGGCTCCAGCTCAATTCGCTGGCGACGGTTCCGGTGAGTGCGGCGCTCGCCCACACCAGCAGGCCGAACACCGCCGCGATGACTACGGCGGTGTGCCGGGCACTCATCGGAACGCTTCGCCTACCCGCAGCGTGATGGTTCCTGAAAAGCGCAGCTCCGCGTCGCCGCCGAGCTCGATACGGTGGGCACCGACCCAGGGCCATTGCACTTGCACCGCCTCGACGGTGCCGCTGGCTTTGGTGACCGGTTGCGAGGTAAGCAAGAACTGTTCGGTGGTGAGGTGCGTCTCGGGGGCTTCCAGCGTCGCCACGCAGGAGCCCGCGTCACCACCCGCCTGCGCCTCACACCAGGTGCGAATCGCCGAGCTGCGGCATTGGTCGTGGGCGGTACGCAGGAGCCCGTCGAGGTCGCTGAAGCGATACACGACCAGAGGTTGCGAGCCCGAGGCTCGGGGCTCGATGCCGGCGGTGCTGCCGTAGCGGTCGAGCCCGGTCTGCAGGGTGCGCTCGAGTAGCCGGTCGATGTCGGCGTCGAGCCCGGTTTCGAGCTCGATGCGCTGAAAGACCACGTAGGGCTCCAACTCTTGATCGCGGGCACGTGATCTCGGAGAGCGGGCCGCCCGAACCCGCTCGACCAGCCGCAGGGTGGCGTTTTCCTCGTCCGCCAGCGCCTTCAACACGTCGAGCTGGCGGTCCAGCCGCGCTGCCGTCTCGGTCGGCTTGATGCCGGCGGCGCTCATGCCGCCGACGATCACCGCCCGGTCGGGACGGATCGTCGCCCGGCAGGGGCCGGTGATCGGTTGGTAGAGGGCCTGTTCGATGTACGAGGACATCATGGCTCTTGGTACGGCGGCCGAGGCTGTGGTGGGGGAGGCTGCGGCGGGGGAGGTCGCCGGCTGCTCGGTGGTCGACCGAACGCTCGCGCAGGCGCCGCTCAGCGGCACCGCAACCAGCGTGAGCAACAGAATTCCGCTGCGAGGTGAGCCGCGATGGAGTCCGGACCATCGATTCCTGGTGTCCATGTATCCATTTGTACCGCGGCGCCAGGCAAAGCACGAAGCCCGAAATCTTTCGCCTGTGCAGCGACTTACAGCCGGCTCTCTGTTGTTCGGCTTGTTTTCTAGAGGCGGGGCGCCTTGACCCCTACACTGTAGGCCTCCTATGCTGCGAACCTTCGCAGTCAGGAGATCGACATGGCTGGATCGCTGGGTGAATTCGAGCAACTGACGCTGCTGGCGGTGCTGCGCCTCGGCGACGAGGCGTACGGGGTTACGGTTCGACGCGCCATCGAAGAGGGCGCCAGGCGCGACGTTTCCGCCGGTGCGGTGTACACGACGTTGGCGCGCCTGGAGAAGCGCGGGCTGGTTTCGTCGCGCGTTGGCGAGACGGCGCCCGAGCGCACTGGGCAGCGACGCAAGTACTACACCGTGAAGCCGGCGGGTGCGGCCATGGTGTACCGCTCGGTCAACGCGGTGTCGCGCATGGTCGAGGGGCTGGTGCCGCGGCTGGCGGGTTTGGCGCAGCGTGCCGAAGGCGGCGACGAATGAGCACGTCGAGGCCCCAGGGAGGGGTTGGATGAGCCTCCATGGGCGAGGTGGTCCGCCGCTGATCAGCCGCTGGCTGCTGCGGCGCTTGCTGCCGGGCGATGCGGTCGAGTTTGTCAGCGGCGATCTCGACGAGGAGTACCGCCGCTACGCGGCCTCGACTTCGGGCAAACGCTCCGGTCGCCTGCGTGCCGGCCTGTGGTATCGGTCGCAAGCCGTGCGAAGCCTGTGGCAGTTCCTCCGGCAAAGCCACCGGCACGCCCGCCGCGCCACGACCCCGGCGCCGCTGCAACGCGTTTTCTTCCTCCGCTCCCCCGGAGATCAATTCATGTCTGTACTGTGGCAAGACACGCGCCTGGCGCTACGCAACCTGCGACGCATCCCGGGATTCACCTTGCTGGTGCTGCTGACGCTGGGCGTCGGCATCGGGGCGACGACGGCGATGTTCTCGGCGGTCAACGAGGTGTTGCTGCGGCCGCTGTCGTTCGCCGAACCCGAGCGGCTGGTGATGCTGTGGGACAAGAACGAGCTGCGTGGTTGGGAACAGGTGGAGGCATCGCCTGCCAACGCTCTCGATTGGCGCCAGCGGGTGACGTCGTTCGACGATGTAGCGCTGGTCCTCCCGTGGAAGACCAGCGCGGCGCTCGAGACCGACGGCGTGGCGGTTGCGGTGGACATCGGAATGGCTTCCGGCAACCTGTTTTCGGTGCTCGGCGCGCCCCCGCTGCACGGACGCACCTTCACCTTCGAGGAGACCTGGGCCGACGCCGGGCCGCTGGTGGTGCTCGGGCATGCCCTGTGGACGCGCTACTTCGGCGCCGACCCGTCGATCGTCGGCACCACCATCATGCTCGACGGCGCCGCCTTCGAGGTCATCGGGGTGCTGGGCCCGGACTTTCGCAACACGTTCAATGATGCCGGGCTGTGGACGACGTTTCGCTGGGAGCCGGGGATGCGCGACTCCGTATGGTTTCGTCAGGCGCACGTGACGCAGGCCATCGCCCGTCTCAAGCCCGGCGTCTCGCTCGAAGAGGCTCGCGACGAGCTCGCCGCGGTCGGCGCCCAGCTGCGCGATGAATACCCGCAGCTGAATCTGGGCATGGAGCCGGGGCTTTCCGGGTTGCAGGAGTATCTCGTCGGTGACCAGCGTACCCCCTTGTTTTTGCTGTTGGGCGCAGTCGGATTGTTGCAGCTCATCGCCTGCGCCAACGTGGCCAACCTGCTGCTGGTGCGCGCCAACGCCCGCCGGCGGGAGATGGTGGTCCGCACCGCATTGGGGGCACAGCGCTCTCGGCTTGCCCGTCTGGTGCTCACCGAGGGTGCCGTGCTCGCCGTCAGCGGCACCGCCATCGGCATTGCGATCGGGGCCGCAGCGTTGCGTTGGATCGAAGCGCTGCGCCCACCCGAAATGCCGCAGCTGGTGTTTCGGCTCGACCTACGGCTGCTCGCCTTTACCATCGCTGTGACCGCGGCCAGCGCCGTGCTGTTCAGCTTGTTGCCGGTGTTCCGCACCTCGCGCGTGCGGGCCACGCGACGTCTCTCGGTCGGGGCCCGTAGCGTGACACCGGGGGCTTCGAGCTTGCGGGCGGCGGGCTGCCTGGTGTCGGTGGAAGTGGCGCTGGCGGTGATCCTGGTGGTGGGCGCCGGTCTCATGATGCGCAGCCTGACGTGGTTGAGCCGCGTCGATAGTGGCGTCGTTACCGACAACGTGCTCACCTTCCAGGTTACTCCGCCGTCCGGTCTTTACCCCTCGGACTCCGACCGGGAGACCCTGGCATACCGTCTCATCGAGCGCCTCGAGGCGCTGCCCGGCGTCCGCCGCGCCGCGGCGGCGCGTGGGCTACCGTTCGCCGGCTACGGTTGGAGCAGCGACTTCCGCATCGAGGGCTCTGAGCCCGACGATTTCGGCATCGAGGTCAGGCACCGCGCGGTCACCTCGGGCTATTTTCAGACCCTCGGGGTGCCCTTGATCGAGGGCGAGATCTTCGACGACCTGCGGGCGCCCGATGAGGCTGTGCCGGTGGTGGTGAACCAGGCGTTCGTCGATGCGTATTTCCCCGGCGACACGCCGGTCGGCCGGCGCGTCGCTTTCGACCGCGCGCCGACGCAGAGCTCCTACTGGTACCCGATCGTCGGCGTGGTCGGCAACGAGCGCATGCTGCATACCTCGGCTCCTCGTCCGGAGATCATCTCGCACTTCGGCGGCGACACGCCGGGGACGATGAGCTTTGCCGTCAAGACCGAGTTGCCGCCGCACATGCTCATGGAGACGGTGCGCCACACCGTCGCCGGTGTCGATGCCCGCATCCCCTTCGTCGCGCCGCGTACCATGGACGAGGTGGCCGCCGACGCGCTCATCCGCGAGCGCTTCCTGATGAAGCTGCTGGGTGTGTTCGCCGCCGCCGCGTTGCTACTCGCCGCCGTCGGTGTCTACGGCGTCGCCGCGCAGGCTGCCAAGGTGCGCACCAGGGAGATCGGCATCCGCATGGCATTGGGGGCCACCGGTGATGTCATCGCGCGCCAACTCGTTCTTCGCGCCGCCCTGTTCATTGGTGCCGGCGTGGTGCTCGGCCTGGCGGCGGCGGCGGCGGGAAGGCGCCTGATTGCCGGCTTTCTGTACGGCATCGAACCCTTCGACCCGACTACCTGGTTGGGCGTGGCTGTGCTGCTGGCTGCCGTCGGCCTTTTCGCCAGCTACTTGCCCGCCCGTGTCGCCGCGCGCGCCGATCCGTCGCGGGCACTGTACACGGAGTAACGTCGAGGGCCGACGCGCAGCGACTGGCAACGTCTCGCGCCGATGACTTGGCACGGACATCTCAACGGCTCGCGCAGCCGTGACCCGTTGAGAAGTCCGGGTTAGGATGGAGGCATCGGTGCGCCATTGGGGACCGCTTGTACAACGACGCGCCGGCTTCGAAGGGGCGAGTGATGTCGAGCGACGACGCGATCCCCCATGGCGGGAGCGGTGAGCCGGAGATGTCTCCGGTGCTCACCGAGGGGTTCTTCCGCGTCGGCTTCATCTTCGCACTGGTGCTTGCAGGCGTGTGCTTGCTGACCAGCGTCGGCTACCTGTTCTACTTTCTCATCAAGACCACCAACGGAGTCGCCACCCTTATCGATCAGGCCCGCGCCGGGGGCCTCAGTGAGACGTTGCTCGAGGTCGGCATCAACGTCAACGTGTTCGCCGCCCGCGTGGCGCTGCAATCGTGCGCGGTATTCGTTGGCATGGCGTTCGGCTTCTTGGGCTTCGCACTGTTCCTCTTGGGTGTGCGGGGAGAGCTTGACCTCGAGGCGCGGAACGAGGGTTTTGAAGTGAAGCTGGCGCGTATGTCGCCGGGGGTGTTCGTATTGCTGCTGGCGTCGGCTTTGATCGCCTTCGCAATCTCGAGACCGCCGTCGCTGTCGTACGAGCGTAGCGGGTCGTCTCAAACGCAAGCACAAGGGTCGGGCGATGTCGGCGTCGACAACGCCGGCGAATCGGAATCCACCAGCAAGGAGCGTCTCGACGAGATCCTGAGGACGAAACCCGGGGGCTCCCGCGGTGGTGCGGATCCCGGAGGCGATCCGGGGGGTAAGGGGAAGCAATGAACGTTCGGTACCGGTTGCGGGTTGTCGGCTTGGTAGCGTGCGCCAGCATCCTTCCAGCCTCCGGGTGGACGCAGCTCGATCCCCAGGAAGCTTGGCGGGTGGCCCTCGAGTTCGAGCGCGCCGCGCTCACGGCGCAGGGCGCTGCCAGAGAAGCGCTGGCCGCGACGGCCTACGAGCGCTTCCGGCCGTTGCTCGCGTGGTATGGCGCGGAAGGCACGTTGGAACCATGGTGCGTCGCCGTTGCGCGCATGACCCGTCTGGCATTCTTGTTCGATCCCGACCTCGGCGTCGACCTACACAGAATGATGCTGGAGGAGAGCGACTGCCATCCCTACAGGGTCGACGACCGGCCGTTGCTCGAGACCTTGGCGGCGGCACTGCCGGATGCGCCGCGAGCCGTGGCCGCAAGTCATAGCGAGCGCGTCACGGTGAGGGTTTCGCACGGCAAGATGGGCATCGAGATTACCGGCGCCAGCTACCTCATGCTCGAGCCGCTCTCCGCACGTGAGCGTCTGACGCTCGCCGTGCGCCGCGTCCCGCTGCGCAACGTGGACACCGCGGTCGAGCTCGGCGGCGACCTGCTTCGCCGCGCCGAGATTCCTTTCACCGTGTCGGCCTCGGAGGAGGTGATCGTGTTCGGCGCCTTCGGGTCGCAAGAGGACGCCGATTGGGTGGCATCAATCGTCGGGCAGATGCGAGACGGTCTCGTCGAGAGTTATTTCGCTGCGGCCGAGGAGAGCCCGGTGGTGCTGTTCGTCAACTTGTCATACGACGGTGAGGCCGCCGGCGCGGCCCTGTCCGAAGCGGTGCATTTCCACCCCCGGAGCGAACTCGAAGGCTATTTCGAGCCCCTCGATCAGACCATCGTGCTGCGCAAGAACATCCTTTTCGAAGACGGCATCTATCTGGGAACCGCGCAACACGAGCTCGTCCACGCCCTCGTGTCGCGCGCCTTGCCGGGCGCCCCCGGGTGGCTGGATGAAGGTCTCGCGGCGCTGTACGAGGAAACCGCCGGCGACACCCCGCTCGACAACTACCGTTACTTCTATGTTGACGCCGCGATCGAGCGCGGCGTCTTGCCGAGCGTCGGTGCGTTGCTCGATGCAACGCCCGACAGGTTTCCTGCCGAATACGGCCGCCTGGTCGACGCCATGGCGCGCTATCTGGCCCTGTACCTGTTCGAGCGCCCTTATGGGCGATCCAACGCCTTGGCGAGGGTCGTTCGTGACCTGACCGCGGCGCCGACCGACTCATCCCCGGCCGTGGAGGCGGCGCGCCTCGTCCTGATAACCACTGGGTTCGACGATGCGGCTGAGCTCGACACTGATTTCAGGGCCTGGATCCGGGCTCGCGAACCATCGCACGCGTACGAGCGCTTCTCTGCTTTACGGGACCCGATCGAAGACTACGTCGGTGCGCTTGGGCCGATTCGTTAACCCGGATATCTCAACGGGTCGCGAAGCGAGCGGGCGCGAGGGCGTGTGAGGACAAGGCGCGCGTCGATTCGGGCGCGGAGACGTACTTGTCAGTACGTCGAGCACCCGAATCAAGCGCAACGCAGTCATCGCGCGCCATCGCGCTCGCGTAGCCGTGACCCGTTGAGATATCCGGGTTAGGACCCGCCGCGCCCTCGGGCGTCAGCAACACCTTCCCAGCGGGCGTCATTCGGTAAGCGACGTCAGGTTCTGACTCGGAGGTGGGCTGGAGGTGACCTTGCCGCGGTGCCTTCGCGGCGGTAACTTGCCGCCCATGGCAAACGGCGGAGTACCCGAGTGTCCCAATGAGAACTGCGACGGCCATCTACACCGTGAGTTCCTCAGCGGGCTCAACCAGTCGACCTCGCAGATGTTGCGGCTGGGGGGATTGGCGCTCATCGCCGGCCCGATCGTTTTCGGCTTCCCCTTCTTTGTCGAGTACGTGGTGCGCCGATCAGCAGGAATAGGCGGAATGATCGCGGTGCTGATCGGCTTCATCGTGCCTATCGTGGCCGGCACGCAGATGTTGCGGCATCGGCGCGAGCGCCTGTCGGAGCGCACCGAGCAGCAGCGCTGCAACAAGTGCGGTTCGGTGTTTCCTGCTGCCGGCTGAGGTCCGCCGCAACTTTGCCGTGTCCGCAGGCGCGTAGCGCCCGACAGGGCGGCCGTTATTCCTGCCGCAACGCCTCCAGCGGATCGATGCGTGAAGCACGCCGCGCCGGCAGATAGGCGGCCAGCGAAGCGACCACCAGCAACGTAGCGATGACCGCGCCGAAGGTGGCCGGATCAAGCGGATTGATGCCGAACAGCAGCGAGGCCATGAACTGCGTCAGGTACCAGGCGCCGGCAACCCCGAAGGCCATGCCGATGCTGGTGATCAGCAGGCTGCGACCCAGCACCATGCGACAGATGTCCCCGGTGCGGGCGCCCAGTGCCATGCGTACACCGATCTCGCGTGTCTGCTGTGCGACGAGGTAGGAGATGACGCCGTAGATGCCCACCGCGCCGATGAGCAGGGCGCCGGCCGATCCCACCAACAACAGCATCATGGTGAACGATTTTTGCGCCATCGCTTCGTCGACGATCTCTTCCATGCTGCGAACGCCGGCGATCGGCAGGTTCGGATCCAGGTCCCAGATGCGCTGGCGGATGGGTTCAGCCAACGAGCTCGGATTACCGGAGGTGCGAACCGCGAAGTGCGGATTGCGCACGTTGTTGCCCCAACCGGGCGAGGTGCGGTTGCCCTCTTCGTCTTCGCGCAGGATGGCGACCAGCGGGTTGTACACCATGGCTATTGGTTCGTTCTCGAGCTGGCGGTCGCGCACGTCACCGACGACGCCCACGATCGAGTACCAGGCCTCGGGGTTGGGTTGTGCCGCGCCGCCCTGCTGGATGCGCCGGCCGATGGGATCCTCGTTGGGCCAGTACAGGCGAGCGAAGCTCTCGTTGACGATCACCGCGTTGCGCCGTTCTTCGTGATCGGCGCGCTCGAAGGTGCGTCCGGCGACCAGCGGGATGCGCATGGTCTCGAAGTAGCCCGCGGCGGCGTACTTGAA
>SMVB01259481.1_pt1 | contig 10077 bp, 9 predicted proteins | sample 2456461 | NCBI WGS metagenome assembly SMVB01 (sample SAMN11095934, study PRJNA526329) | marine sediment metagenome | biome: Marine sediment; feature: Surficial sediment; material: Deep marine sediment; isolation source: Hadal surficial sediment | place: Pacific Ocean | collected 2014-05 | depth 0-1...
AATATGTGCGCATGAAGCCCGGCAAGGGCCATTTCACGACTCGCCACTTTCGCATCGTGAGGCAAGGTGATCGTGTGCTGGCGGTGATCAAGGACGAGCTGAACGAGCACAGCCCCTCCGGTCAATTGGCCGAGGATTACTTCGATTCGAACCCGCTCGAATAGAGCGAAGACGGTTCGTTAGCTCTCGTTGTGAATCTGCCGATCTTCGACTTCGCGTAGCCAGCCGGGAGGAATCCCGGCTCGGCGCGCGGATTCGGGGAACTTGTCGAGCAGCGCGCGAGCTTTCTCTACTTCTCGTTCCGCTTCGTCGAGTTCGGCCAGAACCTTCGTTCTGTGGTCGCCCTTCAGGCGGTCCCGTTGGCGCGCCTTGCGCAGCGCCTTGCGGCTCGCTTCGACTCGAGCTTCCGCGTTTGCCGCGCCGGCAATCACCGTCGAATATTGATGCTGCCAATCTTGCTTGCGCTGGGTCTCATCTTCGGCCGAGGCCGAAGAAACGCAGATCGCAAATCCCGTCGCGAGTGCCAGCAAAGCAACCACGAGCGGCCTGCTCAGGCTCTTCAACTTCACGTTGGTTCTCCCAAGGGGGCGGGGTGGGGTTCGAGTGCGCGGTCGTAAATGTAGTCTTCCAGGTTGCGTACGAGTGCACTCGGGATATCGACGAAGCGCATTCCAATGCCGGGCCTTTGGGTCTTTTCCGGATCGAGCTGCTTCCAGATCACCTGGGCGGTCGGCTTGAAGTCGGCGTTGTTGTCGGGGAGTACGAACTGCAGCTCCACTTCGCCTTCGGCTGAGAGCTCGCAGCTGGTTTCGACGAAGAGCCCCCCGCGAGAGAGGTTCTTGAGGCGTCCACGGGTGCTGTGGCTGCCGATCTGAAGCTCGACCTCGGCATCCATGGCAATCCTCGGCTGGCCCACCGTCGCCGGCCCCGAAATGAACCGGCGCACGGTCTCGATCAGTGACACCCGGGACAGGGGTTTGCTGAGCACGTCGTCTGCCCCGGCGCGGACCGCGCGTCCCCATTCGCTGGCTTCGTCTGCGCCGACCAACATCACGACGGGGGTTTCGTGCAGGTCGGGATCGGTCTTGATGAAGCGGCACACCGCGTCGCCGTCGAGGCCGGGCATCATCAGGTCGAGCAAGATCAGGTCCGGTCGCTCGCGTCGGGCGATCTCGAGGCCTTCCTCACCCGAACTGGCGGTGAGGATGCGTCCGGTCCGGGACAAGAAAAGCGAGCCCAGTTCACGGAAGAGTGCGACGTCGTCGACGAGCAGAATGGTGCGTTCCCAGCTCATCCCGTCCCCTCTGTCACGACCCGCAGAAGCTCGGCCATGGTATTTTCGCGACTACCGCTCAGTTGGCGGCGGCGAACTCTTCGAGACCCTCGAATTGCGGGCGAACCAACCAAGTGTTGGTAATGCCGTCGCGGTACCAACTCTGGGTTTCGACGATTCTGAAGATAATGGCCGAATGGGTGTAGTAGGCGGAGTAGTTCACCGTGACCGTGGCATCCTTGCGACCACTGTCTGCTACGAACTGGATCCGGCCCGATTCAAAATCGGTAAAGACCAGATCGGCCTGGGCTGGAAAGTTGTCGAGAAAGCTGTCGGTGATCGCCGGATCGACAAACCTGGCGGCTTGCATGAAGGCGCCAAAGCGCACCAGGTTCGTGTAGCGCTTTTGAATTTCGCCCAGCGAGTACTCTCGCTTGAGCGGGTCGGTCCAGTAGATCTCACCGAAGGCGCATCCGAGGCTCGTGCTCAGCACTGCGAACATCGAGATCACGGCAAAAAAGGGCACTGTCGTTCGAGTCGATCGCTGCATATTCCCTCCCCCCACCACACGTAGGCAGTTCGCTCCGCAGGCGTCTGGTCTGATTGCCAATTCATCGGCCGCTTTGAGCACGAGCCTGAGCGCTTTATCCACTCGGCCATCCTTGGCCGAGGGCGCCGCCCCAGCTACTCGGTTCGCCCCAGCGAAATCCGAAATTCCCAAGCAATTTCAATCAGGTCGAAGAATCCAGGGCAGGGCAGGGCGCTCGGGTGATCCGCCCAGCAGGCCGCTCGACTGGAGCCGGTTTTGCGCCGTCAGTCGGCGCCCTCAGTCCGCCTGTCGGTCGGCCCGCGCTTCAACCTCGAGCTGAAAGCTCGAAAAGGTCCCGGCCTCGATGTGTCGGCGCGTGTCTCTCATCAACTCGAAGTAGTGCGTGAGGTTGTGCAAGGTCGCGAGTCTTGCACCCAGAACCTCGCCCGTGTGCAACAGGTGACGCAAATACGCCCGCGAGTAGCGAGAGCAGGTCGGGCAACTGCAGGCCGGGTCCGGCGGTCGGGGATCGTCCTTGAAGCGAGCGTTTCGCAGCCTCAACACACCCTGGCTGGTGAACAGCAAACCGTGGCGACCGTTTCGGGTGGGGACCACGCAGTCGAACAGATCGACCCCCACCGCCACCGCGTCCACGATGTCGATGGGTTTTCCGAGACCCATCAAGTAGCGGGGAGCGCTTTGCTCGAGTTCGTCGTGGGCGCAGGCGATCGCATCCCGGCGTTCTGCGCGTTCCTCACCGAGACCGAGTCCGCCGTGGGCGTAGCCGTCGAAGCCGATGTTCCCGGTCAGTCTTGCGCTCCGCCGGCGCCGCTGTTCCGAGATGCCTCCGTGCACGATTCCAAACACCGCTTGTTGTTTGTGCTTGCGGGCCTTGGCGCTGCGTTCCGCCCAGCGCAGGGTGCGGTCGAGCGCCGCCTCGAGGGCGGCTTCGACTTCAGCGCGGCTCTGGGCCGCGCTGAAGTCGGCGAGCGGTCGCAGGCATTCGTCGAGCACCATTGCGATATCACTGCCGAGGGCTTCCTGGATCCCGATCACGCTCTCCGGGGTCAATAGCCGCCGGGTGCCGTCCAGAGGGGAGGAGAACGTCACTCCCTCGTCGGTCACCGTGACCCGATGCGACAGGGACGTCACCTGGAAACCACCGCTGTCCGTCAGCCAGGGACCCTGCCAACCCGTGAAGCCGTGCAAGCCGCCCAGACTTTCGATGATCGACTCGCCGGGTCGTTCGTGGAGGTGATAGGTGTTGGCCAACAAGATCTGCGCCCCGAGGTCCACCAGGTCGTGGGCTGCCACCCCGCGCACTGCGCCAAGGGTTGCAACGCTCATGAAGGCAGGGGTCTCGACGGTTCCGTGAGGCGTCGTGAGCTGTCCGCAGCGGGCCGCGCCATCGCGCGCTTTGCATTCGAATGAAAAACCTTCGGCGCTCATCGCACGCTCATAGGATCAACATTGCGTCGCCGTAGGAGTAAAAGCGGTACTCCGCGGCGATCGCCTCGCGGTAGGCCGCGAGGATGGTTTCGCGCCCGGCAAAGGCGGCCACCAACAGCAGCAGCGAAGAACGGGGCAGGTGAAAGTTGGTCACGAGACCATCGACCACCCCGAACGCGGTTCCGGGGCGCAAGAAGATGTCGGTCTCGCCCGCGCCCGGTCGCACGAGTCGGTCGGGGGCCGCACGGCTCTCGAGAACTCGGGCACTGGTCGTCCCCACCGCGATCACCCGGCCGCCGCGTTCCCGGGTGCGGGCGATGGCGGCGGCTGTGGCCTCGGGGAGTTCGTATTGTTCGCTGTGAAGCCTGCCCCGGCAGAGGCTGGCGGCGTCAAGTGGGCGGAAGGTTCCGGCCCCCACGTGAAGCACCAACTCGGCCCGCTCGATCCCGCGTTCTTCGAGACTTCGAAACACCGCGTCGCTGAAGTGAAGCCCCGCTGTGGGGGCGGCAACCGCCCCGGGCACCCGGGCATAGATCGTCTGATAGCGCTCGCGGTCTTCGCTGGCCGATTCGGCGTCGGATCGTCGGATATAGGGAGGCAGCGGGGCCTCACCGACGGAGTAGGGGTCCGCGCCGGGCTCGAACTCGAGCACCACCTCGCCGCGTTCGCCCAGGCTTGCGATCACGGCCGCAAGCGCATGGTCTCGTGGGCCAAACGACATCCGGATTCCCGGGCGCAGGCGACCGCTCAACTTGAGCATGGCGCGGAACTGCGGGCTCGGGGACCCGGGCAGGGCAGCGAGCAAGAGCGCTTCGACGGCGCCGCCGCTTTCGCGCCGACCGCGCAAGCGCGCCGGGTCGACCCGGGTCGCGTTGAGGATCAAAAGATCGCCCGGGTCGAGTCGATCGGCGAGGTCGGCGAAGCCAGCGTGTTCGATCTCGCCCCCAGCCGCATTGCGATGCAAGATCAACAGTCGCGCTGCGTCGCGCTGCTGGCTCGGTTGTTGCGCGATGCGCTCCTTTGGAAGCGCGAAGTCGTAGTCGTCGAGGTTGAGGTCGGGGACTTGGTTGGCGTTTGGTTCGGCGCGCTGTTCAGCCAGGACGGACATGCTCAGTGGTCGGCCCCGACCGAGGCTGCGGCCGATGTTTGGGCCGATGTTTGGGCGAGAGGTCGTTTCGCGAGCACCGAAAACAGGTTCGGCGCCGGCCCAGCCGCCGAGACCGCTGCCCCAGTCGCTTCCTCACCCGGTGCGCCAGCAGCGGCCCTCGCCTGGTAGATCGCGTCATACGAGAAGAGGGCGTCACCTCCGAGTTCGGCTCTTTGAACGATGTCCAGTTGGACGCGTGCGCGCTCGGGATCGCGTTCGAACAGCCAGACGCCAACCCCCGCCCAGATGCGCTGGGACTGGGATCCCCGGGCGAAGGCTTCGACCTGATAGCGCACCAGGCGGTCGTCCTTGCTGTAGACCATGGGGACGACGAAATCGACCAACCCCTCTTCGAGCCAGCGGCGCCAGTCCTGGGCCAGACTCAAGTAGGCGCGGTCGAGGTACGAGATCACCGCCGCCGAAAGCCGTAGTTGGGGATTGGTCTTCGAGGTCGCATCGCCGATCGCGGCGACCAACTCGGTGACTTTGTCCCGGCGCCAGGAATCCCAGCGGTTTGCGTTGACGAGCCTTGCGGGGTCGGGCGCTGCATCGTCTGCATAGGGGCCGCGCACGCCGGTTTCGCGCCGGAAGCGCTGGCGCGACGCGTCGCCATAGCCAAAATCAAGTCCGACGCCAAAGCGCGAACCCGGGGTGAAGGGCAGCACCCCGGGATGGCGGATGTAGTCCAGATGCAGGCCGTCGAGCTCGGGATAGCGGAGCACCAGCTCTCGGAACACCGCGACCAGGCGCTCGCTCACCCCGGGCGCCGCGGGGTCGAGGTAGAGACCCGGGGTTCCGACCCGGTACCAGCCGTGATCGGTTTCGGGGAGTTCGAGATCCGCGGGGTAGTCGAGGATCGAGCGACCCTTGCGATCGACGTGGATTGCGCCAGGGCCGAGTTCCTGCAGGATCGGCGCAGATCGATTGCGGCTGAGCGAGAGCACGTTCACCCATGCGTGAACCCGCAGGCCCGCCCCGTGGGCCCGCTCGATCAACAGGGCCAGGGGGTCGTCGGCCCCTCGGGCCCGGATCGCCCGGTAGGGGGCGTCGTCCGCCAGCTGAGAGGCGAACCAGGCGCGTCCCCCCCGATAGACCTGAACAAATAGATCCGTCACCTCGAGCGCCTGGGCGTCCTCGATCAAGATATCGATGCGCGTCGGGTCTTCGAGTACCCGGCGCGATCCCTCGCACAGGACCCAAAGGCCCCGGTAGTGAACGTCGGAGACGGTTTCGGGGTCCTTCTGGACGACCGCCGGTTTCGTTTCGGCCTGAGCGCTCACGCCGGCAGGCAGGCCCGAAGAGACTGCGGGCAAGCCGGTGTCCGGGGCGACCGGGTCCGGGCCATCACAGCCGAGCATCCAGGCGAGCAGCGAGGCCAGCCAAACGACCAAAAACAGACGAGCTGCGGCGCGCGGCCGCGAGCGCGGCGAGTCGGGGGAAGAGGCAGTTTTGTGGGCATCTGAAGTCAACGCTTGGGAACCCTAACGGAGGCCCCTCGGGCCAACAATGTGGGCCGAACAAGCGGCTGTGCAATTGACAGCAAGAAAGCCTCCAGCACACTGTCGAGCGATGGGGGGAAATCGGGTGAGACGGCGTTACGTCCAGCGTCGAACGGCGGGCTTTGTCTGCGCGGTTGGGATTGCCGCAGGGTCCCTGCTGTGGCTGCTGCCCTCATTTGCCGCCGAGACGGTTCTGCTGCAGGCAGCGGACCCCGCCAAGGCCCTGCGCGACGCTCTGACGCTCGAGGACCCCGTGGCCGCCGCCGCTGGTTTCGCCGCCGTCTCTCGCAAGTTCGAGATCATTGCGGATCATGCGAGTTTGTTGCGCTGCCGCAAGCTGGCCGAAGCCGGGCACCACAAAGATGCGGCCAAAGCCGCGCTGGCCGCCCTCGACCACTACAGCGAATCTCCTCTGCGGGCTGATTTCAGCGAAATTCTCGGCATGGCTCGGGCGGCGCTTTCGGACGAAGAGGGCGCCCGCCAGGCCTTTACGGACGGCATTCGCCTCACCCGGGACAGTGAGCGCAAAGCCAGGATGCGGATCGCCGTGGCGGCGTCGCTCGAGCGTTCGGGTGAGCTCGAAGATGCGCTCAGGGTCTACCGCAAGGTCTGGACGCGTCACGCGAGCAGCGACCAGGCTGAACTGGCCGAGCAGCGGCTCGACGCGCTCGAAGTCACGCCGGGGGCCACGCCGCGCAGTGCCACCGATTGGCGCAAGCGCGCAGATCAATTGTTCCGCAAGCGAAAAAACGCAGAAGCGCTGCTGGCCTACGACACGGCCATTGCGGGCAAACTCAAAAAGTCCGAAAGCGACCGCGCAAAAAAGCAAAGGGCCCACATCTTGTTCCGCATGCGGGATTACCCCGCAGCGGTCGAGGCCTTCACCTCGCTCCCGCAAGTCGATGACGTGCCGCTGTGGCGCGCGCGTTCGCTCGCGCGAAAGGGCGAAGTCACGCTCGCGGTCGAAGAATTCGAAAAACTCGCCAACAAAAGCAAGGGCGAGCTGAGCCTTCGCGCGACCTACTTTGCGGCGTTGTTGCTCGAAGGCCGAGGCCACGTCGAACGGGCCGACAAGCACTTCGATCGGGTTTCGCGCAGTAGCGTGTCGAGTGGCCTGAGCCACGCCGCCCTCTGGCGACTGGGCTGGGCGGCGTTCCGCGCCGACAAGGAAGGCGAGGCCGTCGACTACTTCGATCGCCTGATCGAACTCGAGACCGATGCCATCGCGGGCCTACGCGTCCGCTACTGGCGGGCCCGGGCGCTCGAATCCGCGGATCAGCCGGCGACCGCCGAGGCGGAGTTCACCACCATCGCCAACGATTACCCGTTCTCGTACTACGGCTGGCGCGCTCGCGACCGGATCCGCGAGCGAGACGAGCCGTCTGCCGGCAGTCGCCCGGATCCCGGCACCACCCGGCTCAGCGAGGAGGATCTCGCGCGTCCGCGAATTTTGCTGGCCGCCGGCTTGCGCGAACCCGCGATCGAAGAAATGCGCCGGGCCGGTCGCCGCGCTCGGGGGCTGGCAGATCGGCTCGCCATGGCACAGCTGTTCAGCGAGGCGCAGGAGTACCACGACGCGCTGCAGGTGATCGTGGACGCCTATACGGAAGATCTGGCTCGGGGACCGGTGCCGCACCTGGAAGAGCTCTGGTGGCACGCCTGGCCCTCGGCATTCAAGGACCTGGTGTGGGCTGCGACCCGGGAGCCGGGCAGTGTCGAGCCCGCGCTGGTTTTCGCGATCATGCGCGAGGAGAGCGGCTACCGACCTCGAATCCTCTCGACCTCGGGAGCCCGGGGCCTGTTGCAGATCATGGTGCCGACTGGCGATCGCCTGGCCGGCAAAGTCGGTCAAGTAGACTACGAGCCTGATGACCTCTTCGAACCCGCCACCAACATCAAGCTCGGGGCCTACTACCTGACCGAGTTGTTGGGGCGCTTCGACGGACGTCTCTCGGCTTCGATCGCCAGCTACAACGCCGGCCCCAACGCGGTCGAGGGCTGGCTCGGGAAGGCGTCTTCGACGGAAGACGATGTCTGGGTCGAGTCGATCCCCTACGACCAGACCCGCAGCTATGTGAAGCGCGTCCTGCGCAGCTATCACGCTTATCGGGTCCTGTACTAGCCAATTGCCAATGCCCACGTGCGCTTCAACGCCCAACCTGCGGGCCGGCGAAGTTTGTGTCGAAATTCACTGTTGCTTCAACGGAGTTGGCCGAAAAGCGTAAGAGAATTCTCACACGCTTGGGAGACCGGCATGGCAAAGCGCAAGAGCAAGAGCAAAAGCAAGAGTGGCACGAATGGAGGTGGCGGGGGCGCGCTCCCGCTGATCGTGCTGTTGCTGGTCGCAGGTACGCTCGGCGCCTGGAACTACCACAGGAATTTGGGTCTCGAGGAAGAGCAGGCGGGTTCGCGACCCTTCCAGGGGTACTCGGACAGCGCGCTGGTCGATCTGGCCGACGCCTATGGCGAACAAGCCGAAATTCTCGAGCGCAAATACAAAGCCTCACTCCAGACGCGTCGGGGCGTGCGCGATGCAGAGGGCTTGATCATGGAGAAGATCGACGAGTTTCATCGGGTCCAGAAGATCGGCAGCTCGATCCGCGTCGCCACGTCCCATGTGGCGGGTTCCGAAGCGCGGCTGCGCGAAATCCAGGACGAGCAAGCCTGGCGCCGGAACGAGAGTCAGTGGACCCTGCACCTGAAGCGACTCACGAGCATCTAGCAGCCCGTTGAAAAACCCTTCACCCGCCGGTTGATCGATCGCTAGGTGTCTTCGATGTCATTGATGCTGACGGGCTCTCGGCTGGCGTCCGTATGCGAATCCCCATCGCCGCCGGTGACGCCGCGGGTCCCGTTCGTTTTTGCTGAGGCCTCCACGACGTCGACCACATCGGATTCTGCCGTCGCGTCATCGAAAAGCGTCTCTCCCGCGGCCGAAGGAGCGTGTTCGCCGTCCTCGATGCTCTGCTCGCCGCTGCGGGTTTCGTCGTCATCGTAGATGGGCACCATGGGCCGCACCTTGGCTTTCCGCGCCCGTTTCTTGGGCGCCTCGGTGGGGGCTTCCTTGGGCTTGTCGCGCTGGTCGGTTTCGCACTTGGGGCAAACCGGATCTTCTTTGTTGAGATCGTAAAATTTTGCCTGGCAGTTGAAACACTCCCACTTGTAGCCGAGCTTTGGATGGAGCGGGCCGGTTGGCTTGGCTTTGCCGCGTTTGATCGGCGGGGGCAGGGCGGCCTTGGCGGCGGCGGCGGCCTTCTTCTCCGCGGCTTCTTTTTTTGCAGCAGCTTTGGCTGCGGCCTTGGCGGCGACTTCTGCGGCCTTCTTTTCTGCGGCGGCCGTTTTGGCTGCGGCCTGCTGCTTGGCGACGATTGCCGCGGCCTTCTTCTTCGCCGCAGCCTTTTTCTTGGCTGCGGCCTTCTTTTTGGCGGCCGCCTTTTTCTTGACCGCGGCCTTCTTGTTCGCGGCCACCTTCTTTTTGGCGGCGCTCTTCTTCTTGGCCGCTGCCTTCTTCTTGGCGGCGGCAATGATCTTCCTGGCCTTCGGCGTCAGGGCAGGCGACGAGCGGGCCGGTTTCTTGCGCGCGGCGCTCTTCTTCTTGACCTTGACCTTGGCTTTCGCCTTCTTCTTCTTTGCAGGGCTCATGTACTCATTCCCAAATGCAACGGGTTTCGAATCGACTTGTAGGGCTTAACCCTCGCCCTCAATTGGGCCGTGGCCCGGAAGCGGCTCGCGCGCAACTTCCCGAAATCAAACTCCTTCGCAGCTCAGTTACACCGTCTGGGGAAAATTTTCCAGCGGGGAAGCCGCATAAGTTGGAAGAAATCGACAATTCGAGACGCACTGCGTGCCAATTTCGGCAGTCTCGGGCTGGGGTCTGGTGACAGCCGAAATTTTCGAGAACGGACTAGCAAGCGATTACACCGGCCAACCTGTGACGTTGCGTCATTTCTCGCTGTTGCCCGCGCTCGGTTCTCGGCGACTGACATCGTCGATTTCGAGCGAACTGCGGTAGTCCGGGAGCAGCGCCTTGCTCGGATGTCGGCCCGCCATCTGGCCCATGAAGGGCGGGTGGATCGAGTAGCCGAGGAGCGCGCGGAGGCGCGGCGACATGCGCGCGACGCGCTCGTGCGGGATCGAGAGCCCGTAGTTCTCCTGCTGGCGCGCCCACGGTTCGCAGTAC
>SMVB01326181.1_pt1 | contig 10077 bp, 7 predicted proteins | sample 2456461 | NCBI WGS metagenome assembly SMVB01 (sample SAMN11095934, study PRJNA526329) | marine sediment metagenome | biome: Marine sediment; feature: Surficial sediment; material: Deep marine sediment; isolation source: Hadal surficial sediment | place: Pacific Ocean | collected 2014-05 | depth 0-1...
CCGGAAAAACCAACGTGGGCGCCTCCGGATTGGTAATACCGATGACGGCCACCTTGATGCCGCCAAGGTTGAATATCTTAAAATCCTCAACGCCGTCCAGATTATCGTCGCGGTTCTTGAGGTTAGCCGATACATACTGGAATTCGGCGAGATCAATCATTTCATTAAGGTGATCGATACCCCGGTCGAAGTTATGATTGCCGAAAGTATCGGCATCGAACCCCATCATATTCATGGATGTCACCGCAGGTACTTCATCGAAAAAGCTGGATAGGGGTGGAGATCCACCAAAGGCATCACCCGCAGTCAGCGTCAGTGTATTTGGGTTGTCCAGGCGTTCCATCTTGAAATAAGTAGACAGCTCCGCAGCCCCACCAAAGAAGCCCTGGCCAAATACGAATAACGGATCCAACTGGGCGTGCCAGTCCGACACGCTGAGTAACCGAATATTGACAAATTCCGGTTTCCCCGGCTTGTCTGGATGATCCGGCTTTCCCGGGTGTGCACCGGCGACTGCCAATCCGGCTATAAGTAAAGTGGCGCACGCCAGCAACGCCGTGCATTGTGACCTGAATTTAGAGTGCATCATTTGAGTATTCCTGTTTCGCATTTTCCAAGACCAGAGAGCCGAACGCTCACTCTGGTCAATCCAATATCTTTGAGATGCCGCTCTTTAGGCAACCTGAACTATTAAGGGTAGACCAAGATAGGGATAACGCAATTTGGAACTTATTGAGGATTCGAGACTGCCAGATCGAGTTGTATCGCTGGCCTGTGAATAGTTGAAAAAAAATAACTGCGATAAGTAAAGCCCGCTACAAATGCTGTCAGACACTCACAGGGAAAGAAATATCCCCGCCCAAACCGCACTCATCAAATTAGACAAAGACCCGGCCGCCACCGCGCGCAGTCCCAGGCTGGCGATTTCAGCGCGCCGCTGTGGTGCAATACCGCCCAGACCACCCAACAGGATAGCCACTGACGAAAGATTGGCAAAGCCGCACAGGGCAAAGGTAATAATCACCTGAGTCTTTTCGGTAAGCTGGTCTTTTATTTGCACAAAATCGATGTAGGCGACAAATTCATTGAGAATAAATTTCTGGCCCATCATGCTACCGGCGATGAATGCCTCGTCCCAGGGCACACCCATCAGGTAAGCAAGTGGCGACAAGATGTACCCCAATATGGTTTGAAAGGTTAAATCCCCAAAGCCAAACCAGCCGGCCACACCGCCCAGTATGCCATTTAGCAGGGCAATCAGGGCGATAAAGGCCACCAGCATTGCGCCTATATTGACCGCCAGTTTCAGACCATCCACAGCGCCGGTTGCGGCCGCATCAATGATATTGTGCGGCTTCTCACCCTCGCCGTAACCAATGCCCTGGTCTACCTGCTCATCGGCATTGCGCCCGTCGACTTCCGGCACCATTATTTTCGCCATTAGCAGTCCACCCGGGGCAGCCATAAAACTTGCCGCAACCAGGTATTTCAACTCAACACCCATATTGGCATAACCCGCCAGCACCGAACCGGCGATAGAGGCTACGCCACAGGTCATAACCGCGAACAATTCCGACCGACTCATGCCTGCAATATAGGGCTTCACCAACAGGGGAGCCTCGGTCTGGCTGACAAAGATATTGCCCGCCGCCGCAACTGACTCAACCCGGGTGGTTCCCAGACCGCGAGAGATAGCGCCGCCCAAAAAACCAATGACCTTCTGCATGATCCCCATGTAGTAAAGCACCGCCATGAGAGAGGAGAAAAAGATAAGTATGGGCAAAACATTGATGGCAAAAATAAAGCCCACTTTGTAGTTGGCCAAATCGCCAAATACGAAGCTGATGCCCACATTGGCGTAGTTTATGACATGCTGAACGGCTGCTGACACTGCGCCCAGCGCAGACTTTCCGGCGGGAATATAGAGTACGATGGCCGCGAAACTCGCTTGCAATAGCAGCGCGATACCCACGGTTCGCAACTTGATTGCCCTGCGATTCTCAGACAGCAGCAGCGCTATTCCCAGCAGGGCGGCAATACCCAAAATACTCAACATAGTCTCACTCCACAGGTAGATAGCACTTGCGTTGTTTGGTTAAAAGAGCCCCACTGGCCCTTAAACATCCAGGCATTCGGGACCAAAGGATTCAGGTAGCAGGTCGGAAAATTGAAAACTGCTCACTTTTCCAGAGCGGGTCACAATATGGATTCGAGTCGCGCTGGTAGAAAATTCCCGGATTTTTTGCCTGCAACCACCACAGGGCGTGCACAAATGCTCCCCGGGGCCCGCAATAACCACATCGCTAATTTGTTTTTCGCCCGCCAGAATCATCGCTGAAATGGCCCCCGCTTCGGCGCAAAGCCCCTCCGGGTAGGCGGCGTTCTCCACGTTGCAGCCGCAGAAAACCTGCCCGCCCACCGTGCACAGTGCCGCTCCAACCGGGTGGCTTGAATAGGGTGCGTAGGCGGCGTCACGCGCGGCCACGGCCAGATCGATTAATGCCTTCATAGGAATTTACCGGAGACTTCAGCTCTATTATTTTTGGGTACCAGAGACATTACTATAACCGATTACATTTTTCATTTTCAGGCCGTGAGAATCGCATGGATCACCGGCTGGCCCGGTACACCCGATTCGGACACCTCACAGGCCCTTTGAACCATTCCGGCCGCCAACTGCGCCTGCTCCTGCGATGCCGCGTGAATCATGGCGAGGGGCCTGTTGTTGTCCACTGTATCACCAATGTGCGCGATTTCAGTGAAGCCGACAGCCAGGTCCAGTGTTTGGCCCAGCACGCGCCGTCCGCCGCCCAGTTCGATAATCGCATTGCCAATTGCAATGGTATCGACCCGGGTAAGCACACCCGATGCGGTGGCGTACACCGGCTGAACAATGGGGGCAAGCGGTAAATACTGTTCATAATTTTCCACGAAATCGCTGGGACCACCCAGAGCGGCCACCATTTGCGCAAACTTCTCCAACGCACGACCGGAATTAACCGCCTCGTTCACCCGTTGCAGGGCCTTGTCCCGGTCAGACTCCACGCAGCTCAGTAACAGCATTTCGGCGCATAGCGTCAGGGTGACCTGGTCCAGGCGTGACTCGCGAACTTCATTTTTGAGATAGCGAATTGACTCCACAATCTCCACCGCGTTACCGGCAGTATCACCCAGCACCTCGTTCATATCGGAGATGATGGCGTGGGTTTTAAGTCCGGCTTCTGCGGCCGTACCGATAACACTCTGTGCCAGCTCCCTGGCTCGCTCCAGCGTGGGCATGAACGCCCCCGAGCCCACTTTGACATCCATGACCAGCCCCTGCAAACCGGCGGCAATTTTCTTGGAGAGAATGGAGGCGGTAATCAATGGCACAGACTCTACCGTGGAGGTCACATCGCGTATGGCGTAGAAACGCTTGTCCGCCGGGGCGAGTTCACTGGTCTGGCCGATGACCGCGCAGCCCACGGACTTGACTACTTTGCGAAACAAATCAAAATCCGGCACAGACTGGTAGCCGGGAATACACTCAATCTTATCCGTTGTGCCACCGGTGTGACCCAGACCTCTCCCTGAAATCATTGGCACGTAGCAGCCACAGGCTGCGACAATAGGCGCCAGTAAAAAACTGACCTTGTCCCCTACTCCGCCGGTCGAGTGCTTATCGACAATAGGACCGTCCAGAGCATCGCCGGTCCAGTCCAACACGGCACCGGAGCGAGACATACCCACCGTCAACCGCCCCGCCTCTTCGAATGACATGCCATTTAAAAATACAGCCATTGCCAGTGCCGAAACTTGCTCAGCCGGTATACTCGAGTCGGTAAGCCCCTGTACGAAGAAATCTATCTCCTTGTCACTCAGCCGCTTACCGTCTCGTTTGTTGCGGATAATGTCTGTAAAAAGAATGGGGCTCCCCTCTATTTATTGAGTGTGACGCCGGGTAAAGAATAGCATATTACGCCCGTTCCCAAGCGATAACACCCCGACACCTGGCAGCGTAAACACTTAACACGTACCGGGCGTTTGGAGCACTGTCAGGCAAAAAAAACCCGGCCTTCGCCGGGTTTTACTGAACGTTACCTGCTAGAACCGATAAGAGAGCTCAATACCATAGGTCAGCGGGTCGTTAACAATGCCTTCCAGGTTATTGAAATCAATCGCCGCTACCAGTTCGTCTTCATCAGTAATGTTGCGACCCCATACCGAAACTTCCCAGTTCCCTGTGATGTAACCCATATTCACACCACCTTCGAGCAATGCATCGCCGTGGAATTCCTTGGAGTCATACAAAAAGAAGCTGATTTCGTCGCGGTAAGCCCAGTCAGTCTGGAAGTACCATTCGCCCGCAGCGGTGGGAATGGTGTAACGCAACACCAGGTTGCCGATCCATTCCGGTGCCCGCGGGAGTGTGTTGCCGTCTATCGACACACTGCCTGCGAAAGAGCCAGGGGGGTCTAACACGGTACACGGGGCACCACAGGGCAATACCGACAGTTCAGAATCGTCAATTTCCGTATCGTTGTAGCTGACACCCAGCGTCACCAGGAAATTGTCGGTGACAGCCCAGTCCAGGTCCATTTCGACACCCTTGCCCTCGGTGGTGTCTACGTTGAGCAACTGGTTGGCGTTAGCCTCACCGCTACCTGCAGTAACCTGCTGGTCGCTCATTTCGAACACGTAAACCGTCGCATTCAGACGAACACGGCCATCAAACAACTCGCTCTTCACGCCCACTTCGAAAGAATCGATAGTTTCAGGATCAGCCACGGTAACGGTATCAGCGAAGAGGGTCCGACCCTGGATACTGGACGCTCGGAAGCCATGTGCAAAGCGACCATAAACGCTTACTTCGTCATTGATCGTGTAGTTCAGGCTTATATTGCCACTGATTTCATCATCATCTGTTTTAACTTTCACGGGTGCCAGATTCGCCCCACCAAAGGGCGTCACTGGCCGCGAGGTGACGTAGTCTTTCTCATCGTTCGACCAGCGCGCGCCAACGGTCAGGACCATGCGCTCGTTGATGTCCCAGTCAAGCTGGCCAAAGATGGCATAGGCCTCGGTGTCCTGCTCCTGGAAAAAGAGCCCGTCGAAGTCCTTTGTACGGTCGAAGTAACTTTTTCCTTCGACCACCAGGTGCTCATCAAAATAGTACAATCCGGCCTGCCAGAAAACTGCGCCACCATCGGGGTTGTTGTTGATACGAAGTTCCTGGGTGAACTGGTCATGGTCGGGAATGGCATCTGACGTTTGCGCGGGAAAGGGAATAAAGCCAGGACCCATTATTGGCAGGAATACAGCGCCGATACCACCTTCAACGTCCGCACGACTGAAGGTCTCAACCTCTTCATAGCCGGTGATGGAGGTAATGGTGTAGTCGCCGACATCCCAGGTCAGTTTTGCCAGGGCACCGATGGATTCCAGTGTTTGCTCATTCCTACCGTCGAAGTTCACCACATCCCTGTCATAAAAATTCTCGAAGCTATTGGTGCCCGGTTTGATAATATTTGCCCGAAACAGGGTCGCAGTGCCATCGAGATCGCGGCCATGCACGTTGAACAGGGCGGAAAAGTCCTCCCCTTCATAGGCCAACTGCAGGCGATAAGCATACTCTGTATGGCCCTCCAGGAAATCTTTGTCATCCAGGAACGCGAGACTTGGATCGATATCCGAGGCCTTGTTTTCGACCCAGTCATCACGCGTCTGATGCAGGAAGGAGGCGCGCGCAGACCAGTTATCGCTTATGGCTCCACCTATGGCCGCTTGAAAATCTGTCACACCGAGGTTACCGAAGCCAGCCTTCACGAAACCATTCAAATCGTCACTGGGCTTAACAGAATCAATTTTGACAATGCCGGCCGGCGTATTACGGCCAAACAGGGTTCCCTGTGGGCCGCGCAACACTTCTATTCGATCGACGTCGAAGATAGGAAAGCCCTTAAGCATCGGGTTTTCAACCACAATATCATCATAAATCAGAGAGACGGGTTGGGAAGCATTCTGGTCGAAGTCAGTGTTGCCGAGGCCCCGGATATAAAAGCGCGGAAATACCCGACCAAAATCCGATTCGATAATCAGGCTGGGAGCCTTGCCCGACAGGCCCCGGATATCCTTACCACCGGCAAGAATTCTATCCGTGTACTCGCCGGATAATGCAGTAATTGAGATGGGGACATCCTGGATGTTTTGTTCCCGCTTGGTAGCGGTTACGATAACCTCCTCCAGTTGAGCTTGTGCGGGAATTGCCAGTCCTAGACCAACCATCACACCCAATGCCATTTTTCCCAGCGGCATCAGCCCAATACGCTCTGTTTTTAGATTGTTCATTTTTTTTGGTTCCTCAAGTTTCTTGAAGTTATTAGCAGAATTTTAACCGACGCTACTTTGCCTGACAGCCCGGATGCCATCTCTTGGAGAGGAATGAAGACTGACTGCATTAACGCATATTCCTGACCAAGCCGTCAATATTAAAACCCTGTCAAAATCAGCGGTAGCGGACACTTGTCTACCTCGGTGAAAGGTGCTGGCATAAACCCATGCTGAATTGGAATGCTGTCACACAACAGACAAAGGAGTAGGATAGCCACAGCCCGCTGGCAGTCAATATGCTGACACTAAAATAACAGGACATCCTCAATGGGACAGTTTACCGGCTTTATCGGCATCTTCATTATCTTTGCCATCGCAATCAAAATGTCAAACAACCGAAGAGCAATAAACTGGCGCCTGGTAATCTGCGGGATGAGCCTGCAGATGATTCTGGCTATGTTCATCCTCAGAACGCCCTGGGGCCAGGACCTGTTCGACGTACTGGGCCGGGTCGTGGAAAAAATTCTGGGCTTTGCCAACGCCGGCGCCTCTTTCGTCATTGGCCCTTTGGCAGACAGCGAAGCCATGGTCTCCACCTTCGGCCAAGCGGGCTCGTTTATCTTCGCCTTCAAACTGGTGCCCACACTCATATTCATCGCCTCCCTCGCCTCCCTCGCCTACCACCTGGGGCTGATGCAACGTGTTGTCAATGTTGTCTCCTGGCTCATTTACCGCATCATGGGTGCCAGTGGCTCCGAGGCCACCTCCAACACGGCCAGCGTGCTGGTGGGACAGGTGGAAGCCCAGATCCTGATCAAACCCTATATGCCAACGGTGACCCAGTCGGAACTACTGGCTATCATGGCCGGTTCCATGGCCTGTATCTCCGGCGGCACCATGGCGGTATACATTCAAATGGGTGTTTCGGCCTCCTATATGATGGCCGCCAGTGTCATGGCCATTCCCGGCGCCCTGGTAATCGCCAAGATCGTCTACCCGGAAACCCAAGAGTCAGTGACCCGCGGTGAGATACAACTGGATGTGGAGACCACCTCGGTCAATTTTATCGACGCGATGGCCAAAGGCGCCATAGAGGGCTTAAAAATTGGCGTCATTGTCTGCGGCCTGCTAATCGCTGCCATCGCCACCATTTCGCTGGTTGATTATCTATTGGCGAAAATGGGCATGTTGCTGGTCAACAGCTTTTTTGACTCAGCCAAGAATGTGGTCATCTTCCATATTGACCTGAACAACCTCAGCCTGGGGGGAATTCTCGGGGCGGTCTTTCGCTACGCCGCCCTGGCCATGGGTGTGTCGTCCCAGGATGCAACCACCGTGGGGGGGCTGATGGGCACCAAGATGGTAGTCAACGAATTCGTCGCCTACAGCAAGATGCTCTTATTCGTAGACGGTGATTCCCTGAGCCCCAGGTCCCTCATTATCACCACCTTTGCCCTGTGCGGCTTTGCCAACCTCAGCTCGGTCGCCATGCTCATAGGCGGGCTGGGAGAACTGGCGCCAGAGCGCAAGCATGACCTCGCCAAGCTGGGCATACGCGCAATGCTGGTGGGCACCATGGCCTCTTACTTATCTGCATCCATAGCCGGAATATTATTTACCGACCCCAGTGATGCGGCTGAACAGTCACTAATGCTGCCATTCATCATGATGCTGATAGGCGCGGCCATCATCTACGGATTTCACTGGTCGATAAAAAACCCGGACAAGGCACCGGCGCTGCTGGTAAAACTCAACCGCTAGGCGGTGCGGCGGTGCAAGCCGCCCGTACTTTTTGAAGGAGCTTCGATTGATAGACACCACAAAACACCTATTGCTGGCTTCGGCCTTGTTTCTGTGTGCCTCGGTGCTGGCGCTGCCGGCTTTCGCCGACAAGCCCGACCTGATTGTCTACGCGGATTATGTGCTGACCATGGAGCCCGACCAGCCGGTACTGAGAGACGGCGCCATCGTGGTATCCAAAGATCGTATTATCGCAGTGGGGCCCCGCACCGAGATAGACAGCCAATACATCGCCAGCAAATCAATTGGTGGCGCCGGCACCGTGCTGCTACCCGGGCTGGTAAACGGCCATACCCACGCCGCCATGACCTTGTTCCGGGGCATGGTCGATGACCTGAATCTCAGCAGCTGGCTCAATGATTACATTTTCCCCATGGAGAGGCGTTTTGTCACTGAGGATTTTGTGCGCACGGGAACGGAACTGGCGTGCTGGGAAATGATTCGTGGCGGCACTACCACCTTTGTGGATATGTATTTTTATCCCGATGTCATCGCCGATGTAGTGAGCAAATGCGGCCTGCGCGCGGTGGTGGCAGCGCCCCACATTGACTACCCCAGCCCCGGTTTTTCCGGCTGGGACGACTCCTTCGCCGCCGCCACTGACTTTGTCAAACGCTGGCAGGGCAAACATCCGCGTATCACCCCGGCCTTCGCGCCGCATGCGCCCTATACGGTCTCTCCGGCACATCTTCGGGCTACCGTGGAGCGGGCCCAGGAAATGAATGCCCTAATCTCCATGCACCTGGCCGAGGCGCCCTCAGAAGTCGACTACATCAAGAAAAACTTCAACACCACACCCGTGCAGCATGTGAAGGGGCTGGGCTTGTATGGGCAACAACTGATTGCAGCCCACATGGTGCAATTGACCGAAAAGGACATTTCCCTGACCGCCAGCGCTGGCGTGGGCGTCATTCACAACCCCACCTCCAACATGAAACTGGGGGCCGGCGTATCACCGGTGCCGGCCATGCTGGCCGCGGGCATCAATGTGGGCCTGGGTACCGATGGTGCCGCCTCCAATAATGACCTCGACATGTGGGAAGAAATTCGCATGGCGGCCCTGTTACACAAGCTGAATACCGGCGACCCCACCGCCATCCCCGCGCGGCAGGCTCTGGCAATGGCCACACGACTTGGGGCACATGCCATTCGACTGGGAGACGCCATAGGCCAGCTGAAAGTGGGTATGCAGGCAGATTTCATTCAGCTGTCTATCGGTGAAACCCGGCATTTACCGCTGTACGATATCGAATCGCACCTGGTCTACGTACTCGATAGCACCGATGTACTCACCACCGTGGTAGCGGGAAAAGTGCTGATGGAGAACCGCCAGGTTGTGACCATTAATGAGCGACAGCTGCGACAAAAGGTGATAAAAAAGAGCGATGAAATTCGCCGGGCGCTGCGGCAAACCCTTCCCCTTTGAGGCCACAACAGTGTAAGCTGATGGGCTGGACATTAAAGCCGTATCGATAACAGTTCCAGTGCCAAGACAAAGAAAGAGTAATCAGAACCATGACCATAGACAAATTTAACGCAACGGAGTTGTGCAACCGTAAGCTCTGGGAGCTGGTAAAAAATAATCCCCGGCAGTGTCAGGAAATCAACGAAGCAGAGCTAAACGAAGCCATCCACGAACTGGCCGAGCGACGTCACTACCTGGCGGAACTCACCGACATCGGTTTTACGGGACGCTCAAATTAATATCGACCTGTTCGCACCTGCAGCCAAAACAACCGTGAGCCCTTCTTGTGCCTAGAGTCATCCTGCTACTGGCAATTGCTTTTGTGATATACATCCTGTTCAAACGCGCACAGGGTACACCGCCGGAGAAACGACGAGCAGAATTCATCAAGTTGGGCCTGGCCATAATTGTACTGATTGTGGTGGTCCTCACGGTTACCGGTCGTATGCACTGGGTTGGCGCGGCTATTACCGGCCTGCTGGTCGCCGCCAGACAGTTGATGC
>SMVB01267174.1_pt1 | contig 10076 bp, 6 predicted proteins | sample 2456461 | NCBI WGS metagenome assembly SMVB01 (sample SAMN11095934, study PRJNA526329) | marine sediment metagenome | biome: Marine sediment; feature: Surficial sediment; material: Deep marine sediment; isolation source: Hadal surficial sediment | place: Pacific Ocean | collected 2014-05 | depth 0-1...
ATCTGTGGGCCGGTCCGCACGCCGGCGCGCTGGTTGGCCATCCGCTGGACCTCGGGTGCGCCGTGGGTGTAGCGCATCGTCGAGCCGATTGCGGGATTCGGTGCATAGAGCTGGATGAACCCGGGGCGGTTGCGCGACGGGACATACAGCATCCCGGTCTGGGGATCGAGCGCGGCGCCGCCCCACCCGGTCGCGCCGCCGGGAGACGGGCGCATGATGGTCCCCTGCGTCCCCCCCTCGATCGGTCGTCTCAGCGGCGTGAACAACGGCCCGATCGTGAAGTTGCTGACCGCCTCGACCGCCATTGCACGAATCTGGGGCGTGAAGTCGATCAGGTCGTCAATTTCTACACCCTGGTAGTCGAAGGGCGCCGGCTTGGTGGGAAATGGCTGGGTCGGCGAGGGCACCTCGCCCGGCAGGTTCGTCTCTTGCGGCACCGGTCGCTCGACGATCGGCCAGACCGGCTCCCCCGTCACCCGGTCGAAGACGTAGACGAAGCCCTGCTTGCTCACCTGCGCCAGCGCCTTGATTTCCCGGCCGTCGACCGTCAGGTCCACCAGGTTCGGATGTGTGGGGAAGTCGTAGTCCCACAGCCCGTGATGCACCGCCTGGAAGTGCCAGACCCGCTGGCCGGTCTCGACATCGACGGCGATGATTGACTCGGCGAACAGGTTGTCCCCGAGACGATCCGCGCCGTAGTAGTCGTTGGTGGCCGTCCCGGTCGGCAGATAGACGTAGCCCAGCTCGTTGTCGCCGGCCAGCATCGACCAGACGTTGGCATTCCCGGAATAGCGCCACGACTCGTTCTGCCACGTGTCGACCCCGAACTCGTCGGCGCTGTTCGGCACCGTGTGGAAGTCCCACGCATGCTCGCCCGTGCGGACATTCCAGGCGCGCACCCATCCCGGCACCGCCTCTTTGGTGATCCGCCGGTCGGCAACCTGGGAGCCGTGAATCACCGTGTCGCGAACCACGATCGGGGGGGAATGGATGCCGTAGAGCATCGCGTTGAGATAGTCGCGTTCGTCCCGATTCGCCCGGGGGATGCCGACCATGGCGTCGACCATGCCGCTGCCGTCCGGCCCGAAGTCGGGGCACGGCTGCCCGGTGTTGGCGTCGACGCAGACGAGGTAGCCGTTGCCGGTGCCCCAGAAGATCCGCTCGTCGTCCTCGCCGTCGGTCCAGTACGCGACGCCGCGCTGGCGCCACGTGCCGGTCATCGTCGTCGTCCCTTCCTCGTAGCTCTTCGGGTTGAACACCCAGAGGGTCTCGCCGGTGGTGGCGTCGACCCCAACCCCCTGCGACAGCGGCGTGTTGAAGTAGAGGACGCCGCCCACCATGAGCGGCGTCGCCTGGAACCCGGAGGGGTTGGGCGGGTGGCCGATCCGGTAGAGGTTGGGGGTGTCTGCGACGAGCGTCTCGACGATGGCGTCAAGTGGCGCCCACCACTCGCTGCCGTCGGGCATCGTCCTGCTGACGAAGTTGTCGACCGACATCCACTCCCAGGCGAGCTCGAGGTCGCCGAAGTTGCTGGCGTCGATCTGCTCGAGCGGCGAGTATTTGGTGCCGGCGATATCACCCGCGTAGCTTCGCCACTCGCCGTTCGCGGTGTCGTAGGTCTGCCAGGGGCCGGTGGAGCGGACTGGCTGGGCGTGGACGGCAGATGCCGCGCACGCGAAAGCGACGACGACGGTGACCAGTGCGTGGCGCATCGCGGAACCTCCGGCGCGATGGTACACCACGTGTGGCCGATCGTGCCGCGGAGCGTCGCTTGTGTCCCCATATGTGTCACGAGACCGGAAGGCACGTGTGGAGACATCAGTGGGGCACGGCTTCAGCCGTGCCATGCAGGCCTGAAGGCCTGCGCCATATCGGCAACCCAGGTGAGGTTCGGGGCTAGCAGCCCGTGGTGAAAGCCCCGCTGCATTCGACGGGCGCTGCATTCGACGAGCGCTGCATCCCGTCTGACAGCGTTGCGTCTCGGTCGAATACTGCCGGTATGCTCCCTCGGCGCGCCTTGTCAGTCGGGCGCATCGCCCATCTCGGTGCGACGCGGGGTTTCACCACGGACTGCTAGTCCGGCAGCGCGAGGGCAATCAGCTCAGGCACGTCTCCGCCGATTGTCAGCGCGATGTACTGCGTCCCCTCGTGCATGTAGGTCATCGGGGTGCCGATGGCCCCCGCCGCCAGATCGAGCGAGCCGACGATCGCACCGGTCGCCTTGTCGCGTGCCACCAGACGCGGTCCGCCGTCGGTGCCGCCGGCCGAGAGCGCGCTCACGAGCAACGATGTCGTCAGGAGCGGGCCACCGCGCCCGTCACCGCCGAGGGGCGGCAGGTTCAGGTCGCGGAGCTGCGGGTGGTTCCGGTAGCGGTCGCCGTCACCGTTCGGCTGCATCCAGGCGTGGTCGCCGGTGTTGAGGTCGATCGCGGTGATGCGCGAGTACGGTGGCTTGAACAGCGGGAGCCCTTGCGGCATCAGCGGCGCCGTTTGGAAGCCGCCCTGCGTGTAGGCGAGGTTGCCCCCCTCGGCCGGATCTGGCGTGACGTATTTCATCACCGAGTACGCGTTCACCGACGGGATATAGAGGATGCCGGTGTCCGGATCGACCGCCGACCCCATCCAGTTCGCGCCGCCGCCGATCGCCGGCCGTTGAATGGTGCCTTGCATGCCGTCCTCGACTGTCCGCATCGGTGGCGAGAAGAGGCCGCCGAGCCGATGGTGCCGGACCGCCTCGACCGCCATGGCGCGCAGCTCGGGCGTGAAGTCGATGAGTTGATCAATCGACGACCCCTGGTCTTCGAACGGTAACGGCCTGGTCGGAAACGGCTGGGTCGGGGAGAGCACCTCGCCGTCGAGGTCGGTGTCGGTCTCGACCCCGCGTTCCTCGATCGGCCAGACCGGCTCGCCGGTGACGCGGTCGAACACGTAGGTGAAGCCCTGCTTGCTCACCTGCGCAATCGCCTTGATGTCGCGGCCGTCGACCGTGATGTCGATCAGGTTGGGATGGGTCGGGAAGTCGTAGTCCCACACGCCGTGGTGGACCGCCTGGAAATGCCAGATCCGCTCGCCGGTTTCGATATCGAGCGCGACGAGGCTTTCCGCGAACAGGGTGTCGCCCGGTCGGTGCCCGCCGTAGTAGTCGTTGGTCGGGGTGCCGGTCGGCAGATAGATATAGCCGAGCTCGTCGTCGACACTGAACATCGACCAGACATTGGCGCCACCCGAATATCGCCACGACTCGTCCTGCCAGGTCTCGACGCCGATGTCGTCGGCTTGTGGCACCGTTCGGAACATCCACTTCGTCTCGCCGGTCCGGACGTCGATCCCTTTCACCCATCCGGGCGGTTGTTCCTTGGTGATCGGCTGATCCGAGATCGACGTCGGCGTCACGACGATGTCGTGTGCCACGATCGGCGGTGAGTTCACGCTGATCACCGGATGGCCCTTGTGGTCGGTGGTGCCTCGTCCATTGCGTGGGATCTGGGACCCGAGGTCGACACGCCCGTTCTCGCCGAAGCTCCGCACCGCCTGCCCGGTCTTCGCGTCGATGGCCAGCAGATACCCGTCAGGGGTGCCGTAGTAGAGCCGCTCGTCGGTCCCGTCGGTCCAGTACGCCAGCCCGCGCGAGCTGTACCCGGGCGCGTTGATGGATTTCTTCGTCGACCGGATCACATCCGGGTCATGGATCCACCGCACGTCGCCGGTCCCTGCATCGAGTGCGACCGCGAGCCTGAGCGGTGTGACGAGGTAGACGGTCCCACCGATCATCAGCGGTGTGACCCGCATGTTGAGAATGCTCAGGTCCGGATGAATCTCGCGGAGGGCGTCGAGGTCGAGCGCCCCGTCGGCCGACGTCCAGCGCCACGCGATCTCGAGGTCGTTGAAGTTTCCGGCATTGATCTGGTCGAGGGCCGAGTATTTGGTCCCGCCGAGGTCGCCGCCGTACGTTGGCCACTCGCCGTTCGGCGCGCCGTGTTGCGCCGAGACGGGATGGGCCGAGAGGCCCATGATGATGATGACGACGACGACGGCGCCGAGCTGCTTCACCGGGCCATTATACCGAGGCGGCCGTCTGCCAGCACGTTCACCGCGGACTGCTAGAACGTGATGCTCACCGATGCGTTCAACGTGAGCCCCATGAGGAGAATGTTGTTCTCGATGATTTCTCCCTCGACGACGTTGAACTCCTTGTACCAGGTGTTCTGTCGATTGTAGAGATTGAACAGCGTCAGGCCGAACGACCCCTTCCCCCCGGTGTTCGGGACTGGAAACTCTCGGTGCACCGCCACGTCCAGCCGGTGATAGGCTGGGAGTTTGGCGCCATTCTTCGGTCCCGCCACGACGCGGTCGATCGTGCCGCCGAACGGGAGCTCGATCGGCTCCAGACCGACCGGTTCCGTGTACGGCTTGCCGGTCGCATAGACCCAGGTCTCGGAGAGATGCCACTGCCCGAGCTCGAACACGTTGACGATCTTCAGCTCGTGGCGTTGATCGTGGTTGGCCAGAAATGGCGCGGTTTCGAGCGTGGGAAACGACTCTTCCACCTTGCTGAGTGTGTAGCTCACCCATCCGGTATGTCGACCCGACCGCTTCTGCACGAGCACTTCAGCACCGCGCGCCGTGCCGTCGCCGTGATAGAAGAAATCGTCGTAGTTGATCTCGGCTGACGCCGTGGCCAGGCGTGGGGCAAACTGCGTCAGCTCAGACAGATCCTTGAAGAATAGCTCGACATCGATCAGCAGGTTCCCGCGTTCGTACGCGCCCCCGGCGATGAGGTGGGTCGCCGCGGAGACCGGCACGGTCGTGCCGTTGGCCAGACTCCAGAATTCGCGATTGCCTTGCAGGACATCCTCACGCGTGATCTGGCTGGTGAATTGGTGGTACAGGCCTGTCGCGGCTTTCAGCTTGAAGCGATCGTTCACGAAGAACGTCGCGGCGAATCGCGGCTCGGTGTAGCGGGTGCCGGTGCGGTCGAAGCTGGTGAGGCGCACGCCCGGCACCACGAGCAGGCGTGACCCGATCAGCCAGTGGTCCTGCAGGAACAGGGACGTCAGCCGTCCCCGCTCGGACTGATTGAGGACGGCGGCCAGTGTTGTACCGCCGCCACCGCGACGGCCCGCCCCGGATTGCAGGGTGTACGCGATGTCGTTCGACGTGATCTCTAGTCCGCCCTCGAGTGTGTGACCGACGCCCAGGGTAATCGGCACGGTGGCCTTGAACGTCAGGTCCTCGACGTGATTTTCCTCGGCCGACGGGTTGTCGTTGGAGCCGACCTGCGTGCTGCGATCGCGAATGTCGGTGAAGCGCGAGTACCCCAGCGAGACCTGACTCTGGACGCGCGGGTGCCACTGCCGCGACCACATGAGTCCAACCCCGGTATTGCCGGACGTGCGGACGTCGCTGATGTCGAGGCTGCTGTTCAGATCGAGCCCCAGCGCCGCCGGGTCGAGGCCTCGCTCCCGGAGGCGATCGAGCAGGCCCTCCGGAAACTGGATCGATCGGGAATTATCGAGATTGTCATGTCCCCGATAGAGCGTTAGGGACACGACGTCGCGCGTGGACGGATTGAGGAGCACCTTGCCGTTGATATCGTAGAAATTGGAAGAGGGCTGGGTGTCGACCGTCGCGAAACGCCCACGCCCGCCTGCCCCTCCCCCGAAGCCGGCCCGTGGCCCGGCGGCGGCGTTGTTGTCGAAGAGATTGAGAATCTTGTCGTAGAGCGGCCCTTGAAATGACCGCCGCACGGCCAGGAACGCCGACCCCGTGTTGTTGAAGAGCGGCGTTTCGACCGAGCCATTGAAGCTGAGCAGGCTGCCGCCGACGCTGGCGCCTGACCGATCCAGGCGTCCGCTCTTCCCGGCAATCTGCATCACGCTGGACAGCGCGCCGCCGTGTTGTGCCTCGAAGCCGCCCTTGCTCAGCTGGACGCTCTCCACGGCATCCATGTTGAAGGCGCTGAAGTAGCCGAATAGGTGGTCCACGTCGTAGATGCGAAACCCGTCATACTCGATGCGGTTCTGGTCAGGGGTGCCGCCTCGGACGTACAGGCCCGATGACGTTTCGTTGCTCCCGGACACACCGGGCAACAACTGAAACGCGCGAAAGATGTCACGCTCGCCCAGGCTGGGCAGGACCGCGACCTGCGCGGGAGAGAGCTCGATGCGGCTGATGTCGTCGGCCGTGTTCAGCATCGGCAGCTCGCTGATGACCACGATATCGGACACGAACGATGGGGTCAGCGTGAAGTCCAGGGTGGTGGTCAGCGGTCCGGTGATGGTCACCTCCATCGCGTCACCGCTGAAATTGTCCAGATCCACGACAAGGAACAACCGCGCCGACACATGCGTGAAGGCAAAGGTGTAGCGACCCTCCCCATCGGTCGTGGTCGTCAGTCTGGTGCCGAAGATGTGCACGGTCGCGCCCGGGAGCACCGCCCCATCTGGGGCTCGCACCGTGCCCTCGATGCGAACGCTATGCGCGGTCTGCGCGAGCGCGGTATCGGCCACACACATCACGACGAGACAGATCACTAGAACTCGCGGTACCATTCGCCTTCTCCCAGACTAGACTGCGTCTGCTGTACGTGGCTTCCCCTGGGGCATGCACGTACCCTTCGCCGTCAGCATTGCGGCAACGGTGGACGCTTCCCGGCAGGCACCAGCGGCATCACGAGCGCTCCAAGGCGGCCCGTAGTCTGTGTAGACCTGCGGCGCGCCCGCTTTATTTCCGGGATTGCAGGTGCGGGGCAGATCGACAGCAGCCGGTCGCCTCGCCAACAAGGCCGTGGAGCATCAAGATGGTGCGGGCCCCACGACCTCGATGTATCGCCACGTGGCGTCTGGGAGGTCGGCGGTCTCGAACGGGTGGGTCGTACAGCAGCGCTGGTCGTGCGCGTGCGTCTCACGCGCCGGTTCAGTGCCGGCCCCATGCTGGCGAAGAGCGATGATGCCTGTTGCCGACTACGGCGTCCGGTCCCTGTGCAGGGTGCGGCTCTTGATCTTCCAGCCGTCCGACGTTTTCACGAAGACGTCGTCGTAGTACCCCGAGACGGTCGGTGTGGGCTGCGCGCCGCTGACGTCCAGGACCAGCCAGTACGCGCGTCCCTTGGCGCCATCGGCGGTCGGCGTGATGACCCAGCTGCTGTTGTAGTGGCGCCTGCCGCTGTCACCCGTTTGGCCCTGGTACCGCTCGGCCCGCTGGGCCAGGAGAGCCGCCCGCCCCACGACCTCTTGATCCGGACCGGTCCGAAAGACCGCATCGTCCGCGAACGCCGACACGAAGAGCTCGGCATCTCGGAAATCGCTCCCCTGGTTGTATATCCCGTACAGCCGCGTGATCTCGGCGTAGTCCTGTCCGCTCAGCACCGGAACTGTGCTGTCGCGTCCCTGGGCGGCGATCCATCCGACTCCGGCCACGACGCCAACTAGCGTAATCGCCATCACGACGCGCAATGTCCGCATGTCTCCTCCTGTTGGTTGATCGATTGGTGAGGCGGGACCGCGGCTCGAGCAGCGACCCGCGCGCGCCCATGCCGCCATCAAGAAACCCAGCCACTCGGGCCATCCGTCTTGGCCGCCGGATCCGGACCTTTATACACCGATACCTTCCGCGAACGGCCAGGTTTCTCCATCGCACGGTGGTCGGCTGTGAGCTGGGTGCCGGCTTCAACCGGCCTGGGCGACGCTGCTGGCTGACTGGTCGTCCAGATGTCTCGGTGTAACTTCCACGTGTCGTCGTCGATCTCGAAGGCGGTGTCGTATTTCGAGACATCGATCGAACCGGACTCGTCCACGATCACCGGCCGCGGTTCCCAGCCGGGCTCGCCTCGCAACAGCGGAGCGAGGGACTGTCCCTGCAGCACCTCGGACACCGCCAGGCCGGCGAGGTCCAGGATGGTGGGCAACGCGTCGATCATGGAGACCGGTTCAGTACACCGTTGCCCAGGCGCGATCTGTTCCGGCCAGACGAAGATTATCGGGATGTGGTCACCGAGGACTTGAACATCGGGCGACTCCACTCCGGCGGCAGCTCATTCAGCGTGCCGATGCCGATGTCGGGCCCGGCGCCCGGCTGGCCATGATCAGCGGCGATGACGAGCAGTGCAGGCGCGGCAGCCGGCAGTAAGCGTGGTTGTGAAGTTGCCTGACAGTTACGTGAAGATTTTGGGCGCGGCGAAGACGCGACGGCAGTCACTGACGGTTCCATCAGGACCGACCTCACAGAGTTGGATGATCCCCTCACCCCCGATCTTCGGCGTCTGTTCGTTGTCGGACTGCCCGAAATTCAAGGCCGTGCCAGCCCGGCCCCTCAGCCTCAACCACTCGACGTAGTCGAGCATCATGCGCTCTTCGACCGAGCCGACCGTCAGGGCGACGTTGATCGTCATCGTGATGTCGGATGACAGCTCGATCTCATTCCGCACCTGGGTGCCAAAACCGGGCAGCATAAAGGTGAGTGTGTAGGTGCCTGGCCGCAGGTCAGTGAGGGTGTAGTTGCCCTGCCCGTCGGTGATGGCGACGCGGCTGCTCTCGATGAGGACGGGGCTCGTGGCCTCGACGGTCACCCCCGGCAGCACGGCGCCGGTGTTGTCGGTGACCTGGCCCCCGATCTGACTTTGGGCGCGCGCCATTGTCGGCACTAGCGCGCCGACCGCCAGAGCGACCAGGGTAGCTCTCATGAGTTGGGGAAGATGCATGCAGTGACCCCCTGACACAGTGTTGACGGTGGCGGATCGATTATGGCCTGTTTTGAGGGGTTCGGTCCACAGGTGCGGGCGCTTACCCGCCCGTCCTAGCGGACGACCCGGGGCGGGCGGGGGTCGCTGTCAGAGGGTAGAATGCGACCCATAGGTCCTGCGGTTGTCGTCATGGCTTCCGGGGGGACGGGTATGACGCTTCACCGAGCACCAAGAGCCTTTGCCGCCCTCCTGTTCGGCATCAGCACGATTTTGCCCGGGGCACCCCTCCATGCGCAGCCACCGCTCAACGAGCTGCGTGTGCTGGCTGAGCGGGGTGACGCGGAGGCGCAGAGTGGCCTCGGGTACAGGTATTTGGTGGGCCGGGGTGTCCCTCATGACGACGCCGAGGCGGTGTGGTGGCTGCGCCAGGCGGCAGACCAGGGATTCGCCCCCGCGCAGTTCAACCTCGGCCTGATATACGACAACGGCCAGGGTGTTCCGCAGAATGATGTGGAGGCCGTGCGGTGGTATCGGCTCGCGGCCGCGCAGGGAATGGAGCTGGCACGGTTCAACCTTGGCATCATGTACGACAGCGGCCTGGGCGTCCCCCAGGACGGCGCCGAGGCGGTCCGGTGGTACCGCCTCGCGGCTGAGCAAGGGTACGCCCAGGCACAAAACAACCTCGGCGTCATGTATACCGAGGGCCGAGGGGTCCCACCGGACGACGCAGCGGCGGTGCAGTGGTACCGCCTCGCCGCCGACCAGGGGCACGCCGCCGCGCAGGAGACCCTTGGGTTCATGTATTGCCGAGGGCCAGGGTATCGGGCAAGACTACGCCGCGGCCGCTCGCTGGTCCCGCCTCGCGGCCGACCAGGGGCACACAAGAGCGCAGTACAACCTCGGGGTGATGTACATGTACGGCTGGGGTGTCCCGCACGACGACGTGAAAGCCCACATGTGGCTCAGCCTTGGGGTTGCGCAGCTCTCCGCCGATGATGATCGCGACCGGTATGCCACAGCTCGAGACGCCGTCGCAGTGTGCATGAGCGCTGACCAGATTGCCGAAGCCCAACGCCGTGCGCGGAAGTGGACGCCGGCGCCGAACCGGTGAGTCGCCGGCTACCCGGTATGTGAGGCCACTGCCAAGATCGGCGCCGGCGGGATGGGGGTCGTGTATGAAGCGCAGGACCTTCAGCTTCCGCGACGTGCAGCCCTCCAGTTTCCTACCCCCGGAGCTGACGAACGACGCGCTCGCGCTGGCCCGCTTCAACCGTGAGGCCCGCAGCGCCTCGTCGCTCAACCACCCCAACAGCTGCACGATTTACGGGTTCGGGGACCACCAAGGACAGCCCTTGATCGCCATGGAGCTGCTGGAAGGGGAGACCTTGCAGACGCG
>SMVB01297374.1_pt1 | contig 10074 bp, 9 predicted proteins | sample 2456461 | NCBI WGS metagenome assembly SMVB01 (sample SAMN11095934, study PRJNA526329) | marine sediment metagenome | biome: Marine sediment; feature: Surficial sediment; material: Deep marine sediment; isolation source: Hadal surficial sediment | place: Pacific Ocean | collected 2014-05 | depth 0-1...
AAGGACGCAATCATGGAATACATGCAAACAAAAACTGTGTGGATAAATGCATCTGACGAAATGCCTAACCCGTTTGTTATCAGGTGATAATGAGATAATCGAAAAAGAAATGGGACACGCTCAATTCTTGTTTAACCCACCAGGTCAATTTCTTAACATTAGTGCAGGCAGAAGCGTAGATTATCTCAATCAAATTGGGCTGGCTATGGACAATCTCAATGGGAATGTTACCGCAGAAATTCTACTCGCCTCGGAGTTGGGGCTGAACCGCCCGGAATCCTGGCTTGATGAGATATACCACAAGTGATACATTTGCATACGTCCCATGCCGTTTGAGCAACGATTGTATCTATAAGCCCACGAAGAGGATGGCATGAAGCTACGACAACTTAGGTCCTTTGTGCAGGTAGCTGAATTAGGCAGTCTGAGCAAAGCAGCCAAAGGCCTTTTTACCGTTCAGTCGGCGATTAGCAGGCAAATTAAAGCGTTAGAAGAGGATCTTGAAACAAAGTTGTTTACACGCCATGGTCGAGGGCTACGCCTGACTGAAACCGGCAAGCAACTTCTTCCCAGAGCCACACACATACTAAGAGAGGTTGAAGAAGCCAAATCAGAAATTGTTGCGGGCAATGAGACTGTTAGCGGAGAAGTCACAATAGGAATGCCTCCAACTGTTGCGAGTGTACTCGCTGGGTCTCTCGCTGAACGACTGGCCAACGAATATCCGGGTATCCGGTTGCGATTTGTTGACGCGTTTTCTGAGACTTTATTGACATGGCTACAACAACGGAAAATCGACTTTGCTGTTCTCTACGACCACAAAGCGCAACACAACCTCATCATCTACCCTTTGCTACTGGAAAGATTGTATCTTGTCATGCATCCGAGCAACAAACTATCAAAGAAAGAATCCATTTCTTTCCACGAACTTTCATCAGAGAAGCTGGTGCTACCAAGTATCGGGCATAGTTTACGCAGGCTCATTGAAAGGATCGCCAGCAAGGAAAATATAAAGCTTCATGTTGCCGTTGATGCAGATGGTCTGACAATTTTAAAAGAACTTGTTATGCGAGAAGTAGGATCGACAATACTTCCTTTAGCGTCTATCCACCACGAAGTATATGCTGGCAATATTTGCGTCAAACCTATTATTGACCCACCCATAACCAGGAAACTTTTTCTTGCTCTGCCCACAGATCGACCTTCGACAAACGCAAGCTTGAAAGCTTCTGAGATAGTACGCATTCAAGTGAAGCATATCGTTGAAAGCGGGATATGGACAGGCCAATTACTAATGCCCGAAGAACCCCAGGATTAGGCATAACTTTACACCGGCATATACAGCCCGGCTGGTTTTCAGCGCAATCATCCATGGTTTGACGACAGTGTTAGAAATTTTGTGTCTATCCTTTGATCCATACAAAAGCGAATGCTGCGTAGGGTGGGCAATTTATTGCCCACCACTCCATTGCAAAAACCACGAGATAAACCATTCATATCCCCTGTCATTTTTCTGGTGAAATCGATCCTGATCGTGGAATTGATCGATGGTGGGCAATAAATCGCCCACCCTACGGCAAAAACCTCCGGGACGGCTGAAGTTCTCTATTTCATGGCAGATGGTTTTTAAGCTGTCAGCCTGGCACAAGCCCGTGCGCAGCACGGGCTGTCATGAAGCCAGCACAATCAAAAGTGAACAGCGATGTTGAAGTTCTCAGCTAGCCCGTGTAGCGATAGCCCAGGCCGTACACCGATTCAAGCTGATCTTTTCCCGCACCGGCATCGGTGAGTTTTTTGCGCAGATTCTTAATGTGCGTATCAACGGCACGGTCACTGACAATGCGGTAATCCGAGTACATTTCATTCATCAGTTGATCGCGTGAGAACACCCGGCCCGGATGACTGGTAAGAATCTTCAACAAAGAATACTCAACCGGGGTCAGTTGCAGTTTTTTACCCTTCATTTCGGCACTGTGCTTTGCGTCATCCATTTTCAAGCCATCAAGCTGAACGGCTCCCGGGCTTGACAGTGAGCGCCTCAGGACAGCCTTGACCCGGGCTACAACCTCTCGCGGAGAGAAGGGTTTACAGATGTAATCGTCGGCTCCGAGCTCCAAGCCCAACAAGCGGTCTATTTCTTCCACGCGAGCCGTGATCATGATGATTGGAACTGAACCATGGGCCCGCACTTGCTTACAAACCTCGATGCCGTCCAGCCCGGGCAGCATCAGATCCAGCAGAATCAAATCGGGCGGGTGGTTTTGCAGTTGTTGCAGCACTTCATCACCCCGGGAAACATGAGAAGTGGTGAATCCGCCCTGTTGCTGCAAATAGTCTGCCAAAAGCGCCGCGATCTTGGGCTCGTCCTCAACAATCAGGATGTGTCGTTCGGTATCAGCCATTGCTTACCCACAAAAAGTCATTAACACGGAAGTTCAATACGGATACACAGACCACCCATGCGGCTTGTTTCCGCGCAAATGTTTCCGTCGTGGGCATCCACAATATTGCGGCAAATAGCGAGCCCCAAACCGCTGCCTCCTGTTGACCGGGCACGGCTTTGCTCAACCCGGTAGAAGCGTTCGAACAAATTCTTCATCTGCTCCGCTTCGAGCCCCGGTCCGGAATCATCCAGGCTCAACACGACCGACCGGCCATCTGCTGTCAACGTCAGCGCCACACGTCCGTCTTTTTCGACATAACGGCAACAGTTTTCAAGCAGGTTGTTGAGGAGTTGTCTGAGGCGCTGAGGATCGGCATTGATCATCATATCCTCTACCAGATGCAGGTTCAGTTCAATCCCCTTTTCGGCCAGGCGGGCACGAAACGTCCCGGCAGCCTGCTGTGCGAGCCGGCTAAAATTTGTTGCTTCCTTTTTCAGATCAAGCGCACCGGCATCCGACAAGGCCAGTGTTTGCAGGTCATCGACCAGGCGGGCGAGGTGATCAATCTCTTCACCAAGTGATGTCTTTGTTTGTTCATTGACGACTCGTACTCCATCCTCCAGCGCCTCAATTTCACCCTTGAGTATGGCGACCGGTGTTCTTAGTTCATGGGCAATATCCGCCATCCAGCGACGACGTGCACCGCGGTTTTTTTCCAGGGTTTCCGCCAGGCGGTTGATGTCCACAGACAGTCTGCCAATTTCATCTCCTGTCCGGATCACAGCGCGTTCCGAGTATTCGCCACGCGCCAGGGCCTCAACAATTTTAGCCAGTTCTGTTAGTGGCCGGCTCAGGTGTCGCGCCAACAGGAAACCCAAAACGGCTACCAAAGTCAGCGCTATCGCCAGCGAAAGGATCAACACGCGGGCCTGCTGATGTAAAAACTGTTGTGCTTCCCCCGGCAAGCTCACGCGGGCAGTGACAAAGCCCACCCAGCCCACGACCCTTCCGTCGACCTCAATCGGCTCCATTCGGTGTTTTTCATCGGTTGAAATCACCACACCAGCCACCCGGTTTTTTTGACTGTCCAACAAGAACAAGCGTCGCGGCAGGTTCAGCCGGTCGTGTCGATGTGATCCTGAAACTTCAGGAAACGGAGGACGGCGCATTTCCTGCTGTACTTCATGTCTATCGGGTATCGAGGGTCGCGTCAGCCGCAATAACCGGCGCCAGCGTCTTGGGTGGCCTCTGAGTAAGCTCCAATCTCCTTCCTGTCGATAAAGTTCTGAAAGCTCGGGCGCCAGTTTTCCCAGTTGGCCCGCCTCCTGTTGTTCAATGTATTCCACCATTCCCCGGTGAAGGCTGGTTCGCGTAATCAACACTACGACCAGCAAAGCAATCACCACACTGATCACAAGTGAAAGCAGAATCTTGGATAACAGGCTTCTCATACATGTATATCCTGCACTCGCGTTGATCCGAGGCGCAAGCAAGCGCTGAAATCTTCATATTTTCCACACAATTGATTCGCATTTGGGTCTCAGACTCTAATTCTGGATCAGGGACATCACGTGCCTGTAACCGGCCCAGCCGCAAATAACGCTACAGGAGAAAATGATGAAACATTATAAAATCACCTTGCTTGCTATCACCCTGGCCACCACCCTGCTCCCGGTAAGTCAACTTCAGGCGCAGCCGGACGCATCCCGGCACCATGGTCCACCGAGTGCGGAAACGCGTTTGGCACACATGAGTCGTGTCCTGGAGCTCAGCGATGAGCAGTCCGCCCGGCTGCTGGAAGTATTTCAGGTTGTTGATGAGGAACGCCAGGCCCTGCATGAGCAGGCTTTGCAACAGATGAAACCGCAAATGTGCGAACTCCAATTGGCAACACGGGCGGAAATCGGCGAGATTCTGGACCAGGAGCAACTGGCCAAACTGGACGACATGAAGGCCAGGCACAAGCCGGACAATGGTCACAGGGGATGGCGCGGCATGCACGATCTGGATTGCTCAGCGCCTGGCGATTAACAGGGCCCGGAGCGGCGCAGGGTGGCCCTCAACGGTCTTTTCCTGATCAACCGGATCAAGGGTCTCGGCCAGAGATTCAAACTGCATCCAGGCCGTGCTGCGCTGCTCCCTGATCGTCGTTTTTGTCATGTCTACCAGGGTGGTTTCATTGAAACCGGCATCGTGTACCCAACGAAGCAGGCGCTCTGTCCCCGGCACCGCCCACACATTTCTCATCCGGGCATAACGTGCTTGAGGCACAAGCAGATCCTGCTGTTGTTGCGGAGGCAAAACCAGCGTTTCCAAAACCAGGGTTCCGCCCGCTCGCAGCAAGGAATGAATTCTCCTGAGGTGGTGAGCCGGGTCTTTGCGATGATAGAGCACGCCCATTGAAAACACCGTATCAAAGGCTACCGGATCGTCGGGCAGATCCTCAATACCCAAGGGCAGGACATAATTGGCGATATCGCCAGAGAAATGCCGGCATGCCAGCCATTGCATTACGTACAGAAGCAAGGGGTCTATCCCGACCACCAGCTCAGCACCCGCAGCCAGCATGCGCAAGCCGAAGTAGCCATTGCCACAGCCAATATCCAGTACCCGATGCCCGCAAAGCCTGATGTGTGGTTCAACTCGTGCCCATTTCCAATCCGAGCGCCACTCGGTATCGATGCACACACCCCCCAGGCAAAAGGGCCCTTTACGCCAGGGGTGCAGTTCCATCAGGGCCTCACGCAACAACTGTGGGTTTTCTGCTGTTTCTCCCAGTGCCGGCATCGCGCCTTTAAAGCTGAGCTCATGCGGCACCGCTGGCAGCCGTTGCAATGCACGCTGCCAGCGAGGCAGATCCCCATGTGGGTTGTTGGCAAGCTTCAGCTGTGCCCGTTCACAAACTGACTTTACCCAGTCCTGTTCAGGCCAGCGTTTCTGCAATGTCTCAAATGGTTCCATTCCCGGCTGCAACTGCGCTTACTCCCTGGCTTTCCGATATTCACATTATGACTTTTGGGGCATCCCTATCCCGCGCCAATCTGATATTGTAGTGGTGGGAGATAATTACTGCGCACATAGCTGTTCTTATCTGAGCACACTATCGCGTTAATAAAAAAGAGGTCAATCATGCTGGATACTGTATTAATTTGGGCCGTTGTTGCCGCCGTTCTCGGCGTCACCGTTGTTCGCAAAGCGGTCATCATTGTCTATCAGGGATACGAGTACACGCTGGAACGGTTCGGTCGCTACACGACGACATTGCGGCCTGGTTTCCATTTCATCATTCCCTTTATCAATCGAATCGGCCACAAGATGAATATGATGGAGCAGGTGCTGGATGTACCGTCACAGGAGGTCATTTCCAAAGACAATGCCGTGATTACGGTCGACGGGATCGTTTTTTTCCAAGTGCTGGATGCCGCCAAGGCGGCCTACGAGGTTTTCCGCCTCGAGCATGCCATATTGAACCTGACCATGACCAACATTCGTACCGTGCTGGGCTCGATGGACCTCGATGAGACTTTGTCCAAACGTGATGTAATTAACGCCCGGCTGCTCGACGTGGTTGATGAAGCCACCACACCCTGGGGGATCAAGGTCACTCGAATCGAAATCAAGGACATCAGCCCCCCTATGGACATTGTGCAAGCCATGGCGCGGCAAATGAAAGCCGAGCGTGAAAAGCGCGCCAACATCCTGGATGCCGAGGGCTTTCGCCAGGCAGAAATTCTGCGCGCAGAGGGCGACAAGCAAGCGATCATGCTCAATGCCGAAGGCCGCAAGGAAGCTGCTTACCGGGACGCCGAAGCCAGGGAACGCCTGGCAGAGGCTGAAGCGCGGGCAACCACCATGGTATCCGAGGCCATTTCATCCGGAAACATCCAGGCCATCAACTACTTTGTTGCGTTGAAATATGTCCAGGCTCTGAGTGATTTCGCGAATGGCCCCAACACCAAGACCCTGTTGCTGCCTGTTGAAGCAACCGGTATTCTTTCCAGCCTCGCCGGAATAACGGAAATAGCCAAGGCAGCATGGGCTAAAGACCCGGAAAGCCCGAAAGACGGTGATGACAGTTAGGGCCTCCGGCAGCGACGATTTAAATAGGGTTGGCAGACCGTAAGCAAAGGGGATACGTATGGAATGGTTGAAACACGTTTTATTCTGGCACTGGTGGATACTCGCCGGCGTGCTGCTGATACTGGAACTGACTTCTCCGGTTTTTGTCTTCCTGTGGCTGGGTTTTTCCGCAGCGGCTGTTGGTTTCCTGTTGTTGGTGTTCCCGTCCATCCCGGTGGAAGTCCAGTTGGTCCTGTTTGGCGTGCTGTCTGTCGTCGCGGTGCTTGCCTGGCGTCAATACCGTGAAATCCACCCGCCCCAATCAGATCACCCCCTGTTAAATCAGCGCGGTCAGCAGTACACGGGCCGAATCTTCACTCTGGAAGAGGCGATTGTGAATGGCGTGGGTAAAGTGGAGGTCGATGACTCCAGCTGGCGCGTCAAAGGGCCGGACCTCCCCTCAGGTTCGCGTGTAAAAGTAACCGGTGTTGATGGCGTTATTTTTATCGTAACCCGCGCTGATTGATTCCTGTTCCATTCGAAAAAACCTGTACTTTCACAATCTGTAACGCGGGCGATAACAAGCGCCCTCCTTCAAGCTTTTTCTTCTGTCGTGGACGTGGTTTGACTATACTAGTGTAGTGTCCTGCATATTTCACCAAGGCGGACGACATAATGAACATGATCATTTCAATGTGTAACGCACCGCCTTAAATAATGACTTTTCAGCAATTCATTCAACAACTGGCTACGTTCTGGTCTGACCAGGGCTGCGCTCTCATTCAGCCTCTTGATCTCGAAGTGGGGGCGGGTACGTTTCACCCGGCCACTTTTTTACGAGCTATCGGACCAGAACCCTGGAGTGCTGCCTACGTTCAACCAAGCCGGCGGCCGACAGACGGCCGCTATGGCGAAAACCCCAACCGACTGCAACATTACTACCAGTACCAGGTGGTGATGAAGCCGTCCCCGGAAAATATACAGGAGCTATACCTGGAGTCTTTGTCGGCCGTTGGAATCGACCCGAAGGTCCACGACATCCGCTTTGTTGAAGACAACTGGGAATCGCCGACCCTCGGCGCCTGGGGCCTCGGTTGGGAAGTCTGGCTTAACGGGATGGAAGTAACGCAATTCACTTATTTCCAGCAGGTCGGCGGCATGGAATGCAAACCGGTAATGGGTGAAATCACTTATGGCGCGGAACGTCTGGCAATGTACCTTCAGGGTGTCGACAGTATTTATGACCTGGTCTGGACCGATGCGGGCAGTCGTGTCGTCACTTATGGCGAGATTTTTCACCAGAACGAAGTGGAGCAGTCACAATATAATTTCGAGCACGCCAATGTTGACGCCCTGTTCGGCTGGTTCGATACCTGTGAAGGTGAAGCCAAAAAGCTGGTCGATCTGAATTTACCGCTGCCGGCTTATGAGCAAGTGTTAAAGGCGTCTCACACCTTCAACCTGCTGGATGCACGCCGTGCCATTTCGGTTACCGAGAGGCAAAGATACATCCTGCGGGTAAGGGATCTCTCGCTGCGCGTTGCAGAATGTTACTACGCCCGGCGCGAAGCCCTGGGTTTCCCCGGCCTGGAGGGCCAGGCAGATGACTGACGCAGCTGCGCTGAATTCAGGCCACGAAGACCTACTGGTGGAGTTTGGGTGTGAAGAACTGCCCCCAAAAGCTCTGGATACGGTCAGGAAAGCGCTTTTCGAAGGCGTTAAGGCGGGGCTGAAAAATCAGAATATTGATTTTGACGCGGCGAACAGCCGGTCTTTCTCAACCCCCCGGCGCCTGACCGTGCTGTTCAAAAAAGTGGCCCCGAACCAACCCGACCTTGACCAGGAGCGTCGCGGGCCGGCACTTACGGCTGCTTTCGACAGCGAAGGCAAGGCCATGCCGGCTGCGATTGGCTTTGCCCGTTCGGTGGGCAAGGAAGTCGCGGAGCTTGAGACAGTCAAAACGGATAAAGGGGAGTGGCTTTACGCCAAGCTGCACTTGCCGGGAAAACCCCTGTCACAATTGATTTATCCTATTCTCGAGCAGGCCATCAAACAGCTACCGGTACCAAAACCAATGCGCTGGGCCAGTCATGAATTCAGTTTTATACGGCCGGTTCACTGGCTGATCGTGTTGCACGGTACTCAAGTGCTGAAAGGCAAGCTTCTGGGGCAGGCGGCTGGCAATACCAGCCGTGGGCATCGGGTTCACTCTCCCGGCCCCCATACGATTCCCTGCGCCGGGGATTATGGCCGTGTGCTGGAAGATGCTTTTGTAGTCGTCGATCAAGATCGTCGCCGGGAACTGATTCGCGAGAAAATACGGGGCGTTGATGAAAATGTCCTCATCGATCCGGATTTGCTGGATGAAGTTAATAATCTGGTGGAGTGGCCAGTTGCTGTTGGATGTAGCTTCGATGAAGAGTTCCTTGCCGTGCCCCACGCTGCATTAATCGCCAGCATGCAGGGCCACCAGAAGGTTTTCCCGGTAATGGTAGCGGGCTCGTCCGGCAAAATATCCAATAAGTTTATTGCTGTTTCAAACCTTGAAAGTGAACACCCGCCATCCGTCCGTGCGGGCTATGAACGTGTCATTCGTCCTCGCTTGGCGGATGCGCGGTTTTTCCTGCAGCAGGATATGAAACAGACGCTGGAGTCGTTTTCCGACCGTCTGAATAGGGTGATCTTTCAACAGAAGATCGGAACAATTGGAGACAAAACTGTAAGAATTACTGCATTATCAAAGAAGATAGCAGAAAGTATCTCCTTTGATTCTGTTCAGGCTGAGCGCGCTGCAAAACTGTCAAAGTGTGACCTCATGAGCCTGATGGTCGGGGAATTTCCCGAACTACAGGGGGTGATCGGCCGCCATTACGCGCTGGCATCAGGGGAGAGCCCGGATGTCGCAGCCGCCATTGAAGAGCATTACTTACCCCGTTTTGCCGGCGACGCCATTCCAGCCTCCAATGCCGGACAGGTCGTGAGCATTGCGGACCGGCTGGACACCCTGACCGGCATATTTGCCGCCGGCTTACGCCCCAGTGGCAATAAGGATCCGTTTGGTTTGCGCAGAGCGGCTCTTGGCCTGGTTCGAATTCTGCTTGAGGCCGGGCTTGAGCTCTCTCTTAGCCGTTTGCTGTCACTTGCCGCCAATGAGCTTTCATCACAACTTTCTATTGATCCGGCACTGCTGGTCGAAATTCGTGATTTCATCGTAGAGCGGATCCGGAATCATTACCGCGAACAGGGTTTCTCTGCCGAGCTGATTAACGCCGTCCTTTTGTCTGACTGGGACACCATGCCGGACCTGAACTATCGTTTACGGGCTTTGGATGATTTCATGGGTCAGGAAGCCGCCGCAAGCCTGGCCGCTGCAAATAAACGCATTGGCAATATTTTGCGCAAAGCTGATGAAGACATTTCGAAGACAATCGACGAAAATAGCCTTGTTTTAGACGAAGAAAAGCGACTTTTTAATGAAGTCTCCAGGCTGGAAAAACAGTTGGCGCCGCTGCTTGAAAGTTCGGATTACTCCGCCAGCCTGTGCTTGCTGGCCGAACTGCGCGATCCTGTAGATGACTTTTTTGATTCGGTCATGGTCATGGACGATGACCCGGTGCTGAGAGCGAACCGC
>SMVB01093081.1_pt1 | contig 10073 bp, 10 predicted proteins | sample 2456461 | NCBI WGS metagenome assembly SMVB01 (sample SAMN11095934, study PRJNA526329) | marine sediment metagenome | biome: Marine sediment; feature: Surficial sediment; material: Deep marine sediment; isolation source: Hadal surficial sediment | place: Pacific Ocean | collected 2014-05 | depth...
GAACAAACCCTACTGCCCGAGACACTCGAATATGTCGAGGTGCGTGGTCTTTCAAACGAGGTTTGTCAAAAGCTGCAGGATCATCGACCGAATACCATCGGGCAGGCAAGCCGGATCTCTGGCGTAACCCCGGCGGCTATTTCATTGTTGCTGGTGCATTTGAAGCGCAGGCAATCCGAAATACAAAAGTCGGCTTGAACATAGGCTCCCTGGACACTGGCCTCACGTCAGGTATTGCGGAGCTGGGATTAAGCCTCGACGACAAGCAGGTCGAGCGATTGCTCGAGTACCTGGAATTATTGATAAAATGGAACAGACGCTATAATTTGACCGCGAATGCCGACCCGGCAAAAATGCTGAGCTATCACCTGCTCGATAGCCTGTCGATCTGCCAGTATTTCGACGCCAGCAGCAATGCGCTCGATGTCGGTAGCGGAGCGGGCTTGCCGGGCATTCCACTGGCGATTGCGATGCCGGACTCAAGCTGGATTTTGCTCGATAGTAATGGTAAAAAAACTCGCTTTATGCTGCAGGCGCTCGCGCATTGCCAGATCGAAAATGCGCGTGTTGTGAAGTGCCGGGTTGCAGACTATCATTCGCCCGAGCCATTCGATGTGATCGTTACCCGGGCCTTTGCTTCGCTGGTTAATTTTTGTCAAAGTGTCGCCCACCTGGTTGAAAGCAGGACCCGACTGTATGCGATGAAAAGCGGCCTGGAGGACAGGGAAGCCGATGCTCTCGATTTGGAAAATTACACGTTACACGAAACCCGCCTGAAAGTGCCGGGGATTGTTGGGGAAAGAAGTTTGGTTGTTGTTAATAAGAAATCATGACAAAAATTATTACCGTTGCAAATCAAAAAGGGGGTGTCGGAAAAACCACCACCACGGTTAATTTGGCCGCGGCATTGGCTGCGACCAAAAGGCGCGTGCTATTAATCGATATGGACCCACAGGGTAATGCGACGATGGGCAGTGGTGTCGATAAACATCAGCTTAAGGTCAGTATTTGCGATGTTTTGCTGGGCGATACCACGGTAACCCAGGCGCTCTTCCGGGTGGAACAGGCTGGTTACGATATCCTCCCGGCCAATGCCGACCTGACCGCTGCCGAGGTGCAGTTAGTCAACCGAATCGGTCGCGAAAAAGTATTATCGTTGGCGCTGGAAGTAGTCGTTAAAAACTATGATTATATTTTCATCGACTGTCCGCCGTCGTTGAATATGCTGACGGTAAACGCGCTAGTCGCTGCAAGCGGTGTAATGATCCCGATGCAATGCGAGTATTACGCACTGGAAGGCCTTTCGTCGCTGCTCGATACCATCGAACAAATCCGCATCAGCGTGAATCCGCATATCAAGCTGGAAGGATTACTGCGCACTATGTACGACCCGCGAAATAATCTGGCCAACGACGTTTCGGCAGAATTGATTGAACACTTTGGCGATCAGGTTTACCGTACCGTGATACCCCGTAATATTCGCCTCGCCGAGGCACCCAGCTACGGCAAGCCGATTTTGCAGTACGACAGGAATTCACGCGGGTCGATGGCTTATATCGCACTGGCGGGTGAATTTTTGCGCCGTGATGCGAAGCAGGCTCGCTACCCCAATTAATAATGACTATGAAAAAAAAGCGTTTGGGCAGGGGACTGGGATCGCTAATCGGTAATTTCGAGCAAGTTACCCAGCCTGGCGAACAGGATCAGGCGAATAATTTGAGAGAGCTGGATATCGATCGTATTCAACGGGGTAAATTTCAGCCACGACAGAATTTTGATCAACAGTCGCTACAGGAGTTGGCAGATTCTATTCGTGCGCAAGGGGTCATACAACCGGTTGTGGTACGACCCGAGGGAAATCATTTTGAGCTGGTCGCCGGTGAGCGACGTTGGCGTGCAGCACAAATGGCGGGACTACAAAAGATTCCTGTGGTGGTCCGTGACATTGATGCCAAGGCCGCCGCAGCCATCGCATTGATCGAAAATATTCAACGAGAAGACCTGAACCCCCTCGAAGAGTCGGCCGCATACATGCGCCTGATCGATGAATTTGACCTTACCCATCAACAGGTTGCGGATTCGGTTGGTCGATCACGCGCTGCCGTGAGTAATTTGCTGCGTCTACTCGACCTTGCAGACCCGGTAAAAAATCAGGTCAATCTTGGGCTACTCGATATGGGACACGCCCGTGCACTGCTCGCGTTGATCCGGCACGACCAGATAGAAGTCGCCAATCTCGTGGTCAAACGAGGCCTTTCAGTGCGTGCAACCGAACAACTGGTAAAACGTACGTTAAAAGGGCAGCCTGATAAGGAATCGCCAGATTCGGATCCTGATATCAGAAGGCTAGAAACCAGTATTAGCGAAAAGTTGGGTGCAGCTGTTAAAATAAAGTCCGGCAAACGCGGGTCTGGTAAACTGATCATTAGCTTCCATAATAGTGATGAGCTCGATGGTATCCTCGAACATCTGGTACCATAACTTTATTCATTTCGGTGATTGATTGTTGGAGATTAACTCCGTTATAATTTGTATTCAATTTTTGGGCTGGCTTTAGTACCGGGTGGTGTTAAAGCGTATGAAGACGATGAATAATCAGATGTGGAAATCTCTGACGATTCAAAGCCTTTTGAGCGGGGCCTATATCCTGGTGATGGGTGTCTGGGGCGAACAAGACCTGCTTTCCGCTTTGGTGGGGTGCACGGCTTGCCTGGTTCCTAATAGTTATGCTTATCTCAGGATGGCGACGCAATCGGAAAATAATAATGCAGGGCAGTGGTTAAGCCACGCATACCGATCCGAGATTGGGAAATGGATACTGACCGGCACCATTTTTATGGTGGCCTTTATGTCGGAGCACCCATGGGACCCAGTAGTTTTGTTTTCCGGATATGTGTTAATTCAGATATCCAGTATGTTCGTACCATTTGTCATTAAATAAGATTAAGAAAAGGTAATTGATCGAAACATGGCCTACGCTAATCCAAGCGAATACATCAGGCACCATCTGACCAATCTGGTCTATGGTCAGCACCCGGATGGTAGCTGGGGCTTTGCGCATGGTGCGGATGAAATAAAGGAGATGGGCTTTTGGGCAATAAACGTCGACTCGATGTCCTTTTCCATCGGTACGGGCGTACTCTTCCTCTGGTTGTTTCGTAGAGCCGCCGTCAAGGCTACTACCGACGCGCCAACTGGCCTGCAAAATTTTATCGAAATGATTATTGAATTTATCGATGGGTCGGTTCGTAGCTCCTACTCGGGCAAAGACCCGCTAATCGCACCCCTGGCCCTGACCATATTTGTCTGGGTCTTTCTGATGAATTTTATGGATTTGATCGCTGTCGATCTGGTGCCCTGGATCGCTGGGTTGATGGGTATTAGCTATTTGAAAATTGTGCCGACCACCGATCTCAATATCACGTTTGGATTATCGCTCGCTGTATTCGCGCTGGTTCTATTTTACAGTATCAAATGTAAAGGCGCTGGTGGATTCTTCGCCGAACTGGCTTTTCATCCATTCCCCAAATTTATGATGCCGATCAATCTGATCCTTGAGGGTGTTACCCTGATAGCCAAACCTGTATCTTTGGCGCTGCGCCTATTCGGCAACATGTATGCGGGTGAAATGATATTCATCCTGATAGCACTGATGTACAGCGGCGGCTGGGCATTAGGCATATTTGGTGGATTTTTGCAATTGGGTTGGGCGATATTCCATATCCTGATCATTATCTTGCAGGCGTTTATTTTCATGACGTTGACCATCGTGTATCTGGATATGGCGTCGCAGACAGACCACTAATTTTTTCACAAACATACACTCTATAATTTTAGGAGATTATCATGGAAACAGGTTTGCTTTATATCGCCGGCGCATTAATGATGGGTCTGGGCGCACTCGGTGCCGCTATCGGCATCGGTATTCTGGGGGGTCGCTTTCTTGAAGGCGCAGCCCGTCAACCAGAACTCATCCCGATGCTGCGCACCCAGTTTTTCATCGTAATCGGTCTGCTTGACGCGGTTCCGATGATCGCGGTCGGTATTGCCATGTACATCATGTTCGCGGTCGCGTAGGCGTCAGGGCAACCTATTTCAATGACAACGAGGACAGCAATATGAATTTCAATGCGACTCTGATTGGGCAAATGATCACCTTTATGATCTTTGTCTGGTTCTGCATGAAATATATATGGCCACCACTCATGACGGCTCTGGAAGAGCGCAATGCCAGAATCAATGAAGGCCTGGCAGCCGCGCAACAGGGTATAAAAGACCTTGATGAAGCGCAGATCAAGGTTAGCGAAAGCCTCAAGGATGCCAAACAACAGGCGCAGGAAATCATCAATCAGGCACAAAAGCGCGCTAATGAGATTGTTGACGAGGCGAAAGATATCGCGCATGACGAAGTGGATAAAATAAAAGACGCTGCATCGTCAGACATCGATCAGCAAATTCACAGCGCGCGCGAGCAATTGCGCAAGGAAGTTTCGGGAATCGCACTGGCAGGCGTAGCGCAAATTCTCAAGCGTGAAGTCGATGCCGAGACGCATAGCGCGGTACTCGATGAGTTGGTAGCCCAGATTTAGGCCGATAAGAAATGTCTGATTTTGAAACAGCGGCCAGACCTTACGCTAAAGCTTTATTCGAGCTGGCGTCAGAAGAGGGCAATTTACAGGCCTGGGGCGATAGCTTGCAACTTGCTTCAGCAGTGGCTTCTGACGCGGATATGCAGGCGATGTTCGAATCACCGTCGATGCTGGTGAGCGAACAGAAAGAATTATTTTTATCGGTGATGTCGGGTGTGAAAGATGCGCCTGACGTAAGCGCAGATTTCAAAAACCTGATCGCGCTGTTGGCCGAAAATAATCGGCTGGTTGTGATACCGGCCATTACTGCCTGTTTCGAAACTCTGCAGCAGGAAGCCGAAGGTAAAATTGAAGTGCAGGTTAAAACCGCACGCGAATTGACAGCCAGGCAATTGGATGCCATGGCGAAAGGTTTAGCCAAAAAGTTGGGCAAGGAAGTGAGTATCACAACCGAGATTGATGAAACTTTGCTTGCCGGTGCCATTATTCGGGCGGGTGACATGGTGATCGATGGTTCGGCTAAAGGCCGGTTGGATAAGCTGACTACTGTGCTTAACAAATAACACGATTTTGATAATTACGGGATAACTCAATGCAACTTAATCCGTCAGAAATTAGCGAACTTATTAAAGATCGCATCAAGAACTTTGAAAGTGCTGCCGAAGCGAGAACAGAAGGTACTGTTGTCAGTTTGATGGACGGTATTGCGCGTATACATGGTCTCGCCGACGTCATGTCCGGCGAAATGATCGAATTTCCGGGTGACACATTCGGCATGGCGCTCAACCTCGAAAGAGATTCAGTTGGTGTGGTAGTACTGGGTGCATACGGACATATTTCGGAAGGCGATACGGTCAAATGTACCGGACGTATTCTCGAAGTTCCGGTGGGCGAGCATTTGCTCGGACGAGTAGTCAATTCGTTGGGCGAAGCAATTGATGGGAAAGGTTCACTAAAAAATAAACAGTTCATGCCGATCGAACGCATCGCACCGGGTGTCATCCAGCGTCAATCGGTATCCCAGCCGATGCAAACCGGCCTGAAGGCTATAGACGCGATGGTGCCGGTTGGGCGTGGACAACGCGAATTAATCATCGGTGACCGCCAGACCGGTAAGTCAGCGCTCGCTATCGACGCGATCATCAATCAAAAAGGTACCGGCATTAAATGCATCTACGTAGGCATCGGACAGAAAGCTTCGACTATTGCCAATGTCGTGCGCAAGCTCGAAGAGCATGACGCGATGGAGCATACCATTGTTGTCGCAGCGAATGCTTCTGACTCGGCAGCATTGCAGTATATTGCGCCTTATTCCGGATGCACCATGGGTGAATACTTCCGTGACAAGGGCGAAGATGCATTAATTATTTATGACGACCTTACCAAACAGGCCTGGGCCTACCGTCAGGTATCGTTGTTGTTGCGTCGGCCACCGGGACGTGAAGCTTATCCGGGCGATGTTTTTTACTTGCATTCGCGCTTGTTGGAACGCGCTTCTCGAATCAATGCAGACTGTGTAGAAAAATATTCTAACGGTAAGGTAAAAGGTAAAACCGGTTCCCTGACCGCATTGCCGATTATCGAAACCCAGGGTGGTGACGTGTCAGCCTTCGTACCCACCAATGTTATCTCGATCACCGATGGCCAGATCTTTCTCGAATCGGATCTGTTTAACGCCGGTATCCGTCCTGCAATAAACGCAGGTCTTTCGGTGTCACGCGTCGGTGGCGCGGCACAGACTAAAATCATCAAGAAGCTCGGAGGTGGTATACGCCTGGCACTGGCGCAATATCGTGAACTGGCGGCCTTCTCACAGTTCGCTTCGGATCTCGATGAAGCCACGCGCAAGCAGCTGGAACGTGGTCAACGTGTTACCGAATTGATGAAACAAAAGCAATATGCGCCGTTGAACGTAGCAGAAATGGGTGTTTCACTTTTCGCCGCTAACGAAGGTTACCTCGACGATGTCGACGTTAAAAAGGTTGTGGCTTTCGAAGAGGCGATGCTGGCGCATATCAGATCGAACAACAGTGACCTGCTCGACCTGATCAACGAATCTGGCGATTATAACGATGACATCGCCGAAAAAATTGGGTCGGCGATCAAAGATTTCAAAACCAGCGGCGTTTACTAGGGAATTCCTGAAATGGCTGGCGGCAAAGAAATAAAGACCAAGATCACGAGTGTTCAAAACACTCAAAAGATCACCAAGGCCATGGAAATGGTAGCGGCCAGTAAAATGCGCCGTGCCCAGGACCAAATGCTTGCGACACGCCCTTATGCGCAAAAAATTGCTACCGTGGTCAGCCATGTGGCTAGTTCTCACCCTGAATACAAACACCCTTACCTGACCGAAAGACCAATTAAACGAGCGGGTGTGATCACTATTTCGACTGATCGAGGCTTGTGTGGTGGCCTGAATACGAATCTATTCAGGAAATCGCTGGCTAAAATCGGCGAGCTCGACGACCAGGGTATCGGGATAGAAGTAGTCACTTTTGGGGGCAAAGCGCTCAGTTTCTATAAGCGCATCGGTGCAAAAATTATCGCCGAAGCCAGCCGTATAGGTGACAGGCCAGAAATGGCGACCGTCATTGGCCCGGTCCAGGCCCTGCTGAAAAACTATGCGGATGGTGGTATCGACGCGATTTATCTGATCAGCAACGAATTTGTCAACACCATGACACAGGAACCTAAAATCACCCAGTTGGTTCCAGTTGTGCCTTCGGATGACACTGAACTTGAACACCACTGGGATTACATTTACGAACCCGATTCCAAAGAAGTGCTCAACAACGTACTGGATCGATATATCGAGTCACTGGTGTACCAGGCCGTGGTCGAAAATGTTGCCTGCGAAATGGCCTCACGTATGCTGGCGATGAAAAATGCAACCGACAATGCCGGCGATATGATCAGCGAACTGCAACTTATTTATAATCGCGAACGTCAGGCAGGTATCACTCAGGAAATCAGTGAAATCGTCAGCGGCGCAGCAGCGGTTTAACACATTTAGCCTATATAGTTTTAGAGGATACAAATTATGAGCACAGGTACCATAGTGGAAATAATCGGCGCTGTCGTCGATGTAGAGTTTCCTCGAGACACTGTTCCCAAGATTTACGACGCACTTAATATTGCCGATGCGGATAATTTAACGCTGGAAGTCCAGCAGCAACTAGGCGATGGCATCGTGCGAACTATCGCCATGGGCGCTTCCGAGGGATTGCGCAGGGGCCTGAAAGTTTCCAATACCGGTCAACCCATAACAGTACCGGTAGGCCAGAAAACTTTAGGTCGCATCATGGATGTGTTAGGAAAGCCGATCGACGAAAAAGGTGATATCGGTGAAGATAAGCGCATGCCGATTCACCGTACGTCACCGAGGTTCGACGAGCAGGCAACGGCGACCGAAATTCTTGAAACTGGAATCAAAGTTATCGATCTGATAATGCCGATTGTTAAGGGCGGTAAGATTGGTTTATTTGGCGGTGCCGGGGTCGGGAAGACAGTCACACTGATGGAATTGATTCGTAATATTGCGGTAGAGCATGAGGGCTTTTCGGTATTCGCAGGTGTCGGCGAGAGAACGCGTGAAGGCAACGACTTCTACCACGAAATGACCGATGGTGGTGTACTTGACAAGGTGGCGCTAGTTTACGGCCAGATGAACGAACCCCCCGGAAACCGCTTACGTGTCGCTTTGTCAGGCTTGACTATGGCCGAGTATTTCCGTGATGAAGGCCGCGACGTATTGATGTTTATCGACAATATTTATCGTTATACGCTGGCTGGAACCGAAGTATCGGCACTGTTGGGACGTATGCCATCGGCAGTTGGATACCAACCTACCCTGGCGGAAGAAATGGGTGTGCTGCAGGAGCGGATTACTTCGACCAAGACTGGCTCGATTACCTCGTTCCAGGCGGTCTACGTACCTGCGGACGATTTGACCGACCCATCGCCAGCCACTACATTTGCTCACCTCGATGCAACGCTGGTTTTATCGCGCCAAATAGCTGAGCTCGGAATTTATCCAGCGGTTGACCCACTCGATTCTACTTCTCGAATTCTCGACCCTAATGTGGTTGGTAGTGATCACTATGATGTCGCTCGTGAAGTTCAGGGAACCCTGCAACGCTACAAGGAATTGAAAGACATCATCGCGATTCTCGGCATGGACGAATTGTCTGAAGAAGATAAGCTCGCAGTGACCCGAGCCCGTAAGATACAACGCTTTTTGTCGCAACCCTTCTTTGTGGCCGAAGTTTTTACCGGCTCAGAAGGCAAGTATATTTCGCTGAAAGATACCATTTCCGGATTTAAGGCGATTCTTGATGGTGAAATGGATCAGTATCCAGAGCAGGCGTTTTACATGGTCGGTGGCATTGAAGAAGTCGCCGAAAAAGCGAAGACACTTTAAGGGTTACCCGCATGGCCAATACCATACACGTAGAGATTGTTAGCGCCGAAGAGCTGATTTTCTCCGGTGAGGCGGAAATGGTATACGCCCCGGCGATCATGGGCGAGGTCGGTATAGCGCCGCGCCATACGCCGCTTATTTCACCCTTAAAACCCGGCGAAGTACGCCTCGATATGGGTGGTGGTAAAGAAGAATTTTTCTTCATTTCGGGCGGTATACTGGAAATTCAACCTCATATGGTAACGGTGCTTTCGGATACTGCCATTCGTGCCGATGACCTCAACGAAGCAGCCGCGCTCGAAGCCAAGAAACGCGCTGAGGCGGCGTTAGAAGACCAAAAATCGGACTTCGATGTCGCCAAGGCGAGAGCCGAAATTGCATCTGCGGCAGCACAGATAGCAGCGATCAAAAAGTGGAGAAGAAAATAAACGCTACGATAAATAGGGGTACACTAGAAGTGATTTTTTCCAAAGGAGGCATCAGGCCTCCTTTTTTATTGCCGTTAGTTTACAATAGTTGCTTGCCCGGGTGCCCGGGGTCATAACTATATGGCACTTACTTAAGTCTTGTTACCAGCTATCGTCATTCCGGTCTCCGGGCCGGAATCTATGGAGCATTGATTATATTTCTCGATAGATGCCCGCTTTCGCGGAATGGCGAAACACGGTTTTGAGGCTTATTTTAGGGGCCGTTCGACACAGAACAGGAAACGCGATGCCGTTAAGTATCATCATTCTCGCTGCTGGCCAGGGTAAGCGTATGCAGTCAGCCCGCGCGAAAGTGATTCACCAGCTCGCTGGTAAATCGATGTTGCAGCATGTCGTCGATACCAGTCAGGCACTCGACCCTGACCAGATTATCGTGGTAGTAGGCCATCAATCCAGCCAGGTTAGAGAGAGCATGAAGGGCCAGGGATTAAGCTTCGTTGAACAGGTCGAGCAAAAGGGGACAGGCCACGCAGTTCAGCAATGTCTTAAGCAATTAAATGAAGGTAATGACGTGCTCGTATTGTATGGGGATGTCCCTTTGATAAGCATCGCCACGATAAGGAATCTGCTTGA
>SMVB01020537.1_pt1 | contig 10072 bp, 9 predicted proteins | sample 2456461 | NCBI WGS metagenome assembly SMVB01 (sample SAMN11095934, study PRJNA526329) | marine sediment metagenome | biome: Marine sediment; feature: Surficial sediment; material: Deep marine sediment; isolation source: Hadal surficial sediment | place: Pacific Ocean | collected 2014-05 | depth 0-1...
CTTGTTAGTATCACTATCAACTTTTTTAAAAGTATAAGAATTTGTTGTCATACTGCCGGTTGTAAGATCAGGACTTATGAGGTGAATAATTAAAAAGCTGTTGTTGATTTCAGCTTGTAGCATATAACTTTGCATATTGTCGGCATCGCTTAACCTTCCTTGAATTTTATCATGTGTGACTACCCCTACTACACTGAAAATAACACCACTCTTGTTAAGATCACCATGAAGATTGTTACTTTTCTGACTGAGCTGTAACAATGATTTAATTCCGTCTATTTCTCCCTCATATCTTCCGGTGAAATCGTATGAGTCATTCGTCAATTTATTTACCCCTTGGTTAAAGCAGTTAATTATTTCATTGCTTCGTCTATAAGTTCAATAGGGTGAGCAGTTTCAATATTTATGCCTTCTTTACTTAACCCCGATTGTATCTGAAGAAGACAACCCGGGTTTCCAGCAACCAGTAGATCAGGTTTTATTTCTTTAATATTTAATATTTTTCTTTTGAGCAGCTTTTCAGACATTTCTGGCTGAACCAGGTTATAAATTCCGGCGCTGCCACAGCACATGTCAGATTCCGAAAGTTCAACAAACTGGATACCAGGAATTTGCTTTATTAATTGCCGTGGGGCAGAGGTTATTCTTTGACCATGGGCTATATGACATGCATCCTGATAGGTAACCTTCTTGTTTATTTCATTTAAATCAGCTTTAAAGCCAATTTCATCTAAAAACTCTATTATATCTTTGGTTTTTAAACTAAACTGTTTTGCTTTATCTCTATACTCAGGATCATCAATTAGAAGTTTTGCATATTCCTTCATAGAAGAGCCGCACCCTGCAGAATTAACAATGACCCAGTCGTAGTCATAACTGGAAAACTGATCTATTAATTTTCTGGCAAATGATCTTGCTTCTTCCATCCTGCCTGAATGTAGCGAAAGTGCGCCGCAACACCCCTGTTTATTCGGAATTTCGATGTCACATCCCAGTTTAGATAATACATTTACAGTTGATTTATTTACATTTGGGAAAAACACACTTTGTACACAGCCTTTCAGTAAAATTACATTATAAATTTTGTCATTTTTGGATTTTACAAATTTAGGAAGACTCGAAAAAACCTCGGAAGCTTTAATATCCGGAGTTAGTTTGATAAAATTTCTTATCTTAGGAGGTAGTTTTTCAACTAATCCAGTTTTATTTAAAAAATATTTAAATCCCAGATATTTATAGGCAAGTAAAAAAGGACTAAGTAGTTTTAATCTTAAAGTATACGGAAAAATAGCAAAAATAATCGTCCTGATAATTTTATCAAAACTGTTCCTGTTGTATCTTCTTTCTATTTGTGAGCGTGAGGTTTCAATCAGGCTTGAATATTTTACCCCGGATGGGCATGCCGTTTCACAAGCAAGGCAGCCAAGGCAAAGATCAAGGTGTTTTACGAGTGAATCGTCGAGCGGAATTTTTCCCTCTACTGCATTTTTTATCAAGTGTATTCTTCCTCTTGGAGAATCCAGCTCATTAAGTGTAACTACATATGTAGGGCATGCTGGTAGACAAAACCCGCAATGTATGCAGTCATTTATTATATCTATGCTGGGCCTGTCCTGTTCGTCAAAAGCACTATAAACCTGATTTTCTGTTTCCATAATTTTTAATTATTAATTGTGAATTTTAAATTCGTTTTTTCCGATTTGTTAAATATTTCTAAAAATTCATGATTATTTTTAAACGTTTTTTTATTAATGATTTTTCCTTGAATTGAAACAGTAATAGGAATTTTAGAAAAAGGAAAAGGATGCATTCTATAATTAAAACCGTCTTGTGATTTCAGCATAATCGACTTATTGGAACTATTTAAACTATAAGGTACCTCGTCGATCTGGGTTGATCTCCAGCCATGGCAAAGTGCCAGAGAAATAATATCTCCAATCTGAACAAATTTTAAATTATTAATTATCTCTTCACTTAAACTTTTTTGTTCTGTTGATGTTAATTTTAGATTTTCTAAAACAAATTCTTTAATCTCAGCTTTAAGTAATAATGCGTCTGTGTTCCTTTTTAATACGCTACTATTAAATTTATCAAAATGCAGGGCAATTAGAGAAGAAGCATATGGATATTGCTTACTGTATCTTAAATACGATTTCTTCCATATATCAGCCTGATCTTTATAATTCATTTCTAAAAAGTTTTTAGGGTATTTGTTTAAAGGGTTAATTTGCGGATTTTCTTCCCATTCAGCCCACCCATTGTCGTGCTCGGAAACTGCGAACAATACTTCATCTTTAGGCTTAGGCGGGCTGAAGCTTGAGTTTCCCCAATGATTCATAATATCGCCAGAAAGAATGGAGTGGTCTTTTTGAGTTATGATAATCCAGCCGTTTTTTATTTCTCTTCTGATCACTTTATATCCAGCCTACAAATCTTCCGGGATTTAAAATATTATCAGGGTCAAAACGATGTTTTATGTTTCGCATTAAATTTAAGGTTCCGCTGTCAACCTTTCCCCAGATATCCAAATCTTCTTTAAATTGTGTCGGAGCACTGAGGATAGTAATATTCCCCCCAAGTGTTGTAAGTTTTTTAGAAAGTAGTACATATGAATTTTTGAGTATACTTAATTTATTTTCAAGGTTTAGGTTTATTATACCAAGACCAATACTGGCAGAAAGCTTTAGTTTAGATTTTGTTCTTTGATCAAAATCTTCAATTATGCTTACTATTTCAAAAACATTCGATATTGGCACTCTAATTCTTAAAGAAATATTGTTTTTCGATTTGTTTCTCCAGTAAAAGTTTGTAATTCTTTCCCAAAATGCCTTTTCTTCTCTTCCAGAAATAATCTGCCGGTTTTCTATTTTATATTGGCTGAGAAGGTTTTCTAACTGGTCTGTCTGGCTATCTACAGCAGTCTTTACATTTTCTATTTTTAAAGCATAAAAAGAAGTCTTGTTATCACTGCTAAGCCCTTTACTGCACAGTTCAAAGCATGTAAGAAGTGTATCAGAATTTAAAATCTTTTGGTTAATTCCATTTATATCATCCAAATTATTAATATATGCAATTATTGTTTTTGATGACGGCTGAATTGGGTAGAGCCTAAATGTAGCTTCAGTAATAATTCCAAGGGTGCCGAGACTGCCTGTGATTAGTTTGGGAATATCATAACCTGCGACATTTTTTACTACTTTTGCGCCACCTTTAACAATCTTTCCATCGGGTCTTACAAACCTTAGAGCTAATAAACTTTCTTTAATTGCGTTATATCTGAGCCTTGATGGTCCATGGTCATTTGTAGAAATTACACCTCCCAGTGTACAACCTTTTTTAAGGTTTGGAGGATCGACAGCCAGCTGTTGATTTTTTTTCTTAACTTTTTTTTGAAAGTCTTTTAGTGTAAGACCAGACTCTGCTGTGGCTATGAAGTCGTCGATTCCGTGTTCAATAAATTTATTTAATCTGTTTGTACATAAAACTAATTCCAATTTGCTGGGGACATTTCCAAGGCCGATCTTAGTTCTGCCGCCCACGGGTACTAAAGATAACTTGTTTTTTAAACAGGCTTTGACTATTTCTGAGATTTCCTTCTCTGAACCTGGATAAATAACGGCAGTCGGGACTTTTAAATCAATGGAATGTTTGTTTAGAGTTCCTTCATCTGTAATAATAAATTCAGGTCCTACAATTCTACCAATTTCTTTAAGAGCTTCTTTCATTTTTAGGGTATTAATTAATACATTTCAGCTACGCCTTTTTTTTGTAGCTCGTGGGGCTCAAATTTTTTCATGCCAGGTTCCACGCATGTTCTTGGAGTAGGAAACACCTTTCCCGGGTTGCATATATTTTTGCTATCAAAGGTGCATCTTATCTTATTCATTGTGTCCAGGTCATCTTCAGTAAACATCATGTCTAGAAATCTTTTTTTATCAAATCCAACGCCGTGCTCGCCTGTAATACTGCCGCCGGCATCAACGCAAATTTGCAATATATCTCCTGCAATCAGTTCTGCCTTTTCGAGCTGCCCTTCTATCTTTGAATCATAAAGAATTAAAGGATGCAGATTACCGTCGCCTGCATGAAATACATTTGCAACCCTGATTCCGTATTTTTTGCTTAAAACTTCGATTTCTGCAAGCACTATGGCTAATTTGCTTCTTGGTATAACCCCGTCCTGTACATAATATTCCGGGCTCATCCTGCCCATTGCGGCAAATGCGCTTTTTCTTCCTTTCCAAAAGAGCTCTCTTTCTTCTGAATCCTTTGCTATTTTTATTAACTTTGCATTGTTATCTTTAAGCACTTCTATTACAATTGGTGTCTGCGCTTCGACTTCAGCGGTCGGCCCGTCTATTTCAATGATTAAAACGGCTGCAGCATCCACCGGATAACCCGATTTAACCACGCTTTCTACCGCTCTTATGCTTATATTGTCCATTATTTCCATTCCACCGGGGATTATTCCCTTTGATATGATTGCAGATACCGATGAACCTGCATGTGCAATATTTTCAAAAGATGCAAACATAGTTTTTATAGCCTGTGCTTTTCTAATTACTTTAAGCGTAATTTTGGTGACAATTCCTAAAAGCCCTTCAGAGCCTACAAATAGTCCAACCAGGTCATAACCCGGAGAATCTAAAGTTTTGCCACCTAGTTGTACTATTTCACCAGACGGCAGCACTACTTCGAGGCCTAATACATGATTAGAAGTAACGCCGTATTTGAGGCAGTGAACCCCGCCTGAGTTTTCCGCTACATTTCCGCCAATACTGCAGACAACCTGACTCGAAGGATCGGGGGCGTAATAGTATCCCCATTTTTCAACCACTTTTGTAACCTGAAGGTTTACAACCCCGGGCTCTACAACTACCCTTTGATTATCAATATCAACGTCTAAAATGTTGTTCATCCTTGTAAGTGCTATGACAATTCCATCTTTTGTTGGTAAAGCGCCACCGGAAAGGCCGGTTCCAGAGCCTCTGGGAACAAAGGGAATCTCGTATTTATCACAAAGCTTTATAGTTTCAGAAACCTCTTTTGTTGAGGCTGGCAGAACTACACAAAAGGGTTTTATCCTGTAACCCGTAAGCCCGTCACTTTCGAAGGCGACAAGCTCGGAATGAGTCGATATTGTATAGTCTTTGCCGCAGACTTCTTCCAGCTTGCTAATGAACTTGTCTTTATTCATTACAGAAGATCATATTATAAAGTGGTTAAATTTCAATGTTATTTCGGCAAGAGGGTTATTAGGTATATATTATTTTTAATTAAGGATCAGATCGCAATAATAAAATCTGTTGTCTCTTAAAACTACTTCGCCTTTGTTGAAACTGATTTTCTCATTAAATAACGGGCCGTCATACACAAAAGTGTGGAACTCTCCATTTTCTCCGCACGGGTCAGCAGTCCCGGGAAGGTCGTTTAAAAATCCAGAATCATATTCTCTGCCTACGAATTTTTTATCAATTTGCTGAAAATCTACACAGGTAGTTACTGCCTTAAAACCAAGCTCGATGAATTTTCTTGCAAGCTCTTTGGAATCCTTTTTCCAGATAGGGTACACACCCTTCATATCCAACCTATCCAATAACTCATCCCTATACTTTTTAACATCTTCCAAAAATATATCTCCAAACATTATTTCATTTATTCCTTCGTTTTTAAATTTAAGTAGAACTTTTTTCAAAGCCGATTCATACTGCTCATTTTTGGAATCTTTAGGGATTGAAACTTTATGTAATGGCAGTCCAATCGACTGCACTTGTTTCTCTAAAAGCTCATTTCTTACGCCGTGAATACTAATCCTGTCATAACCTTCTGTCACAGTGGTTATTAATGTATGAACTTCATAATCTGTGTTATTAAGGATTTCGTTAAGAGCCAGTGTGCTGTCCTTCCCACCGCTCCAGGAAACTACTAAGGGTTTTGTCATAATTAATTATGATTGAAATAAGATGGAAATAAACATTACGCTTTATTTTAAAAATAAAAAGTATTAGAATCATGTATAAACAATTTACTATGTGTTGAAGAAACTATTAAAATCATGCATCAGCATAAAAATTAATGTTATATTTACTTTGAACCTGTAATCAAAAATGAGGAGAATGGCTATGAACAAAAAAGCATTTATTCTGATTGTTCTGATCACATTAGGGATCAGTGGATGTATACTTGATCGAGGGGGTAAGTTACCTACGCCATCGAATCCGGCAAGAGTATACTACTGGTATGCTGATGGTACTGTTAGCAGCGGCACCAGTGATAATCCAGTAGCTTACAAGACATATTATCCTTACATAGTTAGTGGGTCTAAAAAGATCATCGCTGTTGGTATCGCTAGTAATGACCACGTTTATTACTGGTATGACGATAACACCACGAGCCAAGGAACTACTGATAATCCAACACAGTACAAAAGTTATTATGATTCCAATTTTCAAAGTGACCGGGAGTTAATTGGTGTAGCTATAGCGGGGAATGATCGAGTCTATTACTGGTACAGTGGTGGTAACATTGGTAGGGTAAGCGTAGGGACTACTAATGATCCAACAAAATACAAAAGTTACTACGATGCAGATATACTCAAACCCGATTATTCGCAACCCATTGCCGTTGCGATAGATGGTTTTTATGACACCGTTTTTTATTGGTATCCGGACCAAACCGTTAGTACCGGTACTAGTGACATGGCTACGAAAAACTACTACAACTCCAATCTAAATAAGGAAGTCGTCGGCATCGCGATAAGGAATGGAAAGTAAGCTAGCCGGATGGTTTTTTTGTGGCCTAAAAAGACAATAGGGAAAATATCCAATATAACAAAAACATAGAGCGGACGCGATTTCGGCATTATCTGCCGATGTTGTCTCTCGATCCTATCCAGGGCTTGATCCACGAGATATGATCTTGACGGCGGTACGCGTATCCAATGGCAATTTAAAGCTAATCACGTGGGATACGAACCTCGTTAATCCGTGAGCTGCCGAGCCATTGCGGTGGCTATGGCCGAGATGCTCTCGGCCGACTTTAGGGTTTCTTCGACGACCCGAAGTTTCTCCTCAATGGAGTAGCGCCCATATTCTAAATAAGTGACAGACACCAATAAAGTAAAAGCTTCTTTTCTTAATTATATTTAACAGATAATAGTGGTGATACCTCGTATATAAAGGTTCTGTAGTGTATTTAAAATATAAAGTATTTGAATTGTTTTAGATATATATTTATTATTTGTTAAAAGAAACTATTAAAAAAATGTATCAGCATAAATATATATGCTGTGCAACGTAAGAAACCGAGCAACAAGTTACAGCTTTGGTTGGAACCGTAGGAGGTATCACTATATGAAGATAGATTTCTCTTAAGAGTGATCTTGAGCGTGCTTTGTCTGCTGCCGGTATAGAGCCCACCATGAATACGAACAAGAGACGCTTCACGGAGTTAGAGATGAATTATGGGCTGGCCTTTACGCAGCATACGTTGTCAGCCGCCTTGGTGACTTTGCAGATATATGCGTCAGGTACCGAGATTGCTAGTTAAATATCCTATATACTTAGTTTAGTTTAAAATATTTAATCTAAACTCACTAAAGTTATTATATATAAAGTCTGACTATTATAATGAATAATGTTTCCATATTTGTTGATGTACAAAATATTTACTACACAGTAAAAGAATCTTATAAATCCAATTTCGACTATAACACTTTTTGGTCTAAAGCTACATATAAAAGAAAAGTGGTAAAGGCTATTGCTTATGCTATTCACAGTAAAGATGATAAACGAAAGCAGTTTCATAATATACTAAGAGGAATTGGATTTGAAGTTAAGTTAAAGCCTTTTATTCAAAGGAGTGATGGCTCGGCAAAAGGTGACTGGGATGTGGGCATCACCCTTGATGTAATGGAATATGCTAAGGTATCGGATGTTGTAATATTAGCCTCAGGGGATGGTGATTTTGACTTGTTAGTAAATAAGGCAAGAAATGACTTTAATATCCAGGTTGAGGTGTATGGAGTAATGAAACTTACGGCTGCTTCTCTAATAAAATCGGCTTCAAGGTTTATTCCAATTCAAGATGATTTATTACTAAAGAAATAATTTATTATTTATAAGAATATTTGTGTCAGGCACCGACATTACATTTCCATTTATGCAGAAACATTTACCGAAGAAGAACTCAAGGGGGCTATCAAGTTCTACAAAAGTCCAATTGGCAAAAAATTCATTGAGAAGCAACCCGAGCTAATGAGAAAATCCATGCAAATTTCTCAAAAGCAAATGACCACACTTATGCCTAAAATACAGAAATTGACCGAAGAAATGATGGATCAAATAACTGTCCAACCAACGGATTGACACATATTTACAGCAAGAATATTTGTGTCAGGCACTGACATTGTTTGAGATAAATAGAAGATAAAAGGTTTATGCATAAAATGGGATTAATAAAATTGGTTGTATAATAATACATGCTGGGTTATAGTTACACGCACCACAATAATTGTGCAAAACCGCTTTAAAATCTAAAAATCGGAGAGATAATATCATGCAAAAAAAACGGAGTAAAGAAAATGCAGAGACTATCATTAATCGTTTATCATATGTTGTTATATTAGTGCTGGTTTCATGTTTTGTTTATTTCTATGGTCATGGTCTTATAAATAACCAATTTATTTCTCTCAAAGGGGCACTGGCAGCTTCAGATGGAATAATACAGGTAGCGCGGGAGGGTGACCTGGCTCCGGATGGTAACGGAACTTTTTCTTCCTTTGGTATCCCACGAGGTCCGAACGCGCGCGGTCAGGTAACATTTTTTGCAGAGCTTACAGGAACGAGCGGCGGCGAGAACGAGGGTATATTTGTAGCGGATTAATTTCAAAATTAAATAAGTTTTTGTAAAACATATTGAAAAAGTTAATCTTGTAATAAGCCAGAATTCTACCAGAAGAGAAAAACTTATAAAAATTCGGGTCACCCATCAGCCAGTCCCTGTAAATAGGGTAAAGAAATTCTTTTGATTTTATTTTATTCATATCGTATTTCCCTTGCTAGTTTATCCAACACGCACCCGTTATTTTTTTCATTCGGTTCGTTATCACCAAAAGCTGATCCGTACCATTCACCCCTCGGGATCAAGACGATTAAACGTCTCTGACCTCATTAGAAGCCCTAAAAAATTTCGGTACCACAAACCATGTCCACTTTGTTTATAACAGACCCTATGTACTCTCCAGCAGCTTGATGGATAGAGGAGTAGATTGTTTTATTGCCCACCTAAAGATACATTAATCAGATGGATCCACTGAAGCTATTTACCGATGGGAGTGTGAATACTCGATCCAAAACAGGATATGGAGCGTATCTTGCCGTATCTGACTTCGGACTTTCAATCGATCTGCTTAAAAAGCGTGTGAAAGTTAGGCGATTTGAAAATACAACATCAACGAAACTGGAATTGCAGACATTATTATGGGCGCTAAGTGATATTCAAGCATTGGGGAATAAGGTAATTGTGTATACGGATTCACAAAACATCTTGAGTCTCCAGAGAAGACGAGACCGGTTTGAGCAAAATGATTATCGTTCAAGTAATAATAAGCAGATAAAAAATCATGAACTGTATAAGAAATTTTATAGTATAATAGATAAGCTGGATTGTGAATTTTTTAAAGTGCGTGGACATAAGGTATCGAGCGGGAAAGATGATATTGACAGGCTTTTTACCCTTGTGGATAGAGCTTCAAGGAATGCGCTTAGAGCAGATAATAATTGACGCGTAGTTTTCAACATATTCATGGACTCAACTGGCGTAAAGTGTACTTCCTATATGAGTAATATTTATGTTAGATTTCGGAATGGGGAATCGTAGATATGTCTGATAGAAAAACGCATTGGGAAAAGATCTACGGAGATAAAACCCCACAGGAAGTGAGCTGGTACCAAAAGGAGCCGGCATTGTCATTGCAGTTTATCCGCAATACCGGGCTTGCTCATGATGCGCCAATTATTGATGTGGGTGGAGGTGCTTCAGCGCTGGTGGACTGCCTGTGTGAAGATGGTTA
>SMVB01204927.1_pt1 | contig 10072 bp, 8 predicted proteins | sample 2456461 | NCBI WGS metagenome assembly SMVB01 (sample SAMN11095934, study PRJNA526329) | marine sediment metagenome | biome: Marine sediment; feature: Surficial sediment; material: Deep marine sediment; isolation source: Hadal surficial sediment | place: Pacific Ocean | collected 2014-05 | depth 0-1...
ACAGCAGGCTCCGCATCAAGCTTGCCCGCTTTACAATCATTGAGAATGGCCAGCATATTGCTACCTCGACCAGAGACCAGAAAACCAAGTCGTACTTTTTTTTGATCGGATGTCATGAAAATGTCTTTACATTAAAACCCAGTTGTTTCAATTTCCCAGCCAATGTTTTCCTGCCCTCAGGTAAATGAAACACTGTCGCTGGAAATTCTCTTCTCACGGGATAATTTTTCCTTAGCTCATCAAAATACTGACCCCGTTGTTCAGCACTTATTCCTGACAGCTGCCTCAAAGAAGCACTATCACCCCTGACATCATAACTCGCAAGAATCGCCATTTGTATCGCATCCTGATCATTTAGTTCAGAGCCCAAAGGTAATTCAAGACTATTCGTGACAGGTAACTCAAAGTCTGGATTCCATTTATGGTCCAATTTAAAAAATTCACATATAGATTCAAAGATCATCTCTGTCGCGCGAATCTTTCCATCGGCGCTATAGCCGGCAATATGCGGCGTGCCTATATCACTCTGTGTAAGCAAATCTAAATCAATATTCGGTTCATCTTCCCAGACATCCAACACCACCTTCATATTTTTATGACATGCTAAGTGATTTTTTAACGCAACTTCATTAATGACACCGCCGCGCGCAGTATTTATTAAAATGACATCGTCATTTAACTGACTCAGAAATTCCATATCAAGCAGATTATGTGTTGGATAAGGTCCGTTACTTGTTAAAGGCACATGCAGGGTAATAATGTCGGCAGAGAAAATCTCTTTAATATCACGATATTGCCCATCACTACTTTCATCTTTCCCATGGTCATATTTTCCTGGGTCATCTTTATCTAGGGCATCTTTTAATGGTGGATCATTCATGATCGTCTTAACGCCCATCGTCTCAAGCAACTCGATGAGGCGAGAACCAACCTCACCACAGCCGATGACTCCGACTGTCTTATCTTTAAATTTAAAATCGTTTTGGTCTGCGAGGACAAAAAGACTACTGAGGACAAATTCAGCGACAGATCTTGCATTGCTTCCCCTGGCATGGGCAAAGCCGATGTCATTTCCTTGTAGATAATCCAGATCGATATGGTTTAGACCGCTGGTAGCCGACGCAACAAATTTAACCTGACTATGTTCAAGTAAATTTGCATCAACAACGGTAACGGATCGCAGCAAAAGGACATCAGCATGTTGAATTTTCTCAGCGGTGATTTCACGACCATTACAAAGCGTCACTTCTGCGAATGCGGAAAATGCCTCTGCTGCGTGGGGAATTTGTTGATCAGCGACAATTTTCATCTAAATAGTCCCACTGATTGATAACACACATGCATTCAGCCTGTGTGAAATTTGTCATCAACTAATGATAACAAATAGTAATGCTAAATATGACTTTCCTGGTCTGCGCCTTCTTTCTCAACAGCCATCAAGTCTTCTTTGCTAATGCCCAAAGCCAGAGTCACCGGGCTGGCAACAAAGATAGACGAATAGGTACCAATCAGAACACCAATAATCAGTGCAGTTGCGAAACCATGGATGATTTCACCCCCAACAAGAAACAGGGCCGTTAACACAAGCAGGGTTGTGAAAGATGTCATAATGGTTCGACTCATTGTCTGATTCAATGAGGCATTCATCACTTCAACCGGGGTTGCCTTACGCATTTTATGAAAATTTTCACGAATGCGATCAAACACCACAATGGTGTCGTTCAATGAATAACCAATCACGGCCAATAATGCCGCAAGAACGGTTAAATCAAAATTCATCTGCAAGACTGAAAATACACCCATGGTAATGATGACATCATGCACCAACGCTGTGATTGCACCAATTGAAAAACGCATTTGAAAACGTAAAGCGACATAAATAAGAATCCCTAACAGGGCATATAGCATCGCCAGACCCCCATCTTCCGTCAGCTCTTCGCCAACCTGAGGACCAACAAATTCAACACGTCTCATTTCTACTGCCTGTCCACTGGATCGCAATAATTTAAGTATCAAGCCACTAATTTCTGCTGTATTCACTCCTTCTCTTGGGGCAATACGAATCAGGACATCGCTGGCACTACCAAAATACTGCACAGTTGCTTCACCAAATTCTGAAGCAGCCAGGCCACTACGAATACTTTCGAGTTCAACTACTTCATCGTAGCCAACTTCGACCAATGTCCCTCCTGTGAAATCAACCCCAAGATTCAACCCCTGAATAGCAAGGGAAGCAATAGAGATGATAATAAGGATGGAAGAAAAAATCGTAGCAAGCTTGCGCTTACCCATAAAATCGATATTTAATTTTTCTTTTAAAAGTTTCATTCTTGTCGTTTCGCTCTTTGTCGTCTCACTGCAACTAAATTCTTAATTTATCCAACTTACGGCCGCCATAAGTCAGATTAACCAATGCACGTGTCACCATAATTGCAGTAAACATGGAACAGATAATACCTAGTGATAGTGTCACTGCGAAGCCTTTGATTGGACCGGTTCCAAAGCTGAACAGCACCAGTGCCGCAATCAAGGTTGTAATATTGGCATCAGTGATTGTTGAAAATGCTTTCTGATAGCCTGCATGGATACTGGCTTGTGGGGAATTTCCATTACGAATCTCTTCGCGGATACGCTCAAAAATAAGCACGTTGGCATCCACCGCCATCCCCACCGTCAATACGATCCCGGCAATACCTGGCAAGGTCAGTGTTGCTTGTAATAATGACAATAGAGCAACAATCAGCACCAGATTTAGAGTCAATGCAACATCAGCAAACAAACCGAATACACGATAGTAAACTGCCATGAAGATCAGCACCAGAATAAAACCAATCTTCACTGAGTTAAAACCTTTGGCAATATTGTCTTTACCCAGGCTCGGACCCACGGTGCGTTCCTCAACAATTTCAATAGGTGCGGCCAGGGCACCGGCGCGCAATAGTAAAGCCAGGTTACGCGCATCCTGTGTTGAACCTATGCCAGTAATGTGAAATCGTTTTCCTAATTGTTCCTGAATTGTCGCAGCATTAATGACTTCCTCGATTTTTTTCCTTTTCTTAACCATTTCACCGTCCACTTCTACAGTTTCTGTCTTGGTTTCGATAAAGACAACGGCCATACGCCTGCCAACATTATCACGTGTTGCATTGCTAAATTGCTTGGCGCCTTTACCATCTAAGGTAATGGAGACGTCAGGACCACCGGAACGTTGATCGATACCGGATGATGCATCGATAATAGATTCACCGGTAAGCATTACACGCTTTTTCAGCAGGATCTGTCCGCCGCTTCTGTTGTTGTAAAGACGTGAACCTGCAGGCACTGGTCCATCAATAGCATCCTGGACAGAATGATCATCATCAACCATGCGGAATTCCAGTGTCGCCGTCGCACCAAGGATATCTTTTGCCCTGGCCGTATCCTGAACGCCTGGCAATTGCACCACTATACGTCTCAGTCCCTGTTGTTGAATCACGGGTTCCGCAACACCTAATTCATTAACACGCTTTCTTAGGATAGTAATATTTTGCTGCAGGGCATTTTTCTGTGTTTCTTTGACCACATCGGGGTTCAGTATTAAACGGGTTTCTGGTTCTTCCGTTTTTACTTCGACAATATCCAGAGCGCGAAAATTATCTTTGATTAGTTTGTCGCCGTCGATCTTCTGCACAGTGTCACGATATCTCACCAGCAACCCCCCCTCATCAATACGGGTAATGGTTTTATAGCGCACCTTATTTTCACGCAATGTTGTGCGTATATCTGAGACATAACGCTCTTCTGATGTTTTGGCGGCAGCCTCCATATCGACTTCCATCAGAAAGTGAACACCACCCCTTAGATCAAGACCAAGAAACATAGGATCGGCACCCAGATCTCTTAGCCAATCAGGCGTATCAGGTGCAAGATTCAATGCCACCACATGGCTGGTCCCCAGTGATTCTTGCAAGATATCCCGCGCCCTTAACTGGGTTTCTTCGTCGGTGAAGCGGATGGTCAATCGACCCTCAGCCAATTCCATAGATACTGCTTTTATGTCCGCATCATCCAGAGCGATGCTAACTTGCAATTCAGTCAATTCACTGATTTCTGCCGAAGCACTTGATGCAGAGATTTGTACTGCCGGTGCGCTGCCATATAAATTCGGCAAGGCATAAAGTATCCCCACTGCTATGACAATGAGTATGAAAGTATATTTCCATGAAGAATAACGGTTCATATAATTTATCTGTTCTGGCTATCTGATCTGTTTAATTGTCTAAAGGGTTTTTATTGTGCCCTTGGGCATGGTTGCCGAGATGGCATTTTTCTGTATTTTGACCTGAACCTCCTTGGTAATCTCAAGCAAAATGAAGTTGTCACCAACTTCCTTGATCTTGCCAAGCATACCGCCATTGGTAACAATTTCATCACCCTTGGCAAGCACTTCGACCATGGTCTTATGTTCTTTTGCCTGCTTCATTTGTGGTCTGATAAGAAAGAACCAGAACACGGCAAAAAGAATAAACAACGGCAACATACTCATGATGCCACCTGCTTGAGGCGCATCAGCGGCCCATGCATTACTAATGAAGAAATCCAGCATTGTTGACTACCTGAAATTGAAAGCGCGCTATTATGCCACAGTGTGAGTAGATTTGGTGCGTTTTGCGTAAAAATCCGAGACAAATTCATCCACCGACTGATCGCTGATTGCGGTACGTAAACCTTGCATAAGTGAATGGTAGTAATGCAAATTATGAATCGTATTCAATCGCGCACCCAAAATCTCGTTAGTCTTATCTAGATGATATAAATATGCACGGGTATAATTTTGGCAGGTGTAACAAGCACATTCCTTGTCCAGAGGCTCGAGGCTATCCCTGTTTACCGCATTTCGAAGGCGTACTGAACCCGTCGTTGTAAATAAATGCCCGTTTCGAGCATTACGCGTTGGCAAGACACAATCAAACATATCAACCCCACGACAAACTGCTTCGACAATATCTTCCGGGGTTCCTGCGCCCATGAGATAACGTGGTTTGTCTGCAGGCAAATGGAGTGTAATGCCCACAAGTATCTCCAGCATCTTTTCCTGTGGCTCACCAACTGAGAGTCCACCAATGGCATAACCATCGAAGCCGATATCCAGCAATCCTTGCACTGAAGCCTGCCGTAATTCTGGATACATCCCACCCTGAACAATACCAAATAATGCTGATTCATTATCACCATGTGCAATCTTCGAACGTTCTGCCCAACGTAATGATAATTGCATTGAAGCTTGCGTCTGTTCTTCTGTAGCCGGAAACGGTGTGCAATCATCAAAGATCATGACGATATCCGAGCCCAGATCATGCTGCACCTGAATCGCTTCCTCAGGGCCAAGGAAAACATCATCACCGTTCACCGGCGATTTGAAATGAACCCCTTGTTCGGTAATTTTTCGTCGCTCGGCCAGACTGAATACCTGAAAGCCACCAGAGTCTGTCAAGATTGGGTAGGGCCAATTCATAAATTTATGCAGCCCCCCTTGCTGCTTCATGACCTCCATACCCGGTCGCAACATCAGGTGAAATGTATTACCCAAAATAATGTTATATCCAAGTTTGCGTAATTCCTCAGGCGTCATTGCCTTCACCGTGCCATAGGTGCCGACCGGCATAAAAACCGGCGTCTCAATATCACCGCGAGGAAAACTTATTGTCCCGCGTCGTGCCTGCCCATCTTGTCCCTGTATATTAAACTCCACTCATCAATTCCTCGTATCTTACATTTGACCGCCATGAATGGCGGAAATACTGGCAATGCAGGACGACTATACGGATATAGTCGGTTGAAAATGTCTGGAACAAATTTTCCAGCAATTGCCAGTGCAAATTTCATATTTCCTGGTAGATAGTAGGTAGCATGTAGTAGATAGATAAACTATTCCCATATTCCACCTACTACATACCACCTACTAATTTTCACTGTTTATTAAAAACATAGCATCGCCATAACTAAAAAATCGATAAGCTTCATCTATCGCATGCTGATAAGCATGCATTATATTGTCTCGCCCGGCAAAAGCAGAGACCAACATCAATAAAGTTGATTCTGACAAATGAAAATTTGTGATCAAGGCATCAATGACTTTAAATTCATACCCGGGATAAATAAAAATATCTGTTTCACCCTGATACGGCTTTAATTCGCTAGCTTGCGCTGCCGTCTCCAGGCACCTGACAGCGGTAGTGCCTATAGCAATGACACGACCACCTTTGGCTTTGCATTGCTTAACTTTCTCACAGACATCTGCTGACACTTCAAGATATTCACTATGCATCTGATGCTCTTCGATATTATCAACCCGAACAGGTTGAAACGTACCAGCACCAACGTGCAAGGTGACATAAACACTATCAATCCCTTGCTCCGTGATTTCCTGCATAAGCTTGTCGGTGAAATGTAAACCTGCAGTCGGTGCGGCAACGGCGCCAGGTTTTTTTGCATAAACCGTTTGATAACGTTCTATATCCTCAACATCATCGTCACGTTGGATATATGGTGGTAGTGGTATGTGCCCCACCTGCTGCAACAATTCCAAAACACTCATCTCACCGATAACGTCAAGCACAAACATATCTTCCTGACGTTCCATTAACTCAAGCCTAATACCTCCCTGTAAATGGATCATACTTCCAGGCTTTGGGGACTTACTTGCACGAACCTGTGCTAGCATCTGCTGATCATCCAGAATCCTCTCCAGCAGGATCTCTACCTTGCCTCCCGTCTCCTTATTACCAAACAATCTTGCGGGGATCACCCGTGTGTCATTGAAGACCAGTAAATCTCCTGCTTTTAATAAACCGGGGAAATTTGAAAACTCAAGGTCGGTTAATTCCCCAGATGGACATACCATCGTCAATAGTCGGCTGTTGCCCCTTTGCTCGGTCGGAAACTGGGCAATCAACTCCTCGGGCAATTGATAGGAAAATTCATCTCGTCGCATGGGCCGCGATGGTAGCAGAATTCAGTTAGCAGTCAGTAATAAAGAGGTTTTAACCAGGGCCAAGTTTACGTATGCCCAAACTACCTGGAAATGCAGGCTTCAGAGTTCAGGTAATTTAGGTATATACTTGCGCACCTGTTGACAAGCAGGTGTTGCCGGGGTGGCGGAATTGGTAGACGATGTGCACGACTGCATGGATGCAGGAGGTAGAATGAATCAGGAGACAGAGTCGAGGACGTTCGAGAGCGACCGCGCTGGCGCGTTTAAATATAGTTACACAATAAATAGTCTGTAATAATTAAAAATTGCCGGGGTGGCGGAATTGGTAGACGCGCCGGATTCAAAATCCGGTTTCTTCGGAAGTGCGAGTTCGATTCTCGCCCTCGGCACCATGGTTTACTTTTTACTGCATTTCTCTTGACTAATCTCAGGTAAAGGCTTATCTGACGTAGATCATGTTTAAAACAACCATTAAAGTATCTTTCTTTTCATTAGCAATATTTTTTCTGGTTGCTTGCAAAATACAGAATACCATCGAAGGCAGCGGTGGTTTTTATACCGAAGATTATCAAAGCGTTTCAAAGTAACGATGCATTTCATCAATTACCTTTCTAGAAAGCAATATTGTCGATAGCAAGGTAGGAAAGATCATCAAGGCGAACATCGTATCGATAATGTTAATGATTGTTGCCTGAGTCCATATTGCACTCATAGGAATAATAAGCAGATAAATTAAAATATATTTATTGCCAATATCCTTTCCAAATAGATAACGTGCACATTTCAAACTGTAATAGGAATACGTGATCATGGTTGAAAGTGCAAATAACGTAAACACAAGATAGACGATCATGTCACCAATACCGGGTAATGACTGCTTAAAGGACATCGCTGTCATGACGACACCGCTACTTTCGACATGCACTCCTGAACTTAATATCACTAACGCAGTACAGGTACAAACGATGTGTGTATCAATAAATGGTCCAAGCATTGCGACCAGACCTTCTCGTACAGGTTCCTTAGTTTGAGTAGCACCATGCGCCATTGCCTCAGTGCCCACACCTGCTTCATTAGAAAAAATTGCGCGTTTGATTCCGGTCACGAGAACTTCTTTAAAAACCAAACCAGTTGCCCCGCCATAAATCGCTTCTTTCCCAAACGCAGCAGAAACGATATCAAGTAAAATTCCTGGCACCGCATCAAAATTTATTATTATGACGACAAGACTGCTTACGATATAAGCTATAAACATAAAAGGGACAATCTTTGCCGTCACTTTTCCGACACGTTTTACATCACCTTTAATTATTATACCTATAAATAGTAATGCAGCTATCCCAGTAAATAATGGCGCTATCGAGAATTCATTTTGCAACAGACTTGCAAGTTGGTTTACCTGAAAGATAGGCAAACAACCGATTAAACCTGCCATGGCAAAGAGTATCGCAAGTGGCTTGAAACGTTTTCCCAGACCACATTCTATAAAATACATTGGGCCACCTTGCTCGATACCATCTTCATCCTGTTTGCGATATAAACAAGAGAGTGTGCAGGTGAAGAACTTAATAATCATTCCAAACAGGCCGGCAACCCACATCCAGAAGATTGCGCCGGCACCACCCAGACTAATGGCAATAGCCACGCCAGCAATATTGCCCATACCTATGGTGCCAGAAAGGGCGACGGTCAAGGCCTGAAAGTGTGGCACCTCCCCGGGGTCATCTTTCCTGTCATATTTTCCTGACAGAATAGCAAAGGCATGAAAGAAACCAGCTAATGGTTTTAAACGAGAGATATATGCAAAGTAAATTCCGGTAGTGAGAATAAAGACAACCAGCGGCAGCCCCCAAAAAAAATCGACAACAACAACCCAGAATTGCTCAAATTGGCTCATCGCACCTGTTGATTCTATGCATCAAGAATTTTGCCGCCGAGGTCGGTAATCATTGCAATTAATTTTACCTTTAGATCTTCAAGACGATCTAAATCTGTACTGCGCATGACAAGATTGACGCCAAGTTTTCTCTGTTTGAAATACGGGTAGCTACCAATACTGATGTCTGAGTATTCATCCTGTAATTTGCTAAGACCATCCGCAAACACCCCTTCGCCAATATTAGTTGCAACATTGAATGTAATAATTGGATCGCCACCCACCAATCTGTCTGTAATGCCATCAAACATGAGTCGCATAATGGCTGGCACTCCAGCCATCACAAATACATTCTCCATTTGATATCCCGGTGCACCACTGAGGGGATTTTCAATCAGCTTTGCACCTTCCGGGATATTTGCCATTTTCATCCGCGCTTCATTGATGCCGCTCGGCGCATAATATTTTTCAAGTGCTCTGACTGCTTCCGAGTTCTTTTCCAGATCAACTTTAAATGTTTTGGCGATGGCTGCGGAAGTGATGTCATCATGTGTTGGACCAATACCGCCCGTGGTGAAAACATAGCTATAGGTCTCGCGGAAATGATTGACTGTATCAATGATGGTTTGTTCGATATCGGGAATGACTCTGGATTCCATGATTCTGATACCCAGTGCATCCAGTTGCTTTCCCATATAGGCAAGATTTACATCCTGAGTTCTTCCTGAGAGAACTTCATTGCCAATAATAATAACACCTGCTGTAACTTCTCCTGTTTTTATTTTAGATGAATCATTCATGCTAACTACTTTATAACATGTTTATAAAGATGACATCTTCATCTGCTTGATTAAGCTTGAAATGTAAAACTTTGTAGCGGAAGCTACAGAAAAGACCTTCAGGGATAGACTAATTCAGACCTTCCCTAAGTGAAAAATCAGGCGGCCTGTACGGGGATACTATCCTTGATATGGGTAATATTATTATCCTGATCCAGATAAACCAACGTCGGTTTGAAGTTCGCAACTTCCCTTTCTTCCAACCTTGCATAGCTGCAAATAATCACCCGGTCACCTGGATTCGCCTTGTGAGCGGCGGCACCATTTACTGAAATAATACGTGAATCTCTTTCAGCACGAATGGCATAGGTTGTGAAACGCTCACCATTAGTAATATTGTAGATCTGGATTTGCTCATATTCATGAATTCCGGCTTTTTCTAAC
>SMVB01211198.1_pt1 | contig 10071 bp, 6 predicted proteins | sample 2456461 | NCBI WGS metagenome assembly SMVB01 (sample SAMN11095934, study PRJNA526329) | marine sediment metagenome | biome: Marine sediment; feature: Surficial sediment; material: Deep marine sediment; isolation source: Hadal surficial sediment | place: Pacific Ocean | collected 2014-05 | depth 0-1...
CTGGCGCTGGATTTCTACCTGAGCAAACGCGTGGAGATCGTCGTGATCGCGCCGCCCGACAAGAACGGCCTCGACGCGATGCTCGCGCCGGTGCGCGCCACGTTTTTCCCCAACCGGGTACTGATGGCTGCCACCGAGAGCGAGCAGCTCGAGAGCCACGCGGAGCTCAATCCACTGCTCAGGGGTCGGATCGCTCGCGAAGGCAAGACCACGGTCTATCTGTGCGAGAACTACGTGTGCGGATTTCCGACCGCCGACCCAGCGACGTTCGCCGAGCAGCTCGCGGAGATTACTAGCAACAAGGACTGACCGGTTGACCGGCGCGGCGTGCGGGCCTCGTCGCCTCTGCCTGGGCGATCCACTCGCCTACTGGGCGCGCATCCAGCGATGTCAGAATGACGTCCGCGGCTTCGAATGAAAGCGTTCGCGTCATCGGCCCGGGTACCGCGACACAGAAGAGGCCAGCGGCCTTCGCGGCCTGGACGCCATTGGGTGAATCCTCCAGCGCAATTGCGTCGCTGGGATCCACGCCGAGGAGTTCCGTGGCGCGAAGGTAGAGATCCGGTGCTGGTTTCGCGGCGTCCACCTGCTCGACGGTGACCACCTGGTCGAAGAAGTGGGCCAATCCCAACCGTTCGAGATGGCCGTTCACCCAGTCGGAAGACGAGCTCGAAGCGATCGAAGTCCCGATCGATTCCGCCCGGGCGTACTCGAGGCACGCGCGCACGCCCGGCATCTGGTCGAGCTTTGCGATCTGGGTTCGGTGGAACGCCATGCGTCTGCGTTGGATTTGCTCCTCGTCCAGGGCTTCGTCGACCCGCGCGCGTAGTTCGACCAGCGGATCGAACGCGGAGCCGTCGGTACCGATTCTCATCAGCCAGCGATCCTTCGGAAGCACCTGATCGTGCTCCGCGTAGACGGTTCGCCAGGCTTCGTAGACGCTGGTTTCGGTGTCGAGGATCAATCCATCGAAATCGAAGACGAGGGCGCGAATCATGAGGTTCCGTCGAGGTGAGTTGCGGTGTTGTCGGGTCTGGGCGTCACGGCAATTTGTTTTGACGTGGCACCACGAGATCGGAGGCTAGATCTCGCGGAGGGAGTCGACGAGCGGTCGTCGCGCAACCCTGACGGGTCGCGCTCCCAGCTGCGCGTTGGCCTCCGGCCAAAGCTTTTGCGTCGTCGCGCGACCCTGACGGGTCGCGCTCCTACGGCTCGAGAATCGGATGTAGGCTCTGTGCGGGCATTGTCTCTCGGAGCTTCTTGAGTGCGCGGGCTTCGAGCTGGCGCACCCGCTCGCGTGATAGGCCGAGGGACTGACCGATCTGCTCCAGGGTGTGTTCTTCTTCCCGACCGAGCCCATAGCGCAGGCGCAGGATCAGCTGCTCGCGCGCGGTCAGCACGCCGATCAGGAATCCGACCCCCGAGCGCATCCGCTCGCCATCGAGGCCGTGATCCGGGGCTTGCGAGAACGGGTCGGCGACGAAGTCCTCGAGGCGCTTCTCGGTGCCCGCGACCGACGACTCCAGTGAGATCGCCTCGCGCGACAGCAGGTCCAGCGCCTCGATCGCGTTCGTGTCCGTACCCAGCTCAGGCGCGAGTTCCGCCGGTGTGGGATCGCGTCCAAGCTTGCCGGTCAGCTCTGCGCGCACGCGCTGGCTGCGCTGCAGCCGGTCGTGGACGTGCGAGGGCAGGCGGATGGTGCGCGAGTGGTTCTGGATCGCGCGAACCAACGCCTGTCGAATCCACCACACCGCATAGGTCGAGAACTTGAAGCCGCGGCGATGGTCGAACTTCTCGACGGCGCGGATCAAGCCGAGGTTGCCTTCCTGGATCAAGTCCGGAAAGGAGAGTCCGAGGTTCCGGTAGTCCTTCGCGATCGCAACGACGAGCTTCAGGTTGTGCTCGATGAAGCGATTCTTTTCGTCGGTCATCCGCTCGTGGGCGTCTTCGACCCTGCCCGTGAGTTCGAAGAGACGGGCCTTGGGCACGCCGGCCTCGGCCTCGATTTCCTTGAACTTCTTGGTGCCCCTTCGCGTTCGCCTCATCTCTCTGGAAAGTTTGAGCACCCTTTGTCGCAGCTCCGCGAGCAGTACCAGGGAAAGGTGAGCACCCTTGAGTTCCTTGACGATCTTGGCATCGATCTTCGGGACTTCCTTTTCGCGGGTCTTGCCCTTTGCAACCGGTGCCTCGCGCTGAGCGAGCAGCGTGCGAAGCCGCTTGACGGCGCGTTCGACCCGGGCGGCGATTTCACCGGTTTCTTCGTCGCCGACCGATTCGGAAAGCTTGGCGCCCGTGTGCGAAAGTGCGCGCAGCGCATCCCAGCGGGCGACGACGTGTCGCGCCGAACACGGAATGGCGTAGAGGGCCTCGCGTAGCTCGATGGTTGCCGATTCGAGCTCCTTGGCGAGGATTACCTCTTCTTCACGTCGAAGCGTTCGCGTGCCGCCGATCTCCTGGAAGTAGGATTCCAGGGGGCGTCGCTCTCGCCCCGGATCGAGTTCGTCCGCCGAGACAGCCCGCGTGGCGCCACTCTTTTCCAACGGCTTTTCCGCGGTCGCAGCAGCGCGCTTAACGCCGACCGGCGCTTTTGCGGCTTCCGCCGACTTCTTGGTCTTTTTTTCCTGCGGCTTCACAGTTCTACCCTCGACTCTCCCAAGTGGCTCCGGCTTGGTAGGTCGGATACCGCTCGGGGCAATCTGGTTTCAATTATCAGTGCAACTTGATGCCAGCTACGACCACCCGATTCGAACAGTCGAAGAAGGGATCCAGCGCCACTGATATCAGGCACATCTGACGCAACCCGAACTCGTCCGACTAGGTCAGCGCCAGCTGCTTGTTGTATCTGGGGGGCAATCAATCGGCTCAGTATTTTGAGCTTTCCAGGCCCAAATTGCCAGAACAATTTGGAGGTTTTCCATAGAGGCGCGGACTTCAGACGGGGAGAGAGGTCGGTTTTCAGCGATTCAGGCATAATATGTAGTTAAAACACCCCATCTTTCATTTATCGGCCGCCGAGTTCTCGATCAAGAGTGTGAACCCCAGCCGGGATTCCCATCCATCCAGGTTAGTGCCGCAGGCGCAGAAGGTGGTGACGAGCCCCCCCCCGGGGGGGGCTGGGATCGAATCGGCTGCCGCAGCTGCCGGGAATCAACGGGCCGCAAGCCGCTTTAAAAGGGCCAGAAAATCGGAATCAGCACGATCGCGATCACCGCGCAGATCGCATTGAGCGGGAGGCCCACGCGCACGAAGTCGGTGAACCGGTAGCCGCCCGGGCCGTAGACGATCAGATGTGTCTGGTAGGTGACGGGCGAAGCGAACGCGCAACAGCCCGCAATCGCAACCGCCATGATGAATCCGCGCGGGTCCACGCCCACGAGGTTGGCGGTTTCGACGGCGATCGGAAACATCAAAGCGACCGCTGCATTGTGGTGGAGCAATTCTGCGAGCAGCAGGGCCGTAAGATAGACCACGATCAGCGCCGCGATGGGCCCCATGGATCCCACCGCGAGTGCGATCAGGCCTGCGATCGCCCCTGCGGCACCGGTCTTGTGCATCGCAAGAGCGATACCGAAGCTCGCGCCGATCACGATCAGGATCGACCAGTCGACACTGCGGCGCGCGGAGGCCCCGCTGATCGAACGCGTTGCGAGCAGGAGGCCGACGGCCAGGAACGCCGCGATCGAAATCGGGAAGACGCCCAGACTGGCCGCGAGCACCATCAGGACGAGGATTCCGATCGCCATTCCCGCGCGGTCGTAGCGGAGTGTTTCGGTTCCCGCGATCTCGCTCACGAGATAGAAGTCGGGGCTGTTGCGATGGGCGCGCAAGAACCCAGGAGCGCCTTGGAGCAGCAGGGTATCTCCGGCTTCGAGCACGATCTCACCAATCTTGCCCGCGACTCGCTCGCCATTGCGATGAACGGCGATGACCGCGGCATCGTAGAAGGTGCGGAAGTTCGCATCGCGGATGCTCTGATTGATCAGCGGCGAGGACGTGGAGATCACCGCTTCGACCAGTCGGTGTTCGGCGCGGGTCGGTGCCGGGCCCTCGTCGTCCGTGGCCGGCACGAGCCCGCGGATCCGCTGCAGGTCGATGATCGTCGAGACCACGCCCGCGAAGACCAGCCGATCGCCCGAGCGGATCAGCTGGTCCGGGCCGACGGGTGTGATGATGTGGCCGGCCCGGTCGATTTCGACGAGGAAGAGGCCCGGCAGATGTCGGAGGCCGGCCTCTTCGATGGTCTGATCGATCAGCGGGCACTGCTCTTCGACGATCATCGAGGTCGTGTATTCGCGGCGGCGGTCGCCAAGATCTTCGCCGGGTTCGTGGCGTGTCGGGAGGAGTTTTGGGCCGACGAACTGAATGAACGCGAGCCCCGCGATCGCGACCGGAATCCCAACCGGCGCGAGTTCGAAGAAGCCCATCTCCTCGAGCCCGGCTTCACTCATCAGGCCCGCGATCGTCAGCGTGGTGCTGGTGCCGATCACCGTGGTCGTGCTGCCGAGGATCGACGAGTAGCTGAGCGGGATCAGAAACCGGCTCGGAGACAGGCCCCGCCGCCGCGCCCAGTCGATCACGGTGGGCGTCATCATCGCGACGATCGGCGCGTTGTTGAGAAAAGCCGAGAGGACCGCGACCGGGGGGCAGATGCGCGCGAGCCCGCCCCGCTCGCTGCGGGTGCGGTCCATCAGACGCCCAATGGTCGTTTCGAGCGCGCCCGTTTCGCGCAGCGCCGCCGATACGATGAACAGCGCACCTACCGCGGCCAGGGCTGGATTGGCGAAACCCTCGAAGGTCTCGCCCGGCGTGAGCACCCCGAAGGCCGCAAGTGTGAAGAGGCCGGCCATCAAGACGAGGTCCGGTCCGGCGAACTCCCTCACCATTGCAAAGAGGGTGAGGAGCACCACCGCCAGCGTCAGCCAACCCTGCCACTCCATTGGCGCGGCACGATACACCAACATTCGCAACACTGTCGCCGCCATGGCATCCGAGCCCACCAACAGCAGCCGCGTCGCGCCCTTTACCGAGAAGGGTTTCTATTTGAGCGAACTGCGCGATCGGACCATCGCGATCGCGCTGCCCGCCGGACTGCTGCGCGAAGGGGCGGCCCTCGAGCCGGTGCTGAAGGATCTGGAAGGCAACCGGACCCGCGTGATCCTGATTTCCGATCGCGCGGAGGCGCTCGAGCCACTCGCGAGAAGCACGCCCCTGAGCGTGGGCGAGCTCGCCACGCTGCCCGGGCGCGTCTGGCGGCGGCTCGGTCAGAACCTTCGGGTTGGCGTCGTGATGGACGACCGCGTCTCCTTTGGCGCAGCCTGTTCTCAGATCGTGCTCGCACTCGGAATTCGAAAGCTGGTCTGGGTCGATGCGGCGGGTGGTTTGATGCGCGCGGACGGTGAGCGCGATTCCTTCATCGATGCCGCGAACCTGCGCGATCGGATCGCGCAGACCGAACGGGGTGGGCCACTGGGCGAGATCCTGGTGCACGCCGAGGCGATGTTGAGCGCGGGCGTCGCCGCCGTGAACCTATGCAAACTCGATGGCATTGCGGACGAGCTCTTCACCTACGACGGCTCGGGCACGCTCTTTACCCGCGACGGTTACGTGGCCGTGCGCGGGCTAGGCCTCGATGATTTCGACGCGGCCGCAGACCTGATCGAGCGGGGGATGGTCGAGGGCTATCTGGTCCCGCGCACGCCGGAGCAGATCGAACGGGTGCTCGAGAATGCCTTCGGCGCGTTCATCGGTGGCAATCACCTTGCGGGCCTCGGAACCCTGTTGACCTATTGCGACGATCAGGCGGCGGAGATCGCATCGCTCTACACCCTCACGCGTTTTCTGGGGGAGGGTGTGGGTAGCCATCTGGTTCGCTTCGCGGCGGAGCGGGCCAGCGACCAGGGCTGTCGGTTCGTCTTCGCGTGCACGACTTCTCCACGTGTGGAGGCCTTCTTCGAACGCAACGGCTTTCGCAAGGTCGAAAGCAGCGAAGTTCCCCAAGCCAAGTGGCGCGCCTACGATCCCGCGCGTCGCGCGCAAGTCGCGTGTCTGCGCCGAGATCTCTAGGCCTGACAGAGACGACCGCCCAGCGCAGCAATCGCCACCAGAGCGGGGATCATCAGAGCACACCTTTTCCCTTGAGGGCATGGTGCCTCGGCTGATAGGGTGACGTCTGCCCTTTCAACATCCCCGAGGTGGAAGTGATTGCGACGATCCCGACGAGAGTCTCCGTGACGGCCAAGGTGCTGCGGCTTGCAGTGCTCGTCGTCTTCGTCGCCGGCCCCATTTCACCCGCGATCGCCCAGTTGGACATCCCGGGCTACGTGCCGTGTTATCCGGGATCCAGCGGAACCCTTGCGACGACCGATCCCAGTCCGTTGACCGTGACGATCGACACCCACGAGATTCGGCAGAAGATCCGCCATTTCGGCGCGTCGGACGCCTGGTCGATCCAGTTCGTCGGCCGATGGCGGATCGAGAAGCGCGAAGCCATCGCAGACCTGCTCTTCGAGACGGGGCTGGACGAAAACAACGATCCGAGGGGGATCGCGCTATCGACCTGGCGGTTCAATATCGGCGCCGGTAGCAGCCGACAAAGCAACATTGGTCCGGACATCTGGCGACGGGCCGACACCTTCTACAACGAAGACTTCAGCGGTTACGACTGGACCCGACTACCCGGTCAGCGCTGGTTCCTCCAGGCCGCAAAGGCGCGCGGTGTCACGAAGATGACGGCATTCGTCAACAGCCCGCCGATCAACATGACCAAGAACGGCAAGGCATTTGCGGACAGCTCCTCTGGAACGACGAATCTCGCTGACGACAAGGTCGACGATTTTGCACGTTATCTCGCCGATATCCTCGCGCACTTCCGCAGCGTAGAAGGCATCGATTTCGAGGTGGTCAGCCCCGTCAACGAACCCCAGTGGGAATGGACGAGCGGTAGACAAGAGGGGAGTCCCTACAGCACGAGTGACATCAAGAGGGTGATCGATGCGCTCGCAGAAGTGGATCTGGGGAACACCCGGATCGAGTTGCCAGAGTCTGGCGAGAACAAATACTTCTACCTGGATACGCTCGACGATTACATCGACGCTTTTTTCGACTCCACCAGCCCAGACTACGTCGGTGACAAGGTCGACAACGCGGTTGCGGGTCATAGCTACTGGACCGACACCACCACGAGTGGTCTCATCAGGTCGCGCAGACTCCTACGCGCCAAGCTCGACGAGTATCCCGGAATGAAGTATGCGATGACGGAATACTCGATACTCGGCGAATCTGGCTCGGGGCGCGACTTGGGTATTGACCCTGCTTTGCACATCGCCCGCACCGCCCACTACGACCTGACGATTACCGAGGCATCGAGTTGGCAATGGTGGCTGGGGGCATCGCCCTATCACTACAAAGACGGCCTCGTCTATATTGACTACCGCACGGCCAGTGGAAATTACTACGAGTCAAAGATGCTCTGGGCGATGGGAAACTTCAGTCGCTTCATCCGCCCCGACATGATGAGAGTAACGACCAGTCGTTCCGACGGGTCGCTTCCGCTGAAAAACGCCACGAGCCTGATGGTGTCGAGTTATGTCGATGCACCCCGCAATATCGTGGTCACCGTCTTCGTAAACTGGGCAGAAGAAAGCAAGGCCGTCGAGCTCGAGTTTCAAGGGATGGAGATCGACAGCCTGATCCCCTACGTGACGAGCGCTTCCGACGATCTGGCTTCCTATGCATTGTTGAAGCCGTCCGATCAGATCGAAATTCCGGCGAGATCGATCGTGACCCTGGTGGGTTACCACAGCCAGCTTTCCGTCCCGCCTCGCGAGGTCTCTGTCTCGGCCCAGGCGTCTGCGGTGCGAGTCGCGAGGTCGGGTGTGATCCCGGTTGCGATTCTCGGCGATCCGGAGTTCGATGTTGGAGAAATTGACCGGGCGACGCTCGAGTGCGGTCCTGGCGGCGCGCAGCCAGCGCATCGCAGCGGTGGCCACTTCGGCGACGTCAATCATGACGGCATCACCGATCTCGTCAGTCACTTCAACGTGAAGGAAGTGGGTCTCGATGCTGGCGACGAGATGGTCTGCGTGGCCGGCAATACGTTCGACGGTCGAGCCTTCGAAGGCTGCGATGCGATCCGAACCCTCCCTTGAGTTGCAGGCCACTTCGCGTAGACCTTCGTGTCGACACAAGATGGGCGCATCGGCCAACGCTCGGCGGGCCGCGCACAGGCCGTTTCAAATGCTGGTTTTCAGCCAGTTCACAAATAATTCTACCCATTGAGCCGTGCCATCTTCTTCTCGCCCCACGCCAAATCCGTGACCGCCTTTCGGAAACAGGTGCATTTCCACGGGCACACCATGTTCGACACATCGGTCAGCGTAGAGTGTTGACTCTTTTACGTTGCAGACATCGTCATCATAAGCGTGGACCAAGAACGCTGGTGGGGTCTCTTTGGAAACCAGGGCGAGCAGTGTGTTCTGAGCAACTTCCTCGTCGGTCATTTTCCGATGGTAGAGACTCTCTTCCAGCCATCTCTGATTTTCCGCGTCGAGATCTGTGACACCATAGATCAGCCCGGAAAAATTCGGGTTCTCTTCTTCGTCGTCACTCCTCCAAAGACTTGCGACGGTTGCGAGATGACTGCCGGCTGAAAAACCCATCACGCCCAGCTTGTCTTTTTCGAATCCGTACTTCTTGGAGTGTGCTCGCAGCAGCCTGAGCGCTCTGCGGGTATCGGTGAGCGGAACCAGATGGGGCTGGTCTGAGGATTCCGTTTTGGGAAGCCTGTATTTCAAAACAGCTGTGGTAATTCCCTGCTTTGCCAGGACCGTGGCCAGATCATGTCCTTCATGATAAATCGCGACGAGTGAATACCCGCCGCCGGGAAGCAGAATGACGGCTCTGCGTGAGTTCTTCCCTTCCGCTTTGTAAACGGTGAGAGTGGGTTCGGTTACATCGTATGCGCACACGACATTGAAGGAAGACACCTTCTCATACTCTTTGAGATGGTTTTCCTTGGAGTACGGTTTTTCTTGGCCGTCCCAGATTCTGTAAACATCCTGGGCCTTGCCTTCGCCGCAGAGGAATAGGCTCAGAAGCATTACGATGACCTGAATCGCTGGTTTCATCTCGGCCTCCCTCGAGAAATATAGGCCGGGCGACTAGCTTCGTCGCCGATGTAGCAGCAGCAAGCCGCCCGTGCCCGCCAGCAGTTGTAGCCAGGCGACGGATTCAGGGAGGTACGTCACGACGTGATCGACGTGCACAGCGTCGCCAGAGGCCGCCTCGAAGGTGACACGGTTGCTGAAAACCGGAGTGGGGCCACTCGTCGGCGCAGTGGACGTCATCGAGTACAGCTGCCAGTCCGTGGTCAGGGTCTTGACCTCGGTTTCGATCTGCATCGGGGTGTCGGGCTCGGCGCCCTGGTCCTGGTTGCGGAAGTCGATGCTGACCGAGACCTGGTCGCCAGCGGTCTCGCCGCGCATCCAGGCCGAGACGGTGACGGGATCGCCGTTGCTCGCGGGGTTGCTCTGGTGCGACGCAGCGAGGTCTTCGAGCCGTAGGTAGTACTCGCCGTGATGTGCACCGGCGGGATCGTGAACCCGGCTGACGCCGGGATCGTCGAAGTAGCGCCAACCCCAGCCGTCAAATGGCGCGACCTCCTCGAAGCTGCCGTTCGCGACGGCTCCGTTCATCCCGTAGCCATTCATCACATCCGCCGGAGCCGGCGTCCAGCCCATCACCGTCGTCAAATGTTCGGCGAGGTATTGCGCCATCCCGGAGTGATCCGTCTCGCAGCCGTGAAACTGCTCGAACAACCACGGAAAGATCGCGTACGACATGTTGGGGTCGGAGCGCCCGTTGATGACTTCGTCGATGTAGTTGGCGGTCTCGTCAAAATCCCAGCCGTAGGCGTTGTAGAGCATGATGTGGGATGTCGGGTGCGAGGCGCGCAGATCGTCGAGCAGATCGTCGTAGTCGCTTTTGATCTTGTTTTTTTGGCGCCACACGTCGTTGGCGCCGATGTTCACGACAACCAGATCCGCCGCGAAGAGATTGAAATCCCAGATCGGA
>SMVB01282072.1_pt1 | contig 10071 bp, 12 predicted proteins | sample 2456461 | NCBI WGS metagenome assembly SMVB01 (sample SAMN11095934, study PRJNA526329) | marine sediment metagenome | biome: Marine sediment; feature: Surficial sediment; material: Deep marine sediment; isolation source: Hadal surficial sediment | place: Pacific Ocean | collected 2014-05 | depth...
AGCTGATGTCTGCTTTCCCGAAAGCAGACATTCAGAATGTACGCGATAGGGTCGAGCTGTACGGCTGCTTATGGCCGAAAGCAGCCATTGGTTAACAGTTAATATGCACGGTACTGCATATTCAGATAGGTAGCCATTGCCGTGACTCATGCCCATTCCTAGACGCCAAGCGCATAAAGCTTTCCAGGCCAAAATCAATGATTGGGGGAGCAGTGAGAATTGAGAGACTCTCCGCGATTGCGGGTCTTGAAAACGATAGTTTGGCCGGGCTCGGCCCACGCGGCCATAGGGATGTCGGGATGTATCCGATTGAAGCAAGCCGCATCCTCGGCGCAGCGATTACCCTCGCGGCCGATGATCAATACTTCGTCCTGGGCGAGCACCGCACCGAATATCAGTCCACCCACCAGCGCCGCAACGCACCGTACGCTACTCGAGAGATCCATCTGCTTTTCCGCAAGTTGGAATAGTTAAGGTCTACCCTGGATCATTACACCGATCAACTGTTAACCGATGCCCGTTATCGTGAAGCGGACATTCACATCTCGTCTGTAGGGGCATGTCTATAGGAGATTCTCCGGCCGTTTCTTTCACTACTGCATCGGTGAGAAATCGGTGGCTTCGATAAACACTGACTCAACGTTCGCGACGATTCGCCCATCGGCCTGTGACTCTTCCTTCACCCGCTGCCACTCGGGGTCATCGCGAAATGCCCCCCAGTTCTTTTGCGCCATCTCCCGACTGTCGTGCGAAACAATGTAGATTAGCGTGTTCCCGGACCCCGGTGAATCCTGCGGTACCCAGTAACCAACGTGGGTTATTCCATGTTTTTCGAAAAGTCGCAATGCGTAATCTCGGAAAAGGGCCAGCACGTCGAACAGCTTCTCCTCCTCTGCCGTGTAGGTCCGCAACTCGAAGACCTTGGTGCTCTGAGTATTGGCCGTCGTCATAAGAACTCTCCTTTGCTGGCCCTGAAGGCTGTCGTGCCCAATTTCTATCCGGATCGGCCTGGGCTCTCCCATGCGGTCGAGCGAGGATCAGTTGTCGGCCACCGTACAGTTGTATGCTTTGAGCTCTTCTCCTGGTACCCAGTCCCAGTGCAGCTCTGGCATGGTTACCGGTTCAGTAAACGTTTCCGGGTCAAATACCGTCGCCACCCAATCCAGGCGCGATTCGTCCTCACTCAAGGTAAAACGCTCGAAGATCTCCACGGCCTCACTTTGAGGCGTACCCCGGTCATCGAAAAATGGATAGTCGATATTGTTGGTCCTGACGACCAGTGTGTTTTCCTCCCAATACCCGACTGAGGTACCCAATGAAGAGGGCTCCAGGTCGTCCACATTAATTCCGCCTCCCATGTGTATGGTTCGAACGTTATCCCATTCTTCGATATGAAGGAGTATGTCGCCATCTTGTTCCATAAATTCTATCGGGAAGGGCATCAGAATCGCCTCCGGCATCCCGGCTGGTATGCACCGCAATGCGATGTCATCAGTCGGTTGGTCCCACGCCTCCTGCGCGATTCTCGCGGTGTCCGTCAGTGGATGGACTCTGACACCCCATTCCCTGGAGTCTTGTATCCAATGCCTCCCCCGGTTACTCCAGACGCGGAAAATTCCGTGCGCCTGGCGAATCGCCGCTTCGACAGCTTCATCGTCCACGGCTAAACTTGCCGTTTGCCCAGCTTCATCCGCCAATCCGAAAGCGCTCGCGGATTCCGGATCTAGCAGAAGTTCTTCACCACTGGCTAGTGTGATGTGAACAGGCTGGACCGTATTCTCGACACGGCTCGATAGGTACCCCGAGATCTTTATACTGTCGCCAACGTGCACCCTTTCAGGGCTGATGCCGAGACGTTCCATTCGGTTGACTGGGCCGCCTTCTATCGTCCAGAGCTCTTCCTGCCCCGTCTCCGCCGCGGTGCTGACGGTCAAGCGAATATGAGGATTCCTCCAGAATATGGATGTGACTTGACCTTCCACTTCAACGAGCTCGCTTTTCTCGTAGCCTAACAGCGAATGATGTGCGAATACTGCAACGGGCACGGTCATCAACCACAGCCCGGTAACCTGGCTACATATCCTTAGCTTCGGCATCCTGATGCTCGCTCAAGCACGGCCGTCATTTGTCCACCGACTATTCAGTCCGCGCTATCCCAATGTGGGCAGGTACTCCCTTAGCTCACATTCGTATGAAAAAATAGGCCCCGCGGGCTCGTATTCCGTCGTCCAGTCGAACGGCCGCGTATAGAACACCGGGTCGTCGATCGTCCGAGTCACCGTGAGCAGCTGGCCATCCTCGCTGATTGAGAACCGCTCCGTCACCGCGGTGCTATCGGAGTAAGGACCAGAGCCACGCTCGTAGAAATACCCGGCCTTCAGGCGAGTTACTTCCACGACGAGCGTGTCGCTTTCCCACCGGCCCGCCGACTGCCCCATGCGACTCAGCGGCTGTTGTAGGTGTTCGCTTCGACCTTCGATAAAAATCCGGCGCACCTGGTGTTCGTACTCGTACAGAATGTGCGCGACATCCTCACCTTGCAGGATTTCCAAGGGCAGTACCGAAGATCCGGTCACCCGTCCGAAATCGATCGAACAAGCCATGGCCGGATCATTTTCCTGCACGTAGTTCTGCCAGGCGGCTCTACCCGCAACCGTGAGCGGGAGTTCCATTGCGAGGAATGCACTACGGCCGTGATGTCGCCCGGGCGCCGCCACCCAGATTCCACTCAGATCCGGCCCTGCTGCCGCAGCGCGCTCGGGATTTCGATCCCTCCGTTGATCGGTCTGGCACCCTACAAGGCCTATCAGCGCGATGACGGCCCAGCCCTCGTGGATTCGGCTTCGAGATCTCATCGCTAATTCCCGAGGGAGAAGTTGTCGCGTGAGCCTAGACCAACGAAGGCTTCCCAACCGTCGGAGGGCCGGGCGATGATCTGGATGTGGAGTCCGGGCCGGGTACCCTTGGCGCGTTCTCCAACCAACACGATCGTGTCACCCTCCTTTACCTTGTCATAAGTCCAACCGCGGCGGGTGAGCACTCCGGCAGGCCAAGTTTCCCCCTCCCACAGCTCTGATTCACCCGCTTCGCTGGTAACCTCTATGATGATCCGCGTGTGGGGACCGCGAACCAGATCTCCTTGACCACGCCCTCCAGCTCAACGATATCGCCAACCTGGTAGCCGACAGTCCAGGAGTGATGCGCTTGAACGTGCCAGGGAACGAGAAGGCACGTGCCCAGCAAGCCAAGGAGTCGTTTGTTCATCCGATCTCGGGTTGATCGAGGATGGGCGCGAATCATTTCCGTTCGTATGCATACCCCTCCAGATTAACTGTTAACGAGAGGCCGCTACTCCCAGACGACACATCTGGCGTTGCAGCGGAGTGACGAATCGGACCCATCCCCCAGGATCGCATTGACCTGCCACCAGCCGGTGAACTCATCGATAGAAACGCTACACGCGTTCGTGTCCTCCGCCCCACTCATGTCCTGGAACTCGACCTTCGTGAGAAAACAGACCGCGTTCTCAGCCTCGATCAGGGGGTTTTGATGATTGGAGGGGCCTGGGCGAGGTGAACCGTCGCGGTTCCGGCCTTGCAGCCAGGAATCCTCAGCGGACTCAGCGGTAAAACTGATCACGCGTGGTGTGATCGCACTATCGGCGAGTGCCGCTGCGACTCGTTCGTCAACCGCAGCCACATCTAGACCATCCTGTCCTCCGGCGAACTGAAGGGTGAGAACACTGGCTAGTAGAGCAGCTCCGACAGCGATCAAAGCAGATTTCATCTTCTACCCTCCGATTATGAGCATAGGTCAGTTGTGATGCCGTGAAACGGGAGATGACCGAGTTGTCATCGCGGTGGCCAGATCATCAAGCCATCTTCGTCGATCAAGCCCATTTCCCTGAGTTTCGCCACCGACTCGGGCCCGGCGCGCCCGGGGGGAGAGCCGGCCAGGTTCGCAGCCGGTTCCATATTCATTTTTTCGAATACGCCGTTCGCGATATCAATCATATCGGTAAACCGCATGATTGAGCGCATCGGGCCATCGTTAACCTGTATGGCCCGCATCCAGATGAGTGGGTTGTTCCTGATATGAGTCCAACCATAAATCCGGAGGTGATCGCCAACGGCGAAATCTGCTGCCACAAATCCATGATCGTCCGCGATAGTGATTGGATGGCTGACCAATCGCAGCCTCTCGCCGACAGGCAACTCGCCTCCGGTGGCCTCCACGTTGATCATGACATGCGGGTTCCCCCACCTGATGCTCACGATATTCGCTTCGATGTAAGTGGTCTCAGAGCCGAACGCACCGAACTCCGCTTGCGTATTGTGGTGGGCCTGAAGACCTACGTATGGCAGCAGAGTCAATAGGAGTGAGATCAGAATTCTCATAAGAACGTCCTAATTACTATGTTTATGTACCAGTTTGTCTGCTCACTTACTCTCGTCGTAATTGGTAAGAAACAAGTTAGCGCCCTCTAGGGACGCGGCGCGTGTACGAGCGAGCGGTTGGCGACCTCGCCCTCCAGATTCGGCGCCGTTATTTCCAGAACCAAAAATACGCTAATTTTTACTTTGATCCGGTTAGTCGTCCAGCATGCCTTTGACAATATTTCCTTAGCATCCTAAGTAGTTAGATACGCAAATACACCTATCAAGTAATCAAATTTTCTTGATGTGCAATCAAATATTCTTATCACGCATCGCAGGAGTGACGGCAAAGAAGCCGCTAGCGAACGTCTGACTGCCTGAGGAAAGGTAGCCCTAGCTGATTTCCTTGGAGCGGATCAACACCGTCGCGACCGCCGCAACCACAACCGGTACGGCGAAGACGATGAAGTTCGCACTCATTGATAAGCCGATGCCGATCAGTATGCCACCGAGCACGGGACCCACGATCGCGCCGGTGCGACCGGCGCCGATCGCCCAGCCCACACCCGTGGTTCGCACTTCGGTGGGGTAGAGGCGCGTAGCAATTGAATAGAGCCCTGTAAAACCACCCTGCATCGCGAACCCGATCAGCCCGAACAGCACCAGGACGGCAGTCGATCCGGAGATGTAACCGAACACAACCATCAGCACCGCCGTTCCGACGAGGAACACGCCGATGGATCGCCTCAGCCCCAGTATCTGAGAGCTGTAGCCCTGCAGCAGGATGCCGAAGATTGCGCCGAGATTGAAAATGGCCCCAGCGTAGATTGCGAGGCTCGGAGAGAGTCCCGTATTCGCCGCCAACAGCGGTATCCAGCTGGTCAGAAAATACAGCGTGGCGAAAGACATGAAGAACGCGAGCCACAGCCACAGCGTCGGCGCACTCTGCCCTTCGGCAAACAGAGACGACACTTTCGAGCGTACCGCGGGCGCCGCAGCCGGCGGAAACTCGCTTAATTCCGCATAACGCATCGACCTCAGTATTCTGTTGGCCTTCTCCAATGCATTCGCGGGCCGTACCTTGACTAGGAAATTGAGAGACTCGGGCAGGAAGAAGTACACCAGCGGAAACGCGAGAGCAGTCGTGAGGCCAGCTACAGTGAACATGGTCCGCCAACCGAACTCGGGAATGATCGAAGCAGCAACCACGCCAGACAGCGTAGCGCCGACCGGATAGCCGGATAACACGATGCTGACCAGGAGGTTCTTGCGCCGATCCGGTGCGTACTCGGCAGCCATTGTCGCCGCACTGGCCAGCATCGCGCCGATGCCAAGACCACTCACAAACCGCAAGGCCGTCAGCTGCGTGACATTTTGTGCATAGGCAGTCAGCAAGATGCCGGCGGACATGATCACGAGGCAGAGCAATATCAATGATCGCCTGCCCAGATAGTCTGCCAGCGGCGCCAATAGAAGTGCCCCGGCCGTCATGCCGAATAGCCCTGCGCTGAAGACGATACCCAACGCCTCTGGCGAGATCGCCCACTCCGTTGCCAGCGCGCGCGCCGCGTAAGAGATGATCAGGACATCCATGCCGTCCAGTACGTTCATCAGGAAACAAAGGGCGATGACTGTGTACTGCAGGCCGGATATCGGCTGGGAATCGATCAGCTTCCGAATGTCGGTCATTCTCTGTACCGTCTGTCAGCTCGTGGAGCACTATACACGGGCCGCATTACCGGCGGGATGATCCGGGCATAAATAACGTTCACTTGCGCAACCGGTGACCCGCCCCTATCGCGAACCACCCCAGTTGGGAGGCTCTAAGGTCAGAGTTTTTATAATGTCAGTAAAAACCACGGCTTGCACCGGTCGAGAAAACGTCGAAGAATGCTAAACTCGTGATCAGTAGGAACTTCTTACTAGGATTCGCCGATGAAACTGATTTCGGCAACCGCGCTGCTTGCAGGCGTCATCTTGCTAGCAGCCTGCGCCGCTCAACCGACGGCACTCGAGACCGCTCGATCGGCGCAGGCTGACGCCGCCGCCCAATTCGACCCCGAAACGCTGGAAGAAATCAGACTCAGTGCAGAGACGATCAGCCTGCCTCGATCGCTAGCCGACTCGGAGGTCGTGTGCCAGCGAGTGCAACGCGTTGGCTCACACATGAGGCGACAAGTCTGCTTGACGAGAGCGGAATGGCGCCGGCAGTCCGAGGAGGCCCAGGAGTGGATGCGTAGCGACGGGCAGCAGGGAGCGATCACCGAGATCCGTTAGGCGCGCTAGCTCATTAGGACGACGGCCGAAGACACCGCGAAACGGCTCGGCGACTCGAACACGTAGACCGTTAATTCAAACGATCATCGTAGTTCGCGCCTTCGAGCGTGCAGCCCCACTCGAGGATCTCGGAGTCGAGGCGGAGGAAATGGTAGGTCATGACCATGGCTCCCGTGTAATAGACGGGATCGTGGTGTGTAACGACGACCAGCAATCGGTCGCCATTCGGAATGAAGCGTTCCTCCGTGCGCATTTGATCCGACTGCGGAAGCCCCGCGATTCCCAGCGTATCCAGATATCCCGCGGCCTGTCCTGCCGTGTCGACGACGAGTGCTTCACCATCGTAACGGCCAACGGAACGGCCCATGTGAGGATGGTCAGCGACCGTATCGGGCGCGTCCTCCACGGCGAGCGTCGGATCTAACGGCACTCGACGTTCGACGTCCATGAACTCGTAATTCATCTCGACATGATCATCGTACTGAATAATCTCGAATGGAGGCGATGGCGTAAACATGATGTTCGTGAAACTGACGGGCCGACAGTCCGTGTCGATATCGTCTCTCAAAGGGTCATAGCGATCGAACATCGCCTGACCAGCCGGTGTAAGCCCCGGGTCGTCCGGGACTTGGGAGCCTTCGTGCAACCAGACACCATCGAGCTCGGCGCGCTCGGCCGCCAGAGATAAGCCTCCGGATAAACAGGCAATGAAACCCAGCACCGGGGTGGAGACCCTCCGGAGCGTGCGTGAGTGTATCATTTCGCGCCTCGGGCTAGATCACAAACGTACTCGGTAGAATTAGCGACAGCCTTTCGAAACGCGACGAAACCACAGTCGCTGAAGACTGTGCCATCGGCAAGAATCGCACTCCGGAAATAACCGACATTCTCGAGACGGTGGCTCGGCCAGATGGTAATAGTCACCTCATCCCCGACCTGGATCAGATCAAGATTCACGCCCCTGCGCGTCAGCGCGTTCCGATCGGCCCACTCTATAAACCACTCGGTCACACTCCCGTCGTCCTCAGTAACGTCAAGCACGTACTGGGAGTGAGGATTTCGCAGATATACTGCGCTGACCGTTCCCCTGACCTCCGTAACGGCCTGACGATCAAAGTTGATGAGGACAGAGTGATGAGCGACACCGGATTCCGTGCCGAGACACAAGACAGCGCCGACTGAGAGGCTGGCTATTACGCGTTTGAACATCAAGGTTTCCTAACGTAATTTCTTTTCCAGCCGGTCCAGCGTCTCCATCGCAGGCAGTACCTGCGCCACGCTGGAATTGGGTTCACGACCCTCCCGGATGGCAGCGATGAATTCCCGGTCCTGTAGCTCGATACCATTGATCGATACGTCGACCTTGGATACGTCGATCGGGTTCTCGTGACCGTCGAACAGATCGTCGTAGCGCGCGATGTACGTGCCATTGTCACAGATGTAGCGGAAGATCGATCCGAACGGGCCGTCGTTGTTGAACGACAACGTCAACGTGCAGATTGCTCCCGATGGGACTTTCATCGCGATACTCATATCCATGGCGATGCCGAGGTCCGGATGCACAGGGCCTTGAATCGCCTGAACTTCGCTTGCCACTTCACCTGCCTGGTACTGGAACAGATCGACGGTATGACAAGCGTGATGCCAGAGCAGATGATCCGTCCAGCTGCGTGGCTTGCCTTCCGCGTTAGTGTTCGTTCGACGAAAGAAAAACGTCTGCACGTCGAGTTGCTGTAGCGTCAGCTCACCGGCTTCGATCTTGTTGTGTATCCACTGGTGGCTTGGGTTGAAACGTCGCGTATGCCCCGCCATCGCGATCAGGCCCGTCTCTGTCTGTACGGCATCCACCTTCCTCGCATCCGCCAATGAGTCCGCTATGGGTATCTCGATCTCGACATGTTTTCCAGCTCGCATGACCTCGATCGCCTGGGCGGCATGCATCTGCGTCGGTGTCGCGAGAATCGCGGCTTCGATATCCGGCTGGGCAAGCGCTTCCTGTAAATCAAGCGTCCAGAACGGAACGCCATACTCGGTCGCCATCGCTTCTGTCGACTCAGCGACACGCCCGACCAGCGCCGTCACCTCGACATCATCGATGTTTTTCAGCCCGGCCAGATGCTTCTTGCCGAAGGCGCCGCCACCCGCCAAACAAATCTTCATTGACCTTCCCCGTCTCTCTAGAGTCGTCTTCGTGCGCCGGTTCCCTTCATGCCGCGCATTCCACTATTCGGCTCCGCCCGCGGCAAGAGAATTCTCATTTCAAAGCCATGAAATGCGTTAGGACGACGCTCAGGGTGCTCTGAGAATTTTCTTGACCACCACTCTCAAGTCATCAATCAACAATTTCGCGGCCGGGGCGACGCTCGTGTGCGCCCGCAGCGTAATGCCTATCGGACGGCGTGTCTTGGGTAACTCGAACGGCAACGCGACCAGCATGCCAGCCTTTTCTTCGTAGAAGATTTGGTGACGCGACAGAACGGTCACATGGTCGGTCTCCATAAGCAGACCCCGCAACAATACGGTCGAACTGGTTTCGATAACATGTTGCGGGATCGTGAGATCGTGACTCTCGATCGCCGCCTCGAAGAGTTCGCGAGTCGGCGTGCCGCGACGCGGTAAGATCCATTCGAAGTCCAGCAGGTCCGGCCAGTCGACCGTCTTCTTGTCTTGCAACGGATGCCCGCTTCGCACTACCAGCGACAACTCATCTTCGAGCAAAGTCTCCTCGATCAGATCCGACTCAGAAGCAGATTCGCGAAGCGCACCGACGAGGAAATCTATATCGCCACAGCGTAAGGCCACGACGAGATCATCGTAGCGCCCCTCCAGCGTCGACACATCGATGTACGGATGCGACTTGCGCATCATCGTGATCGCTCGCGGCAATATCAATGTTCGCATGAAGGGCAGGCTGCCGACGGTGACTCGCCCTGTCTTGACACCCCTCATACTGAACAGTTCGTCACAAGCATGCCGGAGATGACTGCGCGCAAGCTTCACGTAGCGGACCAACGTACGCGTGTAAGCTGTCGGAATGGTCGCAGTGGGCGTACGTTCGAACAACGTCGTATTCAGCGTATCCTCCAACTTGCGCAGATTGGCGGAGACGGCCGCAGTAGTCACCGATAGCTGTTTCGCGGCACCCATCAGGCTTTGCTGCTCGGCTGTTGCCAAAAACGCGTCGAGCCACTTGCCGGAGACATCCATCTGAAAAAATCGGGCTACGCTCGATGACTCCCTCATGTGTGCGGGGGGAACGAGTTCGCCGGCACGTTCGAACGCTGCTGCTGCTTCGTTCGCTGCGCGTTCCAGCGCCTTGCCGTAAGCCGTCAGCGTAATGCCCATCGACGAACGGTCGAATAACTTCACGCCAAGCTCTCGTTCAAGGTCCTGTAGTGATTTGGTTACCGACGTCTGC
>SMVB01170284.1_pt1 | contig 10069 bp, 9 predicted proteins | sample 2456461 | NCBI WGS metagenome assembly SMVB01 (sample SAMN11095934, study PRJNA526329) | marine sediment metagenome | biome: Marine sediment; feature: Surficial sediment; material: Deep marine sediment; isolation source: Hadal surficial sediment | place: Pacific Ocean | collected 2014-05 | depth 0-1...
AAGTGACCAGCAACATCACCGGCGTTTCCACCGGCGCCGAGGAGACCGGCAAGGCCGCGAATCAAGTGCTCGAATCCGCCGGCGAACTATCGCAGCAGTCCGAAGCGCTGCGCGAAGCCATCGACAAATTTTTGGCAGACATCAAGGCGGCATAAAGAGCTCCACAACCTAAAGTCGGAAGCGGGTGACCAAAAAACGCCTCGGCTCTCTCCCCGATCCTGAAGGCGAAAATCAACACCGTCCTGGCAGGATGACGATCATGAGCGATACCAACACCCTGATACCAAAAGAGCTTGAGACCCCGGATGATGCGGTCATGGAAACCGCACGAGGATGTCATCCCGCGCTGCTATAGCGAGATTCGCAAGGCCATGACCAGGCAGAAATCGGAGGGTCAACTGGATATGCGGAAGGGTGAACTCGAGGAGATGAGAGCCTCGATACTCAAGGACCTCCAGGACATCGCGGCGATCAAGCCGGAGGACGCCCAAAACAATTGCATCATGGCGGCGACGGCGGAACTCGATGCGATTGTGACGGCAACAGAAAGGGCCGCTAACAACTTCTATGGCGCTGCCAAGGGCCCGCAGCAGATCGGCGCTAAGCTGCGCGAGCGGGGCTGTGGCACCGCGGTGCAGCTCCGCCTGCCGCAGGCAGAGGCGCCGGTTAAAATTGCGGCTGAGGAGCCGGCGACGGGAGACCCCGAGGCCCAGGGCGAAACTGTCTTGGTCGTTGAAGATGACCCGGTTGAGGATGCTCCGATCCAGGCCGCCATGCGGGCACAGCCATTGCTCGATCGAGGCGATCCGGCCGGCAGCGCCCCGTGGAGGCGAATTGGAACCAAGGCCAACGTGCCGTTGGCGAAGACCACGGATGCCGCCGTTGTCGCACCGGTAAGTCGGGATTCGGTCCAGCCCGTAGAGTCGGTCAACCAGAACCCAAATTTGAGCGATTTGCCCCCGCCAGACATCAAGCGCTGGCGTGTCCAGCACAAAGCGTTGCTGGTCGTCGCGGTGCGGACGGGCCTGATAAACGTGACGGAGGTCTGTGCTCGCTACTGCATCACAATCGAGGAATTCCTTTCATGGAAGCGATTGCTTGGCGAGCATGGCTTGCGCGGTCTGCGTGCAACGCGGCTGCAAGAGTATTACCGACCAGCGTCGAGCGCCTCCGGGAAGGCGCACGGTGACCGTGATGCCGACGCCGACCTCGCATTGTAGGTCTCCCGATGCTCGATAGACTCCGTCGCCCCGGAATTTGAATCATTGTTTCAAAGTTGCTGGCCCCGGCACTTCAGAGCCGGCTGGGCGAGGCCGCGCCGGCCTCGGGCGACGAAGGAGAGCGGCTTCACGACCATGCCTTCGCCACCTTGGTCAGTCATCTCCTGCCACCATTCGGTTGCCTCGGTCCGTGATCCGGCGTCGGTCAGGTCGACCAGCCGGTGGGCGGTGGCATGGAGCAACCCGCTGTCCGCCTCACAAACCTCGGCAAGCCTGCGCAGGTGCCACAAGTGATCCTTATCGATATGGACCGCCCCCTCCGTGGCAAGAAGATGAAACGGCGCGAGTTTCAGATCGTCGACCGTGGTCACGGGCCAGCAGTAGCGCCGGTAGGCGTCCGCATAGTCTGCCGCCAACGGGAGCCGGGCTTCGTAGCGCAGACGCAAGGCCTCCACGTCGATGCCCACGCGAAGCCGCCTTCGTTATGGCATCCAGTGCCTCGCTCAGGCCGATTCGAGAGGCCACCGCGACAGGCGCGTACTGGTCCAGTAGAAGAGCCTGCGCCTTAGCGGACCAAGGCATCAGCTCGCAATCCAGAGCGGCCCATTCCGTTTCGAATCGGGTCCAGAAATCGATCTGATCCAAGGCCGCGAGAACCCGTCCAAGCAGCGCCTCCTGTAACGCCCCGTCCTTGAAGAAAGCACGCCCCGTGCGCGTGTAGACCGTTCCCGCCACGCCGCCGGAAACACCGAAGCGTTCGAGCGCGGCGGCGGCGCTGCGGCAGACCATCGCAATGGCGCGCGACCCCATGTGCTTTTCCTGACAGACGACGTGGTCGATGCCGATCTTCTCGAAATATGAAAACACCTCCTCCGGGTGCTCGAGGAAGTCCGGCTCCCGCGACGTGTCGCTCGGCGCCATGGTCGGCGGCAGGTAGATCAGCCATTTTGGATCGATCGCAAAGCGGCTCATGACTTCCAGCGCCGCCGCCGCGTTCTCCGCAGGAATGGTCACGCTTTGCCGCAACCCGGTGTGCAAGATTCGCTTGCCCTGGACATCCGCGAGATCGAGTAGATCGTCGTAGGCGTGCTGTGCCGATGCAACAGGGTCCGTCTGGGCCGGCTGAAGCGGTCGCACCGGCTCGAAGTAGGTTTCCCTGGCTTCGACCTGAACCAGTTCGCGTTCGGGATATCGCAAGGCGGTCAATTTGCCGCCGAAGACACAGCCCGTATCGATGCAGATGGTGTTGTTCAGCCACTCGGCCTCGGGGACCGGCGTATGACCGTAGACGACGGCCGCCGAACCGCGGTAATCGCCGGCCCAGTTGTAGCGGATTGGCAGGCCGAACGCGTCCGTCTCGCCCGTGGTTTCTCCATAGAACGAGAAGGCGCGCACGGCGGCCGAGGAGCGCCCCTGCATATCCGCCTTCATGCCGGCGTGGGCGACCACGAGCCTCCCGTCGTCCAGGACAAAATGACTCACCAGACCGCCGATGAAGTCGGCGACCCGGCGGGAGAACTCCGGCGGCTCCCGGTCCAATTGCGCCACTGTCTCCGCGAGGCCGTGGGTCAGCCTGACATCCTTGCCCCGGAGCTTGCGCAGGAGCTTGGCCTCGTGGTTGCCCGGGATGCAGATGGCGCTTTCGGCCTCGGTCATGTCCATGACCAGGCGCAAGACCTCGGGCGTCCGGGGGCCACGGTCCACTAGATCGCCGAGAAACACGACTCTGCGCCCGTCTGGATGGTGGACCTGGTAGCGGGCACTTCCGTCTTCTCGGCCCTTCGAGGCAACCACGTAGCCCAACTTGCCGAGGAGCTCCCGAAGCTCGTCGAAGCAGCCATGTATGTCGCCGATGATATCGAAAGGGCCCTTATCGTCGCTCCGGTCCGTCCACAGGCGCTGGCGCTCGATTTCCGCCTCGGCGGCCTCTTCCGGTGAGGTGAAGACATGAACGTAACGGAACCCCTCCTTGCGCAAGCCCCGGAGCGAACGACGAAGCTGCCGGGCCTGGTTGCGTACGACGTGGCGCCCGAAATCCCGGTCGGGACGATCTTGGTTGCGCTCGTGGCAAAGCCCCTCGGGCATGTTGAAAACGAATGCCACGGGGAGCGCGTGATACTGCTTGGCGAGCGCGACGAGGGGTTGGCGGTCCTCCCGCTTGACGCTGGTGGCGTCAATGACGGTCAAATGACGATTGCCGAGACGTTTCGAGCCGATGAAATGGACCAGCTCGAAAGCGTCGGACGTTGCCTCCATGCTGTTCTCGTCGTCGCATACCAACCCGCGGCAGACGTCGGAGGAGATGATCTCTGTCGGCCGGAAATGCTGTGCGGCAAAGGTCGACTTGCCGGAGCCAGAGGGGCCGATCAGGCAGACCAGGCAGTATTCGGGAATGGTCAGGCGCATTTTTTCGAACACCGCCATCTGGGTCGGCGCCCCGAGATCGGGATCGAGATCGCCGATCGGCTCGAATTGCACGCGGTAGCCTCGCTCGCTGGCGACACGCTCGGCCCAGGCCGCAAATTCGGCACGGGTCCACTCGAAGCGATGATCCCGATGGCGCAACGCGCCTTCGGGCATGCCTTCGAATTTCACGTTGTATTCCCTGTTCGGCGTGGTGACGATGATTACATCGGGTTTGGCGAATTCGAAAAGGACCCGTTCGAAGGCCGTAAGCCGGGCCGGGTCGAGGTGTTCGATGACCTCGACCACGGTTGCCGCCTCGAAGCCTTCCAGCCGTTTGTTCCGGTACGTCAAGGCGCCATGAAGCAGGTCTATTCGCGCGCGCTGCAGGGGCGGCAGACGGTCTAGGTCACCGACTCATAAGATCGGAGCCATATTCGCAGTGACGCGAGTTTGATGGAAGCGAGATAGTTGTCGTCGCGCTTGTCATAGCGCGTGGCGACGGCGCGGAAATGTTTGAGTTTATTGAAGAAACGCTCGACGGCATTGCGCTGCCTATAAAGCCAGTGGCTGAAGGCCGGCGGATCGAGCCGGTGGGGCATGGCCCGAATATTTCCCCAGGCTCCGACTTCGGCGAGCCGCTTGCGCAGGGCGTCGGAATCATAAGCCCGATCCGCCAACAGAATATTTCCCGCTCGCAGCGTCTCGAACATGTCCGCGGCACTCCGGCCATCGTGGGCCTGGCCTGCGGTGAGCTTCAGGACGATGGGCAAGCCCATGGCATCGACGAGGGCGTGGATCTTGGTCGTCAACCCGCCCCGCGAACGGCCCATGCAACGGGATCGGAGATCTTTTTTTTACCGTTCGCGGCATGCTGGTGAACCCGAATGGAGGAGGAATCTATCATCTGGATGTCGCCATCATAAGCCTTTGATACAGCACCCAGAAGACGATCCCAGACCCCCGCCTTGCGCCAACGGTTGAAGCGGTTCACGCAGGTCGTATGAGGGCCGTAGCGGGCCGGGATATCCGCCCAAGGCGCGCCCGTCCGCAGGCGCCAGAATATCCCGTTCAAAACCCGCCGGTCGTCCACACGCGGAACCCCGCGCGGCTTGTTCGGCAATAAGGGCTGGATCACAGACCACTCGAAATCCGTCAAATCAAAACGTGCCATGATAAGCTCCTTTCAAGGAGCTTGAATCACATCGAGACCAAAAGGGAATCCTTTTTATGGGTCTATGACCTAGAGCGCCTGGGCCTGCCCTTCAATGTCGGCCTGGAGGTTGGCAATTTTGAGACGGTGAAATACTACGTCGCGCATGGTCATGGCCTGGCTGTGGTACCCGGTATGTGTCTGTCCCGCGAGGACGAGGCGATCTTCCACATCATCGAGGTTCCCGAGGAATTCGAAGGTGAGACCACCTATGGCGTCTTACTGCACAAGGACAAGTACATTTCCTCGGCCCTTCGGACTTTGCTCACTCTTTTCGATGTGCCTGACTTCGAAAGTTGAGAGGCCAGTCGTCCGGGCTCGGCTAGGAGCGGCGGGGGTGTCGGTTCGCAACAACACCAAGCGATTTTCAAACTTGATTGACGGCGCGCCAATCGAGTCCAAAGCGCTGAAGGTACTTTCGCAGCCGATCGGCGTCGTTGGCGCGCGCCTTCTTCTTGCGCGAGATCGCAAAGAGGGTACGGCCGGCAGAGCTGAGTGAGGATGAACTGCGACAAATTTGGACGACTTCACCGAGTTGAAGTCGATCAAAGAGATCAAGGGCGGCAATGCGATCATCGTCCAAAATGCCCTTAAACAACCGATCTGAGCCGCCGACATCCGTGCTCTGCCAAGTCCGGCGAAGACGTGCCATCTCATCGGGTGATCGACGTCAAGATCAACTCTCGCGACAGCGTGATGACGAATGCACGCAAGCTTGCTAATATCGGTGGTGGCGGCACCAGTTGCTCCGCGCCGCTGCAGAAGCTGAACCGCGAACGTGCCATGGTGGATCTGGTTATCGTGGTATCCGACAACCCGTCCTGGGTGGATTCCGGGCGCTCCCATGAGACGCGCGCCATGGCCGAGTGGGCGAGCCTCAGGCGCCGCAATCCCGAGGCGTGGCTCGTTTGCATTGATATCACGCCCTACGGCACGACGCAGGCGCAGGGGCGGCCGGATGTTCTGAATGTGGGCGGCTTCTCCGACGCCGTCTTCGATGTGATCGCGGCCTACGCCAAGAATGAGATGGGTCCCGACCACTGGGTCGGAAAGATCAAGGAGGTGGAACTTTGAATGCAAGGGTCCGGGGGGAATGCCGTGGCGACTACATCGGAAATGCGTCACCGCACTCCTTGTCCCCCGGCCGAACTTAAGGGAAGAGGCGAATGCCCGTGGGATTACATCTTCTCGATAAGAAAATGTCTCATACATTCCTGTCGCCCACTCTGATCGTAACGGCGAATGCTGGTGGAACTACATGAAGTCGCAGGTCGCGGGTTCGAATCCCGCCGGGGCTGCCAATTGACCCCGTAGCTCAGCGGGTGAGCGGGAAGTTTCACCGATCCCTTGTCGCCGCAACCGATCGCTCAGGAGACAATGATGAACAAACGAACCTATGACGTGATCGCGGGAAAAGGTCGAAGGCCGATCAAGATGTGGACTAAAGGTGTTCCCGTCGACGACCGCGCCAAGGAGCAGCTCATCAAGACGGCGAGCCTTCCGTTCATTTACAAATGGCTGGTGGCGATGCCGGACGTGCACGTCGGAAAGGGTTCCACGGTGGGCAGCGTGATCCCGACCAAGGGTGCGATCATCCCGGCTGCAGTCGGCGTCGATATCGGCTGCGGCATGATGGCAGCGCAGACGGACCTCTCGGCCAGCGATCTACCGGATACTCTGCGTGAGCTGCGCAGCGCCATCGAGGCGGGCGTGCCCCACGGCCGTACCGCAGATTTCAAGAAGCGCGACGTAGGCGCCTGGGAGGAGCCGCCCGAAGCCGTGACGGAACTATGGTCTGGCCTGGAATCCCGTTTCAAGGAAATCACGGAGAAGTATCCGAAGATCGAGAAGAGCAACCATGTCGTCCATCTCGGGACGCTCGGCACGGGTAACCACTTCATCGAGGTCTGCCTCGACGAGGCGGACCGGGTCTGGTTCATGCTTCACTCGGGCTCGCGCGGTGTCGGGAACGCAATCGGTCGTATCTTCATCGAGTTGGCGAAGCAAGACATGCGGCGCTGGTACATCAACCTGCCGGACCAAGATCTCGCATATTTTCCCGAAGGAACGGAGCACTTCAATGACTACGTCATGGCGGTCGAGTGGGCGCAGCTCTTCGCCCTCGTCAACCGGCGAATCATGATGACGAATGTTGTCGCCGCGGCACGCAGGGTCATCGCCAAGCCCTTCAACGCGGAAGTGGCGGCGGTAAATTGTCACCACAATTACGTCACCCGTGAAAATCATTACGGGGAGAATATCCTCGTGACCCGCAAGGGCGCAGTGCGGGCCCGTAAGGGTGACCTCGGGATTATTCCGGGTTCGATGGGAGCGAAGTCCTACATCGTGCGTGGTCTCGGCAACCAAGAGAGCTTCCACAGCTGCGCCCATGGCGCCGGTCGGGTGATGTCGCGGACCGAAGCCAAGCGCCGCATCAGCCTCGAAGAGCACTTAGAGGCGACCAAGGACGTTGAATGCCGCAAGGACGAAGACGTGATCGACGAATCGCCTGCCGCCTATAAATCCATCGACGCCGTGATGGAAGCGCAGAAAGATCTCGTCGAAGTGGTGCACACGCTACGCCAAGTGGTGTGCGTCAAAGGGTGATCCCTGGCCACGCCCTCGAATCATAATAAGAGAGCTTATACCAAAGGTACTTAATATAGACTCATAGAGATCGCCTGGGCGATCTCTATGGATCATTATCAACGCTCATTGGTATGGGTCTGACCATGCCCTTTGCGGCAATCGCGGACATGTTTGGCGGTCAATTCCTTGGCGTAGCTCGCGCAGCCGATGCGCCGGGCCGGATCGTGCCCCACTACCCAGGCCGGGAAGGCGGCCGAGGCCCAGCTATTCGCCGCCACCCTTGCGGCTCATCATGCCGCGCGCCGGATTGTAGCCGTAAATCGCTAGCCCGAGCAGGACGGCGAGAGTCACGAGGACAATAAGCACCGCCGCGCCGTTGAGCTGACCGTAGAGCGCGAAACGGATCGCTTCGACCGCGTGGGTGAAGGGATTGACCGCGCAGATGCGATACAGCAGCAGGCTGGTCTCCTGCATCTTCCACAAGGGATAGAGCGCGGAGGACAGGAAGAACATCGGGAAAATGACAAAGTTCATGATCCCGGCAAAATTCTCGAGCTGCTTGATCGCCGAAGACAGCAGCATGCCGAGCGCGCCCAGCATCAACCCGGTGGCGACGAGCACCGGCAGCAGCGCCAGATAGCCGGGACCTGGCATGCGGATGTCGAAGGCCCAGGCGATCGCGAGGAACGCGTAGACCTGGAGAATCGAGACCAGGGTCCCGGCCAGGAGCTTGCAGGCCAGCAGGTACCAACGCGGCAGCGGGCTGACCAGAAGCGTCCGCATGGAGCCCATCTCGCGGTCGTAGACCATGGATAGCGAGGATTGCATACCGTTGAACAACTGGATCATGCCGACCAGTCCGGGCACGATGTAGACGTCGTAGGTGATGTAGGTATCGTAGGGCGGCAGAATCGCGACCCCCAGGACCGAGCGAAACCCGGCGGCGAAGATCACCAGCCACACCAAGGGCCGCACCAGGGCGGCGACGAAGCGCTCTCGCTGTTGCAGGAAGCGCAGCGCTTCGCGGGTTGCGATCCCGGCGAAGCAGCGGGCGTAGTGGGTGACGGTCATGCCCCCGCCTCCCGCAAGGGGGCCTCCTCAGCTCGCGTCAATTTCGCAAAGGCCGCAGCAATGTCTGCCGCCCCGGTCTCGGCCAGCACCTCGGGCAGGCTGCCCTGGGCGCGTACCCGGCCCTCGTGGAGGATGATCACGCTGTCGTCGTCGGCGACCTCGTCGATCAAGTGAGTGGCCCAGAGCACCGCGACCCCGTCCTCCCGCGCCAGGCGGTGGACGTGGGCGACGATGGCTTGGCGGGTCGGCACATCCAGACCCACGGTCGGCTCGTCGAGCAGCAGCAGCCCCGGCCGATGCAGCAGCGCACGGGCGATCTCGACCCGGCGGCGATGGCCGCCATTGAGCCGGCGCATTCGCTCGCGCGCGCGCTCCGCCATGCCCAGGCGATCGAGTTCGGTCTCGATGCGCGCCAGGCTCTCGGCCCGGCCGAGGCCGTGTAGTGCCGCGTGGTAGAGCAGATTCTGGCGCACCGTGAGATCGAGATCGAGAGTCGGCTGCTGGAACACCACGCCCATGCGCGCGAGCGCCCGGCCCGGGTCGCGGCGCAGTTCCGCGCCCTCAACCCGGATTTCGCCATCGGCGCTCTCGTAGAGCCGGGTTATCAGCGAGAACAGCGTGGTCTTGCCGGCCCCATTAGGCCCCAGCAGCACCTTGAACTCGCCCGCAACGAGGCCGAGCGCGATGCCGTCCAGCGCGCGTTTGCGGCCGAAGCTGAATCCAAGTCCGGAAATCTCCAGGGCGGCGGGGAAGTCGGCGGTCATGGCGGTCCTTTTGCATACTGAGATCACCAGACAGTAGCATTGCAGGACTTGGGGCAAGCACGCAAAATGCCCCCTGGCCGGCAGAGCACGGGAAAATGGAAGTGACACGCAAATCGAAAAATTGGGCTGCGGCGGCTCTGGCGTTGGCTGTGCTGGCGTTCGTGCCGGCGCCGGCCGGGGCGGGCCACAACCCCGACCTCATTCCCCCCTCTGCGACGGGCGCCGAGTTCCAGTTGCTCAGAATGCGGCTGTTCGAGGCGGTGCAGAAGGGCGAGACCGAAAACGTCGTCCGGTTCCTGGCCGAGGGCGCGCCGGTCGAGGGGCGCGACCGCTTCGGCAACACCGCCCTGCTGGTGGCCGCGCGCGCCGGCCGGACCAAGGCGGTCAAGTTGCTGCTCGATGCGGGCGCGGAGATCGACCACCAGAACTTGCGCGGCGCGACCGCACTATTGCATGCCGCCACCGCCAGCAAGAACCGCGCAGTCAAGGCGCTGGTCGCCGCCGGCGCCCGGGTCAACCTGGCCAACCGCAAAGGCGTGACGCCGCTGATCGCCGCCGCCTTCGATGGCGATAGGCGCATTTTCGCGCTGTTGATCGAGGCCGGAGCCGACCCCAAAACGGTCGATAAAACCGGCAAGTCGGCCATGTTCTACGCCGCCGGCCGTGGCTTTACGGGCATCGTCGAGACGCGGCACGGTCTCGGCGTCGATGTAAATCTGGCCCATGACAACGATCTCACCGCGCTGATGGGGGCGGCTGGCTACAGCAACGACGTGCCAGCCAGCGACGGCCTGGCGACGGTTTCAATG
>SMVB01329899.1_pt1 | contig 10067 bp, 10 predicted proteins | sample 2456461 | NCBI WGS metagenome assembly SMVB01 (sample SAMN11095934, study PRJNA526329) | marine sediment metagenome | biome: Marine sediment; feature: Surficial sediment; material: Deep marine sediment; isolation source: Hadal surficial sediment | place: Pacific Ocean | collected 2014-05 | depth...
CCTACACGATGCCAGAATCCTGGAGGCTAATCGACCTTGCTTTAAACTCGCCGGATACTACGGTGTTTGATCTTGTATCGACAGATCGAAAAGAATCATTTTCTGATATTGTAAAATTGAGTTTGGGAGAGGCTCTTGAAGAAATTGAAGAACTCCCCTCCGGGTCGAAGACATGGGGCGCATACCGAACCACTACAATTCAGCACCTCGCGAATATCCCGGGGATGAGCGTTAAGTTAAACAATACATCAGGGCATGGTGACGCATTAAATGCAATTAGCGAGCGTAACGGGCCATCATGGCGCATGATTGTTGAACTCAATGACCCGGTTGTAGCACATGTCGTATATCCTGGTGGGCAATCGGGAAATCCTGGTTCACAGTATTATGACAACTTAATCGATGATTGGGCCGAAGGGAGATACTACAAGGTTCAGTTTGCAAATAATCCGAAGGATATAAGTGCTCTGTACTCCTTGTCGATTGAAAAGAAAGGAAAATGAAGTTGATTTATACGATATTGGGTATAGGGATCATCTCTTATTTCTCAGAGAGTTTGGGCCCATGGTGGACAGGCGTTGTTGTGGCATTTCTTGTAGCTGCTATTGTACAGCTCAAACCGGCGGCGGCTTTTCTTGCCGGTTTTATAGGACTTGGTTTGGCTTGGGGCATAGCCGCAGGGATTGCAGATGCTGAGAATAGCGGGATTCTGAGTGCACGAATCGGTGAGATGCTGGGTGGATTGCCGGGCATGTCGCTCGTCCCGATTACTGCCTTGTTTGGTGCAGTACTTGGAGGGCTTGGGGCATTGAGTGGGGCATTGGGCATGAAACTGATCATTGACAAATAGTAGTTAGATGCGCAGCCATCACGTGCGATCGTGCTGACTACAGGATAATAGTCAGATAAAATAAGCTATAGGACGAATCAATTATGCAAGTTTCGACGTTATACGTCATACTAGCAGTCGCAAAGCAAGTACATGGACAATTGGAAATATAATGAGGCCCGGCGCCGGGTCAAAAAAGTAAAAGGGTTTTACAGTCACTTTACCAGTTGGCTCTTGTTTAGCGTGTTCTTTATTTTCTTGAACCTGACAACCGGAGGTCATGAATTTTGGGCGATTTTTCCAATAATGGGCTGGGGAATTGGAGTGGCTTTTCATGCGGTTGGTGTATTTGGTGTACCTGGTTTAGGTAAAGATTGGGAGGAACGACTGCTCGAGCGTGAAATCGACAGGATCGACCGCGAACAAGAAATCAGGGAGTGGCGAAACGACCACGAGGCAACTGCCTCCCCTTCATCCAAACAATTTGCCGAAGAAGAACCACCTTTAAAACTCAAAAGACTGCGCAAAGATTTTCGTGATTCGGACTTTGTTTAGATCAGCTCTATTTGCCTTTGATTACATTATCAGGCATTGTATTTGCACCTCTTCTCATCATAATCATGGCTCTTCGCCAAAATAAGACGCAATAGCGTACACATGTCTCAAGAGAAAAATACCGTGATGTCCAGAAGGGATCGCATCCACGAGATCATTTTTGAAGCAGATACTCCTGCCGGAAAATTATTTGATATTACCCTGCTGATTGCAATTCTACTGAGCGTAGTAGTGGTCATGCTTGAAACTACAAGTAGCGTGGCCAATAAATATGGGCATGTGCTTCATATCACTGAATGGATCCTCACCGTCTTTTTTACGATTGAGTATGCATTGAGATTGTATTGTGTCAGTAAGCCCATAAAGTATGCCACAAGTTTTTTCGGGGTTATTGACCTTCTTGCCATTTTACCTACATATATCAGCCTTTTCCTCGCTGGAGCTCAGGCCCTCGTGGTCATACGAATATTGAGGCTCCTTCGGGTATTCCGGATTTTCAAGCTCGTCAAATATATGCGACAGGGCAAGATCATTATGGCAGCCATGCGTAATAGTGGGCCAAAAATTGCTGTATTTATCCTGTTTGTGCTTCTTCTCGTGACAATTTTCGGATCAATCATGTACCTGGTTGAAGGAGGTGTAAATGAGGGTTATGACAGTATTCCCCGTTCTGTTTACTGGGCGATCGTCACACTTACGACTGTCGGCTACGGAGATATATCGCCTATAACCAGTTTTGGACAGTTGATTGCAGCTTGCATTATGATACTTGGTTATTCCATCATCGCAGTTCCTACAGGCATCGTAACTGCAGAATTGACAAGGGGAATGTACAGGGAGCGACCAGAAATGAATGATGCCTGTCATGGATGCGGCGTACAAGACCATTTTGCAGGCGCAAAATATTGCCACAATTGTGGCGAAACATTAGAGCAATGATCAGGTTTCTCCTTTTGGAATGCGCGTCACGGGCATCAATCGCTTGACACTGTATTTTCCGCTACTATTAATCATCAGGAGGAGCACGCCACCTACGATCGCAAAGTTTTTAGCAAAAATTAACGCTTCGATCCTGATTTCATTAGCGGGGTAATTCCAAAAAGAATGTGCAATAAATGTGACTGGTATCCAATAAGCAAGAACGAGAAATCCTCCCAGCCCCATTCTGTATCCGAGCAGGATGAGCACCCCTCCAATAATCAAAAGAACGATTGAAAGCACAAGCAAGATGTCTTGTTGCCATAAAATATTGAACGCGGACATCTTTGCCTTTGTCTCCTGAAAATACATCATTGAGTCTGATGCTTCATATATGAAGATTGCAGACAACAGGATTCGCGCTATCAAGTCAGTGATGTTCTTCATTTGTTTGCTGCTTGCGCTTTAAGGAATTCCACCAGCGATTGTGCTACACGCATACCGTCAACAGCAGCAGAAACTATGCCACCTGCATATCCGGCACCTTCTCCCGATGGAAACAAGCCCTCTACGTGCGGGTGCATGAGCGTCTTCTCATCGCGTGGTATGCGGACCGGTGAACTGGTCCGGCTTTCGGTGGCAATGACGACAGCTTCATTTGTCATGTAACCCTTCATTCGTTTTCCAAATTGTCGTACGCCGTGTTTCAAGGCATGTGCAATCTCAGAAGGTAATAAGCTGGCTACATCATACGAGAACAATCCGGGAATATAAGATGAGTCCGGTATATCGCCAGACCGTCTGCCTTTTACAAAATCGACAAGTCTCTGTGCCGGGGCCGCTTGTGATCCATCCCCCGACTCGAAACATCGTTGTTCAACGCTGCGCTGAAATTTCATTCCTGCAAGTGCGTCCCTCCCTCCTGTAACTTTTAAAATCAATTTTTCATCCACAGAAACCACTGTTCCCGCATTTGCATACGGTGAATCCCGACGTGACAGGGACATCCCGTTTACTACAATTTCCCCGGGTGCTGTTGCAGAGGGCACAACTAGTCCACCGGGGCACATGCAGAATGAATAGACCCCTTTGTTGTCCACATTGCACGCGAGCCTGTATGAGGCTGCCGGTAGATCATCTCCCCTGCTTTTCCTTTTGTATTGAATACTATCAATCAATGGCTGCGGGTGTTCGATGCGCACTCCGAGGGCAAATGGCTTTAATTCAATGCGAATTCCTTTAGATGCAAGAAGCTCATAGATATCACGTGCAGAGTGACCAGTCGCCAATATTATATTATCAAAAGCGAATTCTCTCTCTGTGTTAATAACTATTCCTACCACCTTCTCATCCCCCAGTAAAATATCTGTCATCCTTGATTCAAAATGGACTTCACCACCGTGTGAAACTATCGTCTCGCGAATAGCAGCAATAATACCGGGTAATTTATTCGACCCGATATGCGGATGCGCATCAATCAAAATCTCCGAAGATGCACCGTGTGCAACGAGAGTTTCAAGAACACTTCGCACGTTGCCTCTCTTTGTCGCTCGCGTATAGAGTTTTCCATCTGAATACGTTCCTGCGCCACCTTCCCCGAAGCAATAATTGGAATTGGGATCGACGGTCGAAAACTGTTGAATAGCCTTCAAATCACGGCGTCTGGACCGGACATCCTTTCCTCGCTCGAATAGAATGGGCTTTATTCCAAGTGTCAATAATTCAAGTGCCGCGAAGTAGCCCGCAGGGCCCGCACCGATAATACAGGCAGTGCGTGATTCATCCACCATCTGATATACTGGTATGGCCGGAGGGTCAGGTGCAGTGTCTTCGGCGTCCCAAACCTCTACCTGGAAAACATAATAAGCGTTTCGTTGTCGCGCATCGAGAGAACGTCTAAGTATTCGCCCCTTACCTGAGGCGGGGTTGATTTGCGCTTTGGTCAGTGCCTTTTGGACTACTGATTCTGTGTCATCCCTGGATTGCGGGTTGACATTGACCCGCACTGTTTTACGCATTTGATTATCTATTGTAAATCCAGGCTTCGGCTTCTACATTCAGCTGCAGGTCTGCTAACACTCGCTGGACTTCCGAAGATCCACAAGGAGCGGGAACTCCAATTTGCGTGAGTTTATTTCTCGCCATTTTGGCCGGCTGATATCCCATTTCTGTTAAGCGCACCAGCATTCTGTCTACGTTTGACTGAACCCCAAACGCACCTACGATGACATAACAATCACTTGTAAGAGCGTCTTCCCCAGAGTCTTTGACAGGCAAATGATTTTCAACGGGATCTGGCTCTGTCTCATCAATGGTGGAATCGGAAGAACTTGCAGTAATATCTCCCAGGCCCGAAATCCCAGTGCCATTTGATTCGGTGTCGACGGTCGAACGATCTGCAGATTTCATCTCATTGACTATCAGCTCTTCCTTCTCTGCCGGAGCACTAAATTGCTCTTCATTGTTGTCTTTTCCAGAATTATCAAGCTCTGTGCTGAATCCCAGAACATCGAACGTGTTGTCGAGAATTTCATCATGCGATGCTTTTTCATTCTCGAGTGGCTCTTCATTATTGTCTGCAGTGACTCCTGCATCGTTCTTACTCTCTGCTCCACTTCCAAACAAGGGCGTCTGTTGCCCGGGAGCCCTGTTGTATGTTGCCGCCGGATGGTATATGGCACCTCGTTTATTATATTGCATGACTGCCAAAGCTGTCACGCCCAGAAAAATTACGAGAAAGATCGGAAGTAAGACTGGAACCCGAAGTCGCTTTTTGTCATCATCCTTAATGCGAACGGATGCCCCGGAAGGAAGCCCTTCATTTTTTGATGGCACAATTGGATGAGGCATTCCCCCAACTGACTGACTGACTGCAACGATTTCTGCATCTACATTCTCTTCTTCTGAAACAGTTGGATTCGGTGTCACAGTAACCGTTTTCTCCTCAAAATCAGGGGCCACTTCAGATCCATCTATTTCCGATTCTGATCGTAAACTACTTGTGGGCAATTGAACCGTTTTTAATCCGTGGTAAGCAGCATTCGCAGTTTCAGTATTCGCAGTAAAGTAAATTTGATCCTGCTTCTTCTGAAAGACCCCCAAATAATCAACCGAAACCCTCCCCGACTCCTGCAATTCGGATGCAATAGTCGTTGCAAACTCATTTACATGGTTACTCGCTGCTTGAGAATCTACTCCTGATTTATAGGCAATATACCGTGCTAACAGCTTACCCTTTTTCTTCTCTGAGGCTGTAAAGTCAACGGTCGATTCAGGCGGTGCTGCCGTCCACTCTTCCTTTGAAACACGTGCAGGTTTAACACGTCTGCTAAGTCTTCCAAGGCCCGGAATGCGAACGCTGTTCTCGGAATCAAGAAGCAGGAGAATATAGTAAACGACATTGCTTTTCATGACGTTGGCAAGATAGGTAAAATAGGATTCCAGAAATCCCTAATACGATTTCTTGTGCAGAAAAAATCTCACGCAAGTCTTCCCTCAATTTCAAGACGCCTGACAGTTTCAAGTGTACCTGATACAGTAGCGAGGCTTGGCGCGAGAAATAGTCCTGCAACGGGGATCATCAAAATGAGCAAGAACAAACTTCCATTGGCTATTGCCAATCCCCTATAACTACGGACAAACAAGGCACTTTCTTTGACCCCCATGTGCCTCTCCAAAGTGTAGTCCATATTTCCAAAACCGACAAAATATGCCTGAATAACAAAGATCGCAGGCGCGCTTAACAGGCCGATCAAAGGGACGAAACCAAGCACCAACAAAATCATCGTATAGATCAGTTCCCGTACAATATTGCGCAACGAAACACGGATACCGCGCCATATTTCCTTAACTGCCCGGACCGGATTGAAACGCGCGTTGCTTTTGCGCCCCATTAAATGTGCTTCGATCTTCTCGGAAAGTGGACTCATAAATGGTGCGACGAGAATCAGGATGATATACTTGTACGAAATATATGCCATCGTTCCAATGATAATCCAACCGGCATACTGGGCTATATAAGCAAACTTATTCTTACCAAATTCGAACGGATAATTATTCTTCAGAAAATTACCGATGCTTCCGCTGTATTCCCAGGCAAGAAAAAAAATGCCCGCCCCAAAAAGGATGCTCAATACGCCTGGAAGCAGCACATAACCCCACAATCTTTTTGACCTGATTAGGCGGTACGCTTCTGAATATGCTTTGATACCGTCGCGAAAGTCACTTATAAATTGCCGCATAGACCGATAATACGGAGAATGCGCTGAGGGTACAAGAAAAACTCGATTTCTACTGTGATATCTTCGACCTGCGCAAATTGCAGCTATTCTACTTTCTTCTTTTTGCGCTTGGTTTTAAACAACTCCACGAGTTGTTTTTCATTGAGAAACCCAAGATCGAGGAATGTATGTGTGACAAACTTCTTGATCTCCTGATAATCCTTACCGCGCTTATCCTTGAAATTTTTCAGCAGCTTAGCAATATACTTTAAACTCTGCTTTTTGACATCCTGATTAAACTGCTGATTATCAAAGATATGGATATACACAGCAAACACTTTGTTCATTTCAAAGTAGTCTGCATATGCCTCAATAGTAAGATCTGCAAGTAGAATTCGGAAATAGCTGAGTGTCGATTTGCGCAGGCACTCATTTATTGTAGAAAGACCTTCATGCTGATCATAAAAGATTCGAGAGGCTTCAATTGCATCGTCGTGTACATATCCTTTTGTGTGGATAATTTCCATCAGCGAATAAAACTTGGTCAAGTCATCCGGAACTGTCAGATCAAGCAAACTCAGCAATTTTTTGTCTTCCTCTTTTCCGATTTCAAGAGCTGAGTCCAGAATGCTATTGTGAAACTCAAAATAATCCTCATTGAAAGTTGCATGCACTTCACGCTGCTCGTGAAACAGTTTTTTTAACCACTCTTCGTGCCCGCTAAATTTGTAAAAATTACAAAACAAGTATAGCAGCTGTACGTATTCTTTTGATTGCTTAAAATCCTCATTGTTAAGAAACTCAATGATAAATGGCGTCAGGCTATCGTTATTGGTTCCCAATTTCACTCTCAACATGAGGAAATGTGCCAGCGAAGAGAACTTCACTTTAAGTTCACCAACGGAAGTGGGAAAATCCGCCGAATAGTAATTGACAGATGCAAACTGCCTCTGGTATTTTTCAAAAGCGGCCTTCCGCTGATGTGCATCCCTGTATTTGAGTAAAACCTGCTCTTGCAGAAATGCCTTTACCCGTTTAAACTCAACTTGCTCTATCAGATTGGTGATCCAGATATTGCTACTCAGACCAAATCCAATTTGGACACCCTGACCGATTCGAATGCTTATCAGATCAAAATTGGACGACAGGCATATTGAAAGCAGGACCTCTTTGAAGTGATCCTGTGGCATTTTGTAGCGATACAGATCATCTACCTCTCCTCTTAAGACTGTATATCCGATGATTTTCGACAAGTATAATCCCTCATAGTCCTGATCGAGAAGTTTTTTCTCAAAGCTTACCAGTTGGAGCGGATTATCGGCAGCGACTTTCTGAAAAACAGTCTCGATCTGAGGCTCAAATGCTACTCGTAGAGCATGGTAACTTTCTTCCTCTTCATCGTCGAGATAAGTGCTGAGAAGATCTGAACTTTGGATAGCACCTTTAATGGTATCAAGCTCGATCTCGTATTTCTGATCCAGATTCTGCATAGGGCTGATTTTAAAAAATAAAAAGACCCGGCAAGGCGCGCGGCCTTACCAGGTATTGTCTTTTAGAAGTGAATAAGACGATGTTGAGATAGCGTAGCGAATTGACATTTCGCTACTAGTCTTTCTTCTCTTCGGTAGTATCTTCTTCTGTGGAAGCCTCTTCAGCTTTTTCTTCTTCTGCAGGAGCCTCTTCAGTTGCTCCTTCTTCAGCAGGACTTTCTTCTTCCGTCACAGGAGCCGCTTCAGTTGAATCTTCTGCCGGAGTCTTTGTCTCTTCTTCCGCAGGTGCTTCTTCAGCAACTCCACTTTCAGCTACAGGAGTTTCTTCTGTTGCCTCCGTAGTTTCTTCGGCCGGGGACTCCTCTTCAGTCGTCTCTTCTACAGGTGCTTCTTCTTTTGTGGATTCCTCAGTTACTTCATCAACAACCTCTGCCTCTGCAGCATCTGCTTCAGGAGCTTCATCTGCAGAAGTTGCTTCTTCAGCTACCTGCGCATCTTCAGCTTCATCACCAGTGGTAACTGAAACTTCCTCGTTTGCTACTGCTTCAGACTCTTCTACTTTAACCACGATCGGCTTAGCTGTACCTGACAATGTCTTGTACCACTCTGTACGGGCCTCAGCAGTTGCTTCATGGCGCGCTCTGATTTTACTGTCTTTATCGGCAACATAAGCGACATACATCTCATCTGCTTTTTCCTGAGTCAATGCTCCTTTAGTCACTCCGCGCTGGAGGTGCAAACGGTAAAACAGCCCTTGAAACTTGAGAATTGCACGAGCCGTATCGGTTGGCTGGGCTCCTTTCATGAGCCAGTCAAAAGTGCGGTCTCTATCTAATTCGATTGTTGCCGGACTGGTCATGGGATTGTATGTTCCGAGTTTTTCGATAAAGCGACCATCGCGTGGTGCGCGTGCATCGGCAACTACAATGTGGTAGAAAGGTTTCTTTCTGCGACCTCTTCTCTGAAGTCTGATCTTTACTGACATAAAGCTAAAATTTACTTGGTTCAACCATACCCGCATTACTCAATCAATGAGCGACGGGATTTCAACGAGGCGCAAAAGTAATTAAATTTTGGTTTATAGTTGGTGGTTTGGAGTTATTAGAAGTCGCTCAGTTCGCTTTGCTCACTGTTTCTATTGTCGCTGTTGTCTCCTTGTTGCTGTTGTATCTTTTTCGCTGATGTTTGGCACTTTACAATACATAGTTGTCATTAGTTACGGCATTTGCAACTTGATTATGACAAAGTAATTTGTTAAAGTTCAGAATTCTACATCATTTTTTGTTCCCCCTTTTTTATCAGAACGAAGTAGACAACTATAAACCATAGCGACAATAGAAACAGTGAGCAAAGCGAACTTAGAGACAATAGAAACAGTGAGCAAAGCGAACTTAGGGACAATAGAAACAGTGAGCAAAGCGAACTTAGAGACAATAGAAACAGTGAGCAAAGCGAACAAATCACCCAAACTCAATCCTCCACCTCACATTCAGTCTTCTGGAAGTCAGAAAATTGCTGATGGCAAATTGCTGATTGTTAATCGCCTTGATCCAGGTCTTGTCTGCTTCGTTCCTGATGCCCAAAAGATTAAACACTTCAAGGCTTAGCCAACTGTTTCGCGAGAACCGTAAAAAGTGCTTCGGTTTTCTCTGCAGCCATGATTTATCCCACAGCAGGACAGAAAAGCCAATATCAACACGGCGGTACACAGAATATCTGAAAGTATTGCGGAAGACAATATTATTGTCGGGAACCCCGAAAGGAAGCCCGGTCCCAAACGCAAGATTGAGATGAACTTTGAAGTTCTCATTGTTTGGAAGGTAATCCTGAAAGAAGACATTGACAGTCACGAGTTGATGCGTCGGTCGTGGCACGTCTTTTACGGCCTCAGCTTCCGGACTCCCGACCTCGAACTTCATGTGCTGGATACCGTCAAGCTTTTCACGTGCCCGCTGAAAGCTAAAATTTATCCACGATTCAGCACCCGGTACGAATTCCCCATTGAGACGGACATCCAGACCGACGACATATCCTGTGGCATCATTTTCACCTGAA
>SMVB01425218.1_pt1 | contig 10066 bp, 7 predicted proteins | sample 2456461 | NCBI WGS metagenome assembly SMVB01 (sample SAMN11095934, study PRJNA526329) | marine sediment metagenome | biome: Marine sediment; feature: Surficial sediment; material: Deep marine sediment; isolation source: Hadal surficial sediment | place: Pacific Ocean | collected 2014-05 | depth 0-1...
CGAGGTGAGGGCGGATTCGGTCTACGTCACCATGGCGGACCAAAAAAATCCACGCCGGGCGACGGTGGTGATGGTGGCGTCGTTCGGTGCGCCGGACCTGGCGATGATCAAGATCGAGGATTATGACGGTGCCTACGTGCACAAAGTGGATTGGTCGGGCACAAATGTTGGACAGGGAGCTTCGGCAGCCCTGATCGGGTTTCCGGCAGGCCTGGGCAATGCGTTGGATCGAACGCAGACGGTACGGACCCTGATGGCAGCAGGCATCTTCTCACGCGTCACGTCGGAAGACATCAACTTCGACGGCTTCACTACGGGGGGATCGAGTGGGAGTCCGATCTTCAACGCATCGGGCGAGGTCGTTGCCGTGCATAGAGCAGGACTGAGGGATGCGACGGGACTGAGCTTCGCCATACCAATCGCCAAATTGATTCCTTTGCTACCCGCCGAGGTTCGGCGAGAACTCGGCATCCAGTAGTCAGGTCACCCTGGGGTCGAGAGCGTCGCGGACCCCGTCTCCAAGCAGGTTGGAGGCGACGACCGACACTACGACCGCCATGCCGGGCAGGACGGCGACCCACGGGGCGTTTACCAGCGTGTTTCTCCCGGCGGCGATCATGTTGCCCCACGATGGCGCAGGAGCCGGAATCCCCAGTCCCAGGAAGGAAAGCCCCGCTTCGAGCATGATGGCGTTGCCGATGCTTAGGGCTGCGACGAGCACAATGGGAGTGAGGACGTTCGGGATCACGTGTCGAGAGAGCAATCGACGACGACTCGTGCCTGCAGACCGCGCCGCCACCGAATAGGGCAGGGCCAACACGCCTTTTGCTTCAGCCCTGGTCAAACGTGCCAAGCTCATCCAACCGGTGAAGCCGATAACGAGGACCGTGAGTTCCAGGCTCGGTTCCCAAAGCGTGACCAATGCCAAGAGGAGGACCAACCGGGGCATGGCGAGCACGGCGTCCGTGAGTCCCATCAGTACGCGTTCGAAGGTGCCACCCCACACGGCCGCAGAGATACCTATCGTCGCGCCAAGGACCACCGAAACGAGCATCGACAAGAACCCCACCATGAGGCTGACCCGGCTTCCGTGGATGAGTCGCGCGAGCATGTCGCGCCCAAGAGCATCCGTTCCGAGCCAATGTCGCGTCCCAAGATGATCGACGGACAACGGGGGGAGCAACCGTGTTTGGACAACGTCGTGCTGCGCGAGCGGATCGATGTCGTGGATGAGAGGGCCGACGAGCGCTACGACGACCAGGAGCGCGATGGCGCTGATCCCGAATGTCGCCCGCCGGTCTTTCCAAAGGGCTCGCCAGCCGGTCACGCGGAGTCCCTGATTCGGGGATCGACAGCGATGGCCGCCAGGTCCGCGACCATGTTGCCCACGACGACGAGAGCGGCGAAAATAACCGTCGTTGCCATGACGACGGGGTAGTCCCGCGCCAGGACGGCGTCGACCATGACGCGACCCATGCCGGGCCAAGCAAAGATGGATTCGACGAACACGGACCCTGACACGAGCGCGGGAAGTGAGAGACCGAGCAGCGTGACGATGGGAACGAGCGCGTTGCGCATCACGTGCCTTCGGCGCACCACGGCGGGCGGAATGCCTTTTGAACGCGCCGCCCGGACGTACTCGAGTCGGTGTACATCGATCACGGCGCCACGGACGAAGCGGGCGGTGCCCGCGATGCCGATCAGGCCGAGCGTCGTCAACGGAAGCGCGAGATGCCGCGCACGGTCGGCGAGTCTTCCCATTGGCGTGAGGAACTCAGCGTCGAGTCCCACTGCGCCGAAGGCGGGGAACTGCAGTATCGATGGCAGGCCAAGGCTCCCGGGAACGTACGTGAATACCAGCACGAGCATCACGGCTAGCCAGTACGCTGGAATCCCGTAGATGACAAGGGTTACGACCGTGATGCCGGTATCGAGTCGGGAGCGGTGATGGAGCGCTTGCCACGCACCGACGAGAATCCCACCGACGTATGTTATGAGCAACGATGCGCCGGCCAGCAACAGGGTGAAGGGGAGTGCATTCGCGATCACGTTCACAACGGGGCGTTGGGTCGCGATACTCACGCCCCAATCTCCTCGTGCAAAAGCCCCGAGCCATCGTACGTAACGAACGGCCAGGGGGCGGTCCAGCCCCAGGGCGGACCGCGCCGCGTCGATCGTCGCTTGGTCGGCATCACGAGCGACCCAGAGTCTTGCGGGGTCGCCGGGCGCCAAGTTCAATAGTGCGAACGTGAGCGTAATGACGAAGAAGACGATGCCAAACCCGACCAAGAGCCGGTGTACAACGGGGCGGAGCATGACACAGGGTGGTACCTGGATGGTGCGAGCGTCAAGGTCGGCGTTGCTCGTCTCATCGATGAGCCTGGCGGCTTGTGGTGCGGGCGACGTGAACCGTGCGGTGACCGTCGTCTACGCGTCGGGCGCAGACCTTCAATCCATCAACCCATTGGTTACCGTGCATCCGCTGGCCAAAGCCGTGCAGAAACACGTGCTATTCATGACGCTGGCGGTGTACGATTCGTTGCTTCGACCCATTCCCCGTCTCGCCGAGTCCTGGGAGTGGAACGCTGACAGAACGATGCTCACGTTTACGTTGCGGGACGACGTTTTCTGGCACGACGGCGTGCGCACCACGGCGAGAGACGTGCTCACGACCGTGCGGTTCGCTCGCGATCCGGCAACGGGCTACCCGCGGGCTCGAGACTTCGACCCCGTCGTTTCGGTGAACGCTCCGGATTCACTTCGGGTCGAGATCCGGTTTTCGGTGACGCAGCCGGTGTTTCCCGACGTCCTCACGGATTTGGCAATCCTCCCAGCTCATTACGTGGCAGAAGTGGCGCCTTCCGCTATGCGCCGGGCAGCCTTCAACGAGGAGCCGGTAGGTAATGGCCCGTTCCGGTTTGTCGATCATCGTCCCAATCAACGTTGGGTATTCGAACGGAACGTCAGTTTCCCCGTCGATTTTGCCGTGCCTCCGATCGATCGGTTCGTGATCGTCGTAGTCGATGAAGCGACGACAAAGCTGGCCGCGCTGACGACGGGTGAATTGGATTTTGCAGGGATCAGCCCCGGGCATGCGGAGTTCGTCCGAAAGAACCCGCGACTCCGTATCGTGGATTTTCCGATTCTCTTCTCCTACGGAGTGTTTTGGAATCTTCGTCGCCGCCCATTTGACGATCATGGTGTTCGTCGTGCGCTCACTATGGCGATCGATCGCCGCGCGATCATCGACGGATATCTCTATGGGTTCGGCACCCCCGCAACTGGACCGGTAGCGCCATCGCATCCGTGGTACGTCGACGCACCTGGCCCAACGTTCGATCCGGGTGAAGCGCGCCGGTTGCTCGACAGCCTAGGTTGGCGAGTGGGCGAGAACGGAGTTCGGGCCAAGGGCGATACGACACTGTCGTTCGTGCTGTTGACGGTCGGGAGTGGGGATCTTGGCCTGGAACAAATGCTCCAAGAGCAGATGCGCAGCATAGGAGTGACAGTCACTCTCCGTCAACTAGAACTCTCGACCTTTCTGGCGACCGCCCGGGGGGAGGCGCGTGACTACGATGCTCTTTTGACGGGCATCTCGGGAGATCTCTCCTTGGGGTACGTTGACGCGTTGTTCGGCGGCCACGAGGGGCCACTCGCCTATGCGGGGTACCGCAACCGCGCTTTTGACGAGGCAGTGGCGAGAGCCAGGACAGCCGAGACGGAAACCCAGGTGGCCGACGCCTGGGCTGACGCGCAACGCATCCTCGCCGCAGATTTTCCCGTGGCTTGGGTGTACCACGCGCGCGGTGTACAGGGCGTGACGAATCGAATCACCAATACCCAACCTGACCTCCGCGGCGAACTCGGTAATATCCACGAGTGGCGGTTCGGGTCGGGTGGGACGCATTGAGTATTCACGCGCGCGCCCCACTTCGCATCGACTTTGCCGGCGGTTGGACGGACGTGCCGGAGTATGCGGACCGGGAAGGCGGTGCGGCCGTCGCTGCCGGAATCACCCTGTACGCGCATGTCGATGTGTACCTCGGAGGAAATACAATCGAACTGGTTGCGGCAGACATCGGCGAGCGTGTCACCTACGAGGTGGGATCCCAGATCAGCTACGATGGACGACTGGATCTCCACAAGGCCGCCTTGAATCTGCTTCCGGTAACCGGGGGCATCGAACTACTATCTCGATCGGATGCACCCGGGGGGTCGGGTTTGGGAGCGTCCGGGGCTTTGGACGTTGCTCTGGTCGCGGCCTTGGCGCTTTGTCGCCACGACCCCTATGATGAACCATCCCTCGCCGAACTCGGATTCATGCTCGAAACGAAGGAGTTGGGCCTGCTCGGTGGAAGGCAGGATCAGCTCACGGCGGCGCTTGGGGGGTTCCAGCGATACGAATTCGGAAGTGACCTCACCAACGCTCGGCGCGTCGCAGTATCCTCCGCTGCGGCGGAAGACCTGCAACGCCACGTCGTGATCGTGTACACTGGGCATTCTCATTTCTCTTCGGAGACGCACGAGCGCGTCTGGAACGAGTATCGTCGCGGAGACCGCGTCGTCGTAGAAGCGCTTGCGGAAATGCGGGGACTGGCCGCGACTGCAGCGGAGCAGCTGGAGCACGGTGACTGGGAAGCATTGGCGAAGACGGTCAACTCGAATTGGAAAGCCCAGCAACGTCTCCACCCGACGATCACGACTCCGCGCACGGCGGCGATCGAGAGTGCGGTGCGAGGGGCCGGTGCCTGGGGAGTGAAGGCCACTGGTGCCGGTTCGGGTGGCTGCATGCTCGTTTTGAGTCCGAAGAGGGCGCGACCCGATGTTACGGAAGCGGCGCGACGCGCCGGCGGACAAATTCTCGAACTGGAGTTTGCGATGGAGGGAGTCAACGTGTGGGAGCGCGGCGACGATGCTGCTCAATGAGGCGGCGCAGGAACGCCGCAAACTCGAAATCAGGGGATCGACCGATCTTCGGCGCCTGAGTCGTCGGATTCGTGCCCACCTGGGGCCATTGCTCGATGCTTCGATTCCCGACATACCCGGTAAGGCCCGCCTATCGCGAAAGGGCGGCGCCTGTCCGAACGATGGAACGCGGTTGACCTTCGATCCCCTCAGCCCCACGCATCACCGATGCCCGAGGTGCCACACGGTCGTCACCGGGGACCTGCACCATGCCACGTGGCGTTGGTGGTATCACCTGTGGTTATCCGAACGGATACTACATCTGGGGCTGCTCGGCGCTCTCTCGAACGAACCACTCCTCATGCGCCGTGGACTCGAACTTGCCCGCGGGTACGCGGCGATCTATCCCACACTTCCGAACCAAGACAACGTCCTGGGGCCGACCCGACTGTTTTTCTCGACCTACCTGGAATCCATTTGGCTCGCGCAAATGGCGATCGGACTCGGCTTTATCGCGCTGCGCATTGAACTCGATGACGACCTCCGCAGTATGGTTCGTAACTCGGCGGATCTAATTCGCGAGTTCGATGAAGCGTGGTCGAACCGTCAAGTGTGGAACAACACGGCCTTGATGGCGGCTGGGACGCTGCTGGAAGACCCCGAACTCGTTGCCCACGGTCTCGCCGGACCTCACGGCATACGCGCGCAGCTCGACCACGGCGTAACCTCTGATGGATTGTGGTTCGAGGGAGAGAACTACCACTTCTTCGCCCTCCGCGGATTCCAACTTGCGGCCGAGTTGGCGCGCATCCAAGGGATCGATCTGTACGCCGATGCCCAATCTGCGAGCAAGCTCTGCGGCATGTACACGGCTCCCATTCACACGCTCTACCCTGACCTGACGATGCCGGCCCGAGGCGACTCACCCTTTGGCGTCGCCATGGCGCAACCTCGATTTGCGGAACTCTGGGAGGTCGGTCTGGTTCGCACCAACGATGGTCTCGTCGAAGGTTTGCTCACGTCACTCTATGGCGGCAACTATCCAGATGGAGACGACGTTGGGTTTGAAGAGATCGCAGAGCACGAGGTGCATCGGCCCCCTGCGAAATTGACCAGGGATCGGTTGGGTTGGCGAGCGCTCCTGTGGATGCGGCCGACGCTTCCGTCGGCTGGGAGCAGCCCACCGTCACCGGTCACAGTGTTCGACCGAGCTGGGGTGGCGCTGGTGCGTCCGACGAACGACACGTATGCGAGTCTGGAGGTTGGGGGGGCGCGGGGCGGGCACGGCCATCCCGACCTCCTTCACTCGAATTTGTATTTGGGCTCTCCCATTACAGTCGATCCGGGAACGGCGTCGTACGTGGACGAGTCCCTGCATTGGTATCGAAGCCGCGAAGCACACAATGCCCCGTTCGCCGATGGCGAGACGGGCCCAGCAACAGGCCGAGCGTGGTGCGAGGCGGCCGATGCTCGCGACGGATGGGCCTGGTGTCGAGGTACGGCGCGTGACATGCTCGGCCCCGCGAGCAAGGCCAGCAGAACGTTGGTCGTCGGAGACCTCTTCGTGCTCGACGTGGTCGAGGTGGAAGCGGACGACACGGCAGAGGTTTGTTTGCCCGTCCACCTCACGGGGGCGATCAGCACCTCCGAGGATCTGTTGCGACTCGAGGCGGAACGCGGGGAGGGGAGAGCGTTGCTGGTTCCCCGCCGCGACGAGCGGCTGACCTTGGAGCGTGGGCTTGGGCCACCGAGCCCGAACCTTGCCCCAGGCGACCCGATGACGTACGTAATGCGCCGAGCGAGGGGGTCTGGGTTCTGGGTTCAGGCCTACTGTGCAGCTCCGCACCATCTCGACGCGCTCGATGTGACGGAAACCGAAATTCGTGTCGTATGCGATGGGCAAGAGTACCGCATCACATTTTCCAATGAGGTCGCACGGATCTCGACGCCGGAACACGGGAAGATCAAGCTCAGGGGGGCTCGACCCGCTCCGAGCATCGCTACGGAGCCCAGTAATCGCGTCATGCAGACGACGCTGTCTCTGCCCATACGCGATCGACCGCTTCGGCCGGAGGACTGGACGGCCGCCGTCGCCCCGCAGCACATCCGCAAGCTCCGCGCAGAGCACTATCGTCGATCCGAGTTGGCTTACTTGCATGGGAAGAGCATCCGCGCGCGCGCGACCGTCGTCGGTACCCCAACCGCAATCGAATTTGCGGTCGATGTGGAGAAACGCGACTTAACATTTCGACGATCTGATGCCGGGGACCCTGAACTCGACAACGAACGGCCGGACATCCACTCCGACGGCGTACAATGTTACATCGGCCGCGATGGTTGGGTGGGGTTCCTCGTTATTCCCGATCCCGATTCGCGGACAGCTCGAACGGTTGGCCTGGGAAGCCATTCTGGTGGGGTGGTTGGGGTCAGCGGAACGTGGACTCCGACGGAGGGTGGGTACGCGATGGTAGTTCGCTTTGAATTGTCTCGCCCGCTCGAACTGGGTGAACGGTTTCCCGTCAACCTCGTCATCAATGAGATGTATTCGGATCGCGAGCGGAGAGCTGGACAACTCGTGCTGTCGGGTGGCGAGGGTTGGGTCTACCTTCGCGGTGATCGGGAGTCGCCGGAAAATGCCTTGGTTGTGGAGGTGGTGTGAGCATCGTCGTAGTTCTGCATCAGCCCCAGGATCTCGTGAACATCGCGAGCGTCATTCGCGCAATGAAGAACTTCCGGCTCTTCGACTTGCGACTCGTCACGCCGAGGGAGTGGGATGAATACCGCATCGAGGGCGTTGCCCACAGTTCGTACGATGTCATCGAACGCGTACAACAGTTTGACGACCTCGACGCGGCGCTTGCGGATTGCACGTTCGTCGTTGGCTTGACCGCCCGAGAACGCACGGCAAAACGGAACGTGGATCGCCCTCGAGAAAGCGCCGAGGAAATCGTTGCGGAGGCTGCCGACGGGCGGGTAGCCATCGTGTTGGGACCGGAAGACCGTGGCCTCTCCAATGCCGATCTAGATCGCTGTCACCGCGCCGTGACGATTCCCACGAACGACGAATATCCTTCACTCAACCTGTCCCATGCGTTGGCCATCATCGCTTACGAGGTGTTGCTGGTGCGCGGCACGACGGCACCCAAGCCACCCAGGCGGGAGGCCGAACCGGCGACGTCGGAGCAGTACGAGCAATTGTTTGGGGCGGCGCAGGCTGCTTTGGATTCCATCGAGTTCTTCAAGGCCCGAAACCCCGAACACATCATCCGCACGATACGAGAGGTCGCTCATCGCACGCCAATCGACGCGCGGGAGGCGAAGCTCTTCATAGCCATGTGCTATGAGGTAACCAACTATCTACGCCGCCAGGGAATGGAGTGACGATTCCAGGGTTCACGTCCACCGGCAGCAAGCGCCCGTCAGCGCTATTTGGGCGCGCCGGCGCCGGACCCCAGCATGTAGTGCGCACTGATGGGTGCCGGGTGTGGGACGCTCAAGGGCGGGAGTACATCGACCTAATCATGGCATTGGGTGCGGTCGCGCTCGGATATGGACACCCGGCCGTCACGCGGGCGGTGACTGAGGCGGCGAAATCGGGTGCGGTTGGCCCGTTGTCGCCAACCCTCGAGGCAAAGGTTGCGGAACGACTGGTGCACGTTCTTCCCGGTGTCAGGTGGATTCGTTTTCTCAAGACCGGTGCCGAGGCCGTTGCCGCAGCCGTTCGCATCGCTCGCGCGGTGACGGGGCGAGACCGTGTCATCACCTGTGGGTATCACGGGTGGTTGGACTGGTGCCAGCAAGGCCCGGGGATCCCGTTGGCGGTCACGCAGTTGCGACGCGAGATTCGATTCAACGACATCGCCGACCTGCGGTCCGCGGTAGATGAGTTCGGCCCGGTGGCTTGCATCGTGATCGAACCGATTATCGACGGGCCGCCCGACATCGCCTGGTTGACCGCGTTGCGCGAGATAACGTCGCATACCGGCGCATGCCTCGTATTCGATGAAATAAAGACCGCGTTCCGTGTCGCCCGCGGTGGGGTCGCGGAGCAGACCGGCGTCACGCCGGATCTCATGGTCGTTGGCAAGGCCTTGGGCAACGGGTACCCCATCGCCGCCGTTGGCGGTGCGGAGGCGCTGTTCTCGACGGTCGAAGACACGTGGATTTCGTCTACACTCGCCACCGAGTTCGTGAGTCTGGCGGCGGCTGACGCCGTCCTCGACGTGTTCGAGACGGAGCCCGTTGCTGGAGCGTTGGCTGATTCGGGAACCATGTTGTTTGGATTCCTGACCGGCGCAGCCCGGGAGTTCCCTGACGTCGTGCGCGAAGTCCACGGGGTGCCGCAGATGTGTTACGTGAGCTTTGTCAGCGACGAGGTATCTGGGGCCGTCAGCCGGGCCGCGGCGGAGCGGGGTCTCCTTTTCAAGCGCGACGCATACAACTTCGTTGCGCTCCCCCACTCGAGTGACGTCATCCATCAGTGTATCGCGATCCTGCGCGAGGCGCTGGAAAGCGTGCGTTGATGCTCATTGACGTGCACGGACACTTCTACACGGAGCGGTCGGGGCTGACCGATTGGCGTGAGCGCAATGAGGCGCGGTTGAACGCCGGCTCACGCATCGGTATCACGGCACACGTCGCGTCGATACTTGGCACGTGGGGACATACCTCGCCAACGTACTTTCCTTCACCCGACGACCTCACGCATGCCAACGCCGCGATGCGCGCGCTGCAAGATGAGCACTCGGGATTGGTGTTTGGCTACTGCGCAGTGAACCCGAACTTCACAGAGCACGCGCTCGAACAAATCGAAGTTGGACTGTCGCATGGAATGATAGGCATCAAGTTGGCGGCAAGCCGGCGCGCCGACGATCCCCTGCTGGATCCGATTGCCCAGGCGGCAGCGACGGCCAAGGTGCCGGTGCTTCATCACGTATGGCATCACCGAAGCCGGGAGTGGCTGGGTCAGGAGGCGTCGGACACCCTAGAGCTAGCGCGCCTTGCCGAACGGCATTCTGGTGTCCAGTTCATCGTCGCCCACATTGGCGGGGGTGGGGATTGGGCGCATACGCTGAGGGTTGTACGGCGAGTGCGCAATCTTTGGATCGATATTTCGGGTAGTGGTGTCGACATCGACATGATGCACCTTGCTCTCGATGCC
>SMVB01072938.1_pt1 | contig 10064 bp, 6 predicted proteins | sample 2456461 | NCBI WGS metagenome assembly SMVB01 (sample SAMN11095934, study PRJNA526329) | marine sediment metagenome | biome: Marine sediment; feature: Surficial sediment; material: Deep marine sediment; isolation source: Hadal surficial sediment | place: Pacific Ocean | collected 2014-05 | depth 0-1...
GAGATCTGGTCTTGCGTGACACGCAACGTGAAGTTGAAGTCGGGGAATTTCCGCACAACGGCGACGGTGATCGCGCGGAAGTCGTTGGCGACGAAATCCCATTGCGGCAACAGCAGAACGTTGTACTTGGACGTGATGTCGTACTGCCACCCGACCCCCAGCAACTTCGTTTCGTTGGCGTCGATGAACCGGTACTCGACATAGGTTGACAACAGCGGCGTGTGCCGCAGCCGCGTGCCGATCGATCCGCGTGCAAATACGGAGTTGTCGAGGTCGTAGGTCGCCTCGCCGACGACCGCGAGGCTGTCGCTGATCGTCCACGTGGCGGCGCCCTGGACGTGGTCGCCGAACTGCGAGTACTCCGGGCGATACGCGAAGAACTGGGGCGTGGGTGATTCGCGGTTGGCATCGCCGGAATTGACGACCAGCGACGTGTCGATCGTGAGAACATCGACGGACCGCCACCGCCCCGGCCCGCCTCGCTGCGTCTGCCAGGTCGTCTTGAGGCCGATCTCGACGACGGAGCCGCCGCCGATGGACTCGACCCCCTGGTCGTAGACCGGTAGTGCACCGTCCGGGACGTCTGTGTAGCCGTGCCACGCGGTCAGCCGTGGCTCGATGATCGTTCGCATCCGATGCAGGTCGAACAGCCTGCTCTCGACGGTGTTGTCGACGTGTTGCACCTGCGTATTGAGGCGGACGCCCACCGCGCCGAAGACGCGTGTGTCCTTCGCATCAGTGGAGAATGATTCGACGGCACTGCTCCAAGCGGTGAATCGGCCGACGACATACGGCGTGATCTTGACCGGGCCCACCCGGACGGGCATGGCGAACTCGTGCCTCGAGTCGAACCGGTTGACGTACCCGGCGGGGAATCCGGCCGCGATCAACGCCGCCGAGATCGAGTCGTTGGGGCCGATGCCGGGACCAAACGTCCCCGGCCGGACACCGAGTTGACTGGGCGTCCCTTCCTGGAAGCTGAAACGCATCCGGCTCAGCCGGGTCTCGCCCGAATAGGTGACGTGGTCGCCGAACAGAGAGTCGCCGAACCGGCGATACGTCAACTCCGGCATTTTCTCGACCTGGTAGGCACGGCTCGCCAGCAGGTAGCTGTTGGAGATGAAATCGTTGATGTCGTACTTGAACAGCGTGTCGAACGCGGAATTGTGGCCGGTGTACCGAAGGTACACGCCCGTCTCGTACTCGCGGCGATTGAAGAAGTCTTCCTCACGCCACGAGGTGATGAAGGTCGTGTCGCTGATGTGGGAGAGGTCGGCCCGGACGTACCATTCGTCGTTGAGCGTGTGCCTGTGGGACCACAACGCGACGCCCCGGTTCGTGCCTGCGGGCTTGACGTCGACGCCGGAAGACGTCCGGTCGATCCCCGTGTCGTGGAGGTAATAGAGGTCCAGCTCACCCATGGCGGCAGCCAGGTCGTAGGTCAGATCGATCCCGCCGCCTCCACCGCGTTTCGTGAAACCGTCAAGCTGCAGGGTCGCGTTGATGCCTCGCGGCTTCTCCATGCCCAGCAGGACGAACGGATACCACTGGGTCCGGATGCGAACGCCGTCGTTTTCCCGGTAGCCCACTTCAAGGCCGCGGAGGGGCATGTCATCGGCCGTTCCCGCGAACTTCGGCCAGTACAGCAGCGGTACGCCCTCGACCTCCAGCGTGTTGTGGCGGGTCTCGAAGAACAGCGTGGAGTCCTCACCCCGATCCGCGTCGCCGGGTCGCTGCGTGACCGTCACCTGCCGCGCGCCGATCGCGAAGTGTGGCGTGAAGAACTCGCTTGTCGAAACGGTGGCCCGCTCGGCCGTCCACTGGTTGGCGGCGACCTGGCGAAGCTCCTGTGCACGGGCGAAAACCGGGAATCCGCGTTCGCGGCTGTAGGTCCGCAGAATGGCATCGACCATGACGGCCTGTCCGGTCTCGAAGTCGTAGTACATCTGCGGCGCGCGAACCGTGTACTCGCCGCCGCGGGCGGTCGCGACGGCATTGCCCTCAAGGTAGATGCCGCGGAGCGTGTCCGCGTCAACGCGGCCGGCGAGCATCTTGTCGAGCGGGCCCGGGTCCGCGAACACGACCGCCCGCTCCGCGGTCAGCGTGATTTGGGACCATTGGTCGTCGCCGCCGTCGGCGATGTACTGCACCACGATCGAGCCGGTCGCGGTGATGACGTTCTCTTCCTCGCCGCTGATGACGTTCAACTCGTTCCACGAGAACCACACGGTGCCGCCCGCCCCGAACAGCGGTGGTGTCTCGACGCCCTCCGAGGGCACCCGAACCTGCTGCGGCTTCGGTGTCGTCGGCGCGACCGGTGTCCCGCCGGGTTGCGGTACCGCGGGGGCGGCCGACCGGGGCTGATCGATCTGCGGCAGGTACGACAGCGGCGGCAACGGCTCCTGGAGAAGCGGTCGCAACGACGCCGCGAGCCGCCGCTCGGCCTGTCGCAGCAAGCCGCTCGGGGGCGGTGGGCGATCGTTGAGACGGGCGACATCGAGCGTGACCGGTCCGCGCGTGCTTGCCGTCATGAGTACGTCCGTGCCGCTGACACCCAACCCGGACCGGTTGGCCGGGCTCTGCACCTCCGGCAGGTACACCGCGAGTTGGCTGATGAGCCCCGCGGCGCTGGGAATCCGGTTGAGCCAGACGACCGCGGTGTCCCCCCGGATGTCAAAGCCACCGACGCGGATTCGGACGCCGCCGTCCAGCATCAGACGGCGGGTGTCGTCGATCACCCACGCCCACGCCCGCAGTGCGGTGATGTCGATTCCCCCGTCGACCGGTTCGATCGGAAGGACGAACCCGGTGAGCCTGTCGCCGGTAACGTCGGCAGTCCGCTGTGCGCGGGCCGCGGTCGTCGTCACAAGCACGCCGATCAACCCTACGCAAACTATTGCGCGACACATGGACATCGGAGACGTGATGATACCAAAGTCGAAGAAGCCAGTGATCAGTCGTCAGTCGTCAGTGATCAGTCTGACTGACAACTGACAACTGACAACTGACAACTGATCACCCTTCCTCAAACATCGCGTCGATAAACGCGTCCGGCTCGAAGACCTCTATGTCCTGGGGTGTCTCCCCGACACCGACGAGCTTAACGGGAATGCCCAGGACATCGTGGATCGCGACGACGATGCCGCCCTTGGCGGTGCCGTCGAGCTTGGCGAGGAAGATGCCCGTCACGTCGACCGCGGTCTTGAACTGCTCGGCCTGGCGAATTGCGTTCTGGCCGGCGGTGGCGTCGAGCACGAGCAGAACCTCGTGCGGCGCGTCGGGGATCTTCTTCGTGGCGACCTCGCGGATCTTCGTCAGCTGGCGCATCAGGTTCTGCTGCGTGTGCAACCTGCCGGCGGTGTCGATGAGCAGCACGTCGCCGCCCCGCGCCACGATCGCTTCGGTGGCGTCGAACACCACCGCGGCGGGATCACCGCCGGCGATGCCCTTGATGATGTCCACCCCCAAACGCTGCGCCCAGATCTCCAGCTGCGACACCGCCGCCGCCCGGTACGTGTCCGCAGCGGCGATCATCACATTCTTGCCCTGGCTCTGCAACGAGGCGGCGATCTTGGCCAGCGAAGTCGTCTTGCCGGAACCGTTCACGCCGACGAGCAGGATGACCGTCGGCCCTTCGTCGGCCATATGCAGCGAACGGTCGACGGCGAGCAGACGCTGCTTGAGCCGGTCCTTGATGAACGGGATCGCGTCGCTGCCGTCCGCGATGGCTCCCTTTCGCCAGGCGTCACGCAGCTCGTCGACGATGGCGGAGGTTGCGCGGGGACCGACGTCGGCCCGGATCAGCCGCGTCTCGATTTCGTCGATGACCTCGGCGCTCAGCGGGCCGGAAAGCAGTCCGCGGATCGAGCCGCCAAGGGCTGCCCGGGTGCGGGCGAGTCCGCGTCGAATGGCGCTTGCCGTTGAGGCGAACAGGCCCACGGGTCAGCCTGGCCCTTCCGTCGCGGGGTCCGGCTCGACAACGGCTTCACGGCCGGTCTTGTAGATCCGGTCCAGTACCGCGTTGACGAACAGCGGCGACTTCTCGGTGCTGAATTCGCGTGCGAGCTCGACCGCCTCGTTGATCGCGACTTTCGGGGGCGTGTTGCCGTGCGTGAACTCGTAGAAGGCGAGCCGCAGAATACAGCGATCGAGCGCCGGCTGGCGATAGGTCGGCCACTCGGGGGTCAGCGCGGCGACGGTGGCGTCGGCCTCGTCGCGAACGGCCCACGCGTTGACGGCCAGCTCGTAACCACGTTTGTGCACCTCCGGGGTGCCGGGCGACTGCTCCAGCGTCTGGAACACCGCGTCGGAGGGTTCCGCGCCGGCGTCGAACTGGTAGAGGACCTGCAATGCGCACCGGCGGGCGTCACGGGCGGAGCCCATTTCAGGGACACTCCCGCTCCGGGCTGAGGGACCGGATCACCCTCGCTGTTTCGATCGCCGCGTACATGGCCTCGTCACCCTTGTTGCCGTGGTCGCCGCCGGCGCGGGCCGCGGCCTGGTCAAGGCTTGCGCAGGTCAGCAGGCCGAAGGCGACCGGAATGCCCGTGTCCACGGTGATCATCGTCAACCCGGTCGCGACCGCGGCGGCGAGGTACCGGTCGTGATCGGTTTCGCCGGAGATCACGCATCCCAGCGCGACGACCGCGTCGATATCGCCGCCTGCCGCAAACGCCCGGCAGACCGCGGTCAGTTCGAATGCGCCGGGCGTCTGAACGACCCGGAGATCCGCGTCGGCACCACCGGCGCGCCGGAACCGCTCGACCGCTGCTTCACACAGCGCATCGGTGATCCGGTGGTGGTACCGGCTTACCGCGAGGCCCACACGCAGGCCTGCGGCATCTGCTTCTGGTCGGATCTGTTCGTACATTGATCGGCATCGTATACCATGGCCCCCGTGCAGGCGCTGGCCTTCAAGCTCATCTCGGCCATCCGGTTGACGCGATTGACGATGGCTTTCGGCGCGGTCAGCGACGTGTGGTTCGTGATCCTGCTCACCCGTGCGACGGGCGATTACCCGGATGTCATCCGGGTTGCACACGTTTCCCTGGTGTTCGCCCTGGCCGCCGGCGCCGTCGTCGCGATTGGCCTGTTCGCATACGGGGCGGCGCTCAACGACGTGCTCGACGTGCGTCACGACACGACGTTCCGCCCGGATCGCCCCATTCCCGCCGGGCGGATACGGCTCGGACAGGCGATCGTCGTCACCATCGGCGCGCTGATCATCACGGTCGTCGCCTCGGCCGCCATGGGACTGCCCGCCCTGTGGATCATGTTGCTGGTGGCGGGGGCGATTCTCTTCTACAACGCCGCCGGCAAGTACATCCCCGCGGTCGGCTGCGTGACGATCGGCCTGATCCACGCGGCGCACATGCTCATACCCAACGTGCAGTTGACATTCACGCTTCCCATCTGGCTGGTGATGACGCACGCGATGGGGATCGCAGCCGCGGTGCACATCCTGGAGGACAAGCGACCGCGTCTGACTCGCGGCGGCATCCTCGCGCTGGGAGCGGGGTGGATCTTCTGGTCGGGGCTCATTATCGCCTACGGCGCCGGGCGAGGCGGGCTCTTGCCCGAAGGCACGCCATGGTGGGCGCTGCTGTGGCCGCTCGCGGCGGTCGTGGCCTTCGTCATGATCGCGATCTGGAAGGCAGGCGGCGTCCAAGGCGCGGCTGCCTCCGAGAAACTCAAACGGTACGGGGCGATGTGGCAAGCGCTCTACGGCGCGGCGTGGCTCGTGGCGTTGGGCTACGAGATGCAGGCGGCGGCACTGACGGTCCTTGCGATCGGCGGATTCACCGCGATGACCCTGATCAAGGAAATCACGGGGCTTTCGGGCAGACCGATCGTGTATCGCTAGGGGCCGTTGTCAGTTGACAGTTGACAGTTTGTGCACAACCGGTTGGTAACTCGCTCGGTCGGCAGGCAAAAAACAATCGGCTTGTCGGGCGGGCCTCTCCTCCAAAGCCTTCCTCGACAAGCCGACTGTCGGGACAGCGTACATCAGAACGGCAGGGCCGCCAAGCGCAAATGCCGCTCAATCAAGCATTTGGTCGTACTTTGGATGTGAAGATAGGGAAGGTGTACGGGATCTGGGCGGCTATGCGTGCACGGCCGCAACGTGGTCCGAGAAAGGTGTTGCGGATAGTCCACATGCCGCTTCAGCGGTGTGCGGCCCGCGTCGATCAATTCCTTGCAGGTGTCCCGACTGACGCGCCCCTTGCTTCAACTTGTTGCCCGACCGTTCCTTGCGAACAACGGCACCGCGGCAGGAAAGCCGGCGGCGATGGTCCGGGCAACGGCCCAGGCCCTCGGGAGGGGTCCATAGAGCCGCCATGAGCAGTCAAAACCCCATCGTATTGATCGTTGACGAGGACCGGATCGTCGCAGAGTCGATCGCGGGACTTTTGGTTCGCGACTCCTATGTTGCCCGCATCGCCCGCAGCGGTGAAGAGGCGCTGGAACTGCTGGCTGCGTCGCGTCAAGGGGGCAATCCAGAGCACTGGGCGGTGGCGATCATCGACATGTCGCTGCCGGGCATGAGCGGGCTCGAGCTCATCAAGACGTTGCGACGCGAGCAGCCCGACATCGTGACGCTCGCGATCACCGGCTATCCGACCGTCGAGGCGGCGGTCCAGGTGATCCGAAGTGGCGCCATGGATTACCTCACCAAGCCGATGGTCGACGACGAGTTGCGGATCGCGGTCGAGAAGGCGATCCGGCAGCAGGCCCTGCTCGCCGAGAACACGATTCTGCGCAGCCAACTCGACCAGCGGTACGGGCTCGACAACATCATCGGATCCGACCCCCGGATGGGGCGGGTCTACGACATTATCGAGGCCGTGGCGCCAAGCCGCACGACCGTGCTCATGACCGGCGAGTCGGGCACCGGAAAGTCGCTCATTGCACGGGCGACGCACCGCAATTCGCCGCGCGCCGAACGGCCGTTCGTCGAGATTTCGTGCGGCTCGATCCCCGAGGCACTGTTGGAGTCGGAGTTGTTCGGACACGTGAAGGGTGCGTTCACCGGCGCACACACAGACAAGACCGGCCGGTTTCTCGCGGCCCACACCGGGACCCTGTTCCTGGACGAGATCAATTCCGCGTCGCCCGGCATGCAGTTGAAGCTGCTGCGTGTGCTGCAGGAGCGATGCTTCGAGCCGGTCGGCTCCAACGAGACGACCGAGGTTGACGTCCGCGTGATCCTCGCGTCCAACGAGCCGTTGGAGATGCTCGTCGCCGCCGGCAAGTTCCGTCAGGACCTCTACTACCGGATCAACGTCGTCAGCATCGAGCTGCCGCCGCTGCGGGAGCGGATCGGTGATATTGTCGTGCTCGCCGAGCACTTCCTGCTGGCCAAGGCCAAGGAGGCGGGCCGGCAGATCACGGGTTTCAGCGCCGAGACGCTGGAGGCGTTGCGGCGATACAGCTGGCCGGGCAACGTCCGTGAACTCGAAAACGTCGTCGAGCGGGCGGTCGTGCTGTCCCGGGCGACACGGATCGGCATCGATGACCTGCCTCCGAACGTGATCGACAACTCGCCCAGCCATCTGCTGCTTCCGCCGCACGCGCGGGCCGGTGCCGCCGCCATCGCATGGACCGCCGACGGCGCTCGCTCGCTCCGCGAGGCACTGGAGGAGCCGGAGCGGCAGATCATCCTGGCGGCCCTCGAAGCCAACGACTGGAACCGGCAGAAGACCGCCGACCAGCTGCAGGTCAACCGCACGACCCTCTACAAGAAGATCAAGCAGTACGGCATCGAGCAGTACGGGCAAGTGGGGTGACTGGTTTGAGCGCTCCGTACGGCCCTCCGGGCCGACACTCGCTTTCGTACGACCCGCCGAATTCATCCGGCGGGTCTGAGCGGGCGTGCAAGGACAAACGCGCGGCGGACGGGCCCTTCGGGCCGACACTCGCTTTCGTACGACCCGCCGAATTCATCCAAGCGGGTCTGAGCGGACTTGCAAGGACAAACGCGCTGCGGACGGGTGCTGCGGGCCGTACGGAGCGCTATAGCTGGTGCGACGTCCAACCATAGGCTACCTTGTCCGCCGCTTATGCCGTGAGGTCGATGTGCTCGTCGTTGCCGGCGGGGCGTTTCGCCGGCTCCTTGCGGGCGTCGCTTTCGTGCCCCGCCTGCTCGGAGTCGCTGTGCGGGAGCTGCCGTGCGGCCTCGGCCGACTCGATCCCGGCGACCTTCAAGTCCAGCATGTCCTTGTACCGCTGCGTCTGCTCGGACGCGGCCCGCTCGCGGTCGCGCGCCTTGCTGGCCGTCTGCTGAGCCTGGGCGGTCTGGATCAGCGACGTGGCGAGAGGTGAGCCGACGGTGGTCATGCAAAGGATATCGACCGGATTTGCAGCGGTCGTGAACGGGCGATAATCATGAGGCCAGTGATCAGTGGTCAGTGGTCAGCGGTCAGTGGTCAGTCCGCCTGACCACTGATGACTGATATGCTGCTCACGGGAAGCTTGCCGATTGGGGGTTCGATGACCGACGCCGACCTGAAGCGGCAGCTCGAGCGGCTTGCCGAACGCCTCGAAAGGGTCGAGCAGTACCTCCAGCTCAAGCCGGAGGGCCCCGCCGCTCCGCCACCGCGCAAGACGCCCGTGCCGCCCGCCGTCGCGCCCCCGGCACCGTCGGCCGCGAAGTCGGCGGCGCCGCCGACCACCCGCCCCGCCGCGGCGGTTCCCCAGCGCCCGGTGGCGGCCCGGCCGAAACCGAAACGCAAGGCACGGTCGCCGATCGAGATCCGCATCGGTCAGAACCTGACGGCCTGGGTCGGCGCGATCGCCATCGTGATTGCCGTGGCGTTCGGCGTGAGGCTCGGCTGGACGAATCTTGGGCCCGTCACCCGCTGTCTGCTGGTTGCCGTCTTCGGGGCCTTGCTCATCGCGACCGGTGAGCTGACGCGGCGTCGCATCGGTGTCGCCGCGTCGGTGGGGCTGTTCGGCGCCGGTCTCGGCACGCTCTACCTCGCCGCCTTCGCCGCCTTCACGCAGTGGGAGATCGTGTCGCAGGAGTGGTCGTTCGCGCTCATGGCGGCCATCGCGATCCTGGGATTCGTCGTCACGCTACGCACGCAGTTCGTCTCGATCGGGGTCCTGTCGGTCCTCGGTGGCTACCTGACACCGTGGTTGCTGTCCCAGGGCGGGGTGCACACGATCGAGGTCGGCACCTATCTCACGATGCTGCTGGGCGTCTCCCTGGCGTTGTCGATGGCCAGGGCCCGGAGCTTCCGTCTGCTGCGTTACGTCGCGATGGGCGGCACCGCCGTCATCGGGCTGAGTCTGGTGCTCTCGGCGATCGGTGACAGCTGGATTGCCGCGCTGGTCTTCGCCACCGGCTGGTGGGCCATGGTGATCATCGAGGCGACCGTCGCGGCGATCCGCGGCCAGTCACGCAACGGCAACGCCATCGCGACGCTGCTGGCGACGGCGTGGTTCGTGACCGTCGGCTGCTGGGTGCTTCACGAGACGCAGCCCGCCGGCTCGCCGTGGCTGGGCTGGTTCACGCTGGCCGTCGGCGGTGCCGCCGCGGCGGTGGCGTTGCACTACGGTCCCCTGGTTTCGCAACTGGCCGGTCGGCCGAAGGCGGCGATCGACCGGCTGGCCATCGCGCTGTGGGCTCAAGCCGCCGTGCTGCTGGCCGTCGCGGTCGCGCTGCGGTTCGACGGCTTCGGGCAGTCGATCGGCTGGCTGGCGATCGGCGTGGGTTCGATCGAGATCGGCCGCCGGCTGCGACTCCGGGCCATCGACATCTTCGGGCTCGTCGTCGGCTCGCTGGCGGTCGCGCGGATCACGTTGCTGGACTGGACCCTCGGAGCGCTCGGCGGCACCGTGTTCGCCGGCGGCGCGGTTCACGTGACCACATGGTCCATCCTGGCGTTCGCCGCGATCCTGGCGACACACGTCGCCGCCCGTCGCCTCGGCCCCGTGTGGAAAGCGGGCCCTGCCGTGCTCGCCTTGCTGGGGACGCTCGGGTGGGCCTTGTTGTGCCACCTGGACACACATGGAATGACGACGATCGCAGGGTGGCTGTTTGCAGCCGCGGCGCTGATCGC
>SMVB01269695.1_pt1 | contig 10064 bp, 8 predicted proteins | sample 2456461 | NCBI WGS metagenome assembly SMVB01 (sample SAMN11095934, study PRJNA526329) | marine sediment metagenome | biome: Marine sediment; feature: Surficial sediment; material: Deep marine sediment; isolation source: Hadal surficial sediment | place: Pacific Ocean | collected 2014-05 | depth 0-1...
CCTTTGATATTGAAGGCGCGCGCAAGTTCGCGTTTGCCGATTTTGTTCGGGCTCGAACGGATATAATCTAAAATCTCGTGCTTACTAGGGAGAGGCGCCAAGCCGTCTACTCCACAGCGTCAGGGGTATCAGTGACGTCAGTCTTTTTCTTCGTCTTTTTCTTCGCGGCTGATTTCTTGGACGGTTTCTTTTTCTTCTTTGCGGCTTTCTTCTTTGCTTTGGCGGGCTTGTTCTTTGCCCTAGCGGCAATCAGTTCTACCGCGTCCTCCAGGGTTATGGTGTCGGGTTCCATGGACGAGGGTATGCTGGCATTGGTCTGGCCATGTTTTACGTAAGGCCCATAGCGTCCGTCCATGACGGAAACTTTGCCCCCCTCGTCGGGATGTTCGCCCAGTTCTCTCAGCGCTTTGGATGTACTGCGACCGCCCCTGGTCTTCTTTTCGGCCAATAGGGTAACCGCCCTGTTGAGACCGATGGTAAACAGCTCCTCCGGGTCGCGAATGCTGGCATAGACGCCATCATGAAGAACGTAAGGTCCGAAGCGTCCAACCCCGGCAACAATCTTTTTTTGCGTTTCCGGATGCAGGCCAATCTCTCGCGGCAAAGAAAGCAAAACCAAAGCGCGTGCAAGATCGATGGAGGTCGGTTCAATGCCCCGCGGAATGCTGCCGCGTTTTGGTTTCTCGCCGTCGGCGGCTTCGCCAAGCTGAACGTAAGGACCGAAGCGGCCATCGCGCAAACTAACTTCAAGCCCGGATTCTGGATCCTTACCAAGGATCACCGGCCCGGCATTGGCTGCTGAAGACTCGTCCCCTCCTGCGGTGAGGGTGCGCGTAAATTTGCAGTCGGGATAATGGGAGCAACCGACGAATGCACCGTAACGTCCTGTCTTGAGACTTAACTGACCGGCCTCGCATGACGGACATTTTCGCGGATCGCTGCCGTCTTCTTTGGCTGGAAACACATGCGGCCCAAGTGATTCATTGAGAGTATCCAATACCTCTGAGATGCGAAGGTCACTGATGTTATCGACGGATTCAAAAAACGGCCCCCAGAACCGACGGAGAAATTCTTTCCAATTCAGTTCACCGGCCGACACGGCATCGAGTTTTTTTTCAAGGTCGGCCGTGAAATCGTATTCAACATAACGCAGGAAGAAACTTTCGAGAAAGGCGATAACCAAACGCCCCTTATCTTCCGGAATGAACCGATTTTTGTCCATGCGAACATATTTTCGATCTCGCAATACCGAGAGAATTTGTGCATAGGTTGATGGGCGCCCGATGCCAAGTTCTTCCATTCTTTTGACCAACGAGGCTTCGGTGAAGCGCGGCAACGGTTCCGTGAAATGCTGATCCGGCGTGACGTCTGAAATGCTGACCGCATCGCCTTTATTGACTTTAGGTAATATCTTGGAATCCTCGTCACTCGCGGGGTCGTCTTTGCCTTCTTCGTAAAGTTTGAAGAAACCATCAAACGTGATCACCGAGCCGGTCGCCCGTAGACCAACGGAGTTATCGGAATTGCCCAGTTCGATGGTCGTTCGCTCAAGTTCAGCGCTGGACATCTGACTGGCCATTGCCCGTCGCCATATCAACTCATAAAGCTTCAGTTGATCGCGATCGAGAAAATGCGACATGTCCTTGGGCAAGCGATCCAGGCTGGTAGGTCGGATCGCTTCATGAGCTTCTTGGGCGTTTTTGACCTTGCTTTTGTAAATTCTTGGAGCGCCGGGAATATATTGACCGCCAAACTCCGCACCGATCACTTGGCGTGTCTGTTCTATGGCCTCTGGTGCCATCTGAACGCCATCGGTCCGCATATAGGTGATGAGCCCGGCCGTGTCGCCACCCAGTTCAATACCTTCGTAGAGCTTTTGGGCAATTTGCATGGTGCGGCTCACCGGGAAACCCAATTTTCGGGCGGCTTCTTGCTGCAACGTGGAGGTAATGAACGGCGGGGGAGGGTTTCGTTTTGTCGGCTTACGTTCGACATCGATGACCGAAAACGGATGAGCCTTTATGGCCTCGACCGCCGTTTTTGCGGCGGATTCATTCGCCAGATCGAATTTTTCAAGTTTCTTGCCATTCATTACGACGAGGCGCGCTTCAAACTCTTCGCCGTTCGCCGTTTGGCTGGCGGCCGCCACTGTCCAGTATTCCTGAGATTGAAACGCCTCAATCTGGAGCTCCCGGTCGCAAATGATCCGCAATGCGACGGATTGAACCCGCCCGGCGGAGCGAGAGCCGGGCAATTTGCGCCACAACACAGGCGATAATGTAAATCCCACAAGGTAATCCAAAGCGCGGCGGGCGAGATAAGCGTCGACCAATTCCTTATCGATCCGACGCGGATTTTTCATTGCGTCCAGCACGGCTCGCTTGGTGATGGCATTGAACACAACACGCTCAACATTAACACCGTCCAACACACCTTTATCCCGCAGGACTTCAACAAGATGCCACGAAATCGCCTCACCCTCTCTGTCAGGGTCCGTAGCGAGAATGAGTTTTTCGGTATTCTTAACCGCCGCCACTATCTCTTTGACGTGTTTGGCGGCCTTTGAATCGACATCCCACGTCATGCGGAAATCTTCGTCCGGTAAGACCGACCCGTCGCGCGACGGCAAATCGCGGACATGGCCGTAACTGGCCATGACCTTGTAATCTTTGCCTAGATATTTGTTGATGGTCTTGGCTTTGGCCGGCGACTCAACAATGACGACGTTGATGCTCATGGGCGCTCAAATAGGTCCAAGGACGGTTTTTTAATCTCGTTGCTTACTGCAACCGCCAGTTTATCTAATAGAATCAATCTGTTAGCGACATCGCTCCGAAGGATCATGCTTGGATGTCCACCCCCTTCGGCCGACGATGGTGGCAAGCTTGGTCAAAAAACCCGTCAAGTCAACACTGGTGCTCTTGGGAGGCGTCTATCGGTTAAGCGCCCGCGACCCCGCTTGGGCTAAAAGCGACGACTACAACCTCAAGTATATTGACTGAAAAAATACATGTGATAGTAGAGATGGTATACTGAGAGATAGTATACTGACTGAAAAATACCTGTGATGGTAGAAATAGATTGTCCGATAGGTGCCATTCGATCTTTCGGTACCGGTCGAATTGAGAAACGTCTCCGGCATTTAGGACAAAGGCCGAGCGCCCATTTTTCAAGAAAAGGTTTGTTGGTTTGATGAAAGATGACCCGCTTGAAGGTTCGTCCGACTCCGAAATCGCCGGCCCGGTCCGCTTGGCAAAGCGCAGAAGGAGTGTGGCAGAGGGTGCCGATTCTGTTCGGCAGCTGCAATTTATTTTTGATTCTCTTTGTTCTTTGCGCGCCGCGGCGGCAAAATTGGAACAGCCCTTTCTTTGTTATCTGATTGAAATGGCCGCGCTGGAAGCGCGAAACGAGCCGAGTGTGTCTCAATCGGCTTCACGAAACGCTTCGACGTCATAGAGAAGGGTGACTAGACCGCCCGCGTGGCGTTCCAGGCGACCGGCTAGCTCCAACTCCATAAGTCCCGCCAACACGACATGAGATGGCAAACCGGATTGCCGGATAAGTTCATCGACGCTTGTCGGGCTGGCACTCAACAATTGCTCGATGGTGTGTCGTGCCGCGTCAATTTCCGCTTCTTCAAGCTGCTCTGACAAAACAAGTTCCGGTGGCAGGACGCTTTTCTCCGCTTCTTCCATTTTGAGCGGCGTCATGGCGGACAGCGCATTATTAACGTCATCGGCATTTTGAATCAGCAGAGCTCCCTGTTGGATGAGCCGGTTTGACCCACGACTTCTCGGATCCAAAGGAAAGCCAGGCACGGCAAAGACTTCGCGTCCCTGTTCGAGGGCAAATTGAGCGGTAATCAGCGATCCGGATTTAACCGAGGCTTCAACGACGACAACACCTAGGCTTAAGCCTGAAATGATGCGATTGCGCCTCGGGAAGTCGCGGGCTTGGGGCGCCACGCCAATGGGCAGTTCCGAAAGTACGATGCCGCTTTGCACAATTTGATGGAACAGTTCGTCGTTTTCACGCGGATAGATATGATCGACGCCTCCAGCCATGACCGCAATGGTGCCTGTGGCCAGACTTCCCTTATGCGCCGCAGTGTCAATGCCTCGTGCCATGCCCGACACAATCGTGTAACCGCGTTCGCCCAATTTACGCGCCATGTCTTTGGTCAACCGGTTGCCGCCCGCTGAAGAATTTCGCGCGCCGACGATTCCAATGATGGGTTTTTTGAACACGATGGCGTGGCCGCGAAAACAAAGTAACGGCGGCGGCAGATCGGTCGCGGCTAAAGACAGCGGGTAGTCGGCCTCACCGCATGCCATAAAGCGGGCCTTGAGTTTATCCGCCTTGGCAAGCTCCGTCTCGGCTTGCGCTTTCGTACAAATCTTGATCCGGCGGCGCATGCCGCCTCGCTTGGCTAGCTCAGGAATGGCGTCCAATGCGGCGGCCGCCGTTCCGAAGCGGGCCAGAAGCTGCCAGAACGTGCTGGGTCCCACATTCTCGCTGCGAATAAGGCGCAGCCAGTCGACCCGTTCAGCATTTGACAATTGGCGCGACCGATTGGACATGGGATCACTGACTTTGCCGGGCTTGTCTTCGGGATTGGGGTGGAATACAGACCGTTTCTTGAACCATTGGAGGATGGAGCATGACGATAAACCGGCACTGATTGTAGTTGCAACCCCGTAGGGATTTAAGGTGTTTTCTTTGACGCTCGGGCGGATCCGCGAAAGTCACTCGTTTTGGCGGCTGATCTTCGATTCAGTGCCATTAATCAGGCGTCGAATGTTCTGATGGTGTTTCAAGATGATGAACACGGCCATAAAGGCCGCCAGCTCGGCCATTTGATATTGCGCGGAAAACCAAAAATAGACCGGAGCGAGAAGTGCGGCAAACAGGGCGGCCAGTGAGGAATAGCGTGTAACCAGGGCGACGGCGAGCCAGGTGCCCAAGGTCATTAAACCAACCGGCCAATAAAGAGCGACAAAAATTCCCATGGCAGTGGCGACGCCTTTGCCGCCGTGAAATTTGAGCCAAACCGGAAACAGATGTCCCCATAAGGCGCCGGCGGCGGCCAGAACGGCAATATCGGGCCCGAAATTCTTGCCCAGTAAAACCGCCACGGCGCCTTTGCCTGAATCCAACAACAATGTCGCCGCGGCGATCCATTTACTGCCCGTTCTCAGGACGTTGGTGGCGCCGATATTGCCGGATCCGATTTGTCGGATGTCACCCAGGCCGGCAAGACGGGTCAAAATTAGCCCGAAGGGTATCGAGCCCAAGAAATAGCCGACCAGCAAAGCAATCGCGAAATAGGGAAGATCAGCCGTTAGATTAATTGGGTCGGGCATCGGATTGATCGTCTTCAAATACGGTTTTACCACCGACTATGGTTCGCAATACCCGGCCTTGAAACCGTCGGCCATCGAACGGCGTATTCTTAGACTTTGATTTTAGTTGTGCGGAATCGACGACCGTTGGGCGATCGACATCGAACAATAGCATATCGGCCGGAGCGCCGGGCTTGAGGCGGCCGACCGGAAATCCCAATATATCGGCCGGTGACGAAGTCAAAGATTTCAAGGCGGTGATAAGATCCATATGGCCTGCGTGGTATTGTTCAAGCGTCGCAATGAGGAGGGTCTCAAGGCCGACGGTGCCCGGCGCTGCGTCAGCAAAAGGTAGCCGTTTGTTTTCCGGCGCTTGGGGATCGTGACTTGAAACGACCACGTCTATGGCTCCGCTCGCCAAACCCTCGACCATGGCATGGCGATCATTTTCCGCGCGCAAGGGCGGATTGGTTTTAAAAAAAGTTCGGTACTCGCCCACATCGTTTTCATTGAGACAAAGATGATGCGCAGATACGGCGCAGGTCACATTGAGACCATCTGCCTTGGCCTTTTCAACCGCCTTGAGAGCTGCGGCGCAAGACACCTGAGACAAGTGATATCTCGCGCCGGTGAGTTCCACGAGCGCCAGGTCCCGATGGACCATAATTGTTTCGGCGGCACTTGGCACCCCGTTCAGGCCAAGACGAGCGGCCAATTCACCTTCGTTCATGGCGCCGTTCTCGGCAAGTGTTGGGTCCTCGGCATGATGAACCACAACGGCGTCAAAATTTGACGCATAGGCCAGCGCATTGCGCATCAGACGTGAATTGGTCACCGAACGGCGACCATCGGTGAAACCCACCGCGCCCGCTTCGCGCAGCAGACCCATCTCGGTCAGTTCCTCGCCGTTCAGTCCCTTGGTCAGTGCCGCCATCGGGTGAACATTGATAAGGGCGGTATCGCGCGACCGCCGCTTGATGAAATCGACCAGCGAAACATCGTCGATCACCGGAGCGGTATTCGGCATCACGATGATGGTGGTCACGCCGCCGGCAGCCGCGGCTTGACTGGCTGTTGCAAGGGTTTCCTGATGTTCAGCACCGGGCTCACCGACAAACACACGCATGTCGATCAGCCCCGGACAAAGCACGTGTCCAGCACAGTCGATCATCTTGAAATCGTCGGGCACACCTTCAGGAAACAGATTGGGTCCGACCGCTTGAATTTCTCCGCCTAAGGTTACGACGGCACCGGGGGCGTCCAATCCACTCGCAGGATCAATGAGCCGCGCATTGACATATGCAATCTGCTCCGGGTCTGGGACCAACACGTGTTATATCTCCTTAGATAGGTCATTGCGCAAATGTGCGCTGAGTGCATCCATCACGGCCATCCGAACGGCCACCCCCATCTCCACTTGGTCATGAATGAGACTGACCGCGCGGTCGTCGGCAATGGCGCTGTCGATTTCGACGCCTCTATTCATCGGCCCCGGATGCATCACGCGGACACCGTCTCGTGCCAAAGAAAGTTTCTCTCGGTCCAGTCCGTAATAATGAAAATATTCCCGTGTGGACGGAATCAACGAGCCGGTCATGCGTTCCGACTGAAGGCGCAGCATCATGACAATGTCACAGTCACGAATGCCTTCTCTCATATTATGAAAAACCTCAACGCCGAAGCGCTCAGGTTCCGGTGGCAATAAGGTGGGCGGCGCGATAATGCGGACGCGAGCGCCCATCCGATTTAAAAGATAGATATTTGACCGCGCCACGCGGCTGTGAAGAATATCGCCGCAGATCGCTATGGTGAGCCCATCAAGACGGTCGAAGTGGCGTCGTATGGTGAGGGCGTCCAATAGCGCCTGGGTCGGGTGTTCATGTGCACCATCGCCCGCATTGATGACCGAACAATCGACTTTTTCCGATAACAGCTGGACCGCCCCCGAGGCGCTATGGCGGACAACCAGGAGATCGGGCCGCATGGCGTTTAACGTCATGGCCGTATCGATCAGCGTTTCGCCCTTATTTACCGCTGAGGTGTGCACAGTCATATTCATGACGTCGGCACTCAAACGTTTGCCGGCCAATTCGAATGAGCTTTGGGTTCGCGTCGACGGCTCAAAAAAGAGATTGATAAGAGTGCGACCCTTTAAGCGATCGAGCTTCTTGTTGATCTGCCGGTTGAGATCGACATAGCTGTCCGCCAGGTCCAGGAGATAGGTGATTTCAGAAGCGGAAAGGCCTTCGATTCCCAACAAATGACGTCGGGAAAATCCGCTAGGGATCGCGTGTATGCGTGCGTGTTGATCGGCCGCTTTCATTAAAGCGCACTGTATAGGCCCAAGTCGGCCTTCCGGCAAGCGAGCTGATCGGTTTGACCCCTGTGGTCGGTCGGCAAGGGCTTATATGCCACCCGCCAAGGCCGCTATGTCACCCTTTCGGTCCGTTTTGGGCGAGATAATCCAAGACGCCCTGTAAGATAAAGGCCGCGGCCATCTTGTCGACGATCTGGGCGCGCCGGCGTCGGCTGAGATCGGCCTCCAGCAAGGTCCGTGTCACGGCGATTGTGGATAGGCGTTCATCCCAAAAACCGACGGGTAACGGGGATTGCCGACCCATTTCCCGGGCAAAAGCGCGCGTCGCCTGGGCGCGGCGTCCCTCCGACCCGTCCATATTGAGCGGTAAGCCCAATATAAAGCCACCCACATCATTGGCCTGTGCCGTAGCGAAAAGCACCTTGAGGTCCTCGGTCAACTTCGTGCGCTTGATTGTTTTCAAAGGTGTCGCCACGCTCAGCGTCGAGTCCGACAGGGCCATGCCGATGGTTTTCGAGCCCAGATCCAGGCCCATCAATCGCTGTCCGGGCGCGAGATGTGTCTTGAGATCGGTCGGGGATATGTTGTCCTTGCGGGTCATCCTGCACTTATTAATATGGCGGGCAGTGCATGGGAAGTCTCGGCCGTTTATGGGCACTGGGGGCCGGTTGGCTTGGCCCGACATCGCCTATGGATGGCTTGCAACGGCTGCGCGGGCTTGCTAGAGCATTTCCAAGATTAATTGACTCATGAAAATGCTCTAGATTCCTAGTTTGGTCGCGTTTTCGGACGGAAAACCGAGCCCACCACGGCCTTCGCCGGGGCATGCTTTTCCTGAAAACGCTCTAAGCATCTCGTGGGTTCAAGCCAGGGAGCGCCAGTCATGTCCGTCGACAAGGAAACTGTCCGCCGCATCGCGCGCTTGGCCCGAATCGACGAACCTGAGGGCAATCTTGCCTCTCTGGCTGACGAATTGAGCACAATTCTTACGTGGGTCGAGCAATTGGGTGAAGTGGATACGGATCATGTCGCCCCCATGACAAGTGCCGTTCAGTCAAAACTTCCTCGGCGGGAGGACGTGGTCTCGGATGGCGGCTATGCGGCAGATATCGTCAAAAACGCACCCGATGCTCAAGATCAGTTTTTCCGCGTGCCGAAAGTGGTGGAATAACCGTGACCGGCCAATCCACACTGTCGAGTCTGACTTTGGCGCAGGCCCGAAAGGGATTGCGCGCCAAGGAATTCAGTGCGTTGGATTTGGTGACCTGCTATTTGGATGCGATCGTCGATGCGCGTCAGCTCAATTGTTATATTACCGAGACGCCGGACAAGGCGCTGGCAATGGCCAAGGAATCGGATCGGCGTTTGGCCAGCGGCGATTCCGGTGATTTGGAAGGCATTCCGATCGGTATCAAAGACTTGTTTTGTATACGCGATGTACTGAACACCGCGGCGAGCCGAATTCTGGGTAATTTCGTCCCGACTTATGAATCGACCGTAACCGAGAATCTTTGGCGGGACGGGGCTTTATGTTTGGGCAAGCTCAATTTGGATGAGTTCGCCATGGGCTCGTCCAGTGAAACAAGCTATTTCGGCCCGGTGATAAATCCTTGGCGGCGGGCGGGCGACGAGACCCCATTGGTGCCCGGAGGATCTTCCGGCGGATCGGCCGCCGCAATTGCGGCAAAAATTGCGCTGGCAACTATCGGGACGGATACCGGGGGGTCAATTCGCCAGCCCGCCGCGCTAACCGGTACGGTCGGTCTTAAACCCACATATGGACGTTGTTCGCGCTGGGGTATTGTGGCGTTTTCTTCGTCTTTGGATCAAGCCGGGCCCATAACGAGAACGGTCGAGGATGCGGCTATCATGCTTAAATCCATGGCCGGTCATGATCCAAAGGATTCAACGAGTCTCAATGTCCCGGTTCCCGATTACGAGGCGGCATTGACCAAAGACGTCAAAGGTCTGCGCGTCGGTATCCCGAAGGAATATTGGGTTGACGGCATGCCCGACGAAATTGAACGTCTATGGCAACAGGGCCGGCAGTGGTTCAGTGACGGCGGTGCCGAACTCATGGACATCACCTTGCCCCATACCAAATATGCCTTGCCTGCTTATTATATTGTCAATCCGGCAGAGGCTTCTTCCAATTTGGCGCGCTATGATGGCGTGCGCTACGGGCGTCGGGTTGACGCCGACGACATTAATGAGATGTACGGAAAGACTCGCGCGGAAGGATTTGGTGCCGAAGTCAAGCGCCGCATTCTAATTGGTACCTACGTGCTGTCTGCGGGCTATTACGATGCTTATTATCTCAAGGCGCAAAAAGTGCGCACCCTTATCGCCGACGATTTCAAAACCGCCTTCCAGCGGGTCGATGTGATCTTGACGCCGGCCACACC
>SMVB01411773.1_pt1 | contig 10063 bp, 10 predicted proteins | sample 2456461 | NCBI WGS metagenome assembly SMVB01 (sample SAMN11095934, study PRJNA526329) | marine sediment metagenome | biome: Marine sediment; feature: Surficial sediment; material: Deep marine sediment; isolation source: Hadal surficial sediment | place: Pacific Ocean | collected 2014-05 | depth...
CTAACTTTAGTACCTCAGGTAGTTGACGAGCTGAGAAAACTGCAAAATGTGCGCCGTATCGACGATGACCTGATCTTTTCCGATCCGAAGGCTACGGTAATCTCACGAGGTGGCCATAAGCCGCCTGGCTATTTCTACTTTGAGAAAGACTGGCGAAAAGCGCGGGATGCTGCACAGCTTAAAGACTTCCGATTCCACGATCTGCGGCATAGCTGTGCCTCATACCTTGCAATGAACGGTGCAACGACTGCCGAAATAGCCGCAGTTCTCGGCCACAAAACCCTGGCGATGGTGAAGCGATATTCCCATCTTTCAGATGAGCATGTCCGGGGGATTGTAGAGCGTACTGCCGCAAAGGTGCTTTCAAATGAATAAGTTTGAGGCAATTTCTCACCATACTATGCGCAGTCCTGGCGATTCCAAAAAGCCACACGGAGTAAAATTTGAGTCGGAAGCAGACCTTGAACAGATTTTTGAAGCGGCCAACCTTCAATATCAGCGAGGCATGTATGGAGTCTTTGATGATCTAGAGGAAGAGTGTAGGTCTCACTTGGCCGACCGTGGACTAACCTGGGGACAAGAAATTGTCGAAAGGCCGGACCTTGTTTTAAGTGACATTCGGACCTTGGTGTATGGCAGTGACTTTGAGAAAGTGGAAGGTATGACGGTCGAGCTGACTGAGGGCCTCTCGGAAGCCGACATTCGGACCTGGGACGTTGGCCACTTACTCTTCACCTTGTTATGCCTTAGGAAAGAACTGACAGAATCTACAGGAATAAAGGAATACGCAGACTTCGTCTATCGCGTTTTTCTCTTTGCTTTAAACGTTGAGCGAATCAAGTTCAGATCGATGGAACTGCACGCATTAGTCAAGCAGAGACTAATGGACTCAGGCAGGGCTGGTGGAAGTTCCCCAAAACGATCTGACCGAATAAAAAATCGTAATGAAAAGATTAGAAAAGAGGGCAGGGAATTGCTGAACTCCGGGAAAAAGCACGCAGATGTTGTTTATTACATGTGGGTCAAGTATCAAAGCACTGAAGGTTATCCCGGCACTGAAAGACGATACAGAAGCATTCTTCGGATCCTCAAACCTACATAATTCGGAAATAAAGCCCCTTCATTTCCAATTTTCCCTTATTTTTCAATGAGTTCTGTTTGATTTCGTGATCTACTGTGTGCGTGCACACGAATATGTGTGGATTGGTTTAACACCTACACGGAGGCAGTAAATTGAACGCACCAGTACCCCTTAGCCTTTGGGAGAAGCAGGGCAATGTATGGCCTACAACCAATGGTTGGTACAACATGCTACGCCCTGACAACCTTCGAGATGAGCTTGTCGATGCGGGAGTCGTCAGCTTTGTAGCTGGCCGCTGGGTAATCTTTCCTGATGCCTGGCAACTTTACGTCAAAGAAAATCATAGACCACGCGCAGCCTAATTGTTTTGACGCTCATGCGGGCAATAAAAATGCCCGCCCGACGCCAATCGGACGAGCAAATTATTTTAGGAACGAGAAGGATGATACCAGAAAGAAAACCGTCATTACAAAAATCGATTGACCCAAAACTCCCGCCCGGCACAAATCGCTGCCTCTGCGCATCGTGCGGCCAGCATTTCGGCGGCGTGGGCGCCTTCGAATTACATCGTGTAGGCCCTGCAGGCAATCGTGCGTGTTTACCCCCGCCCGGAGTGCGAGACAAGCATAAACGCCCCCTATTGAAACTGAATAAATTCGGTTATTGGGTTCGCATTGATCACCCCGGTCAAAGGCAACAATCTGTTGTACGGGAGGCGGCATGAGCAAGATAGCCTACCTTCCAAACACTGCGGATAACGCTAGACAAGCCGGATACGGCGACGAATTTGATATACCTGCTGGCAGATACTCAGCCTGCATTGTCGATACGTCCACCAAGCTATTCTTCTTCGGGCGTTCACCTAAAGTTGTGCTGACATTTCGAATCCTTGATCTAGGACCATATTTCGAAATGCTGGTGAATGGCTTCTATGCAGTGAAGCGCATCAAGGGGAAACCTCGTCGTAACGGCGCTTTCGAGGCTGGACCGCGCTCACGATTACTGCGAGACATTTCGAAGCTCATCGACTCACGCCCACCGACTGATCACATTCCAGAGAACGTCATTGAATCTGCCGTGTTCGAGATAGAAATTCGACGTGTCGATCGAGCCAATGGCGAAGCCCTTTCAGAGTCCATGCAGTACGCAGTCGTGGACAGAATTGTTCGAAAAGTGGAGGGCTGAAAAGTCGCCTCTCTTACTAATACTTACACCATCACCAGCACCTACACCAACACCAACACCAACACCAGGTTTACAAGCCCAGAAACGGCTTGTTGTTCAGAGGTTTACGGCGCGAAAAAAATACCCTTTTTGACGATTTCGAGCATGGGCGTGCTCATTCATCAGACTATCAATCGCCCAAACAGGGGCCGGGGAGTTGTCGCTTCCCGGCTCTTACAAATCGGACTTAGGATGGAATTAACATGAGTGTCAGACACGATATACCAGCCGTTGTTACAGCGCCAGTTGGCATACGGGAAATAAGTATTAACGAAATTGAAGCCACTGCGAATACCCAGGTTCGACGCATCTTGGACAAAGGGGTCATCGAAGAATACGCCGATGCAATGCAGGCTGGCGCGATTTTCCCTGCGTTAACGGTGTTTGCCGAAAAGGATAGCCAACGCTATATCCTGGCTGACGGGTTTCACCGTCTCGAGGCCGCCAAAGCGTCAGGTCTGGCGCACTTCAGTTGTGAGGTTCTAAGAGGTGGTGTTCATGCGGCGCTTGGCCATGCACTCGGCGCCAACGACCAACACGGTCTACGTCGCACAAATGCCGATAAGCGCAACGCAGTTGTATTGGCGCTGAAAGACCCGGAGTGGACCCAATGGAGTCACGCGAACATAGCGCGGCTGTGTCGTGTCGCTGATAAGACCGTTGCCAAAATCCGTGAAGACATGGTGCTCAGTGGTGATATAGAGCCACTCGAAACCACGAAATACAACAAAGCCGGGAAAGAAATATCCCGCAAATCAAACAGTTCCACTGTTCCGTATTTACGGAACAGCAATTCGTCGGTATCTCGGGAAGTCCCGAAACAAGAATCGCAGACCGTTACGGACCTGCAAAAGATCAAAGCGCTGATGGTGCGCGCCAACGTACAAATTAAACAAGCTTCAATCGCTATCGCGTCGATCACGGCAATTATGGAAGAGGCCGGTATTACCAACGCGAAAGGCTATGAGGCCACGGCCCTTGTCCGGTCCTTTGAAAAGCTTTGCACAAAAATGGCAACAGCAAATCCCGAAACAAGCGAACGGGCATTTCAGATTTTGCGGGGCGAAGCATGACGGCAGCAGACTGATGTACGAATATCGCCAATATCAGCACGACGCCGTAGTCGCTGGAATGACAGATCCAGGGATTCCAATTCTCTGCTCTCCGACCGGGTCTGGTAAATCTTATATTTGCGCGCTGATGGCGAAGCAGACAATCGACGCTGGTGAAACATTCGGAATCTTGACGCCACGCGAAGAACTTCTGTTCCAGATGGCGGAGACAATCGGGGAGGTTTGTGGTCATGAAAACGTTGGCATTCTGAAGGCGGGCTATGAATATCATCGTCATCGCCCGATTCAGGTAATTTCCTGGCCGACCTTGCTGAGTAGAACCGCAAAGTCCGAGGCCTGGTTCCCCACGCTGGACCGTGTGGGTATCGATGAATGTCATTTGTCCGTATCGAGGATGATGAGTGAACGAATTCTGCCGTACTACAAGGATCGCTCCAGGGTGTTTGGGGTCACAGCAACGCCAGCTCGAAAAACAGGCAGAGGGCTCGGTTCGTTTTTTACAACGATCAAGCACGTCACATCCGTTCGACAGTTGATCAAGGATGGAAAACTTGCACCGTGCGATTACTACGCAGGCAAATTGCCGGATGTCAGTAAGCTCAAGACCAGGATGGGTGATTTCGAGCAAAAGGGATTACACGATGTTACCGCCGAACTGGTTGGCGATGTTGTTGACAACTGGTGCAGGCTTGCATCAGACCGACATACGATCGTTTTTGCAGTTGACGTGGCGCATTGTGAGTCATTGAACGAGCAATTCCTGAAAGCTGGTGTCAGGTCGGCGTCATTACATATCCATAAGACGCAAGAACGGCGGCGTCAGATTGTCGAATCATTCAAGGCAGGCGACATACAGGTTCTGGTCAATGTCACTATTGCCAGTTATGGCTTTGATGCGCCGAGCGTTGACTGCATTGTGTTGGCCCGCCCAACAAAATCGCTAGTCATGCATTTACAAATGTTGGGCCGTGGTATGAGGGCCCATGATGGCAAAACAGAATGCATCGTTCTCGATCATGCAGACAATGTTAGGCGGCTTGGCCAGGCAGACGATCTGTACCGATGGCGATTGAGTTCGAACAGCAAAGCCAGCGCGAACTGGACTCGCGACAAACGTAGTCAGGATAGTAAGGACGGTGCCGATACAATTCACGAATGCAAGTCTTGCCATCACCTGTTCTCAAGGTCGTTGGTCTGTCCGAAATGCGGCACTGATATTCCGCTGCGCAAGCGGGACGTTATAACTCTGGATGCAAATTTAGTTCGCACCAGTCATCGACATGGCAAAGACGTACCAGACAACTGGCCGAAAGACCGCGATTTCTTTCTAATGCTCAAAGGTCATGCTGAACTGCACGGTTATAAGCCCGGGTTCGTGTATTACAAATATCGTGAACGCATGGGGAAGGGCCCAAATGCTTGTTGGCAAAACATGTCTGGTATTCCACCGAGCTTGAGGGTTAAGAACTGGATTGTATCGAGGCAAATTGCCTATGCAAAGAACAAAGAAAAGGCAGCGTGAATAACTTCATCGCAATGGCTTCTGAGGCGCTACAGCGTGTTGAATCTCTGCTCCCGCCAACAAAAGGCGATGTTCAGATTATTCGCCCGCTGTTGAAGAAACTCATTGCGAGTACTCGAACGCCATTTCTGCGGAAGACTGACGGATATGTGATTGGAACAGCAAAATGCCCGGTCATGGCGGGATTAGATTACATCCGCTTGTTGCTTCAAAAGCCAAACGAACTGATTAATTGCCGGGATCTTCTGTCCTTGGGCAGCAATGGGAAACCGACAAAAGGCACTCTGGCGCAAGATATTGAGCTAAGAGTTATGGAGGAGGTGGGGACAAACTACGCTGGCGTGGATGTGGCCAGCAGCTACCAAGGGACTCTGGACGACCAATCTCTAAGCGCATTGAAGGACAGGATTACGACCCTTGAAGATGCTCAGTCAATTGAGGAATTGGAGGAACTGGATTTCCTGAAGGAATTCCTCACTCAGAATACGTATTGCGGTGAGTCACACCAATTTAAGTCTGAGAAAGAGAGGGCCAGACAATCAGTGACTCAGGCCATCAACTACGCAATCAAGAAGCTGAAGGCCAATGAGGAAGCCCTGGATATAGGAATTCACCTCGACGAAAACATCAAACGGGGGACTGATTGTCAGTATTTAGGTGGCTGGAGATGGAAATTTTAAGCCTTTCTCACAATTCGGTCTTTTTTCTCACACCTAACGTAGTAGAGAACATGTTTATGCGAATCAAAGTAATTCGATGGCTGTAGGAGAACCGATGAATATTGAGCCTGCAAGGATGCGATTCGGTTGCGGTTTGAGCCAGGTAGCCTCAGCGGCTGTCAGCGACGGTCTGACACCCTACGAGCTAGTCACTGGGTTCGCGGGGTCCTGTGCGGCTGTACTGACAATCGCGGGCGCGGATGATCACTACGTTGCAACAACGTTTCGCGCGCTTGCTGATTGCTTCGATGGGCGTGGTGACAGCGATCCGTAGATTGATGCCCGCTGATCCCTGGATCTTCAATCTTGGGCGGTAAATCGGTCGTGTCGTACGGCCAATTTTTATTTGGTCTGCCGCCACAAGTTATAAATTGTCCCTGGTGCTTTAACTGGCTCCAAGGGTTGCCGATGCCAAGTAAAAGGGAGATCGCAAGTGAATGACGTTATCCATTTCCGGCAGCCTAAAAGTTTTCTTCATATTCGGCATTACATTTTCTACACCGGAAACGGTCCACATGGGACCCCCCAGACATAGGGGTCAGAGGAGATTCTATATTATGAATTATGAAGCAGTCCGCGCAGATGAGATCGTCGCGAGATTTCAGGTTTTGCGCTCGGAGTTGGCGAGGCTCAAGCTCCGACAGTTCAGTCTCAAGCTCCGCTTGGCGCGCATTTATATTTTGCAGTTCTTGTTTAGCCTGATCGACCTGATCGCTAAGGTTTGCTTTTATGTCTTCAATCATATCAAGAAATTTGTATGCCATGGCACTGCTCCTGATCGGCAGATCAGGACCGCTGATCTACGCCGCGTCAAATGACATTCATTCAAATCATACCGGAATACACGTGAGAGTTTCCGACAGGGCTAAAATTATGACACCGCCTGCTGCATCAAAGGTTGGTAGCTCCCTGGACAAGGCGCGATTAGAACATCAGTTAGAGGCATTACGAGAATAGAAATGGATAAAGAAACAAAACGGAGACTCAATAGCCTGGAGCGACGAGTAGATAAACAGTGGGCAGAACAGAACGCCATTAATGAGAAGGCGACTGAAGCCTTGGCCACAATATTGGATATGTATGCGAAATATGGACACAGCACAAGCGAGCGTTTGCAATGAGCAAGCGGGTATCAAGAGCAAGACAATATACAGACGAGCAACGTATTAATGCAGCAGTACTGTATGCACATCAAGGATCATTCAGCCAAGTAAGTAGGGATACGGGGTTTCCACGAAAGACTATTACGGATTGGTCTAAATTGGAGTTGTGGGATGAAGCGGTCGCCAAGGCTCGCCATCAAATAAATGACAAGATCCTGGCGCAGAATCTGTCAAACGCCATCCGTGCGGGGGATAAGCTTGCGGAGCGTATTGAGAACGGCGATCAGAAACTGCTAAAGGTCAAGAAGGTTACTAAACGCGATGACGGGTCTGTTGAAATTTCCGAAGACTATGAGCTGCGGGCCGAACCCATGAAGGGCCGAGACTTGGCTGTAGTGACTGGAATTACGCAAGACAAAGCTAGGATACAGATGGGATTAGCAACCAATATTACGGCCAGCCACGACACCAAGTCGCTTGCAGAGGCGTGGAAAGAGTTATCCAGGACCATGAGGGATCATCGGGTGGTATCAGTTCAGGAAAAGAGTGAGGAAATAGAGTAGATAGTCGCCACCGAACGTCCGCTTTGCGCCCGGAAGCGGACCTTAAGGTAATATTGGAGCTAACGTCCGCTAACGACCCATAGCGGACGTCACTTTCTAAGTGTTTCCCCGAATTGACGCCACCGTCGTAAGTCCGCATAAACGCTATTTCTAACCGATAAAGCTGAACCCGCCGAAGGTCAGGGCCGTAGGACCAAGGATGCTCGCCTTTCGGACGTCGACCTCTCATCACCAGAAATTCATCGGGAAAGTGTTACCTTATAGACAGGAGTAATGCGCCTGTTACCTTGATGCTACGTCAGTCCAAAAAACGCGGCATCGACCAAGAGGAAAAATAATACTCCAGATTATGCAGGAGACTCTTCGATGAACAATCCGATAAGTACGCTGAAAGATGCGCGAGAGATAATTATAAGCTTCAATTTCCTTGTCGTAGTGTTCGCGTTCTACCTATCTGGCTGTGCATTTGTTGTTCCAACAGCTGTTCCCGAGCAGGAGCCATTCGAAGATTCAGCCATCGAGTTCCTCACAATTGGTTCAACGACTCGGGAGCAAGTTAGCGCTAAACTCGGGGAACCGGCATTGCGCCGACAAAACTGGTGGCTATACCGAGAAGCAAGGGAAGGCTGGGCATGGATTGGCTGCATTGTGGCGTACGGCGGTGGCACTTGCGCGACAGCCCCGCGGGGAAGCGAAGACTATTTTCTGGTCGTTGAATTCGATGACAATGACATCCTTGAGCGATACGACGTAATAAAGGAAGACATTCTCTGTGAGCAACGTCGCTTTTGTTATGAGAAAGACCTGCTAACTGAGGCGGCGACTGAGGTTGAAGACTTGGCAAGCAAGAGCTATTTGGCGCCACCAGTCGGCTGCAACGTCTACCTCTATTCGGACACAGACGATGACAAAGCGGCAGGCCAGGTAGAGCTGGATGGTCGTAAGGTTGCGGCATTGGTCGGTTCGCATGGCTTCCACCATTTAGTGGTTTCGCCAGGCGCTCATCAATTGTTAGTCTACCCCGTTGGCGAGCAGGTACTTGGAATGTTCGCAGCCAAAGATCTAGACTGCCAAGATCAGCAAATCGAATATCTTCGCTACCGATACAGCTGGCGAGGACCGATTATTGAGGCTATTGATGGGCCTCAAGGCCGCGCTGCAATTGAAGAGCGATGGCTCGCCAAGCCTGACGCTGGGCCAATGGAAAAGGCACACACCAACTGGCTCCAAGATGGCCGCGTATATGTAACCGTTACAGGTAAGATAGCGAAAGCCCACATATTTTCCAAGCGCGGGAAACCCCTCAGTTGGGGTGTCAGCAATGCCGGTGAGCCCTGCGGCATGCTTGCCGCGATTGAAGACTATGGACTTGCGCCGCTTGGCGGCGCGTCTAACGAATTGTTCTTCCACCATTGGGGGCTCTTCAACAAAAACGTTCAACTGCTCGGAATTTGTAATGCAGGTGGCGACTGTGCTTTTCCATCGGTCATCAAGGGTGAAACGTGTGATTCAATCGCTTCAAAGGATATCTCATTTCCCGTGGACGGCACGCTGCTGGTTATCGAGCCTGAAGGAGAATCTTACTCGGAGCTCTATTTCAACGTTGCCTGGTTCCTGAGAAAGCATGCGAATTGTGACTTTACTACGTGCACAATGCCGGTCGCCAAATTGAGAGAGCTTAGCGCGAATCAATCGCTGGACTAGGAGCGACGGTTGAGGCCAATAGTGAACGACCGCTTGTGGCCGAAAGCGGACCTTGAAAACAGCCGTTTCCTGCTAGTCTGAACGTCCGCTTTCGGGAAAAGCGGACATTGTCATCTGATGATCAGTTATATGCCCTATACCGAAAACCCCTCTCCAACTAGCTGACTCGGCATCAATCAAATCAGCACATTGCAGCTCCATTTATGTGATCCTGAGATATACGTTAAACAGTCGTTTGTGGTATAGTCGGATGACTAACATGGAGGGCAAGAGTTATGAAGGTTGCAATCTATGCCAGGGTATCGACCAACGAGCAGACCACGGAGAACCAGGTCAGGGAATTGAGGGAATGGGCGGATCGGGCCGGTCATGAAGTGGTCACGATCTATGACGATAACGGCGTATCCGGGGCTAAGGGCAGGGAATACCGCAAGGAGTTTGACCAGCTACTCAAAGCAGCTATCAGGCGCGAATTTGATCTGGTCGCAGCCTGGTCAGTGGACAGGCTGAGCAGGTCCCTGCAGGACTTGGTGGGCTTTCTGACGGAACTACATGGCGCTGGAGTCGATTTGTACCTGCATCAACAAGCATTGGATACGACTACTCCAAGCGGTAAGGCTATGTTCCAGATGATGGGTGTGTTCGCTGAGTTCGAGAGATCAATGATCAGTGAGCGAGTTAAGTCTGGACTAGCCCGTACAAAGGCTAAGGGTACTAAGCTGGGTCGGCCCAAGACTTCACCAAAGACAGAGGCTCAGATATTGAGGCTTCGTGACCAGGGCATGGGCATGTTGAGAATCGGTAAGGAACTCGGAGTAGGGACCAGCGTCGTGCAGCGTGTCGTCAGGCAGTCAGCAGCATAAGCATGGCTCTCGATAAATAATTGACGGGTCTGAATGGGGCCCCCTATTTGGCATGCCGGGGGGGCAATTCCGTTTGACCTAATATTAGTCATGACCGTGTACGATAAACTGCCGCAAAAACAAAGGGACCTTTTTAGGGGTCGCCGACCGGCATTGATTTCCGAAAATTTTTAGAAAAATAAAAGAGACAAAACCCGTATTTAACGAAGGC
>SMVB01369445.1_pt1 | contig 10062 bp, 9 predicted proteins | sample 2456461 | NCBI WGS metagenome assembly SMVB01 (sample SAMN11095934, study PRJNA526329) | marine sediment metagenome | biome: Marine sediment; feature: Surficial sediment; material: Deep marine sediment; isolation source: Hadal surficial sediment | place: Pacific Ocean | collected 2014-05 | depth 0-1...
ATTTTCCACGAATGGTGTAAAACCGGTTGATCTTACATTATTTATTCAATGACAGCAACCGGGCAACGTCCGGTGGAAAATGTGCGAAACAGCATGCCGTGGTTCTACAAAAGGAAATCCCCCCTTTACGTAGGGCGGAGGAAATTTATTATAAAACCCCTGAGGGATGAAGCCCACCAGCCCCCTTCGGAGAAGGGGGAGCTTGTCGTTGCCCTTTATTTATACACCCATAGTCTGCATGAGTATTTTGTGTTAGCAAACCATATCTCTAGTTCATATTTCCTGCGGGCATCGCCCGCTCCGGTCTGCGGTCTCCTGCCTCCGGTCTCCAATGTTTTTGTCTAACTGGCTTTTTGAGTTTTGGCGTAACGTTTTCGATCGTTTTCATTCAGCATTTTTTTGCGCAGGCGAATTGCTTTTGGAGTGATCTCCGCCAATTCGTCTTCGTTCAGGAAACCCAGAATTTGCTCCAGGCTCATGATTATAGGCGGAGTGAGGATGACATTAATATCCGATCCAGAGGCGCGCATATTGGTCAGTTTTTTCCCTTTGCACGGGTTGACCACCAGATCATTATCCTTGTTGTTTTCACCGATGATCATTCCGGTATACAATTCTTCTCCAGGACCAATAAACATCGAGCCCCTGTCCTGCAAATTGAATAGAGCAAAAGCGGTAGAGAAACCAGGTTCCAATACGATCAGCGTACCATTGAACCGCTTAGCGATTTCCCCGCAAAAAGGAATGTAATTGTGAAAATTGCGATTGATCACGCCCGTGCCTCGGGTCATGGTTAAAAACTCAGAACGAAAACCAAAGAGCCCTCTAGTTGGAACAACAAATTCCAAGCGAACCAATCCATCCCCAAGCGGAGTCATGTTTTTAAAAGATGCCTTGCGTTTGCCCATTGTTTCCATGACGGCTCCCATACCACTTTCTTCGATATCGAGAATGACGAATTCTTCCGGCTCGTGGAGTACGCCATCGATTTTTTTCATCACAACTTCCGGCCTGGAAATCGCAAATTCGTAACCTTCGCGTCGCATGGTTTCAATGAGAATGGTCAGGTGCAATTCGCCACGCCCAGATACTTTGAAAACATCCTGTACTTCAGTGGTTGCCACCCTTAAAGAAACATTCGATTTGATCTCTCGGAATAGTCGATCACGCAACTGGCTTGAAGTGACAAATTCTCCTTCACGTCCTGCAAAGGGAGAAATATTGGAGCAAAAATTTATCGAAAGAGTGGGCTCGTCAATATGGATCACCGGGAGCGCCTCGGGAAGTTTGCTGTCGGCAATGGTTTCACCAATATCGACTTCTTTCATTCCGGCAATGCCAATGATATCGCCGGTCACCGCCTCTTCAGACTCAACCTGATCCAAGCCTTTGAAAGTGTAAAGTTTGGAAATTTTGAAGGCCTGCATGTCGCCTGACTTTTGAATCAGAGTATAAGGGTTTTTAATATTGACCGTTCCCCGGTTTACTTTGCCGATGGCAATGCGGCCAACATAATCATTGTAATCAATTGACGAGACCAGCATCTGGAATGCAGCGCCCACATCACCGTCATGCGGTTCGACTTTGTCGATAATGAGATCGAGCAGAAGTGTGATATCGCTATCCTCGTCATTGGGCTCCAAACGCGAAATTCCCTTTTTAGCCGAGGTATAAATAATAGAGAAATCCAACTGTTCGTCAGAGGCTCCGAGATTAGCAAACAAATCGAATACCAGGTTGACGGCTTTTTCTGGATCGGCACCGGGGCGGTCGATTTTATTGATGACGACAATAGGTTTCAGTCCGAGGTCGAGAGATTTTTTCAGGACGAATCGGGTTTGCGGCATAGGACCCTCGACTGCATCAATCAGAAGAAGAACGCCATTCACCATTTTCAGAATGCGTTCCACCTCGCCACCAAAATCTGCGTGGCCAGGGGTATCGACGATATTAATCTTGTGGTCTTTATAGCGAATGGCAGCATTTTTGGAAAAAATAGTAATCCCACGTTCTTTTTCCAGTTCGTTACTATCCATGAGGCAGGTGCCAGACATTTCATTGTCGCGAAATGTTCCGCTTTGGCGTAAGAGGCAGTCCACCAAGGTGGTTTTGCCGTGGTCAACATGTGCGATGATGCCTATATTACGAATAAATTTTGGATCCATTTTAAAACGATTCCTTTTCGGCAATAGCCGAAATTAGTTAAGGCCTTAAGGTAAAGCCATTGTGTTAAGTTTATATAATTAAACGAATTTATTACTTATTGAGGGAGGTGTTAGGCAAAGCGCAAACGGATTTTGCGGTATACCAGAGGCCTGGCCAGAAACAGTTTACATAGATGTCTGACCCAGTTGCCGGGACTGTTGAGGAGTAACGTCATTTTTACAATTATTTATTAAATGGGGATAAATAAATTTGGCAATCAGTATAGCACATTGTTTTAGCTTGTGGATAAACTATTGAATCGTATACCATATTGAACGAGACGTTTATGCCAACCGCAACACAATAGTACTGTAATTATGGAACAATTGATTCGAAATTATTGCGATTTTTTAACAATCGAAAAACGCCATTCGGCGAATACAGTGCAGTCGTACCGCCGGGACATATCCAGATTCACCGATACCAACTTGGTGAAATCCCCAGATGCGATAACTACTTCAGTTTTACGGTCCCATTTGATGTTGTTAAGAGAGCAAGGCATGGCCTCAAGCTCCATAGCGAGGTGTTTATCATCGATTAAATCCTTTTGCCGCTTTTTGTGCAACGAAAACTACCTTCAGGAAAACCCAGCTGAAATTCTGGAATCTCCACGATTGTGGCAGAAATTGCCTCGCGTGATATCTCCAGCAGAAGTATCGGCGATTTTGGAGGCTCCGAATCCAGATACATCGATTGGTATCCGTGATAAGGCCATGCTGGAACTGTTATACGCCACAGGAGTCCGGGTATCTGAATTGATCGCTTTAAAAACCAGTGACGTGGACCTCAGAGTCGGTTATCTGCGAACGTTGGGCAAAGGTGGCAAGGAACGAGTGGTTCCTATTGGTGAAATCGCTCAGAACGCAATAGAGGTTTATCTGGAAAAATCGCGAATTATTCTCTTGAGAGGTCAGTTAGCTGACGAGATTTTCGTTTCCCGGCTGGGGAAAAAAATGAGTCGTCAAGGATTTTGGAAAATCCTGAAAAACTATGTTTTATTGGCCAATATCAGCGTGAATGTGTCGCCTCATTCACTTCGCCATGCCTTTGCCACCCATTTGCTGGAGCATGGGGCAGATTTACGAAGCGTTCAGGAAATGCTAGGGCATTCAGATATTTCCAGCACCCAGATTTATACCCATATTTTGGAAAAACGCATGCGTCAGGTGCACGATCAATTCCATCCAAGAGCCCGATAAACCGGGGAATGCGGCCTTATATTTTGCTTGACTGGGTTTCAAATTGGAGATAACATCACCAAATCGAATTCCTTCCTGAAGAATCCTATCATATGGAAATTTAAGGGGTTCTTGTTGCACCCAAGCTGATATGATATTCGATGTTGGTGATATACCAAACGATGGTTTGGAGTTTGATCTTCGCAAGGAGAGGAATTATTTTGACATAAATCAATCTGATTGTTTTTTGTCGAATGATGTTATAATCCATGGCACTCTACGAATGGTTGAGTGGGATGGATATTTTGATGGAACTGTTAAAACTGAACTGACCTTAAATTGCTCCCGCTGTTTGGAGGCTTATAAGTTTAAGGTGAATTCAAAGGTTTCCGTGCATTATGTTCCATTGCAGTCAGTTGAATCGGAAAAAGTGGAACATGAATTGCTTGAAGGGGATATCGACCTGGAAGTTTATCAGGATAAACGCATAAACCTTCAGCAAGCCGTTCACGATCAAATTGTACTTTCTGCGCCGATCATGACTTTGTGCAGTGAAGATTGTAAAGGCATTTGTCCCACTTGCGGGGTTAACAAGAATACAGATGATTGCCAATGTGGTGAGGAGCACGAAACCGATCCGCGTTTAGCCATCTTAAAATCGATAAAAGATAAATTGAAATAGCGGACAACGTCCGCAGGTAATATGACCAAGAGATATTGTTTGCCAGCGTAGAATACTCAAGCTAACTGTGGGTTTATAGTTTAAGAGGGCAAAGGCCTGGATTTGACCGGCCTCCGGTTTCCTGTCTCCCATCACTTAGCCTCTCACGCTAGTGGGTGTAAGTTGCCAAATATTTTATTGGAGCAATATATAATAGTTATCAGGAGGAACAATGGCAGTACCAAAGAAAAAGACATCAAAATCCAGAAGGGGACATCGTCGGTCACACGATAGCCTGAGTATTCCGGCTTATAGTGAATGTTCCCAGTGCCACGAGATAAAACGGCCTCACCATATTTGTCCGCACTGCGGTTTCTACAAGGGAAAGGAAGTTATGGAGGTTGAAGTCGTTTAACCTTTCCTGCAGGGCAATTCTATAGACCAATGTTATACGCCAATCCATGTAGGAAAATGGGTTGGTTCCAACAAGTTTCATAAAATAACAAAATGCCCTCTTCATTAGGTGCCGTAAAACTTCAGACGTCACACTAATACAAAATGTCCCAGCCCGAAAAAGAAATAGAATCTCAGTCCCAGGTGAAGATAGTTGTCGATGCCATGGGAGGCGACTATGCTCCTGAATCCGTAGTGGAAGGGGCGGTCCTTGCCGCGAGGGAATATGGCACCCATATCATCCTGGCCGGAATCACCGACCGAGTGAATGCTGAGTTGGATAAATTTAAGGATCGCGATCAATTGCCTATAGAAGTACTCCATGCCGATGAGGTGGTGGAGATGCATGATGTTCCAGGAAAAGTGATTCGCGCCAAACGCAAATCCTCGATGAAAATTGGCATTGATCTGGTCAAACAAGGTGGAGCCTCTGCTTTTGTCAGTGCGGGGAATACCGGAGCAGTGCTGGCCTATTCGACGGTGATTTTACGGCCTCTCAAAGGAGTGGATCGACCCGCCATTGCCATTCAACTTCCAACCTTGAAAGGGTGTTCGATTTTACTGGATGCCGGAGCTAATGTGGATTGCAAGACCATCCAATTGCTTCAGTTTGGAATCATGGGGCATGTTTTCGCCAAATATATTCTTGGAAAAGAAAAACCGGAAGTGGGTTTATTGAGTATCGGCGAAGAAGACAGCAAAGGCAACGAGGTGACCAAAGAAGCGTTTCAAATGTTGAAGAGAAGCAAAATTAACTTCATCGGAAATATTGAAGGCAATGAAGTTTATCGTGGCAATGCCGATGTCATTGTTTGTGATGGATTTACAGGCAACATCGCTCTGAAGATCAGTGAAAGTTTGGCGGAAATGATTGGAACCAATTTGAAAATTCTTTTCCGTACTAACTGGGCCACCAGGTTGGGTTATTTTCTACTAAAACCGCAATTGCTCCAGTTTAAAAAATCGGTGGATTATTCCGAAACCGGCGGTGCTCCGCTCCTGGGGGTCAATGGGGTGTGCATAATCGCGCATGGCAGTTCTTCCTCTAAGGCAATAAAAAATGCCATTCGCCAGGCAACGGATATGATTGAGAAAAAACTCAATGAACATATCCGCGATGATATCGAATCCAATCTGGAAGATCAGCACCTATGGTCGCGCAAAGGTACCCTGTGGAATCAGATCAAGCATATGGCTTTTGGTCAAGAAAATGGAGATGATGTGAATGCGGTCAATGTTCAGGACACTTCGAATATAGCCGAGATAAAAAAGAGTGGGGAAATCGTTGAAGAAATCCCGGAAATAAAAAACACTGTAGAGAATCAAACGGATTCTTCCGAATCCAATCCTCCTAATAAAGAATAAATCACACAAAAATACATGAATGACCGTCTCTTGTTCAGGGCGGAGATAGCTGGAACCGGTGCTTATCTTCCTGAAAAAATTTTGCGTAACTCGGATCTGGAAAAAACACTGGATACTTCCGATGATTGGATTCAATCCCGCACGGGAATTCAGGAGAGAAGAATTGCCGCAGAAGACGAATCCAGTTCAGTCCTAGCCGCGCATGCTGGTAAATTGGCATTGAAATCGGCGGGGGTGAATCCCGAGGATGTGGACTTGATCATCGTCTGCACATCGACGCCGGATATTTTATTTCCGGCAACTGCCTGTTTCGTGCAAAAGCTATTAGGGGCCATCAACTCCGCCGCCTACGATATTTCGGCAGTGTGTTCCGGATTTGTTTTTGGTCTGTCTACTGGTGAACAATTTATTAAAAGTGGCCGTTACAAACATGTATTGATCATTGGTAGTGAAGTAAATTCAAGAATTGTCGATTGGACGGATCGATCCACCTGTATTTTATTTGGCGATGGGGCAGGTGCAGTGCTTCTGCGGCGTAACGAGGACAAAGAAAATACAGGAGTCCTTTCTTCGCATATTTATTCAGACGGGACTTTATCACATTTGATTGAGGTCCCAGGTAGCATTGGCCGCACCGGCATCAATCAATCTGATATTGACGAGAAGAAATATTGCATCAAAATGGATGGGAGTGCGACCTTCAAGGTGGCGGTGAAGCGAATGACGGATGTTGCAAGAGAAGCTTTGGAATTCAATGGCGCCAAGGTCGAAGACTTGGATTTGATTGTGCCGCACCAAGCCAACAAAAGAATTATTATAGCTGTGACCGAGAAACTAAAAGTGCCAATGGATAAGGTCTTTTTGAATATCAGTAAATATGGCAACACCTCGGCCGCATCCATTCCAATTGCCCTGCATGAAGCCAGGGAATGTGGCCGCATCCAACCGGGTAACCTGATTTTATTGATGGTTGTGGGCGCCGGCTTGACTTGGGGGGCAACACTAATCAGATGGTGAAAATTGCATTTTTGTTTCCGGGTCAGGGGTCACAGTTTGTCGGAATGGGAAAAGACTTTTACGATCAGGTTCCAGCGGCTCGTGAAATGTACGAAGAAGCCAACGATATTCTTCAAGAAGACTTCGCATCCCTTTGTTTTAATGGGCCTGAAGACGAGCTGAAACTGACCCAGAACGCCCAGCCGGCAATCCTCATCCACAGTATAATAGCCTTGAAATTGCTGAGGGAAAATGGTATTAATTCGATACTGGCCGCAGGGCACAGCCTGGGTGAATTCTCTGCATTGATCGCGGCGGGAAGCCTCAGCTTTAGAGATGCAGTCCGCTTGGTACGGCTACGTGGTCAGTTTATGCAGGAAGCTGTTCCGGTAGGGGTCGGAGCAATGGCCGCCATCATTGGCCTACCATTGGAAAAAGTCGAGGCCTTATGCGCTGAGATTTCCAGTGACGATGCTTTGGTACAAGCGGCTAATATCAATAGCTCCGAACAGATCGTAATCGCAGGGCATAAAAATGCTGTCGAAAAGGTATCAGAAGAAGCCAAAAATATTGGCGCCAAAAAAACCATTATTTTGCCTGTGAGTGCGCCGTTTCATTGTCCCCTTATGAAAAAGGCGGAAATCAAACTCGCGGCCGAATTGGAAAAAACCGAGTTTCAAAATCTGTCCTTTCCCATTATTACCAATGTCGAGGCAAAACCCAATTTAGAAGGCGAAAAAGCACGAGATTTATTGCGTCAACAAGTGTGTGCTCCGGTCCGTTGGCTGGAAATCATGGAAACGATAGTCCGCCATAAAATCGATACGGTGGTGGAACTGGGGCCGGGAAAAGTTTTGTCTGGGCTGATGCGTCGATTTAATAAAACTATCAAATGTTACCAGGTGGGGGATAATGCTTCACTTGAGAAAACTCTTGCTGAATTAAAAACCTGATACTCAAGTGGAAGTGACAATGGAGCATGAAGGTAAAATTGCCCTGGTAACAGGTGGTGCGCAGGGAATTGGACTTGATATTGTCAAAGATCTCGCAAAAACAGGGGCTCACGTAATAATTGCTGATATCAATCTTGAAGGTGCTGAAAAATCTGCTGAAAAGGTGAGGGCATCCGGTAGCTCGGCAGAGGCTGTAAAACTGGATGTCTCTAATAGTGAAAATGTTAAAGAGGTGTTTGATAAAATTTTCAAAGATCACAAACCGCTGGATATTCTGGTCAATAATGCCGGAATCACCCGCGATGCTTTGATGATCCGTATGAAAGAAGATGCGTGGGATCTCGTTATCTCCATCAACCTCAAAGGATGTTTTCTTTGTGGCCAACAGGCGGCGAAACAGATGATGAAACAGAGAAAAGGTTCCATCGTCAATATAGCTTCTATCGTTGGGCTGATGGGAAATGCGGGTCAAGCCAACTATTCTGCGGCGAAAGCCGGTTTGATTGGCCTAACCAAAACCATGGCGCGGGAAGTGGCGACACGAGGCATTACGGTCAACGCGGTGGCGCCTGGTTTTATTGATACGGAAATGACGCGAGTTCTGGATGAATCCGTTAGGGATAAATTAGTTGAACAAATCCCATTGGCCCGGTTGGGCCTTCCACAGGATGTGGCGGATTGTGTGGCGTTCCTGGTTTCGGACCGGGCCAGTTATATCACTGGCCAGGTTATTAATGTTAACGGTGGCATGTTGATGTAATTAAATTTAGGAGTTAAGAAACTATGTCAGTTGAAGAGAAAGTTAAAGAAATCATAGTCGACCAATTGGGCGTTGATGAAAAACAAGTGTTGTCGGAAGCTTCGTTCATTGATGATTTAGGAGCTGATTCTTTGGATACGGTAGAATTGGTTATGGCTCTGGAGGAAGAATTCGATATCGAAATTCCCGACGATGAAGCAGAGAAAATCGCTAAAGTTCAAAATGCGATCGACTATATTAAGAATCATACTAATTGAAGTTACCCATAACGAACCCCTGTCACTCGTATGAAAAAACGTGTTGTTGTCACGGGAATGGGTATCATTTCGCCCCTTGGGATTGGATTGCAGGCAAATGAGACTGCTGTTTTTTCCGGGGAGTCAGGTGTGGACTTCATTTCTAAATTTCCTACCGATTCCTTTCCAGTCCGGATAGCTGGAGAAGTCCGCGGATTTTCTCCCGAAGACTACATCAGTCACAAAGAAATAAAGAAAATGGATACTTTTATCCATTACTCGGTGGCTTGTAGTCAGATGGCTCTGAAGGATGCGGGTTTTGAGATCAATGATGCCAATGCGGAACGAGTGGGAGTTTTGGTTGGCGTTGGGTTGGGTGGTTTGCCAGCCATTGAAAAATACCACGACATCATGAAGGAACGGGGAGTGAGAAAAATCACTCCTTTTTTCATTCCCATGCTGATACCCAATCTGGCATCCGGGCAAGTCTCTATTCTCACCGGAGCGAAAGGTCCTAATTCCTGCGTGGTGACGGCTTGTGCTACCGGAACCCATTCCATTGGCGAAGCGGCGAAAATGATTCAATACGGCGATGCAGATGTCATGATTGCCGGAGGTACCGAGTCGGTCATCACACCGCTATGCATTGGCGGGTTTCATGCAGCCAAAGCCCTGTCTACGCGAAACGATGATCCCAAAGGCGCTAGCCGTCCATTTGACAAAGACCGGGACGGTTTCATCATCGGCGAAGGTTGCGGAGTTGTTTTGTTGGAAGAGTTGGAGTCGGCGAAAAAAAGAGGTGCGAGAATCTATGGGGAAGTCATAGGCTATGGAATAAACGGTGACGCCCATCATATAACCGCCCCGGCACCAGGGGGGGAAGGTGCGGCACGGTGCATAAACCTAGCTCTTAAAAATGCCGGAATTAATAAGGAAGAGGTGGATTATATCAACGCCCATGGAACATCTACAGGGGCGGATGCTTCCGAAACCGCCGCGATCAAAACTGTTTTTGGCAACCACGCACGAAAATTGGCTATCAGTTCCACGAAGTCGATGACGGGTCATTTGTTGGGTGCCGCAGGAGGTGTTGAAGCAATTTTTACATTAATGGCGATGCAAAAAGGAGTGCTTCCTCCTACCATCAACTACACCACCCCTGACCCTGATTGCGATTTGGATTACGTTCCCAATCAAGCACGAGAGAAGAAGATCCGCATTGCCCTTTCCAATTCATTTGGTTTTGGTGGCACTA
>SMVB01346145.1_pt1 | contig 10059 bp, 8 predicted proteins | sample 2456461 | NCBI WGS metagenome assembly SMVB01 (sample SAMN11095934, study PRJNA526329) | marine sediment metagenome | biome: Marine sediment; feature: Surficial sediment; material: Deep marine sediment; isolation source: Hadal surficial sediment | place: Pacific Ocean | collected 2014-05 | depth 0-1...
TCCAACCTGCGGTCTCAGGATTTTTTACACTTGTGTGTTCGTCCTCTTAGCCGTTATGGGAATGTGGTCTATCTCGTCGCATGGGTCCGAATCCAAGCTGACTGACACGATCCTGGGGGATTCATGGACTTGACCGCTCATTGGGTCGGTATCGCTGCGATCGCAGTGTTCGTCCTTGCGTACGCGTTGGTGATTGCCGAAGAGTTCACCCATCTGAGGAAGTCCGTGCCGGTCATTTTTGGTGCGGGAGTGATCTGGGCGATTATTGCCCAGCAGTACGTCGGCGGCATGGATCATGAGGTCCAAGAAGCGGTCAGGGAATTCCTGGTCGAATTTGCCGAACTTTTCCTGTTTCTGTTAGCCGCGATGACCTACGTCAACTCGATGAGCGAGCGGGGCGTATTCGAGGCACTCAGATCCTGGCTGGTTCGCCACCGTTTCACCTACCGGCAGCTATTCTGGATCACCGGTGTCATCAGCTTTTTTCTGTCGCCGGTCATCGATAACCTCACTACCGCGCTGGTCATGGGCGCGGTGGTACTTGCCGTTGGCAAGAACAATGCGCGCTTCATCAGCCTCGCTTGCGTCAACATTGTGGTGGCTGCGAATGCTGGCGGGGCGTTCAGCCCGTTCGGCGATATCACGACACTGATGGTCTGGCAGAAAGGGCTGATTGAATTCGGGACTTTTTTCTCGTTGTTCATCCCTTCGGCCGTGAACTACCTCATACCCGCAGTTGCCATGTCTTTTGCGGTGGGCACCGACAGACCCAGCGTGGCGGACGAACAGGTCGCGATGAAACGAGGCGCAAAACGCATCATCTTTCTCTTCATATGCACGATTGCCACGGCGGTTTCGTTCCACAATTTCCTCCATCTGCCGCCGTTTCTCGGAATGATGACGGGGCTGGCTTACCTCAAGGTTTTCGGTCACTACCTGAGCCAGACACATGTGCCGGCGCCGGCCGACACGGCGGGATACGGTCAAGCCGGCGACGTTCAGGCGTTTGACAGTTTTCGCGAAGTGGCGAGGGCGGAGTGGGATACGCTGCTGTTCTTCTTTGGTGTGATCATGTGTGTGGGCGGTTTGGGTTTCATCGGTTACCTGAGCCTGATGTCAACGTATCTGTATATCGAGATGGGCCCGACCTTTGCCAACACGATGGTGGGAATACTCTCGGCGGTTATCGATAACATTCCGGTCATGGTTGCCGTATTGCAGATGAATCCGGTCATGGATATCACCCAATGGCTGTTGGTCACATTGACTGCTGGTGTTGGTGGCAGCATGTTGTCGATCGGATCGGCCGCTGGAGTTGCGCTCATGGGCCAGGCGCGCGGACTGTATACGTTTTTCGGTCACATGAAGTGGACGCCGGTGATCGCTTTGGGTTACGCGGCGAGCATCTGGGTCCATCTCAAGGTAAACAGCGGTTTCGACGGGGTCATGCCGTAACGTCGATGTTTGGGTAGACAACTCTTGATGTTGGGGCTTCAGTTCAAGCGAGCGACCCTGGTGCTTGTTCTGACGACAATGCTCGCTTGCCAATCCCCCGTGTTGATTTTCAGCGGAGGCGCGCTCGAAGGTCCCGCACGCGAAACCGATTCCTTTGCTTTTGCTGGGCAATTCGCGCTACTACAGCTGGAAGTAAGACCCGAGGATGCTTATTCGATTATTCTGCGGGTGTTGATGCGGAATGATCAGTTATACATCGACGCGGCGAAACGCAGGCGTTGGCACAGATATCTGCAAGAAAACAGCCAGGTTCGCGTCAAACTCGGGGAATCGGTTTATCCTGCAACCGCGGTTCTAGTTGATGATCCTGAAATTACCAAGCTGTTTCTTCAGGGCCGGACCATCTATCGACTCGTGCCTAGAGCGTTGTAGCGATTAGTGGAATTTCCACTGGACACCAATCGACGGGACCAGTGGCAACAGATTGACGTCTTCGCGATCAACCAGGTATCCGCCGTTGTCTTCGTCTTCTTCCAGTGAGTATTCCACCGCGCCAACATTCTTTCGGGCAGTGAGATTGGTGACCTCGGCGAACAAGGTCAGCGATTGATTGGACCACTCCCAGGTTCTACTCACTCGAGCATCCAGCGAGAAGTACGGGTTCAGCTTTTTACCATTGCGGCGCAGCTCGAGTGCGTCCAGAGATGTTAACGAGTCGGTAGGTAGTTCAGTGGTCTGCCAGCCAGAGTGCCAGATCATGGCCGCGCTGATCGACCAGTTACCGACATTCCATATTGCGCCACCGGCAGCGGTGTGTGCCTGATCCCAGGTGCGTGGTTGCCATTGGGTGCCTACATAGTCGTCGACGGTGCTGCGGGTGTAACTCAACCATACATTGAGTTCCGGATTGGGGTTGTAACGGATGGTTGTTTCGAACCCCTTGGCAATAGCCCGGGAGGGAGCGATCTCTACGCGGTCGGTCGCGATCTCAGGCAACAACACGAGCGGATTGAAAAGGTTCTCGAAACGCCGTTTTGGATCCTTGATCCGTTTGTAAAATGCCTCCATGCGAACATCCCAGCCGCTGTCGCCGAATCGATGATCGAGGCCGAGGATGTAGTGGTCGGCAAACTGCACCTGCTGAAATGAGTCCAGTCCATCGGTAACCCGCAGTTCGTGTATCCCTTCGGGTTGGTAAAAACGTCCCGCAGAAATGCGCAGGTCGGTATTGGCGCGCAGATTGAACTTGGCGCTCATACGGGGGCTGAATTGTTCACTCAGGCCATCGTTGGCATAGTTTTGAAAATCCCAGCGCATCCCTGTTTCCAGCGTCATCCAGGAAGTCGGGCGGAATCGCGCCGATCCGTAGACGCCTCCGCTCCAGCCCTCTGGTGAGGTCTTGATCGCTCGCTCGACGTCGATCGGCACGCCGAGAAGCCTGGAGAGGTCGCCCCGTTCGATGATGGAATAGTATTCGTAGTCACCCGACTGATGGTTGATGCGTGCACCCAACTCGAGCCGGCTGTTGGTGGAAAGCTCGAAACTCAAGTGTTCGGCGAGGCTCCATACCTGAAAGTGGCGTTTGTCGTCGAGCCAGCCGAAACCTCCGTCGGGCTCCGGATCGATGATGAAGCCATAGCGATGGTGATCGATATCTCCGAAAGAGAGAATCGATGAGCTATCGATGCGGTCGTTGATCGACTTGTGAAGCTGAATCCATGCGTAGGCATTGCGGTAGCGAGAGTTGGCCTGGATGGCGTCGACGCCGTCCTCATCGATCTCTTTGAGTACTATGTCGTCGTTGTAGAGCAGAATGCCGGCCTCGAGCTCCGTTGCCGGGTCCACCTCCCAGGCGAATTGTCCATACCAGTCGGAGTATGAGGGTTTGCCTACTTTTGGGTTTATCTGTTTGGTGACCAGATCGAGATTGCCCCGGCGTCCCGACAGTGCCCACATGCCTCGGTTGTCGGCGACAGACCCGTATCCGGCCGCTGCCAGGGTCAGGAAGCTCAACAATATCTCACCGCCGAGATCGGGATGTTCGTCCGCGGGCGCGATGTCCATGACCGCACTCATCCGATCTCCGTAACGTGCCGGGAATCCCCCGGTGTAAACGTCGATAGATTTGATGAGGCTCGGATTGAGGCCGGAAAAAATACTCTGGAAATCTTTGAGGTGAAAAGGTTCGAGGAGTTCGACGTTGTTGAACAGAATCAGCGTTTCATCCTGGGATCCGCCACGAACATACGGTTTTGCCGAGAGCCCGATGCTTGCAGTACCCGGTAGATGGATGGCTGCGCGTAACGCATCATCGCCAAGTTCAGGCAGGGCGTTGACCTCATCGGCGTTCAAGGTATGTCGTGCAATCGGTTCGCCGCCCTTGAGCAGGTAGCGACTCGAAATGACAACGATCTCCTCGATATCCGGCACCTGATCGAGAGGGATCAGCAGGGCGTCGAGGGTCGCGGAGGAACGGACGCGCTTGTCGATGTAGCCGGGGCGGGAAACCATGAGCACCCGGCCGATTGCCGGTTCGGGAATTTCGAACTCGCCAAGCTCGTTGGTGTATACCACGGTCCCGGCGATCTCCACTCGCACGCCAGCAAGCGGCTCACCGGACTCGCGGTCGGTGATTCGACCGCTCTGAAACTTCTGCCAGGTTTCATCTCTGACCACCAACCAGCGGTTGGCGACGCTACCGGGCCGCAGGGTGAGCCCATGTGGTGCGAGGATTAATCGCAGACGATCGAGCGGTGGACCTGGGGGCGGATCTTTGCGCACACGCATCTTGTTTCGGACCAGATCGCTGGTATAGATAAAGCTGTATCCGTCGGATTCGAATGTGGCCAACACTTCGAGCAATGAACGACCCTGGAAGTTCGCGTTGCCAGTCTCTTCGGAGCATACGGTTGCGGAGAACAAGCCGATGCTCGTCATCAACAAGCCGCATGTGAGGCTCTCAATTCGCACGGTTCAGTTCTGAGTCTCCACGAAAGTTGAGTTGTTGAACGCTAACGTCGAAAGCCGATGATCAGTTCGTGTGCTTGACCCTCCAGAGCGTGGTAGTCACTTGTCTCCAGAACGTCTTCTATTATCGCATTGGAGGGGGTGAGCACCTCGCCGCAGCACGTTGTCGAGCGCACCGAGGCCATACGGACCGCATCGTTCTCGAAGCGCAACACGAGCCCAGATTCCCGTGTCACCCAGGTGAGGAAATCATACAGATTGCTCGCATCCAGGTTGTAAGCCTCGCGCGCGCTGTGTGTCCAGGACCAACTCGGATCGGTCGTAGCGAGCGGGTCGCGCTGTACGTCATTCGACCCGAGAATCGTCAATCGTTCACCCACGCCGGACTGGGCGATGGCCGTGAGGGTCTTGTTGTCCAGCAGATCAACGGTGACACCACCCTCTCGAACGGCAACCTCCAGCACGTCACCATTCACGGCGACCTCAAATTGTGTCCCGATGTCGGTGACGGATGCGAACGGTGTCTCGATGCGTATTTGGCCACCGCCCTGGCTATCGGCGTAAAGCCGGCCGCTATGCAGCCAGATCTCTGAACTCGTCTTCAAGGTGATGCTGGTGTTGTAATCGAGCCGCAAGGTGGTGTGTTCGTCGAGTTGAATAAACAGGCGCCCTTGGTCCGAGGTTCGTAACATCGCGCCCTCCTGCAAATGCGGTGCGGCGATCGCGTCCGAACCGCGCACGGAGTGTCCGCCGCTTGCGAAGACGACCCTGCCGCTGATTCCAGGCGCATCAACGGGTAGTTCCACCGCCACCAGGTAAGCTATGGTTGAGGCGAGCACTACGCTCGCTGCGAGCGCCAACCAGTTTCGTCGATGCTTAGGCTCCGGGGTCTGGATGGGAGCCTGTTCCCAGGCTTCGAGCACCGCCTCATGTACCCGTTCACGAACCGCCTCCGGGGGTTGAGCGCGTGGACCGGCAAGCTCCATCAGCTTGCGTACGTCGTCGTCATGTTCGCTCATAAGGTTATCGGTATCCTTCATGTGGCGGCCTCCAGTTCCTGCTGAACGTCGCGAAAGCCGCTTCGGAACGCGCGCCTTGCGCGTGCCAGTAGTGATTGCGTGGCAATCGAGCCGGTACCCAGACGAGCCGCAATTTCGTTGACGGACAATCCTTCGAGGTACTTCCATTCCAGTGCTTTGCCGTACCGATCCGGTAGATAATCCAGCGTCAGTTGAACGAGTTTCTCGGTCGATAACCGATTGACCTCATCGTTGAAGTCGACCTGTAGACTCTCCAGCGCCGAGGCCATGTCAGGATCGTCGTCGAGGCTGACGAGCACCTCGGATTTGCGTCCGCTATGCTGATACCAGTTGCTGATCTCGTTGCGGCAGATCTGGCACAACCAGGTAAAAAGGCTCGCTTCCCCTCGATAGCCCGACAGGTTGCGCATCGCCTTGAACAAAGTCTCCTGAACGATATCCTCGCACGCGTCCACCTGTGAGATGCGCGCGCTGCAGAATCGAAACAGGCGCGCGAAGTAGACCTCGAAAAAACGCTCGAAGGCTTGTCGGTCCTTCTGCAAGACACGCTGTACCAGCTGATAGTCGTCTGTGTTGTGCATGATTTCCGGTAGTTACCGATCAGCGTGTTAGACCGACTATCGATCGATTATCAATCGGTTGTGGAGCATTTTTTTCCCGACCGCCCGGAAAAGCCTGTTGATGGGAGCTTAATAGCCGAAATATAGGGTTTTTAATACCTGAAAACGCCCAGATGGATTGATTTTCGATGCCTGGACCGTTCCACAAGATGGAAGTACAACGACAGTTGAATGGTAAGACGATTGATTGGCACGTTCGCCCCACTCGCTGTGGTGTGTACGGCCGCTGCTTTTCACGAGGGTGGTTGTAGCACAAGCATTTCACCCGGCATCGGTTGCGGTCATACGGATCATGACTTCCTGACTACGTTTCGCTATCGGTAGTCATACCGCGGCCCCTGTCGGCTCCACTTTAGATGGCGCCGGCTTGTCGTTTCGTTTGTGACGGGAACTGCCTAAGATGGGGGGATGAGTGAGCTTGTTTATTCGGAAGTGTATGCACGGACCAGTCGATCCAGAAACTCGAGGCCGTCCAGAAAAGATTCGATGAGGATTCGTTCATCTCTTCCATGGGCGCGAATGTCGTTGGTATCTCCGAAAATTCCCGACACGCCATAAACGGGAATCCCGGCGAGACGAAAATACAGCCCGTCGGTTGCCCCGGTACTCATCGTGGGGATCACCGCGACCCCGGGCCACATGGCTTCGGTGATTTCCTGAATCGGTGCCATTACTTCCTCCGTCAGCGGCGAAGGTGGGCTGGGGGTCGGTTCGTTCATGAGGGTAAAGGTTATCTGTGGGTCGTCCACCAGGCTTTTCAGCGTTTCCAATACCTGATTCGGTGGCACACCCGGGAGGATGCGGCAGTTGACGGTGGCGGTTGCGCGTTGTGGCAGCGCGTTTTCCGCATGTCCCGCTCGTAGCTGAGTGGCAATACAGGTGGTGCGCACGCGTGCATTGTAAGCAGGAACCCGCTCGAAGAATGAAACGCTCGCAGCCGTTGGCGGAGTCTCGAGAATGCCCAACGCAATCTCCGTTTGTCGGGCTGGAAGTGCTGAAAAACCCTGCCGCACCCAGGCACGGGTCACTTCGTTCAATTCAATGGGAAACTGATACTTCGAGATCCGCGTCAACCCCTCGATGAGTTGGTATATGGCGTTGTCAGACCGCGGCAGGGAACTATGGCCCCCCGGGTTCGTCACCTCGAGTTCATAACTCTGGAATACCTTCTCCGCCGCCTGGACGCTGTTGGCCAGGCGTTTGCCGTCCTGCATAGCGCCGCTACCGCCCTCGTTCAGAACGATTGCCGCGTCGACCAGCTCAAAGTGTTCAGCCAGCAGGAACTGCACGCCGTTGTTCGGACCGCCCTCTTCATCTGCCGTGAGCGCGACGATGATGTCGCGATTTGAAACGTAGCCTTGTTGTTTCATGCGAATCAGATTGGCCATCCAGATAGCGCACATCGCCTTGTCATCGGTGGTGCCGCGCCCGTAGTAGTAGCCATCGCGTTCCAGGAACTCGAACGGGGGGATGCTCCAATCTTCAGGTTCCGCCTCCACCACATCGAGGTGCGCGAGCAGCAGGATGGGTCTCTTCGTGGGTGCGGGGCTGCGGAGCCGGAATACCAGGTTTCCCTTGCGCGCAGCGGGTGCCAGGAGGTGGATATCGCTGTCGAGGAACCCGGCGTCACGCAATCGCGCCGCCATCGCAACGGCTGCTGCCGTGTTGTCGCCAACGGAATCCGTGGTGTTGATTTCGATCAGTTCGCGAAAGATGTCTCTGGCAAGCGCTTCATGATTCGATAGCTCCGCGGCCATTCCGGTAGCGCCCGTTGTCAGGACGCAGACGCATAAAACCAGACGGGCAAAGTGCTGTCGCATAGTTGCAGACCAGCGGTTGGAACGTCGCGATGTTATCACGCAGGGGCGTTAAGCCGTCGTCAGCGGTCGGTCTTTTCCCGACGAATCCATCGGCTGGTGGCAGCCACGTCCTCCACGGGCTCCTCGGCTTTCTGCCAGCCGGAAAATCCCTCCTCCAGGTGTGCTACGTCGGTAAAACCCATTTCTTTGAGCGCGACCACGGCCAGTACGGAGCGTCCGCCGCCCGCACAGAACAGAACGGTTCGCCGATGCTCCGTGAAGTAGTCGCGAAAGTAAGGGCTCTGCGGATCCGCCCAGAATTCCAGCATGCCGCGGGGCGCATGTTTCGCACCGGGAACGGTGCCCAGATCGACGCGTTCCTGTAATTCGCGGATGTCCAGCAGCAATAACTCAGGGTTAGCCGCCAGTTCCTCCTTGAGGTCTGCCACACTCAAGTTTTCGATGTCTTTCTTAAGCTCGTCGATCGACGAAAATATGCTTGTTATCGGCACTTCGCTGCTCCTGAACCGGATCGCCTATCCTAGCAGCAACCGCGTGCCGCAACCCAGCACCCCGTCCACCCTGACACGTGACGTTTCCCCGTGTCGAGTTCGCCGCTATGCTGGCGGTCAGTGAGAATCCCTCCAGGTGAACATTGACCGACCCGGACGTCGCCGCGGATGACGCCGACCTGACGCTTGGCGTGTACCACGGCTGGTGGATCGTTGCCGGGCTGTTTTTGGTACTGACGATTTCGTCCGGCTTCGGTTTTTACAACCTATCCGTTTACCTGAACGTGTTGGCCGATACCCGCGGTTTTGCGGTAGCCGACGTCTCCATTGCCGTCGGTCTCTTTTTCTTCGTTGGTGGTGTGACGGGCATGTGGGTTGCCAGTCTCATCCGGCGCATCGATGTGCGTTGGGTGATGACGGGTGGGGCCGCAATCGCCGGGACTGCGCTTGGTCTGATTGGTCATGTAACCGAGCTCTGGCAGCTTTACCTGGTTTACGCATTGTTCGGGGCAGGTAACAGCGGTGTATCGATCGTCGTCGCGACGACATTGGTGACCCGTTGGTTTCCAGGGCCCAATCGATCGGTCGCGTTGTCCATTGCCTCCACCGGGTTGTCTATGGGTGGTGTGTTGCTCACGCCGCTGTCGGCCTGGTCGTTGAACCGCTGGGGAATGGAAACTGCTATTCCCTGGTTCGGTTTTGCTTTTTTTATGCTGATCGTCCCATTTGTGTGGTGGCTCATCCGTTCGAGTCCTCATGCTAATGGCGGGGCCACCGCCGGAGGTGGTCGGGAAGATTCCTGGGGCTATCGCGATGCCATCAGGAGCCGTTTTTTTATGTTGTTGAGCGCGGGCTACGTGTTATGTATGGGCGCCCAAGTAGGCAGCATCGCCCACCTTTACAACCGCGCCGAGACGCTCGCTGGGTTTGAGGCTGCGGCATTCGCCATTCAGGCACTCACGGTTGCGAGCATACTCTGCAGGTTTTTGGGTGGGTGGATCGTAATCAGAGTGAATATTCGTGTCTTTACACTTGTTAATCTGCTGGTTCAAGCGTTGGGTCTGGCGATCATCGCGCTGGCGGAAAATGTGACGATGATTCTGATTGGAGCCGCCGTTTTTGGCGGTAGCATTGGTAATCTGTTGATGCTGCACCCGCTATGGCTTGCAGAGGCATTTGGCATTCGCGATTATTCGCGCATATTTTCATTGTCCAATGCGGTGATGGTTCTGGGTGTTGCGGTGGGTCCGGTATTGCTGGGCGTACTTCATGATGAATTCGATTATTCGGTAGCCTATGGCGTGTCCATGGGAGTATCGCTGGTTGCACTTCTGGTGATATACAGCGCGGGGGAAAATCCAGCAACGAACACCGATCTCTGATGTAAAAATCAGGGACCCTCTGAGCAAACGATAATTGCTTAGACGTTCTTTATCCGGAGGTAGGAAAGATTTATGCGGCTACTTGGCTCATCTCGAGGAATTGCCACATTCGTTGGTAAGACGAGCTTATGCACGCTCGTGGTGTCCGCCCTGGTTTGGGCGTTCCCAGCACCAGCCGCATTACCTGTCCAGTTGGCAGACGGGGAACCACTGCCGACCCTCGCACCCATGTTGGAGCGAACGACCCCGGCGGTCGTAAACATTGCGACCTTCACGACCGTGCA
>SMVB01051568.1_pt1 | contig 10056 bp, 3 predicted proteins | sample 2456461 | NCBI WGS metagenome assembly SMVB01 (sample SAMN11095934, study PRJNA526329) | marine sediment metagenome | biome: Marine sediment; feature: Surficial sediment; material: Deep marine sediment; isolation source: Hadal surficial sediment | place: Pacific Ocean | collected 2014-05 | depth 0-1...
CGGCCTCCTGCGGCACCTCCGACTGCCACGCAGAGATCTACCACGAGTGGGAGTCGAGCGCACACCGCTACGCGTCCATGGACGCCGGCTTCCAGGCCATCCAGAACGTGATGGCCACGCAGAACGGTGCGGACTCGACGCGCTACTGCGGCGGTTGCCACGACCCGATCTCGCTCTTCTCGGGCACGAAGAACATCGGCGTGGACCACCTCACCGATCTGCGCGGCTACCAGGAGGGCATCTCGTGCCTCGTCTGCCACGCCGTCGAGCAGACGGACGTCGCGGGCAACGCCAACTACGTCATCGCTGCGCCCGAGCGCTACGTCTGGGAGCAGCGCGAGGGCAAGGTCGCGAAGGCACTCTCGGACTTCCTGATCCGCGCCTACCCCGAGCACCACGTCGCGAGCCTCTCGCGCCGCATGTTCAAGACGCCCGAGTTCTGCGCGGCCTGCCACAAGCAGTTCATCGACGAGGAGCTCAACAAAGTCGGCTGGGTGCAGCTCCAGAACCAGTACGACAACTGGCGCGCGAGCCGCTGGTATCACGAGGACGCGCCCGAGCGCACGATCGAGTGCCGGGAGTGCCACATGCCGCTCGTGGACTCGGGTGACCCGGCGGCCGGCGACGAGGCCGACTCGAACCGCACCGCGGACGACGGCAAGCACCGCAGCCATCGCTTCCTCGGGGGCAACCAGTTCATCCCGACGGTCATGGCGGCTGAGCTCGAGGGTGCCGAGCTGCAGGTGGAGCTGACGGAGCAGTGGCTACGCGGCGAGTTCGAAATCCCCGAGATCGCGGACAAGTGGAGCGAAGGACCGGCCGTCCCGATCGAGCTGGAGCTGCCGGGCGTCGCCAAGGCGGGTGAGCCGTTCACGGTGCTCGTCCACATCATCAACAACAAGGTCGGGCACGACTTCCCGACCGGCCCGCTCGACATCATCCAGGCCTGGATCGAGCTCGAGGTGACGGACGAGAGCGGGCGCGTCGTGTTCCACAGCGGAATGATCGACGAGCACAACTTCATCGAGACCGGCACGTTCATGTTCAAGGCGGAGCCCGTCGATCGCTACGGCAACCTGATCGATCGCCACAACCTCTGGGAGATGGTCGGCGTGCGGTTCAAGCGCTCGCTCTTCCCGGGCTCCGAGGAGATTGCGTCGTATAGCTTCGACTGCTCGGGGTTCACCGGCGATGGAGATGCCGCGCCGCTCCAGGAGGGGTTCGTGGTCGACCTCGCGGAGGAGCAGGCCGGGCAGCTGACGGTGCGGGCGAAGCTCTTGTACCGGAAGTTCGACCAGTACCTGCTCGACTTCGCCTTCGGCAAGGATTCGGGTCTCACTTCGCCCGTGACGGAGATGTCGAGCGCCCAGGCGACGGTCACCGTCGCGCCCTGACGGCTGAGCGATGCAGCTCTGGCGCCGCAAGCGGAAGACGGCCCTGGTCGCGGTGGCGGTGCTCCTCCTCGGAGCGGTCGCCGTCCGCGAAGTCCGGCGCTCGCGCGTCGAGCGCTACATCTCGGGCGAGCACACCGAGGGCCTCATCGATACCCTCGCGCGCGGCATCCCCGACGATCATCCCGACGTGCGCTTCACCGACGTCGCGGCGGCGGCGGGCCTCGTCTTCCGGCACTTCCCGGCGACCCGCACGGGCCGCCTGCCGGAGGACATGGGCTCGGGCGTCGCGCTCGGCGACGCGGACGGCGACGGCTGGACCGACGTGTTCCTCGTGAATACGGCCGGCGCGCTGGAGGACGCCGCGGCCGGGTGGCCGGCGACGGACGGCCGCTCCCGCCTCTTTCGGAACCTCGGCGACGGGACTTTCCGCGACGTGACGGACGAGAGCGGGATCGAGCTCGAGACGCTCGGGCAGGGCGCGGCGTTCTGGGACCCCGACGGCGACGGGGACCTCGACCTGCTCGTGACGAGCTACGGGGGCCTCGCACTCCTCGAGAACGACGGCGCGGGGCACTTTCACGACGCCACGAGCGAGGCCGGTCTCGCGGGCTTCGAAGGCTTCTGGACCGGCATCGCGGTCGGGGACTACGACGTCGACGGCGCCGTCGACCTCTACGTCTGCGGCTACGTCCGCTACCGCGAGGACCTCGGCGCGAGCCGCCACGTCTCGCAGTTCGGACGCGCGATCCCCGCGCTCCTCAACCCGTCGGCCTTCGAGCCCGAGCGGAACCTTCTGTTCAGGGGCCGTGGCGACGGGACGTTCGAGGAGGTCGCCGCGGAGGCCGGCGTCGACAACCCGACCGGGAGGAGCCTGGGGGCGATGTTCTGCGACCTCTCCGGCGACGGCCTGCCCGATCTCTACGTCGCCAACGACGTCTCGGACAACGCGTTCTACGTGAACCTCGGCGACGGGACGTTCGCGGACCGGACGCACGACGCGCTCATCGGGGACTACCGCGGGGCCATGGGACTCGCCGCGGGGGACATCGACGGCGACCGGGACCTCGACCTCTTCATCACGCACTGGGTGGCCCAGGAGAACGCGCTCTACCTCAACCACCAGATCCCAGGCGGGTCGTCCGAAGGTTCCTCGGGTCCGCCGTGCCCGGTCTTCGTCGACCGCGCCGCGCGCTACGGCCTCGGGCACGTCGCGCTCGAGGCGGTCGGCTGGGGCACGGGGTTCTTCGACTACGACAACGACGGCCTGCTCGACCTCTTCGTCGTGAACGGCAGCACGATCCCCGACGGCGACGACCCGCGCAGGCTCACGCCGCAGCGCTCGCAACTGCTGTGGAACGTGCCCGGTGAAGTGGGTTGTCGCGAGATCGGCGCGGTCTGCGGTGACTTCTTCCGCACCGCGCACGTCGGCCGGGGCGGTGCGACCTTCGACTGCGACCTCGACGGGGACGAGGACCTCGTCGTCGTGCTGCACGGCCAGCTGGCGGTGCTCTTGCGCAACGACGGCGGGAACGCGCGCCCCGCGCTCCGGTTGCGCCTGCGACAGCCGGCGGGCAACCGCTTCGCGCTGGGGGCGAAGATCCTCGTGACGGCGGGGGAGCTCGTGCAGTTCAAGGAGCTCGGCAGCCAGGGCTCGTACCTCTCACAGCACGCCGCGGGCGAGGTCGCGTTCGGACTCGGGACGGCCGAGATCGTCGAGCGCATCGAGGTCACCTGGCCGGACGGCGAGCGCTCGACGATGGGCCCCGTCGCGCTCGACTCGCTCGTCACCTGGGAGCGCGGCCGGACGCCGCGCGTCGAGCCGCTGCCGGGCAAGCTCGCCGCCGGGCGCGCACGGCCGGACGACGTGGAGCGTCAGCGCCTGTTCTGGCGTCTCCACGGCGAGGCCACGAGCGCGCGCATCGGAGGCGAGCTCGAGCGCGCCGCCCTGCTCTACCGCCGCACCCTCGCCCTCTGGCCGGGCCACGAGGACAGCCTCTACTACCTCGGCAACACGCTCCACGAGCTCGGCCGCGAGCGTGAGGCGCTCGCGACCTTCGAGCGCCTCGTGGCGTACCACCCGCGCAGCAACCAGGGCTGGATGCAGATCGGCTTCATTCACTTGCCCGGCGGTGAGCGCGAGCTCGATGACCTCGCCGCTGCGACCGCAGCGTTCGAGCGCTGCCACGCGATCAACGGCGAGGAGACGCGCCCCGTCGTCCAGCTCGGGATCGTGGCCCTCCTGCGCGGGGACCTCGCGGCGGCGCAGCGCTGGTTCAGCGACGCCGCGCGCACGAACCCGCGCTCGATCGAGGCGCGTTGGTTCGGGGGGCTCGTCGCGTACAGGGGCGGCGAGCGCGAGCGCGCGGAGGCGCTCCTCGCCGAGGCACACGCGCTGGCGATCGAGGGCGCGGCAGGCGGCGGCTCGGTCTCGAACGAAGGCGACACGCGGGCGGGCGCTGCGATGCTCGCCGCGGGCGGACGGACGCTGAGCGCGCTCCTCGACCGCTGGCGCACGCTCGCGGAGCGCGAGGGCGACATCGGCGGGGAGTACGGCGTGGAGGACGGCTCGGAGGAGTGAGGTCCGGCAGCCCAGGCCCGGCTACGCTGGCCGCGGGGCGTGAAATGGGCGAACTGGAGGCAGGAAGGCGCTGGGCATGGCTCAGCCATCCGAGGCTTCCAGGCGACCTGGTACGGCCGATCCCCGTGTCGTCCTGCGCTCGGTAGCCCGGATTCTTCATGAGGATGCACCCAAGCGCTCCGACTCGGCCCCTGCCGGCACTTTGCACGCACCGGGGAGCCCGGGAGCGATCCACCGGATCGATCCGATCCCGCTTCGCGAGACCGGGCTCACCCCTCGACGACCTGTGCCTGCATTGGGTGCCGGCGGGGACGGCGTGCGCGAGTGATGAGCCGGAGCTGAGTTGAAACGCTTGGGGCACTTCCCCATGAATGACCTGGGCTGGGAGCCTGCCACCAGCACCGGTCACCGCTGTGAGATGACCGCCTCGAGCTGACCCGCGAGCTTCGGGTCCAGCGTCCGCAACCGCGCCAGAGACTTGGCGGAGCCGGTCTCGTCTCCGATCACGACCTGGGCCACGCCATAACCGAACACCGTTCGGGCGTCGTCCGGGTCGAGCTCGAGCGCCCTGCGATAGGCCCTGACGGCCTCCTGCACGCGCCGAGCCGCGTACAGGATTTGGGCCCGCGCGCTGTGCGCCTTCGCGTACTCGGGATCCGCCTCGAGCGCTTTGTCCATCTCGACCAGAGCCTCATCCGCGAGACCTTGCTTCAACAACAAAGCTCCCAGGTTGAAGTGAGCCCTCGCGTTGCGCGGATTCTTCGCAATGGCCTCTTCGAAATAAGTGCGGGCCAGATCCGGAGCGTTCTTGCGCGAGTTGATGAGCCCGAGCATGTACGGCACCGAGTCGTCGGAGCTGGCGAGCTCACGCGCGCGCATCAAGAGCTCGAGCGCCTTGTCGTCCTGGCGCATTTCGCCCAGCGCGATCCCCAGGCCTCGAATCGCAGCCGGCATTCCGGGTACCAGCTCGAGGGCGCGGGTGTAGGCGGTGGCGGCGTCGGGGAATCGACGCTGGCGCATCATGTCGTTCGCCAGGAGGACCTGCGATTCGGCGACCCTGGTCACCGCCTCGACGTCGCCGGCAGGCGGACGGAGGCGCGTCATGAATTCCGCCGCGATCTCGAGCAAGCCTCGGTCGCGCAAGCGGTTGACGAAACTCAGCAGATCGGAGTTGGGTGGACTGGACGCGAACTGACCGGGGAAAGGCACGGCGGCGGCGCGCAGATCCAGCGCGGACATGTCCGCCAAGCGCGCGTCTCGCGTGAGCGTCTCGACGTCCACGGGGCCGCGATAAATGGCGATCAAGCGCGCACGCGGGGTCATCAGGAAACTCGTCGGCAGGGCGAGATCGCGCTGGACGTCGATCACCTCTTCTTCCGCCGTGCGCAGGACGTCGAGCAGCTCGTCGGTCGCGTAGCCGCGACCGAGCTTCCATCCGAGCGCGTCCAGGTAGCTCTGCGCGGCGGCGCGCTCATCCCCCTTGTCGACGCTGAGGGACAGCACGTCGACGCCCGCCTCATCGAGCTGGTCCGCGTGGTCGTGGAAGTCGCGCAGCTCCTTTTGGCAGTTGGCGCACCAACTGGCCCAGAGATTGATGAGCAGTGCACGTTCGGGCCTGGGCTCGAGGCTCACGTGGGCCCCGTCCACGCCCAGGAAAGTCATCCTGGGCATCGGCAGCGGTGTCGCCAGCACGACGCGCGCGCGGCCCGTCACGCCCGCGGTCATCGACTCCGATCCAGGCGACCCGGACGCGAGATGGACCCGGCGCACTGGAAGGGGCGTTCCCCGTCCGGATCCCTGCTCCAGGTGCCAGCGCCGATCCACGTCGATACCCTCGAATATCTCGGGGTCGCCACCGGGCCAATGCACGACGACCCGGTCGATCGTGTCGGAAGACGCGAGCCCGAAGTGCAGCACTTTGCTGGACTGGGCGAGAAATCCTTGACCGGCATGCAGGGTCTTCACGTACCGGCGCCCGCGCCCGTCGGGAAGCATGACTTCGACACGGGCACCGATGGCGTCGCGATTGCATTGCTTACCGACGAGCTGGAGCTCGAGCCAGTGGTGGCCGCTACGCGCGCGATTGCGCAACAAGCGGACGCGCGGAGATCCGCGGCCCGATATCCAGAAATCGAGCGCGCCGTCCTGGTCCCAATCGACGGCGCACACGGCGCGTCCGTCATCGAGCAGGTCGAGACCCGCCACCGCCCCGATGCCTGCAAAGCGCTCACCCCCCGTGTTCAGGAAGGCGCAGTGTCGTTCCCGTCCGCTGAAGGAGCGGCCCTCACGGATCATGCGATAGATCGCCGCCCAGCCGTCTCCATAGCTCTTGCTGGTCTCGCCCTGCTCAGGTGATTGCGACACGACCTGCCGCCAGAAGAAGCTTCACAAGTCGTCCGGATCTTCGTTGGTAATGTTGCCATTGGCGACCATCAAGTCCTCGAGCCCGTCGTTGTTCAGGTCCGCGAACACCGAGCCCCAGGCCCAGCGGCCCATCGTCACGGCCGCGCCCACGCTCGCGTCGTCGAAGCGCCCATCACCCCGGTTGATGAACAGGGAGTTGCCCCGCGCGTGCCGGCGATAGTCCGTCAATCCGCGTTCGTCGCCAGCGCGAAAGTTGCGCTGGAACGTGATGCGGTTCCCGGCGGAGGAGAACATGTTGCTGACGTACAGATCGGAGTGGCCGTCGCCGTTGACGTCGCCCCAAGCGACCGACATGCCCGCCGAGATGTCCTCGACCCCGGCGTCCGCAGCCACGTCGCGGAAGTGGCCCGCGGTGTTCTGGTAGAGGTTGTTGCGGCCAAAGTCGTTGGCGACGTAAAGGTCCGCATCGCCGTCCTCGTCGTAGTCCACCCAGGCGGCCGCGAAGCTGAAGCGACGGTTGTTCTCCCCGAGCCCGAGCTCGTCCGTTGCGTCGCGGAACCGCCACTCGCCCTCCCCCGCGCCATCGTTCACCAGCAGGATGTTCTCGAGGCCGTTGTTCGCGTCGTGGTACGGAATCGGAACGTTCGAGCTGGAGCCGTTGTAGCGGCACAGGTAGACGTCGAGATCCCCATCCAGGTCGTGGTCGGCGGCGGTCTGGGAGTACACGTTCGAGATCGGCAGAGCGAGCTTGAGCGAGAAGCGGCCCGTGCCGTCGTTGGCGAGGATCAAGAGGATCTCTCCGCCCAGCATCAGGTCCTGATCCCCGTCGTTGTCGAAGTCCACGAACAGCGCGCTGCGGGTGGCGTCCAGGTAGGCGACACCCGCCGCCAGACCGACTTCTTTGGCCGTCCCATCCGGTTGTTGCAGATACAAGAGGTTCGGTAGACCTCCCATCTGGCAGACATAAAGATCGTCGAGCCCGTCCCCGTTCGCGTCGCCCACCGCCAAGCCCAGGTGCCCCACAATATCCACCCCGAGGCGCTTGTCCAACTGGCTCGCCCAATGACCGTGGCTCTTCGACAGTTGCTGTTGGAAACTCGGTTCGTGACCGAGGACGGCTTCGGTGCAGTCCTCGAACAGCGTGCCGCCGCTCTTGGTCACGACCCATTCGAAGCTGCGCGGCGCGAGGGACAGAAGCAGGGGCACCTCGTCATCCCGCGACATGTGCCACTCGAGGTCCCAAGCCGCGGAGAGCTGACCAGAGCCTTGTGCGACCTTCCCCGACTGCGTTCCCGACGCCTGTAGCAGTACCTCGGTCGTGAAGCGCGCGCTCGTCACCGAGCCGAGCTCGATGCCCACGACCTTGAAGTGCGCGTGGAAGCCCTGGCCCACGTCGAAGCCTTCGCGCAACTGTTCCAGGGCCGACGCCAAGGCCGCCGGTCCGCGGACTTCGAGGCTTGGCGCGGGGAACACGCCACGTCGCACGAGCAGCGCGGGGCCGTCGAACCCGACCTCGAGCTCGGAACCCCGTGGTCGGGCGCATTCGAAGTCGTGGCGGGCCACGTCTTGCACGGAATCAGCGTCGATCGTGCGGGGAGCAGCCAGGAGCTCCTCCAAACGCTTCAGCTGCTCGTGCACTCTCCCGGCCGCCGCCTCGCTCTCCCAGCCGTCGTTCTTCGGATCGATCAGGTCGTACTTGTACGAGACCTCCAAGAGTCCGATGCGCTGCTCCTGGCCCGGGACGGTGGAGAGTGCACTGTAGCCCTGCCCCTGGTCCGTCTCGCGACCTGCCCGTACGTCTTCGGCGCCCCGCGAGCACGCGGGCGCGAGACAGGCCACGGCAACCAACACAGCCAGACGCGGCGCACGCATGCGGGCACCACTGGGATGCGGAACGGTTCGCATGAGAAGTGAGGCGATTGTAGCGCGTGAGGCGCTCGGCGGTGCACTGCTACACTCGGTCCGAGCTGAACTGGCCGCACACTGCCCGAGGATGACCCGCCGGGGGTGCTTGCCGATGGGGGGGCGAGAACGTGAACCGAAACGTCGGCGAGCTGATCGAATCGGGCTTGCCACGCCGTGTCCTCGCGATGACCGGGCTGCGCCCTCGAACCCGGTGATCGAAGCGTGGTGACGGGCGCACGACCGACGCTGTCGAAGCCGATCTCCTCCGTGCAGTGCCGGAACGTCGCGACGATCGAGCGCATGTTCCGCGTCACGGTCACGCGCGCGCCGATCGGCCGTCCGCGGCCCGCGTCCTGCGCGAGGAGGGCCGCGATCCTGGGCCTCATGGAGCCCGCGCCAATCCTGATCATCACGCACCGCCACTCGAGCCTGCTCGACTTCGACCGGATCCTCGTGCTCGAGGACGGTCGATCGTCGCCGACGCCGTGCCCCCGGAGTTCGCCGCGCGGAGTGACCGGTTCCGGCGGATGCTCGAAGGCGATTTGCCCCCGACAACCGTCGGTGGAAAGCGGGTAGGAATCATGCGGATCAGTATGGACAGCGGCCGGGCGGAAAATGCGCAGCAGGGTGTGCGAGATCGTGTTGCAGGTACGATGCGCCCATGGAGACGATCACCAAGGATCTCGTTCTGCCCTGCACGGTGACCGGATCGTGGCCGCGGCCGCGCTGGTTCGACGTCAGCATGTGGGGCAAGTCGCTCGACACGTGCATGCTCGATGGGCAGTACCGCGAGAAGTTCCAGGACGCGCTGACGGTCGTCGTCGGCGACGAGGAGCGCGCGGGGCTCGATATCGTGACGCACGGGGATCTGCACTGCGACGACGACATGGCCGGGCGCTCGTGGCACCACTATCCGCTCCAGCGCTGGGCGGGCTTCGAGGGCGACTACCTGCAGTCGGAGGAGACGCGCTCGCCGTGGCTGCGCTATCCGCCCGGGACGCTGCTCAACGAGATCTACACCGGCTGGCGCTGGCCGCACGTCGTGGACAAGATCGTCCACCGGTCGCTCGACTACGCGAAGATCTGGCGCATCGCCCAGGCGCGGACGCAAAAACCCGTGAAGTTCGGCACGTGCTGCTCGCAGGTGATGGGCCTCTTCCTCGACATTCACACGGACGTCTACACGGACAACCGCGAGGTGATCTGGGACATGGCCGAGGCGATGAACGTCGAGCTGCGCGCGCTCCGCGACGCGGGCTGCAAGTGCATCCAGATCGAGGAGCCCACGCTGCACTTCTGGGCGAACACCTACGGTGCGGACAGCGACGAGGTGCAGTTCATGGTCGAGGCCTTCAACCGCGAGGTGGAGGGGCTCGAGGACATCGAGCTCTGGATCCACACGTGCTGGGGCAACCCGAACATGCAGCGCGTGATCGACAACGACAGCTACGCGGCCTCGTTCGACCTGTATCTCAACGCGTGCAAGGGCGACGTCTGGACGGTGGAGATGACCGACCGCGACTTCAAGGACATCGAACTGTTCGGGGCGCTGAAAGGCCGGCTGCCCAAGAAAGTGTGCGTCGGCGTCGTGAGCCACCGCTCGCTGCAGGTGGACCGACCGGAGGACATCGCTGCCCGCATCCGCCGCGCGCTCGAGTACATCGCTCCCGAGCAGCTCATTATCTCGAGCGATTGCGGCTTCGGGCGCCAGGGCTGTAACCGTGACATCGCGTTCTTCAAGGCCGTGGCGATCGCGCAGGGTACGAATATCGTGCGCGCCGAGCTCGGCCTGGAGCCCACGCCCATCCCGGCGGC
>SMVB01314171.1_pt1 | contig 10056 bp, 9 predicted proteins | sample 2456461 | NCBI WGS metagenome assembly SMVB01 (sample SAMN11095934, study PRJNA526329) | marine sediment metagenome | biome: Marine sediment; feature: Surficial sediment; material: Deep marine sediment; isolation source: Hadal surficial sediment | place: Pacific Ocean | collected 2014-05 | depth 0-1...
TTGAAAACCATTTTAGGCCTGAATTTATCAATCGAATTGATCGCATCGTGATTTTTAATTCGCTGGAGCTAAGCCATATTCTGAATATTGCCCGTTTGCAAATCCATGATCTTTTAAAACGAGATGGCTTTGTTCGCAGAACAACAATTTTGAATATTTCAAAAGAGGCCCTTGAGTGGGTGGCACAGCGTGGGTTTAATGCAAAAATGGGAGGCAGGGCTTTGAAAAGGCAAATCGAAAAAGACCTTACTACCTTGTCTGCTGAACAATTGATTTCAACAAAAAGTGATCAACCCATCATCTTCGATATTTTATTGAAAGACAATAAACTGACCCCTATAATAACCACCTTAGAATTTGTGGCGCCTTTAAAAACGGAATGGCTGCCAGAGTTACCCGAAGAAACAAAAGGTAAAGGATTTTATAACAAACTCATTCGTAGAATAAATGCCATTGAACGAAAAGTAGGGCACCTTGAAGAAGCTCAAGACATAAACGTTGACGAAATGATCGTGATCGGAAATGAAAAAGGAGCCAATTTGAATTGGCAATATTATGATTTCAAAGAAAAAATTGCTGCCATTAAACAAAAATTGACAAATCTTTCCCTGGGTTTTAGAGATCGGTATTTTAAAGAAAGGCCAGCTATTCCTTTAAGGCTCAAAGCTAATTCTTTTCATCCTCGTAACGAAAGATGGGAGGGCTCAAAAGCATCACGATTAAATCTTCAAGATCGTTTGTTCCAGCAGGAAGCGATCAAAGAAATCAACGAAAATTATCTATACGGAAGTTCAAATTTCACAAGCTTAGAGAGTGAATTTATCGATAGCTATCTCAATGTGGCTTTTTTGGAATATTTTTCAAGAGGTTTTTTAAGAGGCAAGACGGACAAAATTAGCTTGAATTTTGAATCTTGTATAACTGGCTTGGGTGAGGCTCAAATTGAAAATCTCATTAAACTTTACTCGAATTTATTTGAAGACCTCGACATTCAATTCCAGGTTTTAAAAAACAAAAAAAGTATCTCGGCGGAAGGGCATTCTCTTTATCAGATCTTTAAAAATGAACAAGGAATCCATCTTTTTTATGTTTCTCATCAAAACCCGCTGCCTATACGCTTGATAATAAAACTTGATGATAAAACGCTCCCAAAATATTTAAAGACCAAGGTGATTAGAATATACAACGGGCAAGCTACCCTGACTGATTTACGAACAGGATTTACCAATGATGCCAATATGACTTCAAGTGAATTTAAACTGCTCCTCTACGCAGGGACAATATCTTGAAATTCAAATTATACTAATTTCAATAAAAGATGTCGTACTTATTTTAAAGGAATTAGTATTATGCCGACCTGTGCCGAGTCAATCGGTATGAAATAAGCCTGTCGTTTACGACAAGGATTATGGACTCGGTATAAATGGCTTCCTGAAGCAATTTAAATTGAACAGAAACTTTAATCTTGACAAATACATGGTCTTTGGTTTTAGTTTCAACGATGACATCCAATTGCTGAATTTTCAAACTTAGCCTTCCGGCTACCAGGTCAATTTAAGGAATTTTAAATTGCAGCCCGGCAGTTTTGATACTTTGAAATTTACCAAATCGTTGTACAATTGCAGCTGTTTGTTGTCTCACAGTAAACAAACCCATAAAAATGAGAACTATTCCTACTTGGACATTGATTTCATCGACGATGATAATTAAAAATCAGATGTACAGCAATCAAATTAATGAGTCGGTAAGAATCTTGTTTATTATTTAGAAGGAGGCTTTTTCTCAATAGTTTCAACAAAAAAGAACTCTACGGATTTTGGTCTAAAAATCAATCCTTTAATATAAGATGGTTGGCGGGTTATCAAAACAGGAATGGTGTTTTTTTCTGTATTTAAAGGGATATCTTTTAAATCAACTTCCGCTGTAAATTCAGATCCTTTGATTAAATTATAGTTGCTGAGACCAACAGTAAAGCTCATTTTAATGTTCTCCGGAAAAATTTTCAAACTATCCGGCGCATTTTTGACCATTACAGGAACAAATACGTCTTTTTCGGTAAATTCTTCCACCTTCAAATCAATAGCTATCTCGTTCACACTTAGAGAAAGCTGACTATTAGAAGGTTGTACAAGAACTGCTATGTGAGTGCCGCCAGCCTGAATATCTTTTAAAACTAAAATTTCAGTCTGCCATTCTTCTAAGTCCTCAATTATTGAAAACGGACCGGAAACGATTAGGCTGTCGATATGTAAAAAAATACTGTCAATCAAATGAAACCTAGGTGCAAATTCCAGTTCTGTGTTTAATCTAACAGGAACTTTTTTTTCTGCCCGGTTTTCGATTTGCAAATAAATGTAATCAGTATTTATATCACCCGCTTCAATATTTGCAGGAATGATCTTTTGTATTTTATCAATAATCAGGCTTGAATGAAATGTTTGAGTAGGTAATTCAGTCAGGTTAAAATTTATACTGGAATTTTTATTTGTAAAATGATTGGAGATAAGATCCCATCCTTTGCCTTCCAAAGTAGCTATTACTGTATATAGCGGTGGTTCGATAAATGTTTTACCTTTTGGCAGTGTATAGCTTATTCCAAAATCGCCAGTCGTTTTAAAGCTTTGAGACAGTTTTACCAATAACCAAAAGATAAGAGCTATACCGATGCAAAACATCAGTATAGCTCTATCTGAATTAAAAAAGGATTGAATATCAGCTTTTGTTACTTTTTTCATCTGGAGTTGACAGAGTATCTGTCATTTCTTTTGAAATAGCAGTTTTGGTTACTTTTAAATAAGTTTTTGTATCCACTTGTAAAGTAACAAAGTTGCCTTCAATTTTATTGATTTTGCCTACTATCCCGCTAGCTGTAACTACTTCATTACCTTTTTCTAATTGATCAACAAATTTTGTCTGTTGTTTTTGCTTTTTAGCTTGCGGCCTTATAAGAAAGAAATAAAATACAGCAAATATCGCTACCATAAATAGGATATTTATCGTCCCTGCTCCGCCAATTTGAAGTAATATTAAGTTTGCCATCATAGTAATATTTAATTATTGTTTTTATTTAGGGATAACGGTCCCTTTGATTTGTAAAATAGTTTGGTTTGGATAAGTATTCGCTGTGATTGTAATCGGTTTGACCTGTCGTTCTTTTTTGCCTTTGCTATCAAAACGGACGGAAATTTTACCGCTTTCTCCTGGTTCAATTGTTTCTTTTGGCCATTTTGGAACAGTACATCCGCAAGTTGACCGGGCATCACTAATAATCAAAGGAACTTTGCCGGTATTTGTAAATTTATAAACATGATTTACAATTTCCCCTTCCTTGATAGTCCCAAAATCAAAACGTTTTTCATCAAATGTCATTTTCGCCACATTGACGGTATCAACTGGTTCGTTAGCATTTACGGGACTCCTGATGATTTCAGCAATACTTTTATCTGGATCTACTTTGATCGCTTTTACGCTGTCTTTTTCATTTTTTTCAGCAAAAGCACTTTCATTTCCGCAACTTACAATAAGAAAAAAAAAGCTTCCTAGAATCAACATTTTCTTCATCTTTATTTTCATTTTTTTTCTTTAAAAAAGAGAAACAAAGGTAATTTTTTTTAACAACAATTTGAAATTATACTTTTTTATAAAATGATTTTTGATCGGAATTAGTATACTTGATTTTAAAATAAATGTAAACTAACTAAGTTTGCTGATTTGCTGTATTTAACTATTTTTGCTTTTCGTAAAAATGAATACATGGAACAGCATAAATACAATTATGGCATAATCGGCAACTGTGCCTATTTAGCTTTGATCGATACTAAGGCAAATGTAGGTTGGATGTGCTGGCCTCGCTTCGATAGCAATTTTATATTTGGGACTTTGCTGGACGATAATATTGGTGGCAGATACTCCGTACAGCCAGAGTGGGAAAACCATGAATCTACTCAAAAATATATATATAACACCAATGTTTTGGAAACTACTTTCAATTGCGAAGATGGTAGTTATAAAGTGATTGACTTTGCTCCGCGTTTTCTTCAAAATGAGCGATATTACAAACCTTTGATGTTAGTGCGGAAAATTATTCCGATTGAAGGAACTCCCAGAATCCGTGTAAAGTGCCAACCCAAAGGAGATAACGGAAATATAAATCCGGAAAAAGTTTTTGGCAGCAATCACATTGGTTTTTTGCAGTTGGAATCACAGGTTCGATTAACTACAAATATTCCCTTAAGTTATGTTGACAAGGAACAGGCTTTTTTATTAAAAGAAACCAAATATTGCGTGCTTACCTGGGGTGCGCCATTGGAAGCACCTTTGGAGTCAACTGTTGAGTCGTTTTTAGAAAAGACGATAAAATACTGGCATTATTGGGTTTTGAATACGTCCACTGAAAATTTTCAGCAGGAGAGTGTTATCCGATCTGCATTGACATTGAAACTGCATCAATATCAGGATACTGGTGCAATTATAGCGGCAGCGACTACCAGTTTGCCGGAGTTTCCCGGGAGCGGAAGAAATTGGGACTATCGTTTCTGCTGGTTGAGGGACGCACATTATACGATTAAGGCTTTGAATGATTTGAGTCATTTTAGAATAATGGAAGACTACATTACCTTCATAGAAAATATAGTATTGAGTGAAGATCGCCGATTTCATCCACTTTATCCAATAACCATTGATCGTGAGCCTGTTGAGAAAATATTACCACTCAAAGGATATAAAAATGAACGCCCCGTCAGGATTGGTAATCAGGCTTACGAACTTACCCAAAACGATGTCTACGGCCAGGTGTTAGTTACACTTTTACCTTTGTTTTCAGATAAAAGGATGAAAACTCAATCTCATGCTTCTTTAATCGATCTGGTAAAACACTGCCTGGAAATGATCCAATTTACCATGGAAGAACCAGACAACGGCTTGTGGGAATTCCGGGGAATATCCCAATTGCATTGTTATACATTTTTATTTCACTGGGCGGGAAGCCATGCTGCAAAAAAAATTGCAAAAACGATAGATGATGCAGAACTTTATCAGCTTGCCAATAGTTTGATTGAAGCTTCCACGAAAATGATAGAATCCTGTTACGAAGAGGAACGGGGAGTTTATACCCAGGCCCAGGGTTCAAAAAACCTTGATGCGAGTTTGTTGCAACTGATAAATATGGGCTATTTGGACCCAAAAAGTAAAAAAACCAAAAAACATTTAAAAGTATTAGAGGAGGAGTTACGTACTGAATCGGGTTTGTTTTATCGTTATAAACACATCGATGATTTTGGTGAGCCAGAATCTACCTTTTTAATTTGTGCTTTTTGGTATGTTGAAGCTTTGGCAAGAATGGACAGGGTAGATGAAGCAATAAAGATTTTTGAAAATCTAATTAAACATGGAAACCATTTAGGTCTGCTTAGTGAAGATATTCATGAGATAAGTGGTAGCCAATGGGGCAATTTTCCACAGACATATAGCCATGTAGGCTTGATAAATGCAGCTTTTACGATTTCCAAAAAATTGGACAAGCCAATTTATTTTGAATAAAGTTTTAGAGAATATCCTAAATTTAAGAAAATGAAATATTTTTTAATCGGATTTATGGGAAGCGGTAAGACTTATGTTGGCAAACAACTGGCTCAGGAGTTGAATATCCCGTTTTATGATTTGGATGAATACCTGGAAGAAAAGGAAGGGAAAAAAATTAGTGAAATCTTTGAAATAAAGGGAGAGGCGTATTTCCGCCAACTCGAGAGAATGTGCCTGAGAGATTTTGGAATCATAGGTGATGCAGTAATTGCTTGTGGTGGCGGAACGCCTTGTTATTTTGATAATCTCGAATGGATTAACGAAGTAGGAGTTTCAATATACCTGCAAACACCTGTTAAAATCCTAAGGGAAAGATTGTCAAAAGAGCAATCAAATAGACCCCTTGTTGCCGGAAAATCTAATACGGAGCTTGAAAATTTTATTGAAGAGAAGATGAAAGAACGGGTGGATTTTTATACAAAAGCGAGTATAATTTATCATCAGCACAAAAAGGATGATGATGTTGTGGGGGAAATATTATCTCATCTAAGCCAGATTACCGGACGTTGATACAAGACTACAAAAAACCCAGCTAAATGATTTTAGCTGGGTTTTTTGTTTGTTCAATTTATTTTATTTATTGATAGAAAGATCAACTACAAATCCATCCATTTTTTTATTCGTTTTCAATTCTTTTTTATAGCTTTCAGCAGTTGCCCGATCAGGGAAAGGTCCCAAAATCAATTTGTAAATCGTTTTATCATCGGCTCCTTTTTCAACGCTGATAAGAATATTGTTAAACCATTTTTCCTGCAATTGTGCCACTTGCTTCAATACATTTTCATATTGCCTAAGGGATGCAACCTGAACGCCGAAACCAGTCCGGGCAGGCCTTACCAGCTGAATTTTATACAGATCGTATTGTTTATAATCTGAACCACGAACTTTTGTATAAACAGTTTCAGATGCAACCGATTTTGCCATAGGCGCTTTCTTTGCAGGTAAGGTTAAGTCCGGAACTGTTTTTTTAACTTGTTTTGCATTCACTTCTTTGGGAGTTGTGACAACTGTAGAAATTTTAGGTTGAATAACAGCGTTATCTGAAAATGAAGTAGGAACAGGATCTTCAACGATTTTCTTTGGTTCCTTTACTTTAAGTGTTGAGAGGTCAGGTTGGTTATTGGCACTTGGAGGAGGAGGGGCTGCTACAACTTCAGGTAGTTCTTCGCCGACTATTTCGATTTTGACCTCAGCGTGCCCGTCCCTTATCAAACCCAGTTTTTCAGCTGCCACTCTTGAAACATCGACGATACGACCTTTGATATATGGCCCGCGATCGTTAATTCTAATTTTAACAGATTTTTTATTGTCAAGGCGGGTTACAAGTATTACGGTACCAAATTTTAAAGATTTGTGGGCACCTGTGTATTTATTTTTATCATACAGTTCTCCACTCGCAGTTTTGCGGCCTTGAAATTTATCAGAATAATAGGAAGCTGTTCCATATTCTTCAACATCGGCACTAATACTGGTAGAAAAAATAAGCGATAAAACAAAGAGACCAAACATTAAATAGTTTCTCATAATTTTGTTTTTAGTGAATCATAATATTGATGTTGTTATAAGAATGGGTGTGAAGATTTTTGTAAATGCTTGATTTCTATGACGAAGTTCTTTTTGACTTTCAAGCCTTTATCTTCAATTATTAACATAATTATTAAACAACTTCATTATCAAAATTAGACATTTATCTTTTAACGTACAATAAATAAATGTTATTCTGCTTTAACGGTTTGATAAAAAGCCATGTTGATTTGTTAGATTTTTAATCAGTTATTAGCAGTTTAATGGATAGCAATTCAATTTTTAAACTAAAATAAAAGCTCGCATAATACACTCAGAATAGTAGCTGAATGTGATCAAATCTAAAACATTGGCTAAGCTTCTTTTGTTTAAGACTATTATTCTTGAACTTTCGATACCCTTTTTTGTAATTTTGTAGATTAAAAATTTAAGACTTTAGATTTTAAGAAAATAGTTTTTATGATTTTGTCATTTTAAATCTAAATAGCTGTTATCTAAAAATTATTTAACCCAATTTGGAAAATGAGTAAACACGGAAGAGTTTTAGTAGCCATGAGCGGTGGAATTGATAGTACTGTTTCAGCTATGATGCTGCATGAAGAAGGCTACGAGGTTGTTGGGATAACTATGAAAACCTGGGATTATGCCAACTCTGGCGGTTCTAGCAAAGAGACTGGATGCTGTAGCCTGGATTCGATAAATGATGCCAGAAATGTAGCCGTAAATGTTGGGTTCCATCATTTTATTGTTGATATCCGGGAAGAATTTGGGGATTATGTGATTGACAACTTTGTTGAAGAATACATTGCAGGCAGAACGCCAAATCCCTGTGTGCTTTGCAATACCCATATCAAATGGAGCGCCTTGCTGAAAAGAGCCGATGCACTGGATTGCGAATTTATCGCAACCGGACATTATGCCAGGATTGCAGAAGAAAATGGTAGAAAGTTTATTTCAAAAGGAAAAGATGATCGAAAAGACCAATCTTATGTTCTTTGGGGCTTGAGTCAGGAGTGCCTGAATAGAAGTAATTTTCCGCTGGGAGGATATACCAAACCGGAGGTCCGCCAAATGGCTTACGATTTTGGATATGCCGAATTGTCGAAAAAAGCGGAAAGTTATGAGATATGTTTTGTCCCCGACAATGACTACCGAGGTTTCCTTAAAAGGAGGGTAGAGGGCCTTGAAGAAAGAGTTAAAGGAGGAGATTTCGTAAATGCCGATGGTGAAATTTTGGGGCAACATGAGGGTTATCCGTTTTATACAATTGGGCAAAGAAAAGGCCTTGGATTAGCCTTTGGCGAACCCAGATATGTGACTGAAATTCAGCCGGATACAAATACCGTTGTCCTTGGAAAAATAGACGAATTGTTGAGGAATGGAATGACTGTTTCCCAAATTAATTCAATGAAATACCCTGAAATCCCTGAAGGTTTTGAAGCTATAACACAAATACGGTATAATGACAGTGGAGCATTAAGCCGTCTGTCCAATAAAGGGGATAAAATAGACGTTCGGTTTTATGCCAATGTAAAAGGGGTGGCACCGGGCCAGTCAGCTGTTTTTTATGAGGGAGATGATGTGATTGGTGGCGGAATCATTTATAATAGTTTTAACGGCAAAAATTAATTTGAGCGGTGAGCTTGGCTTATTATTTGCATTTTTATAAAGGATTTGTTGCAAAAAAATATTCAGATGATAAAACATAGTTTAATCCTTCTTTTTGTATTTGTAAGTATCCTTATTTTTCAAGGTTGTAAAGGTAGTTCAACGATTGATGATTTCGAGCTGGATTTTGGCTATGACTATTTCCCCCTGGAAATTGGGAAATATCGAATTTATGTTGTGGATTCGATATTATATGACATCGGTGATAATGAAATCATTGATACAACCCATAGCCGTACCTATGTGAAACATGTCGTAGCAGATACGATAACTGACAATCTTGGAAGACTGGCTTATAAAATTGAACGTTACGAACGACTAAGTGATTCCTTAAATTGGGTTATAAAAGATGTCTGGACAGCAGTTCGAACTGATGAAAGAGCAGAATGGATTGAAGAAAATCTACGCTTTTTAAAAATGGCTTTTCCTTTAAAAGAAGGTGTGGAATGGGATGGAAATATTTATATTGATGAAACTACCATCATCCCGATAGCCGGAGAAAGTGTAGAAGTTTTTAAATCCTGGTCTTATGAGACACTTGCAGTAGGAGAGAGTGATTTAATCGGGAATCTTGCTTTTGATGAAGTGACTACTATTCAGCAGGCAAATAGTGAAAACCTGATTGAATTGCGTTTTTCTGAAGAAAAATATGCAAAGGGAGTTGGCTTGGTATATCGTCATATGAAAATCCTGGATACCCAATGCATCAGTGAATGTGTAAATCAAGACTGGGAAGACAAAGCCGAAAAAGGGTATATTTTAACGCAACAGATTATTGATTATAATTAAATTAGATTTTTTGCTCATAAATTATCAGCAAGTCTGATCTACCACTATTTTCCATTCGCCATTGATCTTTTTCCATACGAGCAGGAAGATGCCTTCCAGATCACCAATCTCTCTTTTTAAGTAAAATTTTCCAACTAAAGTGATCACCTTTTTACTGCGTTTGTCCACTTTTATAATATCAAAAGAAAGTTGCCCCATTGCCTGTAGGTCCGGATATCGCTTTTTGTAATTGTCCAAAGTATTTTGCCAACCGTAGGTGATGCCACTCGAACCAATGAATTGTAAATTGTCCGATTTCCAGTAATATTCCATAAAAGCGTCTATATTTCCTTCATTCCACGACTTGGCTTGAGTTTGCAAAATAGCTGTTACTTTATCAAAATCTTTATCGTTTTGTGCAAAAAGATTGCTGCTGATTAGCAGAGTTAGTATGAATAGAGGTAATTTTAGCTTTTTCATAAATTGAATTTTTAAAATTATAAATCTCCAGACCAA